>Ga0268276_1003856_pt1 | contig 11170 bp, 11 predicted proteins | sample saktaG_4_FD_190145 | JGI IMG/M metagenome (GOLD analysis project Ga0268276, IMG submission 190145) | Saline water microbial communities from Sakinaw Lake, British Columbia, Canada - sak_2010_1_5_45m | ecosystem: Environmental > Aquatic > Non-marine Saline and Alkaline > Saline ...
CCTTGGCCTCGCCGATATCCATGCACTGCGGCTGGATAGGGTGTATGCCGTCGAAGCCGGCCTCCACCATGTGGTCCATGATCGGCCACATCACGCCATCGGAATGCTTGATGGCCTTCATGCCGCGCCGGTGTATGTGCCTGACGATCTCCAAATGGTAGGGGAAAATATATTCCTCGTAATGGCGGGGCGACATCAAAGTGGACTGGTTGTAAGCCAGGTCGCTGGATAGTGCAATGGCGTCGGCGCCCAGGCCGGCCCCCATGTCGATTATCTCCAGGATGTAGTCGGTGGAGACGCGTGCCAAATCTTTCACAAATTGGGGGTCCTCTTTGTAGTAGTAGAACAGGTTCTCCATCCCGCCCATCATGGACCAGCTTTCCCGGAAGGGGCCGACCACGAACAGCACCTGTGCGACACTTTTGCCAAGGCTGCCGGCGGAGGCCATCAGCATGAGGAACTCGCTCTCATGCGGATGAACTATTTTCAGGCGTCTCAAGTCGGCGGGTCCCGAGACCGGCCCTTTGACCGTGACGGCGTCCCCAACCCGGTCCACGTGGGATACCCTGCCCCAGTCATCTTCAATATGGTTAATGTCGATGAGCTTGCGGTTGAAGAGATGGATGGAGGTCAACCCATCAAGTTCTAATTCGCGGGTGATCTTGTACAGCAGTTCGAGAAGCTTTAATTTTTCTGCCATAGTCATTTCGTGGGCCAGCTTCACCGGCGGGACATCATCGGTAAAGAGCCTGCCTATGTTAATGATGGATTCTTCGTTGAAGGCCAGTTCCCAAACCGGCACGCGGTCCGGTTGGCCCAGCGACAGCGCCGTCAGCATCCTTTCCCTGCCCGTCATATCCATAACCCGGCAAAATTAGCACACGGTCTCAGATATGTCAATGCTGTTTCCGTGGAGCAATCACCCTGTCAGCGCATTTGTCCTGCCTTGTGCAGGACCCCTGCGAGTGTAGGGGGCGCCTGTAGCAAAAATTGGTGGTTTAGTGCTAAAATAATTGCTGTCCTTGCGGGACGGTTTCCGTTTCGGCGCGGCAGCGTAGCTCAGTGGTAGAGCAGGGGACTCATAAGCCCTTGGTCACTAGTTCAAATCTAGTCGCTGCCACCAAACCCCTTATATCCACGCCATTAACGCATGTCTTTGCGAGGAGCGCACCCAAAAACGTCATTGCGAGGAGCGCACCCAAAAACGTCATTGCGAGGAGCGCACCCAAAAATGTCATTGCGAGGAGCCCGCAGGCGACGAAGCAATCTGTTCCTAACCAAGGGATCCGCCAAAATCAGCAAGCATATTTACCCGTCCGCATAGACCAAGGGATTTCTATTACCGAAGCCATTAAAGTCTTCCTGTTGTCCTGCAAAGTGGAAGGCAAGACCTGATGATGAACAGGTATTGTTAGGCTGTTGGACGCTATGATGCAGTGGAGGCACATAAGAAATTTAGCCCGGTGGATAGGTTAAGGCCAGTGGTTTAATAACTGGTTCTTTTTGACGAAATTTATCGGTACTTAAAGGGATAACTAAAGACGGATTAAGGGATGCGAAGAATTGGGCACAGGGATAGGGTATGGTTCAAATCCAGTGTCCCCCTCCATTCAAAACTCTGTAGCTAAAATGGTAGCCATGCTGGACGGTTCCCGAACTTTCTTGTCTACTGGCTATAGGCGAGAAGGGTTAATCAAGTTCCGGATTGGTAATAGCCCACCGTCTTAGGTAATCTGATGTCCACAAATTAGCTATAATTCAATCTGCAAACATTAACATATCCTTGACATCATATACTGACTCTGATACCTTGATGGAAATTTATTCAATATTTAGTACACTGGAATAATACCAGGAGGGAGTTATGAAAAGGGTCTTAGCGATAGTATTTTTATCCCTTCTTGTTATGCAGTTGTGTTTATTGCCCATGGCAGTGACAGCAAAATGTAACGATGATGTATCTACGGTTACACTTCCTGTAACTAATTTCACTGATAGCTCAGCTACTCTCATTGGAACTTGGACCTCGGTAGGGACGTCCCTTGTCCCTTTATATGTTTCATTCCAGTACGGTACTGTGCCAGGCGTGTATAACATTGAGACTCCACAAATTGAGAAGTCACTATCAGAAATTGGTACCTTTCCTTTTCAGGCAAATATAAGCGACTTATCTCCGTGCACAACTTATTATGTTCGCACGCAGCTTCACTTCGACCAGTTTTCTGGTTGTACTAATTATGTTGGCAACGTGGTATCCTTTCAGACCACCGGCTGCCTGCCACCACAACCACCTCCTGCTCCTATAAATCCATTGATAGGCACGGGCGCTCCAACGTTGCACGGTTCCTCTGTGTCAGCACCCACATCACCCGCACCCCCGGTATCACTTCCCAGCCTTGTAATTCAGAGCGCTTTCCTTTCGGCCAAAACAGTCACACCCGGGACGCCCATCACCGTGACCGCCGATATCGCCAATAAGAGCGCGGTCAACGGCAATAAGAGAGTAACACTATATGTTAACGGCCAGGTGGAAACAACGCAGGGCATAACGGTGAACAGCGGCGGCTCCACCAAATTAACATTTAACGTATCGCGCAGCGAGCCCGGCGATTACAGCGTCTATGTTGATGGTGTTCCCGCCGGTAGCTTCAAGGTTGAGCTGTTCAGTGCGACTGACGGCATACTCATCTTCAGCGCCGTCCTGGTGGCACTGTCTTTCTTAATTTGTATGGTAATGCTCTGGCGCAGGCAACAGCGCATAGCATAACAGTAATTTTCGATAAGCTGGAGGGCCGCTACTAAAATAGCGGCCTTCTTTTGTTGCCCACATCTTTAAGATAAATTACAGACATCGTTAAGTTTGATGAGAGACCATCATCTGCTGAATGTCCGGAATAAGCTGTTTCTTTTCAAAGGAAAGTTCGGGAACCGTCCAGTGTCCCCCACCATTTTACTGAAGCTAATATAGTAACCATGCTGGACGGTTCCCGAACTTTCTTATCTGCGGGCCGTTATGGCGAAGGGTTAATCAAGTTCCAGATTGGAGTGAACCACCATCTTAGGTGATATTGCCACAGATTAGCTTAAATTCAATCCAGTAACGGCGGAAACATCAACATTTTAGCTTCGTTGGTCGGCGTTAATATTGTATTGAATGAAAATTACAGGGGGGAGACAAGTATTAGAGAGAGAGTTGACAAAGGCTATGGCAATCTATAACATATTAAGTAACTCTTCCTCGCCGTTCAGCCCTACAAGGTTGAACTGGCGAGGTTTGTTTTTATGGATGATGTCTGATGATACATAAGAAACTAATACTGTTCATTGACGACAAGAATATTTATATGGGTGCCAGGAGAGCATTCTTCACAGATACTGATCCGCACTATTACGGTCAAATAAACCCCATAGAATTGGGAAATTTAATATGTTCTCGTTCACCTGAAGGTGAAGCAAGGATACTAAGTCAGGTAAGAATTTATACAGGGAGCCCTGATGCCACAAAACAACCGCAGGCCTATGCCGCACACTGTAAACAACGCAACGAATGGTTGAGGCTCGGTGCTAAAGTAATTACCCGGACACTAAAATATCCGATCAATTGGCCGGTAACCAGGCCTGAACAAAAGGGTGTAGATGTTGCTTTGGCTGTTGATTTTGTTACTTCGGGAATTGATCTCGAATACGAGGTTGGTGTCATAGCTTCTACGGATACAGATTTAAAACCGGCTATAGAGTACGTGAATAAGAAACTCAGAAATATTTGCCAGACCGAAGTATTAGCATGGCACAGTCCAAGGAGTAGAAGCAGGCTTAGTATTCGCGCATCAAACATATGGTGTTATTGGCTTGACGCTAATGATTATGAGCATGTTTCAGATTTGACGGATTATAACCGTTAGATTATCAGTGATAGCTCTTAAAATGCTATGTGGAATAATCAATGGTCAGGAGGGTGACACACCCTATCCACAGAGACTATCTAAGGCTCACATAGAGGCGTGGATATAATGGCCGAAGATAAAGAGGAACTGGAGCGACTGCGCCGTCAGTTGGATAAAATAACCGTCGAACGAGACGGTTTGCTCGCCGAAAATCGCCGGCTATATCGTGAATTCGGTAAACCACGGAAATCTAAACCCATAAATCAGTCAGGTCTTGTCAGCACCACTTCGGATTCTTTGGCCACTGGTTACGTGGCAGTCAACAACGAGTCCCCTTTGTCAGAGAAGAGCAGTCTATTTCGCTTCCTGTTTCGTGGACGTGAAGACGTGTTTGCCAGGCAGTGGTGGAGCACAAAAAGCCAGAAGATAGGCTACAGTCCGCTTTGCAATCGCGAATGGAACCGAACCTGGTGCGGCAAACCAAGAATAAAGTGTGGCGACTGCACCAATTCTGACTTCGCCTCGGTAACCGATGATGTAATTCGTGATCATCTGGAAGGGAGACATACCATGGGCGTCTATCCACTATTGTTAGACGAGACCTGCTATCTGCTGGCGGTCGATTTTGACAAACAGTCTTGGATGGAGGACGCGGCCGCGTACCTGGAAACGTGCCACCAGATGGATATTCCAGCTGTGCTTGAACGCTCCCGGAGCGGGAACGGTGCTCATATCTGGATATTCTTCTCGGAGGCGGTACCGGCAGAAAAAAACAATACCCTTTTCCTGGACGAAAACTTTAGCCCCTATGAAGACCAATGGGCTTTTCTGTCATCAATTACCCGTATGGGGTTGCCACACCTTGATGAGGTGGTACGTGAAGCAACGCGGACGGGACAAATTATTGGCGTTCGCGCCAGTTCAACTGATGAGGAAGAACGGCCATGGGCGATGCCACCCTCAAGACGGCTATGGGAGACTCCACCAATCGGTACCTTTCCCGCTGAAGTCAGGATAGTGATGGGCAACCTCGTCTATGTAGACAAGCAGGAATTACCTTCATCATTACTCAATAGAATCAAACGTCTGGCGGCTTTCCAGAACCCTAAGTTCTACAAGAAGCAGAATCTGCGTCTATCAACCGCCTTGACGCCAAGGGTCATCTGCTGTGCCGAAGACTTTACCAATCACCTCGCGGTTCCCCGCGGCTGCCTTGGCGAACTGCAGGAACTGCTGGAAAGCGCTGGCATAAAGGTCGATATCTTAGATGAACGTTTTCAAGGTACGAATATTGATATAGGCTTTCATGGCCAGCTTACTCCGATGCAAGAAAGAGCAGTAACCGATCTGGCACGCTATGATGAGGGGATACTCGTGGCACCTTCCGGTTCGGGGAAAACAGTGGTTGGTATCTACATGATTGCCGCCAGACGCAGAAACGCTCTGGTTCTGGTGCATCGTCGCCCTGTCCTTGAGCAGTGGCGAGCTCAATTGGCCAGTTTTCTGGAGGTAGATCCCGCGATGATAGGTCATATTGGCGGTGGCAAAGGGAAGCGGACAGGTTTAATCGATGTGGCCATGCTCCAGAGCCTCATAAGGAAGAACCAAGTGGATGACATTGTCGCAGGATATGGACAGGTAATAATAGACGAATGCCACCACCTTCCTGCGGTCACGTTCGAGCAGGTGCTTCGGCAGGTAAAGGCTCGTTATATCATTGGTCTAACTGCTACACCATATCGGCGCGACGGTCAGCAACTGATCATTCTCATGCAATGTGGCCCGGTACGACATACACTAAGTCAAAAGGACCGGCAATCCCAGGATATGCTGCGGCACCACCTTATCTGCCGGGATACAAGCTTTACGACACCAATTCAGGAAGGTGAAACGTCCATCCACAATATCTACGCGGCATTGGTAGCCGATGCGGCGAGGAATGAACTAATTCTCAATGACCTGCTCCGAGTTTTGGAAGAGGGACGTTCCCCAATCCTTCTCACTGAGCGGAGGGAGCACCTGGAGTTCTTTACCAGCAGACTGGCCAAATCTGGCACCATGTGGTTTTACTGCGTGGTGGCATGGGGGCCAAGCAGCGTCGTGCCGTGGCGGAGCAGATAGCTACAATCCCAGGTAATGAGAAGCGGGTATTGCTGGCTACCGGACGCTATATCGGCGAGGGTTTTGATGACTCACGCCTTGATACTCTCTTTCTGGCCATGCCGGTCTCATGGAAGGGTACCCTGGTGCAGTACGCAGGTCGCCTCCACCGTATTCATGCCGGAAAAGCTGAGGTATGCATTTACGACTATGTTGACCGCAATTGTCCGACACTAATGCGGATGTTCAGCAAACGTCTCCGCGTGTATCAGGCTATGGGGTATACGCCAAAAGACACCGCTGAAACAACGAAAATGATGTTTGAGCTTCCTCATTAATACGAACTCAGAAATTCCTGATGTGATATGGATAATCCGGCGAAGTATAAATATAGTAGTACTGAGGAGAATGTTACAGCCCTGCAATTTGTCACCAAGATGGTTATAGGTCGACAATTATCAGTTGCTGAAGTTCCGGGATAAGCTGTTTCTTTTCAAAGGAAAGTTCGGGAACCGTCCAGTGTCCCCCACCATTCAAAACCTGAAGCTAAAACGATACCCACTCTGGACGGTTCCCGAACTTTCTTGTCTGCGGGCTACATGCGAGAAGGGTTAATCAAGTTCCGGATCAGTAGTGGTCTGCCATCTTAGGTAATCTTATTACCTTTCTGACTTTATTTGCTGTTGACTTATTTTCAGCTTGTACGTATAATGCACGTATAAGGAGATGTGCTATGCAGAAAAAACTGACCCTGACAGTTGATGCGGAGGTTTACGAAGGGCTTCGTAAAATTATAGGGCCGAGAAAGATAAGCAAGTTCATCGAGGACCTGGTAAGGCCGCATGTTGTCTGTCCCAATTTGGAAGAGGCCTATGCAAAGATGGCACGAGACAAAAAGCGAGAAAATGAAGCCATGGACTGGGCAGAGATTACTTTTGAGGATATTAACAATGCAGCGGAATGAAGTATGGTGGGTCAGTTTTGATACGGCCGTCGGTGGAGAAATTAAAAAGAAGCGACCTGCTGTTATTATAAGCAATAATGCGTCAAATAAATTCCTTAACCGGGTCCAGGTTGTACCTTTAAGCAGCAAAACGGAGAGGCTTTATCCCAGCGAGGCGGCAGTGGTTTTCGAGGGAAAGGAAAGCAAGGCTATGGCAGACCAACTGGCTACAGTGAGCAAGTCACGCCTCTTTCGTCGTGCGGGGGTTCTCTCCCCGGAAGATATGCATCGTGTTGAGGAAGCCGTTAAAATTCAATTGGCATTTCTCTGATTAGGGCTGAAATATATTCCCAGGAAACTTCCCGATAATACGGGCGGGCTATCAAGTTAGCAAAACAACAACATTCAGAACATTTTAAGACGGTCATTTTCTCCTCATTCTACGAGCAATTGTTGGATCGCTGGAATAACCCTTTTGTTCTCAAACAGGAGTCCGGGAACCGTCCACAATGGCCCACCAAGTAAGGTGATACTATTACCTAACTTTAGCTTCGTTATTTACCAAGAAGGTCAGATTCCCCCAATTTTTACTCGTGAGAATGGTGATGTTATTACCCTAAGTATTACGTACAAATCCTTCGGATTAACCTTATAGAAACATGAACACATTTCCACGATCTGAATTGGGGCTTGACAAGTGATACAATTGTTGGGGGCAGGTCAGCCTGGTAAGTACTACTCACGTAATTGAACGGAGGGAAATATGTCCGAGCAAAAGTCAATTGTCTATATCGACCATTCAGAGGTCCGCGATGGAAGGCTTGATGAGCTCAAGGCAGCCATCAAAGAGTTAGCAGAGTTTGTTAAGGCTAAAGAGCCTCGGATAATAGCCTATAACGTGTATTTCACGGAGGGTGGTAAAAGAATGACCGTTATCCACATCCATCCGGACTCCGCTTCGTTGGAATTTCACATGAAGGTGGCAGGGCCTGAATTCCCCAAATTCGCCGATTTTGTCAATATGCTGACAATTAACATCTACGGCGAAATAAATGAGGGCCTCTTGGAGCAACTGCGCAAAAAGGCCCAGATGCTAGGGAACGCGACCGTGGTTGTGCACGGATTCCACGCAGGGTTAGCTCGGTTCGGAGGCTGCTGAGCCTTCGACTATTGATTGTTTTACCTTTGGAATCAGACCTTTCTTCTCGAATAAAAGTTCGGGAACCGTCCTCAATACTCCACCAAGTAAAATGATATTATTACCTTTCTGCCCATCATACATTGACAATCAGGTAATATTTACATAAGATTGCCCCGGAACCATAATTGTTGAGAAAGAGGTACAGGCAGTGGATCAACAAATAGGCCGGATAATACGTTCAATTGGAGCGGAGTATCTGACTGGTCCCAATACGTCCGGACTTGAATCATTATCCAAAGAAGAAACGCTTAAGAATTTCAGGGACCTGGAGAAAAAAGGCTGCTGCCATTCGGTATGGACTTTTGTAACACCATTTATAGGCGGCGTCTGCAATTGTGACCGCTCTGACTGTATGGCTATGAAAGCAACCATAGCATTGAATTTTCCCGTGATGTTCCGTGCTGAATATGTAGCACAGGTCATTCCTGATTTATGCAACGGGTGCCGTCAGTGCATGCGTGTTTGCCAGTTTGGAGCTATGGGTTACAGCCTGGCTCATAATAAAATTATCATCGACCCGAAGCGGTGTTTCGGATGCGGGATTTGCCGGGCAAGTTGTACCAAGGATGCTATAGCACTGACTGACCGCTCTGCAGTAGCTGTGGCCGCCAGATTATGGTGATTTTCTGATACGGCGGAGATCTCAAGTCTGTTTACTATCAAACCTTACGTGGCGGTTATCATCCACAGGGTTGAAGGCGTGGACATAGATTGAATAATAGGTATCAGACCATTAGCGAAATCGTAAATCTGACGTCTTATCTCCTGTGAGCAATTGTTGGATCGCTGGAATAACCCTTTTGTTCTCAAACAGGAGTTCGGGAACCGTCCAGTGTCCCCCGCCATCTTCAAAAATAGGCCTCTTGCTTCACGGAACGAAGGACCCGCCAGATGTTATCATCAGGGATAGGCTGCTCACCCAAGGCATTACTATCGTAACGGTAGTAAAAAAGCCTAATAAACCTCATCATGCTTACCGATATCAATTAACAGGACATTCCTCTCATCCAAAAACTGGAACACTACCCGGCAGTCATAAGCCACAACGAAAGCCCACAGTCCTCTCAATTTACCACTGAGCTTATGTGTTCTCAAGGAAGGGTGATGAGGATTATCAGAAAAGGTTTCCAGCGCCTGAGTGATCTTGGGTTTCAAATAAGGACTGGCAACCACAACCCTCTTACAAGCCTTTTTAAAGCTGCTACCCCAAACAAGGTTGATCATGCCTCCAATTCTCGAAAAAGATCGGATGAAGTTCCTTCAGATGTTAGGCCTTTTTTATACTCCTCGAATGTTTGCTGAGCATTTGCCAGAATATCCTCCCGCCTTTTTTCCTTGTATCTGTTGCTTATGAGCTCAACAAGCAGGTCTTGATCCTCTAAGGGCATTTCAGCTACCTTGACCAGTATTTCATCCAGTAAACTTTGGTATCCCATTTGCATCCTCCCTAATGTAATTCAAGTGTAGCATCGCCAGATAGCTTCGTCAACGCCGGGTCATGTCTGATGGGAAATTGCAAGCTGCTGAATCTCCGGGATAAGCTGTTTCTTTTCAAAGGAAAGTTCGTGAACCGTCCAGTGTCCCCCACCAAGTTAGGTAATAATATTACCTAACGCTATCTTCAATTAAATCCACCGTAAAGCTAAATTGTCACCTTTCAAACTTGGCTGGGGATTCTGCCGTAATAGCATCTCAATTGAGCACTGGTCACTCCGAATATACAATAGCCGCAGTCTATGCAGCGGGACTCGGTCTGTTTGCCACTTAAAAACTTGGACACAATATTCGGTTCGATTATGAATGGACGGCACATCGAGACATAGTCCACCGTGTTCTTGGTGATTATCTCTTCAATATCCTGGAGCCGCCTTATGCCTCCAGTCACTATCACAGGGATGGTCACCTGCTCCTTTATTTTCCTGGCCGCTTCCACGTTATAATTCCGCAAAGGCCGATAACTTTTAACTGCTAACGGCATAAATAATGCCATTAATTTCTTTTGAAAAGCAGGCATCGCGGCATACTGAGGGACAAAGGCAAATATTGCCTTTACAGGAGCCCTGGTAACTCTGATAGTATATAACATATCGACGTTCCCACAGGTTACTTCAATAGCGTTGTATCCTGCTTCCTGCAGCATCTTGGATATTTGTACAGATTCTTCTACAGTAGTTCCGTCCCTGATTCCGTCATGGGCACTGATTTTTATTAATATCGGGAAGTCCCCAACCTGTTGCCGTGCCCTGCTTATTATCTCGCCTACGATGCGAAACCGGTCTTCGGTAGAACCTCCCCAGCGGTCCTGCCGGCGATTGAAATGCGGGGAAAGGAAAGCGGAAAGCAAGTAGCCGCCTGCCGCATGAATCTGCACCGCTGAGAAATCGGCTTTCTTGGCGCGGACAACCGCCTGGACGAATCTATTTATTATATCTTCTATCTCGGATTCAGCCAGAGCTCTTGGTTTGGGATAACGGGGATATGATACTGATGAAGGTGCTACATTTTCGGTTGCGGTATCAGCAAAACATTGGCCTCCGCCATGGGTAATTTGCAGAATAAGCGGCACATTATGCTCTCTAACCTTTGCGCATATTTTTTTATAGTTATCTATGTACTTATCGTCGTCAAAGACGCACATGGTGGGCACCGTTCGGCCGTTTCTCTGTACCGTCACATACCCGGTTATGATTGCCCCAACCTTGTTCTCGGCAAGCCGCTCATAGATAGTTGTAAGGCCATCCTTGGGATACCCTGCATCATCTCCCATCCCTTCGAGAGTAGCTGAGCGTATAATACGGTTTTCAAGTACTATTCCGGCGATGGATGTCTTTTCAAATACCTTGTTCATGAAACACCTCTCCAACTTTCCAATTTAGCCATCGATTAGAAATTCCTCATTAGTATATGCTGAATATGCGTATTTTAACAGCGGCCACGCATTTCGGGCTACCGGGTTATCTCCGGGTGAACAAATCAAGCTAAAGACACCTATGGATACGCAGGTGACTATAATTCCGATAAGGTAGCTGAAATGTTATAATC
>Ga0268276_1003858_pt1 | contig 11166 bp, 9 predicted proteins | sample saktaG_4_FD_190145 | JGI IMG/M metagenome (GOLD analysis project Ga0268276, IMG submission 190145) | Saline water microbial communities from Sakinaw Lake, British Columbia, Canada - sak_2010_1_5_45m | ecosystem: Environmental > Aquatic > Non-marine Saline and Alkaline > Saline ...
AATAACCGGAAAATCCAGCTGGGCGTCGGTCGCGCCCAAATCCAAAAATAATTCATAAACCATTTCCGCCACCGCTTCGCAGCGCGCGGCCGGCTTATCGATTTTATTGATAACCACAATCGGTTTTAGCCCCAGTTCCAAAGATTTTTTTAAAACGAATTTAGTTTGCGGCATCGGCCCTTCTTGAGCGTCAACGAGCAACAGGACGCAATCAATGGAACGCAGGATGCGCTCCACTTCCGAACTGAAATCGGCGTGCCCCGGAGTATCAACGATATTGATTTTTGTTTCGCGATAAAAGACCGAAGTATTCTTGGAATAAATCGTAATTCCCCGTTCTTTTTCCAGGTCGTTACTGTCCATGCTGACGCTGCCGTCGTTCATGCCGGTCTGGCGCATTAAAGCGTCGGTCAAAGTTGTTTTGCCGTGATCAACGTGGGCGATAATGGCGATGTTTCTGATTTCCATATATAAGGCTAAAAATTAATGAATGGCTTGAGCGAACCCGAAATCGAGTAAGTCCGAAAAATATTTTGATTTAATAAAATAAAAAAATTACGCACCCGACGTAATTTGAATTAGGTCTGCTCTAATATTACCTTTTTTTGGGTTAAAGTCAAGGGGTTAATTTATCGTCTTGACGCAATAGACTAGTGTGCTATAATAATAGCAGGTCGGAGTAGTAGGGGGAGATGTTAAAAATTTGTTTAACAATCGCCAATACCCTTACCAGCACTTAGACCAATCAAAGAGGCTCTGCTAACGCAGGGTCTTTTTGATTTTCAGCGCCGTTACTAGGATGCCAATACCAAACATTAAATTTGGGGAAATATTGTTCAACAAATCTTTTAGAATAATGATTCCAAGTTTCCGGTAATAAATTCTTGACCCCCAAACTCTTAATCAAATATTCTCTGACATTGTTCTTATATTCCTTATTAGTCGGCTTTAGGTTGTTTAAAATTGAACCGATTAAAATGTCATTAATCTGATTGACATGATAATCTTCCAGATGAGACCTGATATCGGTAATTTCTTTTAAAGTCGGGCGGCGGTTATCATTACAGTGCTGGCCGCCAATAGCGCAAAAATCCTGTTTCATTATTTCCATAAACTTATCACCGTTACAGCGGGTCAGTTCATCAGTTAATAAAACACCATTATAGATATTTTCTGTATTATGGGATAAAAGAAGTTCCGCGAATTTTTTATAAGCTCTGGCCATCTTAATCTTATTGTCTTCGCTTTTCTTACCAAAAAGATCTAAATTCATTATATTCTGATCAATGACAATAGCCCGAAAATAACTAGTACTTTTCATAAAAATATCAATAGCGCGGCAACAAAGCTCTTGGCGTTTCTTGGTAGTACAGTTGTTATATTTGATTTCCAAACCTTTCCCATCATGTCCGATAGCACCAACTTCTTTTTTAGCTTTCAGCCACTCTTGATGCAAAAACGTCGGATGAGGATTAAATAAAGTGCCAAGTATTAAATACCGATGTTCGCTATCGTAAGATTCGTCAAAATAAATTATCATATCCTTGTTATATATAAATTCATCAGGTTATTATAACATCTACTTGTAAATATATCAAGACTAATATTAGATAAAATATTAATAAAATCTTTATAAATAAAACATAAAATTTTTATAACAAAACGGACTCCCTGACGGGAGTCCTCGGAGCCAACTCTGTAAACAGGGGAGGCCATTTGTATATTTACAATAGCATACTGTTTTTTAAGATGCAAGAGCCGATATCTGTTCCGCCAGATAATCATAAAAGCCGTATCATATTCGCTTAAAGTTTTGAATGTCCGCCCGACCGCCGGCCAACCGCTCGTCATCCATCGTAAAACCCTTGATAATATATTCTTTGAGTTTTTGGGTCGCCCAAATCCTAAATTGCGTGCCGCGGAGGGAATTAACCCTGTAACCGACGGAGATAATAGCGTCTAAATTATATAATTTAATAGGTCTTTTCACCTCCTTGTCCCCTTCTTTTTGAACTACCGAGGAATCCTCGGTAGTTTGATTTTCGCTAAGCTCGGCCTCATTAAATACATTTTGCAAATGCAAGCTTATATTAGCCACACTGCAGTCAAATAGCTCGGCCATTTGATCCTGCGTTAACCAAACCGTGTGGATATCTTAAATTGAGTTACCGAGGATTCCTCGATAACTCGCCGGGGCAGTTACACAATATTACTGTGTAACTGAATTTTCGCTATCTTCAGCCGAGTAAATAACAATCTAATATTTTATTCTTAAGAAAATAATCCTCTCGCGAACGCCCTTCCAGAGTTTTTACCGGCGCCGACAAAAACTCGTTGGCCGATAAAAAATGGCAATAGATTGATTACTTAGTTTACAGACTTCCTTAGCCCAATTAATGGCCTCAGAAAACATGCACCAAGTTACATATCCCAAAACCGGCATAATATCATCGATATCTTTATTTGCACCTTTGGGCATATTTATCGTTTTGTTGACCTCAACAAAATGATCGCCCACTGATTGCTCAGCATTTTCAGTTTGTCACATTTTGTGACAGACTCATTTCCCTCGTTTTTTAACCAGTTACATTTTGTAACGGGTTGTATTTTTTAAAATTTCCCAATGTCCACCCTTATCCGGTCCGATTCTTTTTATTATTTTTTTGTTTTTTAATTTCTTTAAATTATTTCCAACATTATTTTCAGTCATATTTATTTTTGTAGAAATCTCAACAATAGATATTTTTTTATCCTCTTTCATCAATTCAATGATTCGTTTTTGATTTTCGGATAATTTTTCACCCCCTTTTTCACCCCCTTTTTCACCCCCTTTTTCACCTTCCTGATATTTCTCAAGTCTTTGCTCAACTGTCATTTTTTGCAAATCAGGTCTATAAAAGGTAATGCCAAAATAAACCTCGCTGATTTCAATAATAGGATGCGGCAAAAGATATTCGTCCATCATTTCGTTTATCCTCATCAGTCCGGAGCCAATTTTTTCAACTAAATCCATTCTCTGCATCAAACCAAAAAGTAAAATATTTCTAGGATAGCTCCGCTTATAAAAATCTTTAACTTTAACTTTACTGGCCAGATTAACCGGATTATCAATCACCACTCTGTCGGCATAAATATTAATTTGAACATTGGCTCCCGAAAAATAATCACGATGAGCCATGGCGTTTAGTAAAGCCTCTTTTAAAGCCTCCTCCGGCAACTCTAATATTTCCTTGCGCGGACCGCCACCCCTAATAATATATTCAATATTTAATTTTGACTTTATATAATTAAAAGCTTCTTCATAATTTGTATACAAATCATAATCAAATTCCCGGGCATCTATCACCTTAGTTTTAGTTTTTCCCATAAACAAAGCACAGGTTACGGTGCCACCGCGTATAAATTTTGAAATTTGCTTACAAAACAAAAGAACTCCGGTATTTTTCAACTTACCGCTTGAAAGCAAACTCATGTTTTGCAAAACTTTTTTATAATTTAATTTAGTCTTAATTCCAGTCGTTTCCAAAAATCGCTGATAGGCAATTTTATTGAAATCATTATCCACATTAAATTTTTCATTAACCATTTCATCATACGTAATCAGCCCCTCTCTCATGAAAAAATCCCTAATCTCGTCTCGTGACAACTGCTGACTATTGGCTCCTTGGCGCATATAAAATTTGCCATTAGACGAATGCGGTTTTTTCTGGCTTTCTGGAACATTAATAATTAAAACGCCTTCAATTTCTTCGAGTTTAACTAAAAAACTAGGGTCAAAATTTCGAACCAAATCTTGAATTTCTGATTTTAATTTATTGCTAATGTTTACCGGCCTGATTTGGCCGTCATCACTTACGCCAATTAAAATATAGCCGCCGGTGGCATTGGCCATGGCGCAGATTTCTCGAGCCAGGTTGGAATTATAACTCTCTTTAAATTCCAGATTATAACCCTCGCCCGTTTGTATTAAAAAATTTAATTCTTTTTTAGTCACAAAGTTATTTTAGTGATTTTTTCTTTATTAAAAATATTAATTATTATCACCCCATTATAGCAGGTTTAATAATCATTATCAAGGCTAATATTAGATAAAATATTAATAAAATCTTTATAAATAAAACTTAAAATTTTCTAAATCGTTTTAAACTGATATTAAGAGATAAACGCGGCGGCTGATACGCTAATCTTCTTCCCCGCCCCAAAACAAAAGACCCGAGCAACGCCCGGGTCTTTTTTTCTAAACTGAAAATCAACTATTTGATTTCACCGACGCCGATCTGACGCAGATTAGCATTGGTAATGCCCAGACCGAACTTCCGCATTAAAGCGAAAGCGTCAGCCGGACGGCCCATATAATGCATCTTCAAGTCAACCGGATTAATATACCAAGCTTCACCGTGATCCTCTACTTTGAGCAGGATACGACCCGCTAAACGAGCCGGCGCCTTACCCTTATAGGAATCAAAGTTCTTGTTGTTTATACCTAGCGCCATATTACGCATGACAGCAAAAGCATCAGCCGGACGACCCAGGTAATACTTCAGGCCATCAATCGGATGAACATACCAAGCCTCCCCCTTCTCTTCTACCTGCAAGAGAATCCGACCGCTTAAACGCTTGGCTAAAGCCTTGTTAATCTTCTTAACCAAGTTCTTTTCCAAAGCGATAAAGTTAGCCGTGTTGTTGGCATCTTGATAGTTGATCAATCCTTGACCAGTTATATTCACGTCCGGTACGGCGCCGCAAACTTTTCTGGACGCGTCCTGTTGAGCCGCGGTTAAGGAGCAGATAGACGGGGTACGGGCAGTAACATTACGATATTGGTAGCCGGCAAAGCAGGCCGCCGCGTAATCGCCATAAGTCACACTCGTGCAAGCCGGAGTATAGGAACCGCCGCCGCCGCTACTACCAGAATTAGCAACGCAAGATGATCCGCTGACAGAATAACCGGTATTGCAGGTTATAGTACAGCTAGGATAAGCGCTGACGGAACCATGAGCGACAGAAGTGGTGTCGCAAGTTGAACCGACGACAAAATCCGATAAGTGAGTGGTAGTGAAAGTACACATGCCGGTAGTGACCGCGCCAACTACGCAACCCCCTCCTAATTGTATCCAAGAACCGCCCGGAGTTTTTGAATAAACGTCTATGGAAACTCCATCAGTTAAACCGGTAACCGGGATTGAAATGGTGACCCCCGGAGAACTAAGTTCTAGGCCCAAGCCCGGTAAACCGAACTGCAAAGAGCCGACCGAATCTATCGGAGAACCGGTCAAAGTGGCCGTTCCGGCTGTCAAAGTCGACATGTCAAAACTACCGGTAGAAGTCATAACAGTACCTGCCGGGATAACGATTGTCGCTCCACCGGATGTTAAAGTAACTTTCTCTTTGAAAGTAATAGCCGTGGTACTGGACGCATTACCATTATTGGGAATCATGACTCCGGCCTGAATCAAATCGCCAATTGTTCCCGGAGTAACGGCGTAACCGTCAGTTGAATCATACCCTCCGGCCGGAATATAGCCGTAGCCGTAGCCATAGGCATAGGTGGAAGAAGCGACGCCGGTCATACGATAACCTGCTGTAGTGCCGTGATCAAAACCGCTACCATAACCATAGCCGTAACCATAGCCGTAACCCCAACCAGTGGTCGGAGTGCCGGTCTGACGGGCGAATTGCGCATAGATAGTCGGGGCCATCGCCAAACAGACGATTAAAACCGCTAACGCGATTTTTGTTTTTAAAAATTTACTGACAAAGTACTTAATTTTTTTCATAGTTTTCACTTTTAATTTAAAAAGTATATAATAAATTTTAATATTGTTATTACAAAAAAAACTGGACGGAATCAATATAATATTATTATACTACTAATGAACGATTGAGACCAGCTTTTTTTATTTTCTGTCAATGATTAATAATTTTTGCTAATATAAGTATAATATAAATTAAGATAAAAAAGTTATCCACATGCTAAAATTTAAAAAAATCTTTATATTTTCTTTATTGTTCCTAATTATCGCCTGGGGAGCTTACTTACGTTTCTATAAAATAGGCGAACAGTCTTACTGGATTGACGAAGGTTATACGCTTAACGCCGTCGTTTCAATTTTAGCTAAAGGCTACCCTATTTTAGATTCAAATCAGATCTATAACGCCGCTTATCTAAATACTTATCTTATCTCCGGCGCTGTTTCGCTCGGAGGTTTTAATCCGATAGCGGCCCGGAGTGTTGCGGTCGTTTTCGGAGTCGGGATTATTTTTCTCGTCTATCTAATCGGCCGAAAATTCTTCAATCGATGGGTTGGTCTGGGCGCGGCTTTTCTAACCGCTTTTTCTTATTGGGAGATTGCTTGGAGTCGGCAGGCGCGGATGTATATCCAATTACAATTCTTTTTCCTCCTTTCCCTTTATCTCTTTAATTCTCTTCTGGAAAAATTTTCCTATAAGAAACTTATCTGGTTGATTTTGGCGACCGCGGCGACGATATTAAGTCATTACTTCGGTTATTTTTTGTTGGGAATATATGCTCTGAATTTAATCATTAGATTAACTCCAGAACATTACGGTAAGATAAAAACTTTTTTCCGAAATAAAATCCGACGTCTTGTTGTCGGCGCGGTGATAATTATTATCGCGCTGATACTAATAAAGCTCGGCTTTGACCTGACTGGCCAGATTAGTCAACGCGAGTCATTTCTCGGTTTCAGTTATCAAGGGTTCTTATGGCACTATCTGCCGCTAATTGTAATTACGGCTTTAGCGGGAATGGTAATCGCGGTTTTAAAGGAAAAGAAATCCGGATCCGGATTATTTCTGGCTGGCGCCTATCTTATTCCTTATCTGATTATAATTTTCAGCGCCAGCGTTATCCATTTCCGTTATTTGTTTTTTATTCTACCCCTGCTCTATATTTTTAGCGCCTCTCTGTTCGGAGCGATCGGCGAAAAACTAAAAAAAACAAACCTGATATTCCCGGTCTTAATTCTGGCTTTGGTTCTTTTTTCAATCATTATTACTCCGCGATCCTTCTCCTTCCTCCCCCGCGCTGACTATTACCTTGAACCCTTTACCCCACAACCGGATTTTAAAAGCGCTTACGAAGCTATTAAGGTTAACGGCTGGGATGATAATAAAACTATCATTTCACCCTTTACCCAGATGGATAAAGTTTATCTGGGCCGAAGCGATTATTGGCTGGCGATTAGTCTGGACGGGAGAAAATTAGATAAGAGTAAGTTGGGCGAGCGCGAATATTATAATAACGCTATAACTATTCCTGACGCTGAGAAACTGCAAAATATAATCATTTCCAAACACGGTTATATCGTCGTTGACGATATGGCATTATCTGTTAGGCTGGATAAAGATATAATTGATTTAATCGGACAGCAGAAATTAATTTTTAGTGACCAGGGAAATATAGGGAGTAGAATTTGGGTCTTTTCTTTTTAAATCTATGGACAAAATAAAAAAAATTAGTCACTGGTTAAAAAACAACATCTTGGACATTTTGATTATAGGACTGACGTTTTTCTGTTTTTTTAATGTTTTAAACAAATTAGACGACGCTTTTACGGTCATTGCTAATTCCTTGGCGATCTTTATCGCCATTTGGTATTTTATTAAATTTAAGAAAGAAACAATTAATAAAATAATTCAAAAATTAATTAAACAACCTTCCCCGAATAAAATAAAACTTTTATATTATAACGGACGAAGCGGAGCCTTTCATATTTTTTCTTTTTCTAGACAGCATCTTTGGGCGGCAACCTCTTATCTTTCTACTCTTTCTAAGCAATATTTTTTGACTACAATTTTTTATCTTTTTGCTCTTCTTAAAAAATATTTTTCAATCATATTTAGATTCGTATATAAAAAAAGATGGGAAATTATCTCCTATCTTTTTCTTTTATTACTGCTACTAATTACTTTGGGGCAATTTTTTAATTGGTCTCGGATTGAAAAATATCAAACATTAATGATAGTTATGGCTGTTTTAAGCGGCGGGTTGACTATATGGTATAACAGAAACAGGGTTGAAAAAGAAATAGAGAAAGAGAAAGATAAAGAGGAAAGGGCGGAAGAAAACAGAAAATTAGAATTCTCAGACAAGTTTCCAAAAATAAACAAAATCCCTGTTTTAAGAAATTTTATTAAATGGATGTATAAGGAGGGATGGGGGTATTCCGTGATTTTAATATTAATAGTGTTAGTAGGATTTGAACTTAGGATATATGGTTTGGGGAATTATTCTTTCCAGGATGACGAAGGTTTTACAAACAGTGCCGCCGCCGGATATTTATTTGAGGGAAATCATTATAGATGGGATTGGATCTCATGGAATTCGCTTAAAGAAGAATGCCTAGATCAAAATCCTTCTTGTTTTTATCCCAGATCATTTCCGTATACGTGGCTAGTTTCAAAATCTTATCTTATTTTTGGTATATCCGAATTCAGTACGAGAATAGTGGGCGTAATATTGGGAACTTTATTAATCTTATTTAGCTACTTTATTTTTAAAAAAACACAACTTCCTAAAAAAGCGGCTCTTTTGGTTTCTTTCGCATTAGCAATCAATTATTTATTAATACTCTATTCCCGCTTTGCCAGAATGTATTCTTTTGTAGGTTTAATCGTATTATTCTCTTTCTATTTCTTTTACGAGTTCGCCATAAGAACGGATTCTTTGACATTATTAAAATATGAATTTAAGAAAAAATATATTTATTTGATTTTTTTAGTTCTTAGCCTATATCTGGGGCGTATTTTACACACTACAACTTTAATTTTAATCCCTGTTTTTATTTTATTTTATTTTATTTATAATCTGAACAAAAAAGGGATTAAAAAATTTAATTATTGGGGTTTAGGCGTTCTACTATTTTTAACCGGAATAATAAGTTATCTATTTAATATTATTGCCGTATTGAAAACTTTTATAACCTTTAGATATCCTCCTGAAGAATATATTTATTTTTTAAAAGTTTTAATTGATTCTCCTTTCATGAAGGATTTAAATATAATTCTTTTATTTTGTTTTTTGTTTTTTTTGCTATTCACTTATAAAAAATGTAAAGCTTTTCTTTTAGTTTTCGCGATATTTATTTTTTCAATTATAGCTTATTTATACTTTTTAGACCCCAATCAGATGATTTCTGCTAAGTATATCTCACACATTATTCCCTTTAGCATATTCCTGATAGTTTTATCTTTTTACTTTTTATCCCAACTGTATAAAGCGAAAACATCTATAATCATCTTCGTTTTCATGCTTCTTCTGCTATTATCTTTTAATTTTAGTGAAATTAAGTCTATATATAATTTTGATAATGAAATAAGCTTCCCGAAGTATGAAAAGGCTTGGGAAGTAATAACCCATAATTTTGACCGTTCGAATGAAGTTTTAATGGGCGTTGCAGTTCAAAATAGTTATTATTTACAAAAATCAAATATTACTAACATTATAAGCATTCGCCAAGGATATGATAATTATAAATTTGATAATTTTACTTTAGATATTAAAAATCATAAGAAGGGATGGATCACTTGGTCATTAGACAAAAGTTTTCATGTTGATTCAGATATAAAAAGTTATATTTATTCAAATTTTAGAAAAATTGGCGGCCAGGGCATAGATAATACCGGTGTGGAAGTTTTTTATTTTGACGAATCTATGATTAAATAATAATATTTAAAAGCTAAACTTTGATATATTTTGTTAAATATATATACTCAAGACTAAACCAAATAAAATAAGATGTAATAGTCGCGATTGCCGCTCCATAAATACCAAATAATGGTATTAATAAAAAGTTAAGAACGATATTTATTAAGGCTGCGAATAAACCAAAAATAAATATTTTTTTTGTTTTATCCTTTAAAATTAATATTTCTTGTGTAAAAGACTGTAAGACAGCCAATAAAGGAAACAGACCTAAAAATTTTATAAGCAATCCTACATTTTCAAATCCATCCCCATAAATTATTTTTACTATAGGATTTGATAAAAATAAAAAAAATAAAAATAGTCCAATATTAATTAGGGCTATTTTTTTTATAGTTTTTTTAAACAATAACTCCGAATTATTTTTTATAAAAAGAGGCATAACCCCTAAAATAATTGGAGCGGAAATTATTATTGCGTTTTGAGTAGTATCAGCTGCAATAGAATAGAGCCCCACCTCTTTGACGCCAGATAAAAAGGATAACATAACAACGCTAACCTTTGATAAAATAATATAAGAGATACCTGTTAAAGAAAGAAAAAAAGCTCTTTGCAAAATAATTTTTGCAAGATCAGGTTTGTTTTGTAAAAATCCTTGAAAACTAGAAGTAAATTTATTGTGTAGAATAATAAATCCTGCTAAAAAAGACAAGGAATATCCCAAAATAAAAGAAATTAACAAAGTTTGTAAATTTAAATTGCCAAAGAAGAAGAAAACCAAAATAAGACTTATTTGGAAAAAATATTCAATAAAGTAAATGATGGCATTATAAACAAGCCTATGGGCTGCTTCGAAATAAATGACTACAGACCCCCATAAATTAATAGATACCATCAGAAGAATAAAAAGCCAAAAATTTTCTTTTAAAACAGCTATGTTAACAAAACATAAGAATAAAAATAAAAAAATCGATGCAAAAAAAGAAAAAAGCATCTTTAATTTTAAACTTTTATAGAACATTTCCTGAGCAATCTTGTTGAATTTATTTTCCGTAATCTCTTTCTTTATGGATACTTGAAAACTTGTTCCGAAGAGTAAGCCAAGCATTGAAATATAGGCAAGAATTAATGAGAAAGAGCCATAAATTTCAATACTGGCTGCTTTAGGAATAAAAATAATAAAAAATAGTCCAGAAACAATAAAAATTAATTTTGATATAATCGTCCAAAAAGTTTCTTTACTTACTTTATTTGTATATATAATTTTTTTTAATCTGTTCATAACCATTTTTTTATCCTTTATAAAAATGCATCAACATTCCTTGAAGTTTATTTTTCGTATTTAAATTTAGATTCATTGCTCGTAATTGTACTTTAAATCCTGTAGTTTCAAAAAAGTTAATAAAAAAAGAAATCTCAGATTGTTTTTTAGGGTTGTGATGATATTCAATGATCCACTCTTTTACTAAATCAATTTTATTTTTTTTATACAGTTCGTT
>Ga0268276_1003861_pt1 | contig 11159 bp, 7 predicted proteins | sample saktaG_4_FD_190145 | JGI IMG/M metagenome (GOLD analysis project Ga0268276, IMG submission 190145) | Saline water microbial communities from Sakinaw Lake, British Columbia, Canada - sak_2010_1_5_45m | ecosystem: Environmental > Aquatic > Non-marine Saline and Alkaline > Saline ...
TCGAGCCCATCTTCACGGGCTTTGAGAAATGCTTCGATGAGGCGGGGCAGCTGGGGAGTGGGCGTCACCGCCTCAATGTTGTGGCACCCGCCCTTCCACAAATCCAGCATTGTCCGGGACAGGTCCTCTGTCCTGAGGCGCTGTCCCCGCAGGACATGGCTGATCTGATAGTTCTGACAGTAGCAGCATCCCAGATTGCAGGAGGAAAAGAAGACGGTCCCCGCGCCCCGGTCGCCGGAAATCGGCGGCTCTTCTCCATGGTGGGGAAGCGCGTGGCTCACGAGGATCTCGTTGGCCAGGCCGCAGAAGCCCCTTTCTCCGGAGGTCCGGTCAACCCGGCACTTCCTGGGACAGAGAACGCAGCGCTTCATGGCCGCCTTCAGAAGGGCGAGCCGTGCCCCGGGACTTTCCGGGCTGTCCGGCATTTCTATAACCTCCCCAGGACCTGGCGGATCTTTCCGCTCTCCATGAGCTCCAGGAACTGCTCGCCGAGGGGAGCGCAAAGCTCCACCGCCCTGCGCCAGTTTTTCACCCGGGTCGCGGGATCTTCGATGAAAAGAAGAAAATCTTCACGGTCCGGAACCCTCCCGCAGGGCAATCTCCCGGCAAAACTTTCCGACGGGTAAACCATCAGGACATTCTCCATGACCGGCTCGGGCGGCCGCCGCGATTTAAGTCTCTTGTCCAGCCAGCCCGGCACAATGCGCTCCTGGTGATTGAAGAAGAGGGTTATTTCTTCCTCCCTGCCCGTGTATTCATGGTTGAGGTGATAGTCGAAGAGCCCGCCGTCTCTGTAAATCCCCACGGGGGCGCCGTAGATGTCCTTTAAACCCGCTATGACGAGAGGGATCGCTCCCGAGGCGAGGATGGCGGCCTTGAAATTGGTGACATTGAGAGGGATCGCCCTGCCCTTGAAGCCGGGCTGAAGACAGAAGCGGGGCGGCAAGGGACCGTAATAAAACACCACCCTTTCAAACAGCAAGTGGACATAGGCGGGATTCATGGCGTTGAAAAGCCAGGCCGCCCCGATACCCGTCTGCTGAATCCATTTCGTCTCGGATGCGGCAAGATTCTTTGCCCGGGCCGTCGTCACGGCAAGCCGGTACTTCTTGTTGGTCAGGGCGAAGGGGATCGCGTCGTCTTCAATATAGGTGTCGATGAGCACACTCATGGCTTCCAGGAGGGACTGGGGCGTATCCCCGCGCTTGTATGAAGAGTTCTTCAGGTAAAGTTCCATGAAGGTCCGGTAACTTCGAACGGGCTCCGGCTGGGGCCAGGCCGCGAACCGCCAGGCGCCCGAAGATGTCCCCGACAGAAGTACGGGCTTCTTTCGCCCCAGAACGCCGCTCTCAAGCAGAGCCAGATCGAAGCCGCTCGCCGCGAGCCACCTGGGCCCGCCCGCGGGGGCGACATAGGCGGCGATCCTGTCGAAGTCAAAACCGCCGTTCATGATGATGTCATAGGCCTTGCAGCCCGCTTTTATGCAAAGATCGCTCATCTCCATCCCTTCCGCTTCATGAGGGTTCAGTCGGCGCATGGTGATCACAAAAAGTGCACATATCTAACAGAGATCAGAAAAGTTAGCAAGAGGCGGAAGATGAAATTTAATCATCTTGACACAATCCCGCGCCTTCGGTATGAACAAAGGCAAAGGGCATCCGGTTCAGTAACATCTCAAAAGAGAGGGCGCACCATGACGATCAAAAATCAGGTCCTGGAAATCGCCAGGGAGGCGAGAGCGGCATCCCACCTTCTGGCCCGTGTTTCCACATCGCTCAAGAACAAAGCCCTTCTCAGAATGGCCGAAGAGCTGGTCCGGGAGACCCGAAACCTGATCGCGGAAAACGCCAGAGATCTCAAAGACGCCCGGCGCAAAGGCCTGTCCGCCGCCATGATCGATCGCCTGACGCTCAAAGAGGCAACCATTGAAGGAATCTCAAAAGGACTGGAAGAGGTTGCCGCCCTCCCTGACCCCGTCGGGAAAGTGACCTCCATGTGGCGAAGACCCAACGGCCTCCTGGTGGGACGAATGAGAATTCCTCTCGGCGTGATCGGGATCATCTATGAATCAAGGCCCAATGTCACGGCCGACGCGGCGGCGCTCTGCCTCAAGTCGGGAAACGCCGTCATCCTGAGAGGGGGATCCGAAGCGATCCACTCGAACCTCGCCATCGCGAGTATTCTCCGGCGCGTTCTGAAAGAAGTTGGAATTCCCGAATCGGCCATCCAGATCATCCCCATGACCGACCGTGAAGCCGTCCATGAGATGCTTCAGCTTGAAGAGTACATCGATCTCATCATACCCAGGGGCGGGGAGGATCTCATCCGGGCCGTCGTCCAGGCCTCCAGGATCCCCGTGATCAAGCATTACAAGGGCGTCTGTCATATCTTCGTTGACGCCGGCGCGGACACGGACATGGCCCTGACGATCTGCATGAACGCCAAGATCCAGAGGCCCGGTGTGTGCAACGCCATGGAAACGCTGCTCGTGCACAAGGATATGGCAAAGACCTTCCTCCCGCTCATGGCAAAAAAGTACAAAGAAGCGGGCGTTGTCCTGAGGGGCTGCAAGAAAACACGGAAGATATTGCCTGACGCGGAACCGGCAGCGGAAGAGGATTGGTACAGGGAATACCTGGATCTTATTCTAGCCGTCCGTGTCGTTGACGGACTCGACGAGGCCATCCGGCACATCGAAAAATACGGCTCCCTCCACACGGAGGCGATCATCACGCGGGATTACGCCAACGCGCAGCGATTCCTGAATGAGGTTCAATCATCCACGGTCCTGGTGAACGCCTCCACGCGCTTCAGCGACGGTTTTGAGCTCGGACTGGGAGCCGAAATCGGCATCAGCACCACCAAACTCCACGCCTTCGGTCCCATGGGCGTGGAAGAGCTGACCACGACCAAATTTATCATTTACGGCGACGGACAGATCCGCACATGAAATGGGGACTTCTGGGAGGGACCTTCGATCCGATCCATCTCGGACACCTGCGGTGCGCCGAGGAGATCCGGGAGAGCTTCGGCCTGGAGAAAGTCCTCTTTGTTCCCGCCGCGCGTCCTCCCCTCAAGAGAACCGACATCACCCCTTTTCCCGACCGCCTGAAAATGATCAGGCTGGCGATCAGGGGAAATCAGGCCCTTGATGTCTCCGCGGTGGAAGGCCGCCGGAAAGGCCGATCTTATTCCATTGACACGGTTCGATATTTTCTCGATCTCCACGGAAAGGGCCTGGAGCTTTTCTTCGCTCTTGGACAGGATGCCTTTCAGGATATCCGGCTCTGGAAGGACTGGGAGGAACTGCTCTCACTCTGTCACTTCGTGGTCATGACCCGGCCCGGGTACGGGAAAGAAGACCTTCATGACATTCTGACGCCGGGTCTTGCCGCCCGTTACCGCTACACGCGGAATCGAAAAGCCTTCCGCGGTCCCGCGGGCACCTTTATCTTTTTCCGGTCCGTCTCTTTCCTGGACATCTCTTCCACGGGTATCAGGAAACGCCTCGCAGAGGGGAAGTCCGTCCGCTACCTTCTTCCGCAGCGGGTCATCGATTACATTTTCAAGAATTCACTCTATCAGACCGACCCCATGTACAACCTGTTCATTTAGCAGGCCGCCGGAATATTTTTGTCCTTGACGCGCGGTGGCCTCTCCCCTATACTTGCGCGGCTTTAAAGGCAGTTACAAGCAAAGGGGTCGAGGATTCGAGGGTTCAAGGCCCTTCGACCCTTCGGCAAGCTCAGGACAAACAACTCAGAAGGGTGACAAATAAGTGTCATGGTGAGCTTGTCGAACCATGGATTCCGGATCAAGCCTGTCCTCAACCCGATCGGGGATCCGGGATGACAAGAAAAGAGAAAAAATCGGTTTTGGCTTTTCACTTTACGCCTAACGCTTCACGCCTTACGGTTCTATGAACGCGATGGACGCAATTAAAATTTGAACTTACTGGAGGTTGTAATGGAAAAGAAATGGCAGATTTGTGCAATCATCATCGCGGTGGTGATCGTCATCGCGCTTTACTGGACGCGTTTTCAGGTCTTACCGGCAAACTATGCCTACGCACCCGCCTTCTATAAAATAAACCGGTTCTCAGGTGACGTGACCCTCGTTGTGGGGAAAGAGTTCGTTTCCGTTGAGAAAGCGGATGAGCGCGGACCAAGACCCGCGGTACCGGCACCGGCTCCTGGACCATCACCCGCACCCGCGCCGGCCCCGGGCAAATAACGTCCTTTCTTCAAGGCGGATTTTTCGGGTGGATCTATAAGACCTTGCGGAGAAACCGCCCTGTCAGGGATTCTTCCGCCCGGGATACCTCTTCGGGGGTACCGGAGGCGACGACTTGTCCGCCTCCGGGCCCTCCTTCGGGACCCAGATCAATGATGTAGTCCGCCGATTTTATGATGTCCAGGTTGTGTTCGATCACGACCACCGTGTTCCCCATGTCCACAAGTCTCAGGAGGACGTCGAGGAGTTTCTGAACGTCCGCGAAGTGGAGTCCAATGGTGGGCTCATCCAGGATGTAAAGGGTGTTCCCTTTCACCCGCTTCCCCAGTTCCCTCGCCAGTTTTATTCTCTGGGCCTCTCCCCCCGAAAGGGTCGTGGCTGGCTGGCCGAGCCGGATATAGCCGAGCCCCACATCATTGAGAAGAATGAGCTTGGATTTGATCGCCGGCACATTCTCAAAAAAAGGCAGCGCCTGGTTCACCGTCATGTCCAGGACATCGGCAATGCTTTTCCCTTTGTAAAGGATCTCCAGCGTATCGCGGTTAAAGCGCTTTCCGTGGCAGACATCGCAGGTGATATAGACATCGGGGAGAAAATGCATCTCGATCCGGATCAAACCATCACCCTTGCACGCCTCGCATCTCCCTCCCTTCACGTTGAAGCTGAAGCGGCCTGATCTGTATCCCCTGATTCTCGCGTCGGGAAGCTGGGTAAAAAGATCGCGGATGGTGTTGAATGCGCCGGTATAGGTGGCGGGGTTGGATCGCGGGGTCCGCCCGATGGGTTGCTGATCCATGACAATAACCCGATCGATCCCCCCCAGGTCCCTGACCTTCCTGACCCTGCCGGCCCGTCCGCGATAGCGGTAGAACTTTCTCGCGAGAATTTTGAAGAGGGTCTCGATGACCATGGTGCTCTTGCCCGAACCCGACACCCCTGTCACGCAGGTCAAAATCCCCGTAGGGATCCGGATGTCGATGTCTTTCAAATTGTTCTCCGAGGCACCCTCCAGAATGATATGGCGGCCGGAGAGGGCCCGGCGACCGGAAGGAACGGGGATCTTCAGTCTTCCCGACAGGTATCCTCCCGTCAAAGATTCCGGGGCCTCACATATCTCTGCCGGTGTCCCCTGAAAAATGATTTCTCCCCCTTTCAGGCCGGCTCCCGGTCCCATGTCTATGATGGAATCGGACGACCGCATCATCTCCGCGTCGTGCTCCACCACGAGGACCGTATTCCCCATGTCGCGCAGGCGTTTCAGGGTTGAAATCAGCCGCGCGTTGTCCCGGGGGTGAAGGCCCACGGTGGGCTCGTCGAGAACGTAGAGAACGCCGACCAGTCCCGATCCGATCTGCGTGGCCAGCCTGATCCGCTGCCATTCCCCGCCGGACAGGGTGCTTGATGATCGCTCAAGACCGAGATAATCCATGCCCACATCCAGGAGAAAGCGGAGCCTCTCCTTGATCTCCTTCAAAATGCTATGAGAGATAATCGTTTCCTGTTCCGTCAGCGCCAGGGTTTCAAAAAATCTCATGGATTCACTGATGGGCATGCGGCTCACGGCATGGATGTTCCTGCCGCCCACGGTGACCGCCAGACTCTCTTTTTTCAGCCGGGCGCCCTGGCAGGAAGGGCATTCCCTGACGTTCATGTACCGGGCCAGTTCGGTCCGGGCGTCACTGGAGTTCGTCTCCCGGAAGCGCCGGTCAAGGTTTTTGATCACTCCCTCGAAAGGCTTGCTGTAAAAATACCTGCGGCCTTCCCGGTCAAAATAGAACTGAATCTCATCATCGCCGGACCCGTAAAGGAGAACACGCCGTATGTCTTCCGGTATCTGATTGAAAGGGACGTTGATGTCAAATCCGCAGTGTTTTGAAAGGGCCTCCAGAAGCTGGTAAAAATGGACGGAGTTTCTTTTTTCCCAGGGAACGATCGCCCCCTCCCGTATGGACAGTCCGGGGTCCGGAACCACAAGGTCCTCATCGAAGTACATCCGGGTGCCGAGTCCGCCGCAGTCCGGACAGGCCCCGTAAGGGCTGTTGAAAGAAAACAGCCTCGGTTCCAGTTCGGAGAAGCTGATGCCGCACTTCGGGCAGGCATAACGCTCACTGAAGACCCGCTCTGCTCCGTTCGCCTCGATCCTCACGAGGCCTTCGGAAAGGGCGAGGGCGATCTCCAGGGAATCCCGAAGGCGTTTGCCGATGCCTTCTTTCACGATCAGGCGGTCCACGACAACGTCGATCGTGTGCCGCTTCTTCTTGTCCAGAACAATGTCCTCAGCCAGGTCGCGCAATTCGCCGTCCACGCGGACCCTGACGAATCCGTCCTTCCGGAGCTTTTTCAGTTCTTTCTGAAATTCCCCCTTCTTCCCCATGACCACGGGAGCCAGGACATTCACTTTCGTCGACCCGGGGAATTCGAGAATGTGGTCCACCATCGCGTCAACAGTCTGGGGCTTGATCACTCTACCGCACTGATGGCAGTGGGGAATACCGATCCTCGCGTAAAGGAGCCTCAGGTAATCATAGATTTCCGTCACGGTCCCGACGGTGGAGCGGGGATTCTGGCTTGGCGGTCTCTGCTCGATGGCAATGGCGGGCGACAGGCCCTCGATGGATTCGACCTCCGGCTTATCCATCTGGCCGATGAACTGGCGGGCATAGGTGGAAAGCGATTCCACGTACCGTCTCTGACCCTCGGCAAATATGGTGTCAAAGGCCAGAGAGGATTTCCCGGAGCCGCTCACTCCTGTCATCACGACAAATCGATCTCTGGGTATGTCAACATGAATATGCTTGAGGTTGTGCTGCGACGCACCTCTGACTTTGATGTACTCCATTCCTTACAGCCGGACCTCGACATACGATTTCTTTCTCAAGTCCTGTAACCAGTCCTGAAGCTTTTTCTCCATCTTTTCGTTTGTGATTTCTTCCTTGATCTCTTCCCGCACGGATGCAAGCGACTTGACCCCCTTGCCTCTCCTGTCGGTTATCTTGAGGATATGAAACCCGATGGCCGATTCGATCACAGGACTTAACTCGTTTTCTTTCAGCTTGAAGGCCGCCTCGTCGACAACAGGAAGAAGGGTCCCCTTTTCCACAAAGCCCAGATCACCGCCCGTCTGCGCGGCCGGTCCCTGGGAAAAACGGGCAGCCATCAACCCGAAGGACTCCCCGCTCTTCAATTTGCCTGAAATCGTTTCGGCTTCCGCCCGGAGCCTGTCCTTTGTCTCTTCATCGGCATTTTTCGGGAAAAGCAGGAGGATCTGCTGAAGCCTGACGGCTTCCTTTCCCTCATAGATATCCCTGTTCTTGCTGTAATAATTTCCGATCTCCTCGTCGCTAACGGAAATCTTGGACCTCACCTCCTTCGTCGCCAGTCTCATCTTCATGAGATGGCCTCTCACCTCCTCCTTGTACGCCTCAAAAGTGGTACCGTCCTTGAGGAGCACGGCCTTGAGGTCATCCAGCTTCATCCTCCTCCTTGCCATAATGTCATTGAGCGATCCCATGACGTCGTCTTCCTTGACGACGATGCCCGACTTCTTCGCCTCCTGCTCGACCAGCATGTCATCGACCATCCGGTTCATGATCACCGTGCGGGCCTCCGCCACGATCTTTTCTCTGTCTTCTTTCCTGGAAGACTGGGCGATCCTGTCCACGTACGCGTCGACCATCTTGTTCAACTCGTAAAGGGTGATCACGTCATTATTCACCACGGCAACGATCCGGTCTTCCGTCTGAGCCTGGATGTCTCCCGTTCCGCATATCAACATCAGGCCCGCAAGAATAAGTGTCATTATTTTCTTCATCATTTTTCCCCGATTCTTTCAGAGTTTCACCGGCTTATTTTTGTGCCGGCTGATTCTTCCGCACACCGGTCTTCGATAGCACGGACTCGTTGATTTTTACGACGGCTTTGGACCTCAGCCGCCCCAACCATTCACTGTATGCCCGCTCCTCTTTTTCCCTTTTCAGTTTCGCCCGGACCTTCTCCCTCGCCTTGACCGACAAGACCTCGCCGCCCTTTTCTTTTTCCAGGACTTTTATAATATGGTACCCGTAAGGTGTCTCCACAACCTTGCTGATCTTTCCCGGAGAAAGGGAAAAGACAACCCTGTCCAGGGCCTCGGGCAAAACACCCCGGGAGAAGAAACCCATGTCTCCCTCTTTTTCCGCCTCGGGGTCTGTCGATACGTCCTTCGCAACCTTGGCGAAGTCCTCACCGTTATTCAGCCTTTCCAGGACGGCGTCCGCCTTCTCACGATCCGGAAGTAGAATCTGACTTATGCGGACCCGTTCTTCCGATATGCCCTCTTTCGCATGGCTTTTTACATAGGACAGGATCTCCTCATCCGTCACGGTAATCTGGGGGGTCACCTCCTGATGAATGAGTATCTCCAGGATAAGCCGCTTCCTCAATTCTTCCTTCCATGTCCTGTAGTGGGATTCCCGTCCCTTGAAGATCTCTTTGAACCCCTCTTCCGGATAGTCCTTTTTGATCTCTTCAATGCGTTTTTTCAATTCCCCGTCGCTCACGGAAATGCCGAGCTTATCGGCACGGTTGATCATGACCTTCTCATCAATGAGCTCATTCAGGACATCCGCCTTCAAAAGTACCACCTGTTTCTCATTGAGGGACGGCACATCAGCCATGAGGGAAAGTTTCTTTTCCATCCTCTCATTGAAATCGGCGAGCGAAATCCCTGCGCCACCCACGGTGGCAACATTTTCTCTGCCTGAATTGCCAAGCCACTGGCAGCCCCCTGCCGCCAGCAGAACAAAAGCCGCAACAACCACGAAGGGTTCTATGTGGAAATTTTTTCTTCTCATCCTGTCCACCGTTGTCATTCCGGACTTGATCCGGAATCCAGAATCTATCTGCCTTCCTCAACCTTACTGGATCCCCGCCTTCGCGGGGATGACATTCTTTGGGAATTTATGATTTTTTCAGAAACCTATTAATTTTTTCACTTGAACCCTTTTTTCATCAATTCATCAGTTCCTTCAGCAACCCCTTCGTTTCGCCGATGACCTCACCATGACTGAGGCCCGGAACGGGGAGGTGGAGCTTGAAATCCGGCGTGAACCTCATTCCCCTTGTTTTCGGGCGGACAAGCCCGACGATCTTTTCAGGGTTCAGGGCGCTGCTCCTGAAAAAAGAGATGGTGAGATTCTTTCCGTCGTAATCGATCCGCTTCGCCATCACCTGCATGGCGAGGTTCCTGATGCGGATAACGTCCAGAAGGTTGTCAGCCTGCGGGGGAACGAAACCGTAGCAATCGGTGAGCTCTTCTCTCAATTCCGCCAGGTCTTCCTCCGTCGACGCCATGGATATGCGTTTGTAAGTCACGAGCCGCCTGTGCATATCGGAGATATAGTCTTCCGGAATAAAGGCCGGCAGACCGAGATGAATCTCGGGCCGGATTTTTTCTTCCTGCTCCGGCTTTTCACCCCTCAATTCGCGTATGGTGCTCTCAATGAGCTCAATGTACATCTCATAACCCACGGCCGCCACATGCCCGGACTGGGACACCCCCAGAATATTTCCCGAACCCCGGATCTCCAGGTCATGGGAAGCGATGCTGAACCCGGATCCGGGCTCGGTGAGTTCCCTGACCACCTGAAGCCGCTTCCGGGCATCCGGCGCAAGCAGGGCGCCCTGCGGGATCAGGAGATAGGCGGCCGCCTCCTCCTTCGATCTTCCCACCCTTCCCCTGAGCTGGTAAAGCTGCGACAGGCCGAAACGGTCCGCCCGGTTGATGATGATGGTATTGGCCGTGGGAATATCGATGCCCGACCCGATGATCGTCGTGCAGACAAGGACATTGTAATCCTGCCGGACGAACTTCACCATCACATCTTCCAGTTCCCTTCCCTTCATGCGCCCGTGGGCCACCAGGATCCGGGCTTCCGGAACCAGCCGCTCCAGATATCCCGCCATTCTGTAAATGGATTGAATTCTATCATGAACGAAGAAAACCTGTCCATTCCTCTCCAGTTCCTCCCGGATGGCCTTCTGAATGGACTCTTCCTCAAATTCCAGAACATGGGTCCTGATCGAACGCCGGTCCCGGGGCGGCGTGTTGATCACCGAGAGATCGCGGATTCCCACCAGAGACAGCTGAAGCGTCCTGGGGATCGGCGTCGCCGTCAGGGTCAGGACATCCACGAGCGTCCGCAGGTGCTTGAGCTTTTCCTTGTGGCTCACGCCGAAACGCTGTTCCTCATCGACCACGACGAGGCCCAGGTCCTTGAAGGCAACGTCCTTCTGGAGAAGCCGGTGCGTCCCTATCACGATATCGACCAAACCTTTATGGAGATCCTCGGTGACTTTCTTCTGCTCACTTTTCGTCTTGAAACGGTTCAGAACTTCGACACGCACGGGATACTTCTCAAGCCTCCGCGAAAAGGTATGGAAGTGCTGTTCCGCCAGAATGGTCGTGGGCACGAGGACCGCCGCCTGCTTTCCGTCCATGACCGCCCGGAAGGCCGCCCGGATCGCCACTTCCGTTTTTCCGAATCCCGCGTCGCCGCAGATCAGCCTGTCCATGGGTTTGGCGTCGGCCATGTCAAAGTTCACGTCCTCGATGGCCCGGTTCTGATCGGGTGTCTCCTCATACTCGAAGGAAGAAGAAAACTCATCATAGTGGGCGTCCGGCGGTGAGAAGGCACGCCGCTCCAGGGACTCCCTGGCGGCGTAGAGGGAAACCAGTTCCCCGGCAATCTCCTCCACGGAGCGCTTGACCCGTTTCTTTACGTTTTCCCAGGAGGTGCCCCCGAGCTTGTCCACTCTGGGAGGATGGCCGTCCGGGCCGATGTACCTCTGAATCTGGTCGAGCCGGTCGACGGGGATGTAAAGCTTATCGCCCTCCGAATATTCAAGCAGCAGAAAATCGTTTTCAATATCCCCGACCGTCAGCTTTT
>Ga0268276_1003862_pt1 | contig 11158 bp, 5 predicted proteins | sample saktaG_4_FD_190145 | JGI IMG/M metagenome (GOLD analysis project Ga0268276, IMG submission 190145) | Saline water microbial communities from Sakinaw Lake, British Columbia, Canada - sak_2010_1_5_45m | ecosystem: Environmental > Aquatic > Non-marine Saline and Alkaline > Saline ...
ATACTTATGAAATAAGAAAAAAGAGAGTAAAAGAAATTATTAAACTTAGTAATTATCATGGTATAAAAACGCCATTGGTCAATCTCTACGATGAATCATCATCACTTCACAATAAAGCTGTAAATAAGCTTAATATACTTTATCCACAGTTTAATTTTAATATGACAAACAAAATAATTAATAATTTTAAGAGAAATAGTAAAAATATTATGTTTAAGGTAATTAAATAGTTTCAACAAAAATCATAAAAATCCACAGAAAACTCCTACCAGCACCTAAAGGTGCTGGTTTGATGGAGTTTTCTTTTGACAGTGAATTTTTAGGATGCCAAAAAAGTTTCATCCAGCATCTAAAGATGCTGGTTTTCGCTTTTTTGTGCATAACATAAAATGGATAGAAGAAAATTTTTAAGAAAATCTTTGAAAGATAAGGTAGATGTATTGCTAGTGACACTCCCGCCTTGGGATATTGAAACTCCTCCAGTAGGTTTAGGTTATTTAGCAGAGTATTTGGTCAGCAAAGGAATTAATATAAAGGTTTTTGATTTCAACATAGATTTTTTTAATAAATTTAAAGATAAATATGCTTACCTTTGGAAGATGCATAACCAAAGATATTGGTTTGATGAGAGTAAATTTAATGAATTATTCAAAATAATCAAAGATGAAGTAGAAAATTGTGTTAATAAAATAATTAATTCTAAAATAGAAATAGTTTGTTTTTCTGTAGCAAATCCAAAAGAAAGAATAACTATTGAGGTTATAAAAAGAATAAAAAGAATAAAACCAAATATAAAAATAATTCTTGGTGGACCCTCATGTAATTATAAGGGGTGTAGATACTTATTTACAGAGAAAATACCTGAATTAGTTGATTATTATGTTGTTGGTGAAGGTGAAGAAACATTAGTGGAGTTAGTAAAAACAATAAAAATTGGGGGAAACATCAAAAAAATAAAGGGAATTATAGTTTATAATAATGAAAAATACTCAGAACTCATAGGAAGAGAACCAATTGACTATAGCAAAATTGACGTTTTTCCCACATATTCTCAATTTGATTTAAGCAAGTACACAAACCACAACATGATAACTGTAGAGTGGAGCAGGGGTTGTATAGGCAATTGTAGTTTTTGCCAGCATAAGGTAATAGGGGGTAATTATAGACCAAGAACTGCTGAAAATATAGTTTCTGAAATAAAATATCATGTAAGAAAAAATAACATAAAATATTTTTCCGTCTGTGATTCAACAATAAATGGGGATCTAAAACAATTAGAAAAAATATGTGACTTGATTATTAAATTAGGTCTTAAGATTAAATGGAGTGGTTTGGCAATACCCAGAAAAATGAGTTACAGATTGTTTAAAAAACTTAAAAAAGCAGGATGTTATAGGTTATACTATGGTGCAGAATCTGGATCTAACCATATTTTGAGGTTAATGAGAAAAATACATAGTGTTAATGAGGCTGAAAAGACATTAAAATTAACTCACAAAGCAAAAATAGAGGTTGCTTTGACTATTATAGTGGGTTTTCCAGGTGAGACAGATGAGGATTTTAATAAAACACTTGAATTTATAAGGAGAAATAAGGATTACATTAACCTTGTGAGATCAGTTAATGGACTATATATTATGGATGGAGTAGATATTAAAGAAAATCCAAAAAAATATGAAATTATAATATCAAAAGATGATCAGACGGGTTATAATTGGTATACTAATAATGGAAATAATACTGAAGAACGTAACAAAAAAGTAAAAAAAGTTAAGTTATTATTAGATGAGTTAGGTATAATACATGATTTAGATAGCTCATTTGAAACAGAAGAGATAAATAATTTAGATAAGAAGAAAGTAATATTAATTAATATACCCCCTTGGGGAATAAACAATCCACCGCTTGGATTGGCATGCTTATCAGAATATTTAAAATCTAATGGTATTAAGGTAAATATTTTTGATTTTAATATAGAACTCTATAACAAGTTAAAGGAAAAATATAGTAATCTATGGCATGTTGAAAACAAGAATTACTGGAGCAATGATAATCTTCTTGATAAAATTATAAGACTAATAAGTAATGATATTGAAGAATGGGTTAATAGGATAATAGATTCAAATATAGGTATTATAGCTTTTTCTGTTGTTGACCCTAAGGAAAGGCTTGCTATACATATGATAAAGAGGATTAAGGAAGAAAAGCCAGAAAGTAAAGTAATTCTTGGCGGGCCAGCATGTGCAACACCTGCTTCAAGAGGATTTTTTGAAGAAAGAATCCCGGAACTAATTGATGCTTACATAGTTGGTGAAGGAGAGGAAAGCCTAAAAGAAGTTGTGAATGCAATAAATTATGACAAACCACTGAAAAATATTCAAGGTGTTATTGTTTTCAAGAATAATAAGGAAAATCAGTTTATACCAAGAAATCCTTTAGAACCTAAAGAAATTCCATCTCCAACTTACAATGATTTTGATTTAAGCCAATATGGTGATGGAAATAGCCTTTTGATGGAATGGAGTAGGGGTTGTATTGCAAACTGCTCATTTTGTATTGGTAAATTAATGCTCGGCAAATACAGGTTTAAGGAACCAATGAAGATAGTTGAAGAAATAAAATATTATGTAAAAGAAAAAGGAATAACAAACTTTACGATTGTAGACAATTTAATTAATGGTAATTTAAAAAAGCTTGAGGAAACCTGTGATTTAATCATCAAAAATAATCTAAAAATAAGCTGGAATTGTGAGGGGATTGGCATAGAAATGCCTTTTTCATTACTAAAAAAGATGAAAGAAGCAGGCTGTAAGGAGTTTCAAATTGGAGTTGAATCTGGCTCTGAGGTTGTTTTGAGAAGAATGAGAAAACCATACACTGCAAAAAGTGCTGAATTATTAGTAAGAAGGGCAAAAAATGCTGGCTTGAAAACAGAAATCTTTATTATGATTGGCTTTCCAGGAGAAACTGAATCTGAATTTAATAAGACACTTGAATTTATAAAAAGGAATAAGGATTATATTGACCTTGTTAAATCAATCAATATATTGCATTTAATAGCTGGAACAGACGTCAGAGATAATTATAAAAAATATGGGATTACACTACCTAAAAAAGATCATTATTACAAATGGTATACTAAAGACAGTAATATGGAAATTAGAAACAATCGTGTAAAAAAAATGATTGATCTTATTAATAATTTAGGTATTCCTTTCCTAGAAACAAACATAATGGAAGGCAAAGATAAAAAATCTGATGACCTAAGGGGTATAGATAATATTATTACACTTAAACTAGCTAAAGATGCTGATTATGATAAAGTGGGAGTATCAAGTGAAACTGAAGAGGTGAAAAGAAAAAGAATAAATGCTCCTTATAGAAAATATAAATTAACCAAATATATAATGAGAGTGTTTTTAAACATTAAAAATTTTTTTAGGAATAGTAATGATATTAACAAAATAGAACAAATTCGTAAAAAACTTATTCCAACCCCAAAATATGTAACAATTGATTTGACAAATAGTTGCAACCTCAATTGTGTTGGATGTTGGACCCATTCTCCATTATTAAAAGACAAAGAAGCAAGCAAAGAATGGAAATCACAAATGATTTCTTTTGATACATTAAAAAAACTTATTGATAATTTGTATGATTTAGGAACAGAACGTATAAGGCTTACAGGTGGAGGAGAGCCATTTTTATATCCTAAAATATTTGATGTTATAAAATTAATCAAAGAAAAAGGAATAGCCTGTAATATAACAACTAATTTTACTTTATTAAACAAAGAAAAAATAAAAAAATTGTTTGAACTTAATGTTGATGAGCTAGTGGTAAGTTTGTGGGCTGGTGATGCAGAAACTTATGTAAAGACCCATCCAAACCAGAGAAAAAATGCATTTGAGAAAGTAAGAGAGAATCTTAGGTTTATAGCACAGTACAAGGAAAAACTAAGAAAAGGTCCTAAGGTCATAATGAGCAACGTAATTATGAAAAGCAACTATAACAAGATAGATGAAATGGCAAGATTTGCAACAAATGTTTCATTAGATGAGCTCTATTTTACATTGGTAGATCCTATTAAAGGTAGAACTGATTGTCTGCTTTTGAACAATAAAGAAAGAAAGACTTTGCTTAAAAAACTAAATAGCGTGAAAAAAATAGTTAGTATGTATAATAAAAAAAGCAGAATTCATAAGATAAGAATAGATGATATCAACCGTTTCATTAATAAAATAAAAAGTAAGAAATCAGATAAAGGGCAATATGATTTGGGGGTTATAAACAAACCATGTTATATTGGTTATATATTTGCAAGGATACTTGCTAATGGAGATGTTGTACCCTGCTGTCGAGCTGTTATGTATCCAATTGGAAACATAAACAAAAAATCATTTAAAGACATTTGGTTCTCTGAAGAATACGATAAGTTCAGGGAAAGAGCATTATATGAAAGCAAATTAAATTCTTATTTCAAAAAGATTGGTTGTTATACAACCTGTGATAATATTATTCATAATAGAGAAATAGAAAGATGTATAAATATTTCTAAAAATTTGAAAATAAAAAAGAATAATATTAAAAAAAAATGTGATATTATTTTTGTAATATGCCCCCCATGGAGTTTAAGCATGCCTCCCTTGGGTGCAAGTTATATAACTTCTTTTTTAAAATCAAGAGGCATTAGCTCGAAGATTTTAGATTTAAACATTATTCTTTATAAAAAAGATGAAAAGATGCAAAGATATTGGAGTTACGACTTAAAAGATGAATGGACAAATAAAAAATCTCTGGATTTTTTGTGTAGCAAATTTTCAGATGAAATAGAAAAGTTTATTTCAGAGGCTATATCAACAAACTGTAATTTAATTGGTTTCTCTACATACCAAAATAATATAAGGATTATATTAAGATTAGCCTATGAAATAAAAAAAAGAAAACCAAAAATCAAAATTGTTATTGGGGGACCTTCCTGCTCAATTAAAGAAGAAAGATGGCTTTTTTATAAGTCCTTCATTGATTTCATAGTTATTGGAGAAGGTGAGGAAACCTTAGTTGAATTAATAGAAAGATTAAATAAAAAAGAAAGATTAAACAGATTATCTTCTATACCGGGGTTAATGGTTTTTCCTTTTAAAGAAAAATTCTTTATTGAAAGAAAACCATTAGACCAAAAAGAAATGAAATTTTATAGAAATGATATTAATATGGTCAAGAAATACAATGATGCAACAATAGTACCTATACTTATGAGCAAAGGTTGTATTTGTAAATGTGTTTTTTGTAATGATAGAAAATTAATGGGTCCTTACAGAGTAAGACCGGCTGAACAGGTAGTTGAAGAAATAAAGTATTATTTAAAAGGAGGAATAAACAACTTAAGTTTTACTGATTTGCTTATAAATGGGAATATAGCAGAACTTGAAAGATTTTGTGATATTATAATAGATGAAAACATAACTATACATTGGACAGCAAATGCTTTGGCATCAGAAAATTTAACTTATGAGATTTTAAATAAAATAAAAAAAGCTGGTTGTGATAATCTTATATTTGGAATAGAATCCGGTTCTAACAAGGTGCTTAATGACATGAGAAAACCAATCAAGATAGAAAATTGTAAAAGGATATTAAAAGATTGTAAAAAATTAAATATTGGTACGTGGGTAAATTTCATAGTTGGTTATCCAACTGAAAGCAAAGAAGACTTCAAAAAAACTATAGGGTTTATTGAAGAAAATTATATGTTTATTGATAAAATTTTAAATGCTAACACATGTTGCGCAATACATAATTGTGATATGATGTTAAATAAAGAAAAATATAATATAATAACACCTGATAATGATATGCTCGAAGAAATGAAGTGGTATAAAAAAGATGGAAAAAATACATTGGAATTTAGAGAAAAAAGGTTAAAAATTCTGCTTAAAAAAGTTAAAAATCTTGGAATTCCTGTTGAACAAACTAATCTACGAATAATTGATTATTATCGAAAGCAAGGGTTAATATGAGAGAAAAAAACTCTAAAAAATTTTTCAAAGAAAACTTTGATTTAGTTGGATCTTTGAATGGCTCTAGAGCTTATAAGGGACCAAACATTGTACAAATTGATTTAACAGATAAATGTAACCTGAATTGTGTAGGTTGTTGGTGTCATTCTGATTTCTTAGGTAAATCAAAATTAAAGGAATATAAGGAACTCCCTTACAGTTTAGTTAAAAAATTAATAGAAGATTTACATAAAATGGGAGTTAAAGAAATCATGCTTTCAGGTTCTGGAGAACCTTTTATGTATCCGAAAATAATGGATGTTATAACTTTAATAAAAAAGAAAGAAATAAAGTTAAATATTATAACTAATTTTACTTTAGTTAACGAAAAAATCATAAAAAAATTAGTTGAATTAAATGTAGAAGATATAACTATAAGTATCTGGGCAGGCGATGCTGAAACGTATTTTAAGACACATCCAAATCAAACTAAAAAGACTTTTGAAAGGATTAGAGAAAACTTAAAATATCTACATTCAATAAAAAAAGAAAATAACTTGCCACATGTCAAAATTTATAATGTAATCTCTAAATTCAATTATGATAAAATGGAAAACATGCTTGAGTTTGCCTTAGATACATTAGTTGATTATATAGAATTTCAGGTTATTGATATAATTGAAGGGAAAACTGACTCACTAAAATTAGATAAGAAAGATAAAAAACAAGTATTAAAACAAATTCTAGAATTTAAGAAAAGGAAGGATTATTTCAGTTTAGTAACTGAAATAGAATACCTCAAGAAACTTAGCAAAAAAAAGCACAAACAGGAATTTATAGACTTTGGGAGGTTTTACAAACTAACGAAAAAAGGATTTAGATTAATTATTGATGGTGAATTGGCAATTTGCCCTAAAAGTTATTTAAGCATAAGAAAGAATGTTTATAATATTTCAGAAACTGCTTGCTTATTTGAATTTCCAAATGATACTTGTAACAAATGTCCAAATACTGCTTATTGTTATGAACATAAGAAAGCAGTACCTTTGAAAGCGGAATTTCTTACGTTTTTAGGCTTTGGACCCTTTTTGCGTAGGATCTCAAATAAGAAACCCAAACAAGGTTATGATAGCATTATTATTGATTCCATTCCTTGCTATGTTGGTTGGATTTATGCAAGGATCTTAACAAATGGTGATGTTATTCCATGCTGCAAAGCACATTCATTCCCATTGGGAAATCTTTATGAAGATTCATTCAAAGATATATGGTTTTCAAAAAAGTACAATAAATTTAGAAAGAAAGCCAAGAAATTAAAAAAATCAGATCCTTATTTCAAAAAAATAGAATGTTATAAGGGATGTGATAATTTAGGAATGAATCTTCAATTTCATAAGAGAACAAGAGGTTTGTCATCATTTCAGAAAAAAGCATTGCATAAAAGTATCAAGACCCAAACATAAAAAAGTTGGTAACTTCATAAATAAAATGCCAAAAAAAGATTTTAAAAAATTTTTTAAAGAAAACCTAGATTTAGCTGGAGCACTAAATGGTTCTAAAGCTTATACTGGACCAAAAATTGCCCAAATTGATTTAACAGACAAATGTAACCTAAATTGCGTCGGCTGCTGGTGCCACTCTGATCTTTTGAAAGATTCAAAATTAAAGAACTTAAAAGAATTGCCATATAACCTAGTAAAGAAACTTATTGAGAACCTCCATGAGTTAGGAGTTAATGAGATTATGCTATCTGGTTCTGGGGAGCCATTCATGTACCCTAAGATAATGGATGTTATAAGCCTAATAAAAGAAAAAGGCATAAGATTGAATATTGTAACTAATTTCACACTAGTTAACAAAAAAATTATAAAAAGAATGGTTGAATTAAATGTGGATTATATTACTATCAGCCTTTGGGCAGGAGATGCTAAAACCTATGTTAAGACTCATCCAAATCAAACAAAAAAAACTTTTGAGAGAATAAGAAAAAATTTGAAATTCTTACATTCTCTGAAAAAAGAGAATAACTTGCCACATGTCAAAATTTATAATGTAATCTCTAAATTCAATTATGATAAAATGGAAAACATGCTTGAGTTTGCCTTAGATACATTAGTTGATTATATAGAATTTCAGGTTATTGATATAATTGAAGGGAAAACAAATTTTTTAATGTTATTTGAAAGTGATAAGTTATCTTTATTTAAACAATTTAAATCATTATTAAAAAGGAATGATTGTTATGCTTATGATGTTAAGTCTTTTTTAACTAACAAAAAATTCCAGGAGGGTAAACTTAATAGAGAGATTAAAGAGTTCCCTGGACGTTTTATGAAAATACCCCAAAAATTTATACTTAAGGTGTTGGAAGGAGATAAAGATGGTAAAAAGTGTATATGGCGTATTTTAACTTGTCCAGCATATAGAACAACTTGGCCTCCAGCAGAGAATAATCCAGTAATTAGGGAAAATAAAAACCTATATATTTTTCGATTTAAACCTCATTACTGTAAATCTTGTGAATTTTTTAATATATGCCCAGTAAATGAAAGAGGAGAAATAGGAATTAAATATTTAAGCATCTTAGGTTTTGGCTCATTCCTTCGCAGGATTTCAAATGATTTGCACAAAGGAAAATATGACATTAATATTATTGACTCTATCCCTTGCTATGTTGGTTGGATTTATGCAAGGATTTTAACAAATGGTAATGTTATTCCATGCTGCAAAGCACATTTATTTCCATTGGGAAATCTTTATGAAGAATCATTTAAAGATATATGGTTTTCAAAGAAATATAATGAGTTCAGGAAAAAAGCTAAGAATATAAAAAAGTCAGATCCTTATTTTAAAAAAATAGAGTGTTATAAGGAATGTGATAACTTAGGAATGAATCTTCAATTTCATAAGAGGTTAAAAGAGTTATCTTTATTACAAAAAAATATTGTTTGAAATTAAAAAGTGATTGAACATGAAATTAAAGTGGAAGATAAGTGAAATAAAAATGGTTGCAGGAATTCTTGATGGCTCAGAAGCATTTACTGGACCATTAAGCGTGCAAATTGACCTAACCAACAGATGCAATAATAATTGCATTGGCTGCTGGTGCAACTCTCCTTTATTGGATGATAAAGCAATGGATAAAGAAACAAAGAAAAAAGAACTCCCCTTTGAATTAGTTAAAAAAGTTATTGATGAGTTAGACAAAATGTGTGTCAGGGAAGTTTATCTTACTGGCGGTGGAGAGCCGTTTATGCACTCAAGGATAATGGACATTATAGAATACATAAAAAGTAAAGGCATTGGCTGCGATATGAGCACTAATTTTACCTTAATCAGTAAGGAAAAGGCAGAGAAACTTGTTGATTTAGGTGTTGATCACATGAATATAAGTATGTGGGCAGGAACACCAAAAAGTTATGTTAAAACACATCCAAATAAGACAGATAAGGATTTCTATAAAATGAGATATACGCTGAGTTATATTGCCAACCTTAAAAATAAGAAAGGCAAAAAAAAGCCCCATATAAATATTTACAATGTAATATCCAACCTCAACTATAATGAGATAAAAGAAATGATAGACTTCGCATTTTTAGTAAAAGCTGATTCTGTTGACTTTACAATGATGGATCCAGTTGAAGGAAGGACAGAAATTTTACTTTTAAACGAAAAGCAAAAGTGTGAATTAATTAAAGAAATAAATAAGATGAAGGGGTATGTTGATAAAAAAAACGCTGAATTGGGTGTTGAGCTAAAGGTTAATTCTCTTGAACAGTTTTTAAGAAGAGTTTCTAATGAAAATTCTAAAGAAGGTAAGTATGATTCAGATATTATTGATACAATACCTTGCTATGCTGGCTGGACATTTGCAAGGGTGATGGCAAACGGTGATGTTCTTTCATGTCTAAAATCACATCTAATTCCAATAGGGAATATATATAAACAAAGTTTTAAGAGTTTATGGTACTCAAAAAAACAGCGCTTATTCAGAGAAAAGTCAAGATACAAAAAATCAGATCCTTATTTCTCAAAAATCAACTGTTATAAATCATGTGATAACTTAGGAACAAACTTATCAATACATGGAAAAATACAATCTCTCCCAGCTTTTAGTAAGTTTTTATTAAGGAATTCAGCATTTATTCTAAAACCAAAAGGAAAAAGACTATGAAAAAGGTTTCAGTATATATTCCCTGTTTTAATGCAGAGAAGCATATAGAAGGATGCATTAAATCTGTTTTAAGGCAGACATACCCTGTTGATGAAATATTAATTATTGATGATGGCTGCACTGACAAGACTATTGAGAAAGCATCAAAATATAATGTAAAAATTTTTAGAAATAAAGAGAATAAAGGCCTTGCTTTCTCTAGAAATAAAGGAATTTTAAAAACAAAGAATGAATTTGTTGCATCAATTGATGCAGACATTATTTTGGATAAAAAATGGTTAGAAAGCATAATGAAGGATTTTACGAATGATAAAATAGCCGGTGTATGCGGTAATCTAGAAGAGCATTATGAAAAGAGAACACCTGATTTTTGGAGATTTATTCATATGAAACAAAATTGGGGTAAAAAAATGATAATAAACCCAAAATTTTTATTTGGAAGTAATTGTGTATTAAGAAAAAGTGCAATAAAAGATATTGGCCTATATAATATAAAATACAGAACAAACTATGAGGATGTTGATATATCAAACAGATTAAATGCTAAAGGCTATAAGCTGATTTATGAGCCCAATGCAAAAGCAAATCATTTAAAGCAGGATTCAATGACCTCTGCTTTAAAGAGTTCGTGGAATTGGAGCTTATTTAGTTATAGACCACCTAACAGTTTATGGGAAGTTTCTCTAAGATTCTTTACAGATGCTTATAAAGGTTTAACTTACTTAATAGGAGACCTAGCGCATTTAAGATTTAAACTTATTTTTATTGATGTCTTGATTTTTCCAAGCCATATAATTTTTAATTTAAAATACTTAAAAGCAAAAATTTTTAAAACAAAGTATGTTAATTAACTAAGTGGGAGCAAAACATCATGAGCAGGGTAATAATATTTTCATATGAACCAATATTTCCAGAGCATGGCTCTTCTGGGCCAAGCATAAGAAACTGGGAGATAGCAAAGGCTTTAACAAGGCGGGACCATAAG
>Ga0268276_1003863_pt1 | contig 11153 bp, 11 predicted proteins | sample saktaG_4_FD_190145 | JGI IMG/M metagenome (GOLD analysis project Ga0268276, IMG submission 190145) | Saline water microbial communities from Sakinaw Lake, British Columbia, Canada - sak_2010_1_5_45m | ecosystem: Environmental > Aquatic > Non-marine Saline and Alkaline > Saline ...
ATATGACGCAATTGCCGGATTTTATAGATAGCCCCACGCAGTCGCTCGTGACATTGGGACGCGATTCGTACAGACAGAGGATCACTCCTATGGGAACACGCACCTTCTTTATCAAAAGGGCGTTGGGCCTTCTTATGGTCTCCAGCACCTGGCCCACGGGATCTTTCAACTTTGCGATATCTATAAGCGAATCCGCCATCGCTTTTATGCGTCTTTCGTCCAGAGTCAATCTGTCGATAAGCGCTTTGGAGATATTGTTATTTTTAGCGTTTCCTATATCCTTAAGGTTCTCTCTGATTATATGCGATGAGTTATCCGTCAGGGCCTTCGCCATCGACTTAAGCGCCGTCACCTTGACTTTCGTATCGAGTATAGCCATCCTACGCGATGCGTCTTTGGCTCTTTGGCACAATGCTTTTATATCGGCGGTCATAATATCACCAGATCATCTTTATGGACAACTTCATCCTCGGCCTTATACCCCAGAGCGTTCTTGATCTCGTGAGTTTTTAAACCTCTTATCTTTAATAGCTCGGACGAAGAATAGTTGGCGATCCCTCTGGCGAACTCTTTAGAACTCTTGTCAGCTATCCCCACGACATCGCCGGCAACGAACTGACCAACGACATCGACTATGCCGGAGGCGAGCAAACTCCTATTTTTATGCGATAGCGCTTCCTTCGCGCCGCTATCGACGGATATCGACCCTCTTGGTTTAGATGAAAAAGCTATCCATCTCTTCCTCGCCAGGAGCTTTGTCCCGGAGCTTTTGAAGCGGGTGCCCACGCGCTTACCGTCGATTATATCGACTATTATATTCTTAGTCTTGCCGTTCGCTATTACGCACTCTATCCCTGACGCCGTCGCCCTCCCTATCGACTCCAGCTTCGATGCCATGCCGCCGGTGCCCAATTCGCACAAGCTCTCCCTCGCCAGCTTCGTGACCCTGGAGTTCATATCATCCACGACATCTACGACGCTATATCTCTCATCAAGAAGTCCGTCTACATCGGTCAAAAGTACCAGCATCTCGGCGCGGCACAGATCGCTGACGAGGCACGACAGCCTGTCATTATCACCGCACTTTATCTCCTCTGTAGAAACGGTATCGTTCTCATTTATTATAGGAACCGCTTTATGGGAATAGAGCGTTTCGATCGTTTTTTTGATATTAAGATATCTGGCCCTGTCGTTAAAATCTTCCTGGGTTAACAATATCTGCCCCGCCAGGTAACCGCGCTCTTTAAAATAATCGCTGTAAAGATGCATCAGATGGCTCTGGCCTATAGAAGCCGTTGCCTGCAGCTCTTCCAGTTTAACGGGCCTCTTCTTCATACCCAAAAGCCCCATCCCCGCGCCTATTGCCCCGGACGTGACGACTATGACCCTGTAACCCTTATCAAGGATGTCGGATACCTGTCCCGTAAGGCCCTTGAGCAGAACCCTGTCCAAAGATTTGTCGGAGGAAGTTATGACCTTTGTTCCAATCTTTATTACGACTACCTTATTTTTTGACATTCTCTTTCAAGCTCTTCACGTTTTTGTAGACGGCACTGAGCATTTCCTTTATACCTTCACCCGTAGCCGCCGACAAGACATATACCTTCTTGCCGGGTACATGCCTTTTGAACTTCTTTACGTTCTCCTTCGCGCCCTCTATATCGCACTTATTCAGGGCTATGATATGGGGTTTCTTCATAAGCTCTTTACTGTAGAGCCTCAGCTCCTTATTCAAGCTCACATGATCTTTATATGGATCTCTACCCTCGAAACCCGATATATCTATCAGGTGTATCAGGGTCTTGGTCCTTTCAACATGCCTTAGGAACCTGTCACCTAAGCCCCTGCCGAGATGCGCCCCTTCAATCAAGCCCGGCACCTCGGCGAAGACCAGATGCTCGTCTTTGTGAACCTTCACGACACCAAGAACCGGCACCTTGGTCGTAAAAGGATAATTCGCTATCTTTGGTCTGGCGCTCGATATCTTTGATATGAGAGTCGATTTTCCGGCGTTGGGGTAACCTACTATGCCCACATCGGCGATAAGCTTTAATTCTAAGACAACTCTCTTCTCTTCTCCGGGCATTCCTGAGGTAGCCGGCCTGTTCCTCGAGTTTCCCCTGCCGCCAGGGCCGCCCCTGGCGATCACAACTGAGTCGCCGTTCTTGATCAGCTCCCTAAGGACGAGACCCGTTGCCGTGTCCTTTATTAAAGTACCGGGCGGGACCTTTATCACGAGGTCCTTGCCATACCTGCCCTTTTTATGATTGGAGCTTCCGTGACTGCCGGATTCGGCTTCGAAGTGCTGGTGGTATTGAAAATCGAGGAGCGTCTGTATGTTATCGTCGGCTCTGAATACCACATCGGCGCCCTTACCGCCCTCGCCGCCGTCAGGCTGGCCGTATTTGTGGTACCTGTCATGAAATATGCTATGACAGCCCTTGCCGCCGCCGCCGGCCTTAAGATAGATTTTGGCCTGGTCTACAAACACTGTCTAACTTCCGATTGTGGTATTAACTTTTAGATATGACGCTCACGATCCGTCTCGGATCGAACTTAACCTTGCCATCGATTAGAGCGAATAATGTGTGGTCTCTGCCTATGCCTACGTTCACGCCCGCCTTAAAGCTCATGCCCCGCTGTCTCAATATGATGCCGCCGGTCCTGATCGTCTGGCCTTCATACTTCTTGACTCCGAGCATCTTCGGCTGGCCGTCGCGGCCATTGACTACGTGTGCCATTGTATTATCCTTCCTTCAATTCGATAGATTTTACCTTCACCTTCAACAGGTTCTGCCTGTGACCTATCTTCTTCTTTGAGCTCTTTCGCTTCTTATATTTGTAAGCTATGAGCTTATCGCCGCGTACCTCGGCCAATACTTCGCAGGTGACCCCGGCGCCCTTGACGTACGGTGACCCTACGTGAACCGAGTTGCCTTCCTTTACCAGAAGAACGTTTCGTAAGTTTAAGGTCTTGCCCTCTTTGGCCTCAAGCCTCTCTATCAGGATTATGTCGTCCTTTGCCACCTTATATTGCTTGCTGCCTGTCTCAATTACCGCGTACATCCACTACCTCCAAATTTGCGGAGCAAATTTGATCCTGATCCCGCCCCAATCCTATAACAAGTCGCGGCTGGAGAAGGACCTCTCCTTTACTTTGAGCGGTCTACTATATCACACCGCCTTTATTCCGTCAAGCCCGTTATTATTTAGAGAGGCTCTCCTGCTTCAAACGGCGGAAAAGTCGAGGGATGACGCAATGGGGTAGGGCTCTCATCAGCAGGCAGACCTTGCGGGCTGCCGCCTGAAGCGGCGTTAAAAATTTTGATACATTGGGGCGATACAGAACGGCCGGACAAACTGCACAAGCTATTTATTGTTGGCAGGTTGGACGGCCATCAAAATTTTTCCGAATAAATTTACATGCCCAATGTAAATTTATGTCCGCGGAAGGCGGGAGACCGCAAGGTCGATGCCTGCCTTTCGTTGGAAAAACCGAGAATTTCCTTACTTCTTCTCGTCGATCTTTATCTCTTCCATGTGCTGGTTAGGGTCTTCGATCAGGCGGATGTACTTCCTGAAGCGCCTTTCAAGCTGCTTTATCATGTTCCTCTCGGGCGCTACCACATATGAAGCGACCTCGGGGTGCAGCGAAACGAATACCTCGTGAGCTCTCGTGACGGATAGTATACGCGTGAGCTGCCGCGCAAGATTGGTAGATACGGTGGATGGCGACTTTATGGTGCCCCTGCCGCCGCAATAGGGGCATCTCTGGTAGCTCTTGGCCTCTATGCTACGCCTAGCTCTCTGGCGCGTCATCTCAACAAGGCCTATGCTCGATATATTCAGTATCTTGGTCTTGGCCTTATCGTCCTCAAGCGCCTTTTCAAGGGTCTTGACCACGGACTTCCTGTGACCCCCGAATTCCATATCTATGAAATCTATGATTATGATGCCGCCTATATCGCGAAGCCTGAGCTGGCGCGGTACCTCACTGGCGGCTTCCAGGTTTGTTCGAAAGGCCGTCTCCTCCAGATTCCTGTGTCCAACCGACTTACCGGAGTTGACGTCGATGGCCACCAGGCTCTCGGTCTCGTCAAATACCAGGTATCCGCCCGATTTAAGCTGTATTATCCTGTTGTATATCTTTTCTATCTGCCTCTCGACATCATATTTTTCGAATATGGGCATTCTATCGGTATAGAGCCTTAATCTACTCCTCAACTGCGGCGAGGTCATCTTTAGGAATTTTGATATCCTCTTATAATCGTTCCTGGAGTCCACCTCTAATCTTGTGGTAGCTTCTGTGAAGTTATCCCGGGTTGTCCTCAGAATAAGATCGTATTCCTGGTGGATCAACTGAGGGGGTTTTGCCTTCCTGGTCTTATACTTTATATGCTGCCATAGCCTGATCAGATATCGTGTCTCGCGAAAAAAATCTTTTTGACTCGCTCCGATAGCGGCCGTTCTCACTATGAAGCCTATATCTTTGGGAAGCTTCAGCTCCTCGATGATCTTGCGGATCCTGTCGCGTTCTTTATGGTCCTCTATCCTCTTTGAGAGCCCTATGCGGTTATCGAAAGGCATCAGTACGAGAAACCTGCCCGGAATGGATATGTGGGCCGTGAGCCTGGCGCCCTTGGTGCTGATCGGTTCTTTTACGACCTGCACCAGGACCTCGTCACCCTTCTTCAACATCGTGGCTATCGACTGCTTCTTACGATCATCCCTCTTATCCTGATTCTCACCGCCCTCTTCGCCCAGTAGGCGGTCGAAGTCCGAAACGTCCTTCTCGACGTCCGTAACATAGAGAAATCCGTTCTTCTCGAGGCCTATATTTACGAAGGCAGCCTCTATTCCCGGCAAAACCGATTCTACTTTACCCTTGTAGACATTTCCTACGAGGTTAACTGTGTCGGTCCTCTCTATATAGAACTCTTCTATCTTTTTGTTGTCCAGGACCGCGACGCGTTTTTCGTGCTGCTCCACATTGATATATATCTCTCTCGACATGATCTATCCTATCTCTTCTGCCTTGGCTATCCTGACGCCCGTGGGCAGATTTTTATTCAACAATTCAACAAATAGAGCGGGCTCGACGGGCTTCGACATATGAAGAGTCAATTTCTCGTCCAGGCTCTCCAGCCCCAGCTTTAAGGCTCTATCGATACTTATCTTTAAGCGCGGGCTGAAACCCTGGGTTATCGCAACAGGCAGGTTGGCTCTGCGCAGGGCTCTCTGGAACAACCTCATGAGGTCGAGATGAGATATGAATCTCATATCGCCTCTCTTTTGAAAAGTCGAACCTATCTTCAATATCTACTTTATCTTTCTCTTCTTAACCGTCTTCTGCCACTCTTCCTGGCTCAATTCGTAATTGGGCGCGTATGATTTATCGGCGAGCGGAACATCGGATAGAAGCTTATCTTTCTTCATGATCTTGACGGTCACGAAGAATATAAGCTCCACCTTCTGCTTCTGTTTCTCCTTCTTGTTGAACAACAATCCCACAAAAGGCACGTTTCCCAGCATATCCCCTATTATCGGAAGCGTATTTTTTCCGTCAATAACCCTCTCTTTTATGAGGCCGCCGATAAAGATGGTGTCGCCATCGGAGATCATAACTTTTGTATTCGCCTGCCTGGAAGTGAATACAGGCGCAACGATGCCGTTGGCGGCATCGATCGTATCGTACCTTAAGAGATCACTTATCTCAGGGACTATGTCCACGACTATTTCGCCCTTATCGTTAATGTGCGGAGTTACTTTAAGCTTTATGCCGAGATCCTTCGCTTCATAACCGGTTATCTCGATCTTCCCGGTAATAGAATTCCTCTCATACTTGGGCATATTGAGAGTCTGGCCTACCAATATATTCGCCTCGCTGTTATTCAACGTAGCTATGCGTGGATTCGATACTACGTTGGTCTGGGCTCTCTGCTTTAGTAGTTCGAGAACCGCGCTGAACTGCGAAAAATCGAGTGTGCCAAAACTGAAAGTGTCCTTAAATATTTCCTGGGAATAATCGACAAACGGAAATCCCTTTGCGGAAGCGGTAGCTGGTGGCGTTGTGGGATAAGCTGTCGGAGTTTGAGTTGACGTCTGCCCACCAACGTCTTGCGTAGTTACTTCCACCCCTGTCTGTACCAAGGGCGTGTATTTCTCTAGTAACTTACTATCCGATTTAAAATAGTCGAAAGGGAACGTAGTGGGCCTCTTGGCGCCGCTCACTTCAAACTTCACGTTCCAGTCTATCCCTATCTTCTCGTCGTCGCCCAATACCGTCTCTATGATCCTGGCCTCTATCAGGACCTGCTCGGTCTCTTTATCCAACTTTTCCAATATCTGAGCGACTCTGTATACGTTCGTGGGAATGTCGGTTACGATAAGCATATTGGTCCTGTCGTCATATTTCACTTTGCCGCGGGAAGAGATTATCTTCTTGATGGAGGCCACAAGGTCCTTGGCCTTGCCGTAATTGAGGCTCATCGCCTGTGTGATGACCTCCTCCTGCTTCAACTTGTCGAGCGTCACCACGCGGATTATGTCGCCCTGCCTTTCGTAGGCGAAACCGTAATTCCTGACTATAACGTCGAGAGCGACCTTCCATGGCTTGTCGGTAAGCCTCAAGTCTATCACGCCCTTAACGTCCGGGGCGACCACTATATCTACGCCGGCCACTTCCGATATATACGAAAGCACCGTCCTTATGTCGGCGTTCTTGAAATTTACCGTAATATTCCCCTGAGCGATCTGGTTCTCTTCTTCGGAAGGCGCTGCCGGCGGGATAGGCTCCTTCACCTCTCTCTTCGGCTCCTCTGCCTTCAGGGCTTCTACCGCAGGGGCCTCTATTTGAGAAGACTTTGCGTCTTTGGTCTCCTCTAAAGCAAGGAGAACAAAAGGCATCGCCATAAGCGCTGTTGTCAGTATTAGTATCTTATGTCCGTATCTCATCCCTATTCCCTATTCTCTATTCACTATTCCCTATTCTCTATCTAATCCTTCTCTTCTTAACCGTCTCCTGCCACGTCTTCTGGTTATAATCGTAATTAGGTTTGTAGGCCTTCTCAGCCAAAGGCACATCCTTCAATTTTTTTCCGGCCTTCATCAGCTTCACCGTGATAAAGAATATGAGCTCGACCTTCTGCTTCACCTTCTCCTTTTTAGAGACCAAGAGCCCCAAGAAAGGGACGTCCCCCAAGAGATCGCCCAAGAACGGGATAGGTTTCTTGACGTCGACCATACTCTCTTTTATCATCCCGCCGATGAATATGGTGTCCTGATCCCTTATCATGACCTTGGTATTCGCCTGACGGGAAGAGAACACAGGGGCGACGATACCGGCCCTGGCATCGAGGGTGTCATATCTTAAAAAATCGCTTATTTCGGGGGCGATGTCTACGGTGATCTCTCCCTTCTCATTTATGTGGGGCGTCACCTTTAACTTAATACCCAGGTCCTTAGCGTCATAGCCGGAGACCTCCATCATGCCGGTAGTGGAGTTCCTTTCATACTTTGGCATATTTATGGTCTGACCCACTATTATATACGCGGGATTATTGTTGAGCGTAGCTATGCGGGGATTTGAGACCACATTGGTATCGGCGCGCTTTTTTATCATCTCCAGCACAGCTCTGAACTGTGAGAAATCAAGTGTGCCGAATGTGAAAGTATTTTTGAAGATATCCTGGGTATAGTCGACATACGGGAAACCCTTACTTCGACTGCCAAGGCCATCGGCGCCCAAAGGATATTTACCAAGCGTGGAAGTTTGAGTACCACCGGCGCCGGCTACGGCAGCAGCCGGTGTCCCTGATTGTACCAAAGGCGAAAATTTATCGAGAAGCTTATTATCCACATCAAAATAATCAAACGGGAACGTTATAGGCCTCTTGGCACCCGTTGCCGCGATCCTGATGTTCCAGTCTATCCCCATCCTCTCGTCATCGCTCAATACCGTCTCCAGGACCCTTGCCTCTATTAGAACCTGGTCGGTCTCCCTATCGAGCCTCTGTATTATCTGGCCGATCTTATAGACGTTGGTCGGTATGTCGGTCACCAGGACCATATTGGTCCTGTCATCGTACAGGACGCTGCCCCTGTCTCCCACCATGTCTTCGACGGCTCCCACGATCTCTTTGGCCTTGCCGTAATTGAGGGAGAACGCCTGCGTCACGGCCTCTTCCTGCTTTAGTTTATCCAGCGTAACTACCCTTATAATATCTCCGTTCCTCTCGTAAGCGAAACCGTAATTCCGCACTATGATGTCCAGCGCGACCTTCCATGGCTTATCATTAAGCTTAAGGTCTATGATACCCTTGACATCGGGAGCCGCGATCACATCCACTCCGGCCACCTCCGATATATACGAAAGGACCGTCCTGATATCGGCGCCTTTGAAGTTTACAGTGATATTACCCGGTTTTAGCTGGGCGGGCTCTTCTTCTGCGGGAACTTCGGAGGAAGAAGCGTCCCCTGCCGGAGGTTGAACCGGCTCAGGAGATTCTACTTTGGGAAGATTGGTATCAACCGCGCTCTTTTCGTCGGCAGCTATACCGTTCAAGGACAAAAAAGCCATCACGATGAATGCTATGGATATCCTATAGATCAGTCTCTTACCCACCAACTCTATTTCCTTTTTCGTCCTGCAAGCTTAATGTATGGACTTTCCCATCGATCGAAATCTCGACGGTCTTTTTAGCGATCTTCTTTATCTCCAGAAGGCCGAACTTATCCTTCTCTTTCACCATCTGCCCGTTCAATATAGCCACATTCTTTCCGGAAGACCCCATCGCTATACCTTCGAGAAAAACGTCATTAACGGAAATTATCCCCTGGAGCCCGCCCGAGCTGCGACCTTTATCCTGGCCCACAAGCGGAATGAACGGGTCGCGCTTGCCTTTAGATTCATAACCGAATACCGGGCCCGGTGCCAGATTCAAGAGCACGGCCGCAACCATTACACCCGTAATATACACTTTTTTTCTCTTCATAGCACTATTTATTTTCCGTGAGCAGTACGTACGTGGAGACCAAGAGCTCCACATCATGTTTATTAGGGCTTGCCTTATTGGATTTGATATCTATATCGGCCGCCTTCATGAATCTGTCCGAATTCTCCAGCTTGTCCAGGAAGCTACCGAGTTCATGATAGCCGGACTTAGCGGTTATCAATATTGGTATCTCCCGGTATATCTGGCCCTCCTTCACGCTCTTATCATCCCTGAAGAAGTATGACATCACCGGCGCTATACCTATTATCTTTATATTTGAGCCCCTCGCAATATTCGAAAGGTTTTCCAGAAGGGCAGGTATCTCCTGCTCGGCCGGAAGCTTCTTCTCGTAAGATTCGACCTTCTGGCTCTGCTCCTCAAGATCTTTATTCATCTTTTCAAAACTTCCTATCACAACCCGGGCGGAATTCAGCTGTGACCTCATCTTGGCGGTGTCGGCGGTCAGCTTAAAGACCCTCACAACCTGCGGAACGAAAACAAAAGATAGATAGAGAACAGCGACTATTAGAGTCACAAGCACGACCAATAATAGGATTTGCGTGCGTTGATCTTTCAGATCTATGCCCTTGAAGTCAAAGTTTTTAAGATCGTTCATTACACTCATCATGCCGCCTTAAAGAAACAGGTTATCTTGAAAGTCATTATCTCCTGGTCTTCCATCTTCTCTCTCTTGATGGTGCCGAGCTCTATATCGCTGAAATCGGAATAGAACTCCGTGTCGTCTTTTAAGCTCTTTATAAATCGCCCTATCAGCGCGGTCCCTTCCTCGCCCATGCCGTAGGCGGCGCCGGAGATGATAAGATACCTTGAGATCGCCTTTTCAGGCGCCTGTTTGCCTAAGCCTGGGCGCTTCTTGGCGGGATTGGCTTTAGCAGTTTTCGGAGCCGGCGCAACTTTTTCGTCATACTGCAGCTCCGTAAGCCATATGCCGGGGATCATGGAGTTGCTCAGGGCGTTAAGCTTTTTCGCCCAGCTGAAACGATTGACCATAAGTTCGTCTATGGCGACGACTTTTTTATTGGCGGTATCGACCCTGGCCTTCAGCTGCAGGGTTTCATTCTTCTTTGGAAGGATCTTCTTGTACTTACGATCCATAGAATTGAATGCCACGCCGCTTATAACGCCTATCACGAAGAGTATCAGCTGGATAGCTAAAATAGCTCCGGCTGCCGCCATGGCTATCTTAGTGAGCGGCAAATTCGATAGGTTTACCACGGCCGTGTCTATCTTAGGCGCCACTCGTTTCTTCTTCTTCCTTATCTCTTCCGGAAGGAGGTTTATCTCTATCATAATCTTTTTCTCACCTTAATGCTAACCCCACGGCGACCGCGAAAGAGCTCTTCGCCTTTTCAATAAGGGCCGCGTCAAAACCGCCCTTGGACTTATCCAGGCAATTCAGGGGATCCCAAAAAATAGGTTTTGATTCAAATGCATCTTCGAATAAAGTTTCAATGCCATTCATGCCGGAAGACCCTCCGGATATATATATTTCATCCGCGCCTTTCCCGCTCTGGTTCTCATAATAATTCAGCGAGAGACGCGTCTCATCAAGCAGGTTACCCATGATGCTCTTAGTGCAGGCGATTACATCCTGCAGCCGTTCCTTGGGAGAGAGCTTTATCTCCTCCACGGTCTTTATATCGAGAGAGAGAGCCTTTGATATTGCCTTGTTAAAATCATCTCCGCCTATAGATATGTCCCGGGTAAAGCATAGCGCCCCGTCTGCGACTATCCCTATATTGGTAAGAGAGGCGCCGATATTCAGAAGCGCTGCCGTTTTGCCGGAAGAGGCCGTGGAGAGATTTCTTAAAAAGGCGTTTGCGAGGGCACAGGCATCGACATCTACGGCGCCTACAGAAAAACCGCATTCCTCCGCTATAGATATCCTCTCCATTATGAAGTCCTTTTTAGCGGCTACTAGCAATATATCAAATTTGTTCTCCTTCTCGTTCTTCTTTAGTATCTGGTGATCGACGATACATTCATTTATCGAAAAAGGTATATGCCTTTCCGCCTCAAACCTTACCGCGCTCTTCAGCTCATCGTCTCTCATCTTTGGCATCGTTATAAATCTCACTATGACGGACGGGCCCGAGACCGATATAAAGGCATCCTTCGCGGTTGTCTTTATTTCGCGCG
>Ga0268276_1003864_pt1 | contig 11134 bp, 8 predicted proteins | sample saktaG_4_FD_190145 | JGI IMG/M metagenome (GOLD analysis project Ga0268276, IMG submission 190145) | Saline water microbial communities from Sakinaw Lake, British Columbia, Canada - sak_2010_1_5_45m | ecosystem: Environmental > Aquatic > Non-marine Saline and Alkaline > Saline ...
CCGCCCCAGTAATATCATCTTTTTTTTCTGATAGGACTAAATTTCTGCGATTTGGTAGAGGCTGATCGAGAATATTCAATATTGATAAAAAAGTATTTCGCCCCATTAAAACTGTTTTCCCGGTAGTTATTTTAGAGAAGTATTTCAAATCACCAGCCAGTTTCCAAGGTAAGCCGTTTTTTATTCCGATGACGCCGTTTTTTGCCACGGCGGATATTATAGAAATACTCATATCTGGATATTTTAGAATTATATGGCTATTTGTGCAATAGTGCAGGATGAGTTTTTTAGTGTTACACTACATTAGTGTTTTTTAGATAATGAAATTTTAATGCATATTAAGATTAAAAGAATTGATAAAAGTCTACCATTACCAGAATACCACACCGAAGGCGCGGTGGCTTTTGACCTATATTCTCGTGTTGATATGATTATTTTGCCTAAAACCTTGGAGCGTTTACCTACAAATCTGATTGTGGAGACCCCAAAGGGATATATGTTGGAAATTAAGGATCGTTCCAGCACCTTAAAAAAGAAAGGGCTTTTGGTTAGCACTGGTTTTATAGACAATGATTATTGTGGAGAGCAAGATGAAATATTATTACAACTTTATAATTTAACGGACAAAGAGGTGATTGTAGAAAAAGGGGAACGTCTTGGGCAGGGTGTTTTTATAAAAATAGAAATTGCTGAATGGGAGGAAACAGATTTAATGAATAATAGTAATCGTGGTGGTTTTGGCAGTACAGGGAAATAAAATAATTATAATAATATGAAAGACAAACAAATTGAGAAATTGATTAAAGGGGAGGAGGGAAGGCAGAAGAAAAATATTTCTTTGATTGCTTCGGAAAATTATGTATCTGACGACGTTCTAAAAGCTCTTGGTTCAAAGTTGACCAATAAATATTCCGAAGGTTATCCCGGTCATCGTTATTATGGTGGTCAGACTTTTACTGATAAAGTAGAATTATTATGCCAAGAACGAGCCCTTAAACTTTTTAAATTAAATAAAAAAGATTGGGCGGTGAATGTTCAACCTTTATCTGGTTCACCAGCCAATTTGGCGGTTTACATTGCTTCCGTTCCGTTAGGGGGGAAAATAATGGGTATGTCTTTGGATCATGGCGGACATTTGACCCATGGACATAAAGTTTCAGCCACTGGAAAAATCTGGCAACAGGTGGCCTATGGCGTGGATGCTAAAACAGAAATGTTAGATTATGAAGCGATTGCTAAATTAGCCAAAGAAGCAAAACCAAATATTATTGTGGCTGGTTACACCGCTTATCCGCGTATTGTGGATTTTAAAAAGTTTAGAGACATTGCCGATAATTGTGGAGCTCTCTTAATGGTGGATATGTCACATTTTGCCGGACTGGTGGCTGGTGGTGCCTATCCATCGCCATTTGCTTATGCTGATGTAGTGACGACAACGGTGCATAAAACTTTACGTGGGCCAAGGAGCGCGATGATTTTTTCTCGTCGTGATAAAACGCAAGTGAATACTAAGGGTAATACTGTGAATCTTTGTGATTTAATTGATAAGGCAATTTTTCCCGGATTACAGGGTGGTCCGCATATGAATCAGATTGCCGCCGTGGCCGTAGCTTTGAAGGAAGCGTCGACCCCAGCTTTTAAAACTTATGTTAAACAAGTGATAAAAAATGCTAAAGTTTTGGCGGATGAATTGCAGAAATTAGGTTGGCGAATTGTATCTGGCGGAACAGATAGTCATTTGATTTTAATGGATACTTGGATGGCGGGGATGGGTATGCCGGGGGCGGAAGCTTCTCTTAAATTGGAAAAAGTGGGAATTATTGTTAATAAAAATACCATTCCAAATGAAACTCGCTCGGCCTATGATCCGTCTGGTATTCGTTTGGGAACTGCCGGGGAAACTACTCGCGGGGCCAAGGAAAAGGATATGGTCAAACTAGCTAAGAGAATTGATCAGGCTTTGAAAAAATAAAATAGAAATAAGAAAGCCCCGCCGATTCCGATCGGCGGGGCTGGTTTATCCTTTACGGATTTACACCCTCAGTCAATTCCTTCATCAATTCGGCGACTGAGATGATTTTTTGTATCCGATAGGCATTACTGCCTACGGTATACATTGGAGGTTCGCCTGGTGCCAGACCGATGGCCGCCCGTAGAGCATCGCAAATGCAGAAGAACTTATCGTGATCTGAATTGTTCGGCGCCGCTTTACAGACCGTATAGCCCCCTCGCGTATCTTGTCCCAAGACATAACCCATCCGGCATTTTGCTCGACGCGTTCCCGCCAGCAGTTCCTGATAGGCTGGTGAGCCTCTTAATATTCGGAAGGGGAAACCACAGGGGGAACTGCCCACCACGAGAATATCCTCTTCCTTTGAGTCTACTACGGCCTGCTTGAATTCCGGCGTGGCGTTACTTTCTTTTGTCGCTAGGAATCTAGTCCCCATCTGGACACCGCTTGCTCCCATTGCTAGGAACTGGTGAATGTTCTCATGAGTATAAATTCCACCAGCTACGATGACTGGAAAGTTTCCGTGTTTAGAGGCCACTTCCAGCACTTCGGGCAAGAGATTTTCCAGAGCGAACTCCGGATTATCAATATCCGCCAAATGATGAAAGCCCAAATGTCCGCCTGCTTTTGGTCCCTCGAGAACCACCGCATCTGGTCGATCTGGTCGCCACAGACGTAGAATGAATCGCAAAGCCCGAGCAGAAGAAACAATTGGTATCAAAGCTGTCTCACCTGGATTAGGAATCCTAGGAGGCAACCCTGCTCCCACAAAGATCGCTGAGACCTTAGCATCGAGGGCCGATCGAATTGTTTCTGCGAAACTTTCTTCTAACTTACACATCACATTGATGCCCGTTAGATAACCACCCGTCATTGCCGTTTCGATTTCTTCTCTGACTGCTGTGTAAGTAGTGTACTCCTTTTTATTCACCAACCTTAAAATATCTTTAAGGCCAGCGCTCGACAACACACCTAAACCACCAGCCTCATAAACTGCTCTCGTCAGTTGTGGTCCTGAGATCCGCGCTCCCATTCCACCCTGGTCGATACAGTATTTCAGTACGAAGCTTTTAATTTGTAAGCTCGGTAGTATACTCATATAAACTAACCTCCTATGTTAAAGATCAATGTTTGCCCTTTTAATACTAACATGCTTATGGTATACTACAATAGTCGTTTATTTATTAGCGTTTATTAACTTGTCCCGTAATAAGAAATTCTGATTTCTTTAGTACTGGGATTAATTATAATTATATGGCAGAGAAAAAAGTATCAGCGTTTATGCAACCAAAGAATTTGAGTGCCGAGTTAGAGGCGATTGTGGGTAAAGGTCCAATGCCTAGATCAGAAGTTGTGTCTAAGACTTGGGTTTATATCAAGGCGAATAATCTTCAGGATCCTCAGGATAAGCGTATGATTAATTGTGATGCTAAGCTTAAGGCCGTTTTTGGTGACAAAGTTCATATGATGAAAATGGGAGGTTTCATTTCTAAGCACCTTTCCTAGAAATAACAAAAAAACGCAGTACTTTAAAATCAAAATACTGCGTTTTTTTGTTAAATTCGTAATGTGAATAATCTGTATGCTATAGCTTATAGATTATTCACTATTGCCCGCCCCTTTTTTTATATTTGATTTTAAAGTATGATAGGGGGATGGAGATTAAGGAAAAGATAATAAGCTCAATACGTCAGGCGTGTGGCGCATTGAATTGGCCAGAAATTGATTTTACCATTGAGCATCCGGATGAAATGAGTCATGGTGATTATGCGACTAATATCGCTCTAATTTTGTCTAAACAATTAAAAAAAACTCCAGTGGCAGTGGCTAAGGAGCTGGTGGAAAAAATAAAGCAAAAGCAACCGACTGAAATTTTAAAAATAGAAGTCGCCGGGCCAGGGTTTATTAATTTTTATTTAACGGATAAATATTTTGCCGAGGGGGTGAAAGAGATTTTAAATAAAGGGGAGAATTATGGTAAAAAGCCTAAGAAATTTTTTGGTGGTCAAAAAGTAATTGTGGAATATTCTTCACCAAATATTGCCAAACCTTTTACTGTTGGTCATTTACGTTCTACTATTATTGGGGATGCGGTGGCGAATATTTTGGAATTTAATGGCAAAAAGGTAATACGAGATAATCATTTAGGGGATTGGGGTACTCAATTTGGTAAATTAATTGTAGCCTTGAAAAAATGGTCCAGCATTGAAGCTATAGAAAAATCTGATAAACCGATAAAAGATTTAGTAGATTTATATGTAAAATTTCATGACGAAGTAGAAAAAAATAAAAACCTAGAGGATGAAGGACGTACTTGGTTTGCTAAATTGGAAAAAGGGGATAAGGAAGCCCGAAATATTTGGCAGAAATGTGTAAATTTGTCCCTAAAAGAATTTGAAAGAATTTATAAAACATTAGATGTGAAATTTGATACTTCATATGGGGAGAGTTTTTACGAGAATAAAATGGCTAGTGTAATTGCTGATGTTAAAAAAGCGGGTATTGCCAGGGATAGTGAAGGGGCTTATTTAATATTTTTTGAAAATGAGAAATATCCACCATTGATGCTTTTAAAAAGTGACAGATCATCACTTTACGCTTTGAGGGATTTAGCGGCAGATAAATGGCGTAAGAAAAAATACGGTCAGAATACAATTATTATTAATGAAGTGGGTATGGAACAGGAATTACAATTTCAGCAACTTTTTGAAGCCGAAAAACTATTGGGCTATGTAAAAGAAGGAGAAAGAATACACGTGAAGCATGGCTTATATCGTTTTAAGGAAGGAAAGATGAGTACTAGAAAAGGTAATGTGATTTGGCTAGATGAAGTAATAAATGAAGCGGTGGAGAGAGCAGGAAAAATAAATAAAGAAACGGCTGAGGTAGTAGCTATTGGCGCTCTAAAATTTAATGATTTAAAAAGAGAAGCTAAGGGGGATATTAATTTTGATTGGGATGAAATATTAAATTTGAAAGGTGATTCCGGCCCTTATTTGCAATATGCTTATGTGCGAGCCAAATCTATTTTACAGAAAGCTGAGACAGAAGGGATTAAGGCCCAGGTGTTAGGCGCCAGGCTTGAGGTTTTAGGTGATTTAGCTAAATTGCTGGACCAATTTGTTGAAACAGTGGAAAGGGCGGGGCAGGAATATGCCCCCCATTATTTAGCCACTTATTTGACGGAATTGGCTAGCGCCTTCAGCACTTTTTATGCGCAGGAAACCGTGGTTGATAAAAATGACACTAATTCACCAGTCAAGATTGCTCTAGTTAAAGCTTTCTCTATTGTGATGAAAAACGGCCTAAACTTATTGGGTATTAAGGTACCAGAAAGAATGTAGTTTTAATCTTATTGCACCCACTGATTATTTATGGTATAAACATAATCAGAATTAAACGTCCGCTAAAACAAGGAGAGGGTAGTTCTTTATGGCAAAGAAGAAAAAAACTCGTTTTTGGGCAACCAGAGACTTTCCTCCTCTAAAGGGGACTGGGAATTCCCCAAAGACATACCAGGTGATTGTGACTGGCGGTGGATCAGGTCCGCGGGAAGTGAAGCCCTCATTGTGCTCAATCATCGGGTCAAAAATTGACGGTTCATTTTCACCAAGAATCAAGAGCAGGCCTTCCATGGGGGCCATTGGTGGTTGGCACGATTAAGGAAATAGATCTAACCAAGGGCCACCCAATAATCGCATAGGCGTGAGGGTGGCTTTTTTTATTGTTAAAAACTTGCTACCCCGTAGTAGATTTTGCCATCAAAAAATTTAAGGATTTTTTATAAAATCTAATGGCAAAATTCACTACGGGGTGCTAGAATAGGTTTTATGGCAGAAGAAATAAGCAAAAGCCCTCGAGCTCAAAAGGAAGAAGAGATTTTGAAATTTTGGCAGGATAATAAGATTTTTCAGAAAACTCTGGATCAAGAAGCACCGAAAGGTGAATACGTTTTTTATGATGGTCCACCTTTTGCCACCGGTACGCCACATTATGGACATCTTTTGGCCGGAACAATCAAAGATTATATTGGTCGTTATCAGACTATGCGCGGTTTTCATGTACCAAGGCGTTGGGGTTGGGATTGTCATGGTTTACCGGTGGAAAATATTGTAGAGAAGGAATTAAATTTAAAAAGTAAAAAAGAAATTGAGGAATATGGTTTGGAAAAATTCAATGAGGCGGCCCGAAAAAGTGTTTTAACCTATGTTGATGATTGGAAAAAAATTGTCCCACGGTTGGGTCGTTTTGTGGATATGGAAAATGATTATAAAACCATGGACTCTTCCTTTACGGAAACTGTTTGGTGGATTTTTAATAAATTAAATGATAAAGGTTTAGTCTATGAAGGCTTTAAATCTATGCATCTCTGTCCGCGTTGTGAGACCACTTTATCAAACTTCGAAGTGAATCAAGGCTATAAAGATATTACGGATATCTCGGTCACCGTGAAGTTTGCGGTAACTGGTGAAGTTAATATTTTTTTTCTAGCATGGACTACCACCCCTTGGACCTTACCCGGTAATGTGGCTTTAGCGGTGGGGCCCGAAGTGGATTACGTAAAAATAAAGGTGATGGGTAGCGGGGAGAATTTTATTTTAGCCAAAGCTCGTTTAGCCGTGATTAAAGAGGATTATGCGATTGTGGAGGAATTTAAGGGGGAGAAAATTATTGGCCAAGCCTATAAACCAGTTTTTGATTATTATAATAATAAGGAAACAAAAAATATTGAGAATGCTTTTAAAGTGTACGGTGCTTCATTTGTTACCATGGAGGACGGAACCGGTATTGTGCACATTGCTGCTTTTGGGGAGGATGATATGACTTTAATTAAAGAGAAAAATCTTCCTTTTATTCAGAACGTCGGAACTGACGGAAGATTTAAATCTGAAGTTAGAGATTTTGCTGGGCAGAAAGTTAAACCTAAGGAAGATCATCAAGAGATGGATATTAAAATTATAAAATATTTAGCCGGTAAGGGTACTTTATATTCTAAGGAAAAAATTATTCACTCCTATCCGCATTGTTGGCGTTGCGATACTCCACTTTTAAATTATGCGGCCTCCTCTTGGTTTGTAGAAGTAACGAAATTTAAAGACAAATTAGTAAAAGCTAATCAGGCTATTAATTGGGTGCCAGCTGATATTAAGGATGGCCGTTTTGGTAAATGGTTGGAAGGAGCACGGGATTGGGCGATTTCTCGTTCACGATATTGGGGCGCACCCTTACCAGTTTGGCGCTGTGATAAATGTGGCGCTAAGGAATTCATCGGCTCAGTGGAAGATATAAAAAATAAAACTGGTGGGAGAAATAATTTTTTTGTTATCCGGCACGGTGAAGCTGATAATAATATTTTAGGAGTAATTAGTTCCGATCCAAAAAAGGGCCATCATTTGACAGAGAAAGGTAAAGAGCAGGTTAAAGAAACAGCCGAAAAATTAAAATCTAAGAAAATTGATGTGATTTATGTTTCGCCATTTATTCGAACCCAGGAAACTGCCAAGATTGTTGCGGACATTTTAAATATTTCGGCTGATAAAATAATCACTGATGATCGTCTGCATGAGGTTTATGCCGGCGAACTTGATGGTAAAACAGATACAGAATATCAGAATTATTTTAAAACTCGGCTGGAGAAATTCACTAAGAATATGCCGGGCGGGGAGAATTATTTGCAGATTAGGAATAGAATGACGGAATTCGTTTATGATACTAATATTAAGAATAAAGATAAAAATATTTTAATCATCGGACATCGAACACCGATTCGGATGATGTTTACCGGGGTGGCTGGTATGTCTCTGGCGGAGGCAGCTGATTTTGGCGGGGAAGGTGAAAGTTTTATAAAAAATTCGGAAGTTAAGGAATTGTTTTTTGCGCCGATTCCACACAATCAGAATTATGAATTGGATTTACATCGGCCTTTTATTGATCAAATAACTTTTCCTTGTGCCGTGTGTCAGAAAGCGGGAATGGAGGAAGGGGAGATGAAACGGGTGACAGAAGTGTTTGATTGTTGGTTTGAATCTGGTTCTATGCCTTTTTCCCAATCTCATTATCCGTTTGAGAATTTAGATAAATTTAATCCTTGCCCGAATGTACTCGGGCGGGCGATTCCAGCATTCAGAAAGCCCATCGGTTTTCCAGCTGAATTTATTGGCGAGGGATTAGATCAAACTCGAGGCTGGTTTTATACTATGCTCATTCTTTCTGTTGCTTTATTTGGCAAGGCTTCCTATAAAAACGTCGTAGTGAATGGTTTGATTTTGGCTACTGATGGTAAGAAGATGTCTAAGAGTCTTAAAAATTACCCTGATCCGATTACAGTGGTGGATAAATATGGGGCAGATGCTTTACGTTATTATTTACTTTCCTCACCAGTCGTAAAGGCTGAAGATTTATGTTTTTCTGAAGTTGGAGTAGATGAAATTGTAAAAAAAGTTTTGAATCGCTTAGATAACGTTCATTCTTTCTATGCTATGTATAGTCAGAATACTTCCGTGCCGGTGAAGAATTTTGTGCCCGTCTCAGAAAATATTTTAGATCAGTGGATTTTGGCACGGATTAACAAACTTATTTTTGAAGTAACTATAGCGACGGATAAATATGAATTAGATCGGGCCGTTAGGCCAATTGAGGATTTTGTGGATGATTTATCCACTTGGTATTTGCGACGTTCGCGAGATAGATTTAAATCAGACAATGTGAAGGATAAGGCTTCAGCTATTGAAACGACTAGATTCGTTTTAGAGGAATTAGCTAAAGTAATCGCGCCGGTCATGCCTTTTTATGCCGATGAGCTTTATCAAAAAGTGAAATCTTTTGGTGGCAAGGAAAGTGTGCATTTGGATTCTTGGCCAGAGTCACATAAACTAATTAAGCCGGAGGAAAAGATAATTATTGATATGGAAGAAATTAGGAAGATTGTTTCTTTGGGTTTGGAAGCCAGAGCCAAGGTAAATATAAAAGTTCGTCAGCCACTCGCAAAATTAAAAATAAAAACTGATAAATTAAAAATCGAAGATATAGAAAGATATTCTGATTTAATAAAAGATGAAATAAATGTAAAAGAAGTAATTTTTGCTAATACTAGTAAAGAGGAGGCTTGCCCCGTAGTGAAAAATTCTGATTTTTCTACTACTGGGGTAGAATTAGATTTAACTATGACACCAGCATTGAAGGAAGAGGGAATGGTGCGGGAATTGACTCGAGCGATTCAAGAATTAAGAAAGCAAGAAAAATTAAGTCCGTCTGATATAGTGAGTCTAAAAATAAAAACTGATCAGGCGGGTAAGGATTTAATTAAGAGATTTGAAAGTGAAATCAAAAAAACTACTCTGTTAAAGAATATCTCCCTATCCGAATCGGTTTCCGGGGCGGATTTTGAGGAAATTGAAGGTGGTAGTGCTATTAAAGTAGACGATTTAAACTTTGAAATAAAAATAAATAAATAGTATGCATACTATTTATACCACTGAAGGTTTTATATTGAAGAGTATAAATTTTGGCGAGGCCAATAAGTATTTTTTTATTTTTACCAAGGAATTTGGTTTGATAAAAGCAACCGCCCAAAGTGTACGTCACTTAAAATCTAAACTTCGTTATGGTCTAGAAGATTTCTCACTTAGCCAAGTATCTGTAGTGCGAGGGCGGGAGCTGTGGCGCATCACCAGTGCCGAGAAAAAATTGAATTTGAAAGATAAAGAAAAACTGGCTTTGCTGGCTAGAATCTTTTCCTTACTTCTACGCTTGCTTCATGGTGAAGAAAAAAATGATTTTCTCTTTCAAACCGTGAAAGAGGGAATAAATTTTTTACAGACCAGTGGATTAAACGAAGAAATTCTCGCCAATTTTGAATGCATTATGGCTTTGCGGATTTTATCTTCTTTAGGTTATATCGGTAAGTTGGGTGATTTTGATCAATTTACTACTTCACCGTATTTTACCCCGGAACTTCTGGTCTCTATGACTGTTTTAAAGAATCGGGCTATCATTGAAATCAATAAATCTCTCCACGAAACGCATTTATAATTCTTTTTCATTTTTTAATAAAAATGGTATAATTCAGGGATGATTTTTAGAGAGATATCAATGCAGAAGTGGGCCTTAATAATAATAGTTTTTGTTATATCTTTGATTGCCGGTTGGTATGGCGAGCAGGCGGTAGAGAGATTTTTTATTTATGATGAAATAGCTAATATTCAAAATTTTTAAATGTACGAAGATCCTAAAAGCAAAATAAGCCAATTGGAAAAGGTCCTGGATTCCCGGGAGAATAAAGTTTTTCGTAAGGCGAAAAGACACGAACTCCATGATCAGAATATTGTCGTTAATCAGGATTGGGATGACAATGAATTTAGGGTGGGTGAGGAGATTTTCAGTTCACCCGAGAAACCACAGGGTTTATCTTTTCCAATGAAGATTCTGATTGGTTCAGCGATCTTTTTTATTCTTGCTCTGGGCATCGCCGCCTTTAAATTTCTTGGTGGTGGTAATATGGTTTCTGGTGATAATATTGATGTGACGGTCAAGGCGCCTATTTCAGTGACTGGTGGGGAAATATTACCATTTGAAATAGAGATTCGAAATAATAATAATACTACTCTGTCTGGTGTCGATATGGGTATAACTTTTCCGACTGGGTCTAGACAAGCAGACAATATTTCGTTACCGGCTAATCGGATTCAGGAATATATTGGTAATATTTCTCCTGGTCAGGTCGTTAAGAAAAATCTAGCTGTTGTCCTTTTTGGTTCTGAAAATGAAAAGAAGGACATCAGTATCAGTTTGGAATATCGGATAACCGGTTCAAACTCATTGTTTAATAAAAACAAAATAGTTTCTGTTTTAATTAGTTCCGCGCCGGTTAATATTGTGGTGACTGGTCCACAAGAAGTGAACACTAATCAGACGGTGAATTATAAAGTGGAAGTCACTTCTAATTCCCCGACTATAATTAAAGATTTATTATTGAAGGCGGATTATCCCTTTGGTTTTTCCTTCATAAATTCGGTGCCAAATTATTATTCCAAAAATAATCTTTGGCTAATTGGTGATTTGGAACCTGGGGCCAAAAGAACCATAATGATTTCTGGGATTTTGAATGGGCAGGAAGGGGAAGAG
>Ga0268276_1003865_pt1 | contig 11130 bp, 6 predicted proteins | sample saktaG_4_FD_190145 | JGI IMG/M metagenome (GOLD analysis project Ga0268276, IMG submission 190145) | Saline water microbial communities from Sakinaw Lake, British Columbia, Canada - sak_2010_1_5_45m | ecosystem: Environmental > Aquatic > Non-marine Saline and Alkaline > Saline ...
GCCGCCGCGGACGAACGTGTGCAGGGCCGAGAGCTCGCCGACGAGATGGGCTAGGAGATCGTTGAGCTCGGCGCGGTCGCTGACCCTGTCGACGAACAGCCGGTTCCGTTCGAGGAGGCCCGCGTAATCGACGTTGTGGAGATTCCGGTCGTAAAAATAATCCCGTTCCATCCGCCAGGCGTCGAGGAACATCTGCCGCCATTCCTCCCGCGGGTCGATGGAGAACGTCCAGCGGGAGAAGTCGACGCGCCTCTCGGCGAGGGTCGCCTGGGTCGGCTGGGCCGTTCCGGCGTCGATGACGTAGAAGTCGTTGCCCTTCCGGATGGCCATCTTCTTGCCGTCGGCCGAGAGCTCGAAACTCCGGGCGCCCTCGACGAGGGTCTTGGCCTGGAGGTTGCGGTTCTTGATCTCGACGGCCTGGAGCTTGGGCTGGCCGGCGGCGCGCGATTCGCGATCGATGAAGAACAGGGCCTTTTCTCCTACGGCGAGTTCCGAATAAACGCTCGCGGGGAGCGGGAGTTCGAAGACCCGGTCCTGGATGCCGGCCAGGTCGATCTCGACCTTGACCGACGGGGCCGGCTTATCGGCCGACGGTTCCCCCTTGGCCGGTGTTCCCTTGGCGGGCTTTTCGTCCGTCTTGTCTTTGGCCTCGGCCTGGAGCTCCGTGGCCGGGGCGAAGGGGAATGTCGCTTTCGTCGTCAGGGCCAGGGCGTAGATCTTGGTGGTCTTGTCGAAGTAGGGCTCGGGCTGGCGAGGTCCCCAGGGGCTGCCCACGGCGCTGCGGAACCAGCGGTCCGACAGGAAATAAAGCCACTTGCCGTCGGGGCTCCAGGCCGGGTTGGTGGAATCGACACGGTCGTTGGTGAGCTGCGTCGTTCGGCCCGTTTCCGCCTCTAGAAGCATGACCTGGCTGAATTCGTTGTTGGCTCCCTGGACGTAGGCGAGCCAACGGCTGTCGGGAGACCATGCCAGGTCCTCGAACATGCCGACACCGGAGACGGCGATCCGTGTCAAGGCTTTCTTGGCGACGTTGAACAGCCAGAGCTGGTAGTCCTTGTCGGAGAAGGCGATCCAGCGGCCGTCGGGCGAAGGGACGCCGTCGAAACGGAGGACTTTGGCTCCGGTCGTCATCTGCTCGGCCGGACCCAGCCCGTCGGCCGAGAAGCGGTGGAATTCCCACTCGCCGGTCTCATCGGAGAGGACCATGAGGCTCTTGCCGTCGCCGAGGAAGCGCGCCGCGCGGGCCCTGACTCCGTCCTTGCGGCTGACCCTGACCCAGCGACCGTCTCCTACGGGAGCGACGAAGACATGGCCGCGCGAGACGAAAACGGCGCGGTCGCCGGTGGGGGAGACGTGGGCCGAGGTCAGGTAGTTGATGGGACTCGTCACCCATCTCTCGCGCATCTGGTCGAAATCCGAGGGCAGGGTGACGGCGATCTTGGCGTCTTTGCCCGAGGCGATATCGAAGACATGGAGGTCGGCCACGAGCTGATAGGCGATGCGGCCGGCGTCGAGGCTCGGCGAGCTCGCGTCGAAACCGCTATGGAAAGTATGTTGCTTAAAATCGCCGCCCTTGAGGCCTATGGACCAGATGTTCATGGTGCCGTCGCGGTCGCTCAGAAAGTACACGCGGTCCTGCCAGACCATCGGGTTCTTGCTCGTCCCGGCATAGTCGGGGGTCAGGGGCACGGCTTCGGCGCCGCCGAGTACGAACGCCCAAAGGTTCTGGGCCGTGCCGCCCTGATAGCGTTTCGTGTAGCTGCCCTGGAACGGAAGCCGGGTGAAGAATAGGGTTTTGCCGGAGGGGTCGAATGAACCGTCGGCGGCCTGATTGAGCGGCAGAAGGGTTTCGGCGTTCGAGGCCGGGTCGAGGATGACGAGCTGGGTGTTGGGCAGGGTCGAATATTTCTGGGTCGCGTAGATGATCTTCCCTTCGGGGGTCCAGCCGACGGCGGTCGCCGTCTGCCCGGCGAAGGTGCGACGGACGGGGAGGCCCCCGGAGAGGGGCATGGTGTAGACCTCGGTCGGGCCCTCGTAATCGGCGGAGAAGGCGACGGTCGCGCCGTCGGGGGAAATAGCGGGATAGGCTTCGAGGCCGCTCCCGGTCGTCAGGCGGCGGGCGGTTCCCCCTTGGACATCGACCGTCCAGAGGTCGCCCTCGGAGGTGAAGACGATGACATCCTTGTAGATGGCCGGGAAACGGTAATAGCCGTTCCGGCCGGCGGCCAAGCCGGCCTGGGCGAGACTGAGAAAACAGAAGATGACGGTGGCGATGCCGAGGGCTCTTTTCATGACCTTCTCCTTCAAGTGATTCGCGAGGCCCTATTGTAGTGAGCCGGGGCCGGGGAATTCAAGGACTTTGGAGCGGGCCCGGGAAAAGCCGGAGCGGACAAAATGCCTTCGGATGTAAACTAATTCCCCGCGGCGTGCGTCTAACCGGTTGACGGGAGAGACGCGCAACCTCGAAAAGGAGCCGGAGTCATGTTGAAAAACTACCTCAAGATCGTTATCCGGAATATCCGCCGCCACGCAGGGTATTCGTTCATCAATATCGCCGGCTTGGCCCTCGGCATGGCCTGTTGCCTGATGATCGCCCTTTGGGTCGCCGATGAATTGAGCTTCGACCGGTTCCACGAGAAAGCGGCCGACCTCTACCGCGTGGAGGAGAACCAGTCCTATTCGGGCCGGGTTTACCACGTGACCGTCACCCCGCATCCTTTGGCTCCTGCCCTGAAGACGGAAATTCCGGAGATCGCCGAGGCGACCCGCGTCGTGTGGTACAACGGTCAGCTTTTCCGGTTCGGGGAAAAGGCCTTTTTCGAGGACAGCGTCCGCGCCGTCGACCCCGCATTCCTGGAGATGTTCTCGTTCCCCCTGTCCCAGGGCGACCCGGCCACGGCCCTGGCCGATCCTTATTCGGTCCTCCTGACGGAGGAAATGGCCGAAAAATATTTCGGGAGCGAAAACGCCGTCGGCAAGGTCCTGAACGTCAACAACGATTTCGACCTCAGGGTCACGGGCGTCTTGAAGAACATCCCCACGAATTCCTATCTTCGTTTCGACATCCTCGTCCCCTACGAGCTGCTGAAGTCGAAGGGCCGGACGGACGAGGAATTCGGGTCAAACTCCATCCTGACCTTTGTCGCGCTCAGGCCGGGGACCCCTCCGGCCGTGGTCGACGGCAAGATCAAGGACTTCATCAAGAAAAGGGAGCCGACCAGCGTGACCGAACTCCTGCTCTTTCCCTACACGAGGATCCATCTCCATCAGTATTTCGGCTACGAACGGGACACGGCGGTCAAATACATCTATATTTTCTCGGTCATCGCCGCCTTCGTCCTCCTCATCGCCTGCATCAACTTCATGAACCTGTCCACTGCCAGGTCGGCCGGCCGGGCCAAGGAGGTGGGGCTGAGGAAGGTCGTCGGGGCGCTTAGAAACCATCTCGTCGGCAGGTTCTACAGCGAATCGATGATCTACGCGTTCCTGGCCCTGGTCATCGCCCTGGCCCTGGTCCGCCTGTTCCTACCGTGGTTCAACACGCTCTCGGGGAAGACATTGGCCCTCAGCCTCTGGAAGAACAAGGGGGTCCTCCTGGGGGTGGCCGGCGTCACGGTCGTCACGGGGCTGCTGGCCGGGAGTTATCCGGCCTTGTTCCTGTCGTCGTTCCAGCCCGTCCGGGTCCTCAAAGGGAACCTCAAAGCCGGGGCCGGCGGGGCCCTCTTCCGGAGGGTCCTCGTCGTCGTCCAGTTCGCCCTGTCCGTGTTCCTGATCATCGGCACGCTCGTGGTCACCAAACAGATGCAGTACATGAAGTCGAGATCGCTCGGTTATGACAAGGAGCAGGTCCTCTACATCTCCCTGAGGGGGGCGACCTCCCGATCCTACGGGGCCTTGAGGGAGGAGATGCTGAAAGATCCCCGCGTCCTGGCCGTGGCCTACTCGAGCCACCTGCCCTGCGATATCGGCAGCAACTCGAGCGGAGTGAATTGGGACGGGAAAGACCCGCAGCAGGTCGTCCTCGTCGGCATGTGCGGCGTTGATTACGATTTCCTGGACGTGATGAAGATCGAGCTTGTCGAAGGGCGGAATTTTTCCCGGGATCTCAAAACGGACGCCACGGAGGCTTTTCTGGTCAACGAAGAGGTCCGAAAGCTCATGAATAAGGAAGCGGTGGCCGGAGAGTCGTTCTCCTTCGTCGGGCGCGATGGTCGGGTGGTCGGTGTCATGAAGAATTTCCACTTCGAAGAGATGCAGTCCAAGATCGAACCGTTGGCCGTCTTCATGGACGTGACGGACAGCGGGCCGCAGAGGGCGAATTTCGTCCTCATGCGCGTTTCGCCGGGAGACGTCCCGGGCCAAGTCGAGTCCATCCGGAAAGCCTGGAATGTGGTCAATCCGCTTTATCCCTTCGATGTCCGGTTCCTCAACGCGAGGATCGACGAGATGTACCGGACCGAGGAGAGGGCCGGCGGGCTTCTCCGGACCTTCGCCGTTCTGGCCATTCTCATCGCCTGCCTGGGGCTCTTCGGGCTGGCCTCCTATACGGCCGAGCAGAGAACGCGTGAGATCGGCATCCGCAAGGTCCTGGGGGCGTCCGTTCCCCGGATCACGGCCATGCTCTGCCGCGAGTTCTTCATCCTCGTGTTCCTGGCCAATCTATTGGCCTGGCCTGCGGCCTACTGGGCTATGGCGAACTGGTTGAAGGGCTACGCCTACCGGACGAGCCTCGATGCCATGGTATTCGTCCTCGCCCTCGGCCTGGCCCTGGTCATCGCCGTCCTTAGCGTCAGCTTCCAGGCGCTCCGCGCGGCCGTCGCCAGCCCGTCCGAATCGTTGAAGTACGAATAGACGGGCTGTCCCTGCCGCCCCTCCGCTACGGGGGTCATCAGGGCGATATCCATCGCCGCCTCACGTTGGACTTCCCCAATATTGGGAAAAGGAGCATGAATTGAGGTGCGACGGGCCGGTTTTCCTCAATTGATGTTATGATATGCGGCGGTATCGGTGGGGAACCGCTGTGAATTCGGGGAAAATAGACAAATCGGGCGGGGGGAAGGGTCTTTATAGGCAGGAAGAAAAGCGGCGATTGCTGAGACTCGAGGAGCTTTACGAACGCCATGGAGACAATCTGTACCGATATCTCCTCTTCAGGCTCGGTTCGGCGGAAGATGCCGAGGATGTCCTGCAGGAAGCGTTCTGCCGTTTCGCCCGCTACGCCCTGCGCTGGAGATTGGTCCGGAATTCCAAGGCCTTCGTCTTCCGGACTGCCCGGAACGAAGCCAACCGATTCCTCCGGCGCAAGCTCGGCCGGCGCGAGGGGGGAGAGAATGATCCTGTCCGGGGCGGCATCGGGATTCTCGGCGGCGTTTGTCGCCCCAGAGGAGCCGTCCTTGGCCATGCTGCTGAGTCAGATTGAGAAGCTCCCCGCGGAGCAGAAGGAAATCGTCTTTCTGAAGGTGTTCGACGGCCTGACCTTCAAGGAGATCGGCTCGGCCTGCGGCATATCGGCTAATACGGCGGCCAGCCGCTACCGCTACGGGCTGGCCAAGCTTCGACAGGCCGTGGAGGGAAAACGATGATAGAGCATGACCCGGACGATATCGAAAGATCTTTGGGACAGCTCGTTCCCAAATCCGCGTCGCCCGGACTCCGAGAGCGGGTTCTGGATTCCGCTTTCGAGGCCCGCAAGTACGCCGCATTAACGCCGCGGATGCGGCTCGTGGCGGTAGTATGCTCCATTCTGATTGTAGCTGTCCTCGGAGCTGATTCCCTCCTTGGGAGACACGAGTCCGCCCAGATAGCGGCCCTGCTCGATGACCCGGGTGTTTTGGCGCAGGTCGAGGAAGATGTCCGTCTTCTATGGGCGGAGGTCGGCGGGGACCTGGGGGAGCTCGATAAATTCCGCAGGGAGGGAATCTTCCTCTCCCGCCTGGGGAGCCGGGGAGGGTCAGGCTGGGCTTATCTCGAAGCCCGAGATTGGCTGAAAGGAATGTTCGACCATGAAGATCCGGAAAATTATTATTAGGATTCTCTTCGTCCTCCTGGCCCTCGTGGCGGCTGTCCTTGTCGTGCGCGCCGTCCTCAACTTCACCGAGGGCAGGCGTCTGGCGCGCACGCTGGCCGAGCTCAAAGAAAAGGGAATTCCGATTTCGTCCAAGGACCTGGCCCCTCCGTGCCCCGATGAAGACAACGCCGCCCGCCTTTGGAAGGCGGCTGAGAACCTTCTGATTCTCGGGAAAGAGGACAAAGGGATACTCAGCCTGGCCTTCAATAATTTCGTCACCGGAAAACCCATGGATCCCGCTCACCGGAAAGGCCTGGGTGCGATGATCGCCAAGAATGAGTTGGCTCTTCGACTCGTGCGCGAAATGGGCGGCAAACCGTGCTTTCTTTATCAGGACCGGGCGGCCGCTATGGTCGAAACGATGATTCCCGACGCCGTCAAGATGATCTCGGCGACGCGTCTCCTTGGGTTCGAAGCTCTGCTGATGGCGGAGGGCGGGGACGTCCCCGGGGCAGTCGAGAAGCTCCGGGCGGCCCTGAAATCCTCGCCGAAGCTGGCTGGGGAAGGTCTCTTGATCACATATCTGCTTGCCAACGCGGAGACAAGAATGCTCCTCCGTTTCTTCGCCGGCGTCTGTGCCGGGCGCCCCCTCGACGAGGCGACCCTTGTTTCGCTCGTCGACGAGATCGATCCCTCAGGGTGGCGCTCGCGTCTTGTTCAATCGATATCGGGAGAGAGGGTTTCCAGCCTGGAGCAGGGTTCCGATCTGATCAAGGGAAAAGCCAGAGTGATGGTCTATGAAAAGAGAATTGATCGCTTTTTCTATTGGCTTATAAGGCCTGTCATAAAGTCGGAGGTTATTTGGCGAATCAAGCACTTGTACCGCTGGGAGCAGATAGCCGATGAACCGTATTTCAAACAGAGGGAATTCGTTGGGACGGATGCCGGGGATTCGGATGATGTGCCCTGGTATTTTAGAATCACTGGTTTTAGGGACGGTGGTGCTTACGGTACGTTTTTTCTGAAACGCGCCATGCTCGAAGCGAGTCTCTCGGCCGCCCGGACGGGCCTGGCCTGCCGGGTGTACAAGAGTCGGCACGGGGAATACCCGGAAAACCTCGAGGCGCTGGTTCCGGGACTATTGTCCGAAGTTCCCATCGACCCGTTCACCGGCAAGCCGCTCATCTACCGACGGGAAGGGGAGGGCTTCATCGTCTACAGCTTGGGGTCGAACGAGAAAGACGACGGCGGCCGGTCGACCTACATGATCACCCAGATGGTCATGGAAAAAGACGACGACTGGGCGTGGCGGGAAACCAAGTGAGAGCAGCATGAGCGGCGAGCCCCGCAGAACGCGGCGTCAATAAATACAGGCGCGGGCCGCCTCGGCGTAGAGGCGGAGGTTTTCGGGCGGCGTTTCGAAGAAGTGGTCGCAGCAGGATAGGATGTAGCCCCCCTCGTAACCGACCTTCTCGAACAGCTCGAAGACCTTGTTTCGGATAGTTTCCGGTGAGCCCTCGGTCAGAATGTTGAACTGGTCAAGGCCGCCGATGAGGGCCAGGCGTCGGCCTATTTTAGCCTTGAACTCCCACGGCTCCTGGTTGCCGCCGATCGAGGTCGGGGCCAGAGTCTCTGATACGTCACAGCCGTTGGCGACGATATGCTCTTCGATGCCTTTCGTCCCGCCGCAGGTATGATAGACGACGGTAAAACCGAGCGAGTGAAGGGCGTCGTGCATCTTCCGGTCATAGGGCAGGCAATACTCTTTATGGAGGGCGGGGGAGATGAGCGTCGACGACGCGGCCCCTCCGCCCGTCTCGATGAGGTCGAAGCGCGCCCCCTTCATGGATTCGATGAAACGGAGCTTCTTTTCGAGCAGGATCGCGAGGAGCTCGTGGATCCAGCCCGGGCCGTCGAACGTTCGTAGGATCAGGGCCTGGGTGTCCATGAGGCAGGCGGCGTGCTGCCAGCATCCGGCCTGGTCGCCCCAGACGAAGCCGCGCAGGATGCCCCGGTCGCCGACCTCGTCGTAGGCCCGCCTGACCGGGGCCGGGTCGAGCTTCGGGACGGGCATGTACCTTTCGATGAGGCGGATATCGTCGTCGTGCTTGATCAGGTATTCCGAGATCCAGGTCGTCATCCGGTTGCTCTCGGTCCGGTAGGTCAGCTTGCCGCCCGGCGTGGTGATGGTGTGGCGGCAGACGTGGTTGTCGGGGTCGGCGCTCAGGACTTCCGCTTCATCCCGCCATTCGGGCGTCGAGAACTTAGTGAAATCGGCGTCCGTCAGCCAGAACTGGCCCATGTCCTGGAAATACTGGATCGAAGCGTCCAGGCCGAACATCGCGAACGCTTCGAGGTCCGATAGCCCGCCCAGGAAGGTGTCGAGATGGTATTTCTGCCACTGGTGGACGGTCACGGGAAGGCGGTCGGGCTTCTCCCGGGCAAGGGCGCGGAGCATCCGCTCTTTGGAGGTCACGGCCGGATTATAGAACGCCCGAACGGCGCGGTCAACGCGGCGCAGGGGGGAACGAACGGATTGATACGTTCGCCGGCGCCAAGCTCCGCTCAGTATCAACCCTGAGCGTGCCCCGGATATCGGGACATGGCGAGCGGGTTGATTTTCCCTCCCCATTCCGATAAAAGGGAGGGACGAAGGAGGTCCCCATGCCCGCCTCAATATCCCCTCGCCTTCGGAGAAGCGTCCTCATCCTGATGCTGGCCGGCGCCGTCATCGGATACTTCGGCTGTTCCGGGAAGGAGCCCGCCCCGGTCGCGGCGGAAAAAAGCGCCGTCCCTCTTCTGCCCGAAGATGCCGTTCGCCTGTCTAACGACCCCGGCAAAACCGAGATCTTTCGCGACGCCGGCCTTGGCCTGTTCATCCACTGGGGACCGAACTCCCAGGTGGGGACGGAGATCTCCTGGCCTCTCTACAACGCCTCGGACGACTTCATCAAGAAATATTACGGCCTGGCCGAATCCTTTGACCCGACAGCCTTCGACCCCGCCGAATGGGCTCGCTTGGCCAAGCTCGCCGGGATGGAATATGTCGTCTTCACGGCCAAGCACCACGACGGGTTCTGCATGTTCGACACGGAGCTCAGTGACTTCAAGGTCACCCGGACGCCCTTCGGCCGGGACATCGCCGGCCTGGTCGCCGAGGCCTTCCGCAAGGAGGGCTTCCTCGTCGGTTTCTATTACTCGCCGGGCGATTTCCGCTACCAGTGGGAAACGGGACAACGCACCGGCCACATTTATAAGCCGGATTTCGAAAGCGCGGCTCCGTTCGGCCCGAAACGGATGAACTTCGTCGATTATGAACGCGGCCAAATCGAGGAGCTCCTGACCCGCTACGGCGATATCTTCATGCTCTGGTTCGACGGCCAGTGCGAGCCCCTCAAAAAACACGCCTGGCGGGTCCGCCAGGACGTCTTCATCGGCCGCGGCGAGATCCCGACGCCCGAGCAGGAGATCCCGCGACAGGCCGCCGATCATGCCTGGGAAAGCTGCTTGACCACGAGCTACCAGTGGTCTTTCCTCCCGGGCGCCGAAGTCCGGCCCTCGGCGGAGATCATCGAGAACCTCATCCACATCCGGGCCCGCGGCGGCAACATGCTCCTGAACATCGGGCCCAGGCCCGACGGACGGATCGCCCCGGGCGACGAAGACCTGCTCCGCGACCTGAGCCTGTGGATGATGCTCAACGGCGAAGCGGTCAGGGGCGTCCGGCCCTGGGCCGTCACCAACGAGGGCGACGTCTGGTTCACCCGGAAGCGGGCCGAGGGGACCGTCTACGCCCTGGCCGGGCTCGAGAAGAACGCCCGGAGTCTCGTCCTCAAGTCCGTCGCGGCTTCGCCCGAAACCAAGGTCACGCTTCTCGGTCAGGAGGGGGATTGTCCTTGGGAACAAACGCCGGCCGGCCTGAAGATCGCCGTCACCCGGAAGCAGACCATCCGCCTGGTCAAGGCTCCCGCCGAACCGGGCGAAAAGGCCGGGAGCTCCGACAAACAGGGGCTGACCTGGGGACCGAACTGGCCCGTGGCGGTCAAGATCACCAAGGCCTCTCCCGCGGCGGACTTCGCGCCACCCGCGGTCCGATAGCGGGCGTCCCTCGATTTCCGGCCGGGGCTACATGTTCCCGAATCGCGGGTTGACGACGTTGCTGTAGATCGACCCGAAGCGGTAGTTGAGGCCGACCTCGAAGCGGAGATTGTATCCCGTGGCCAGGCGCTTGAGCTCGAGCAGGATCTCCTCCGGCGTGAAATCCCGACCCGGAAGGGAGATCTGGTCGCGGATCCGGGTATACCGCCCGCTGACGTTGAATGAGAACCCTTTGAATAGGTTGATATACAAACCGAGCTCGGCCCGGAGGTTGTTCTTGCTCAAGTCGTGGAGGAATGTCTGGCCTTGGACGGAGGCCCCGATCGACCCCCACGTCTCTTTGATCTCCAGGACCGCTTGTAGGGATTGGCTGAAGAGACTTTCTTTTTCCTTGTCGAGGATCGTGACCTCATAATAGTCCCGTTGGGAGAAGCTCAGGCGGTACTGGATGCGGAGCTCCCGCCGCGTAGCTTCAGAGTAGGGATAGATGTTGTATTCGACGGCCGGCCCGACAGAGGTATAGAGCCGTGCGTTGTCGAAGGTCGAGGAATAGAGGCTCGCGCTGATCCCCCAGGACCAGTGGCCGTCGATGCTTTTAACGAATGACGTCGAGAGGTTCTTCCGTTTGCTGATGCTGAGGATCGGTTCTTCGTCGGGGATGTCGTAAACGCGGTGGTTATAATTGGTGCTGGCGTAGAATCGGAACTTGATCTTCTCGGTCGTCCTGTTGGCCGAGAGGTTGACCTGGTAGCTATATTTTTCGGTCTGGGTTTCGAATTCGCCGTTCCCTCGGAGCCCGAGGCTGAAGACCCAATAATGCCAGGGGTCCGACTCGGGCGTCGGGCGGTACTCCCTCTTCTGGGCGTAGCTGATCGAGATGAACTCGGCAAGGGGAGTGTCGTAGACATAGGGGATGAGTCCCTGCTTGAGGACGTTGACGAGTCCCTGGCGGAATTGGTCTTCCGTGTCCGTCGGCTTCGAATAATATCTCAGGGTCGCGTCCTGTCCCTTGTGCGTCTTCAGCC
>Ga0268276_1003866_pt1 | contig 11129 bp, 9 predicted proteins | sample saktaG_4_FD_190145 | JGI IMG/M metagenome (GOLD analysis project Ga0268276, IMG submission 190145) | Saline water microbial communities from Sakinaw Lake, British Columbia, Canada - sak_2010_1_5_45m | ecosystem: Environmental > Aquatic > Non-marine Saline and Alkaline > Saline ...
CGAGGGTGTGCGCGGTAGCCTGCAGAGGTTCGCCAATTCATGGAAGCAGAACTGGCTTGCGATTACTGCCGCAGTTACAGCGGCCATAATGGCTTTGAATAAGGCATGGCAGTTGATGGAGATGGGCGCAAAGGCAGAGCAGATCGAGGAAAGTTTCAAGCGCATGGCAGAGAGTGTCGGCATTAATTCCCAAGAGATGAAGCGGGCGTTGATGGAAGCCTCGCATGCCACGGTTAACTTTTCGAATGTGGCGGATAAAGCGTCGGCTCTTATGGCTCAAGGTTTAAACATGGATACAATATCCGCTTTAATGAAGCAGGCTCGGGTTGAGGCGAGAATATTCGGGACGACAACGGAAGAAGCGTTTCAAAGCATATCCAGCGCAGTTACAGGCGGGCTGGTTACTACCTTGAGGCGTTCCTACGGGCTTCAGCTGTCACTTAAAGACGCGGCCGAAGAATACGCCAAGGCCACAGGCAAGACCACGGAAGAAGTGCAGAAATATCACATGGCGCAGGCTCTTGCCAACCACATCTTAGAGAGAAGCAAATCGCATCTTGCAGCGGTCAACCTAGAGATGATGACGAGTTACGAAAAAGTGCAGATGCTTAAATCCCGCTGGAATGATTTTCTGGAATCGACCGGCCAGGTCCTCTGGCAGGTGCTGGGGTTCTTGCAGGGGTTTATGAACCAGCTTGTGTCTGGTTTCTTTACACTGCTTGAGGTGGCAACCACGGTATTCCAAAAATTGCTGGTGCCGTTGATAAAGTTATATGAACTGCTGGGCAAATTACCCGGGAAAGTAGGAGAGGCATATAGGCAGGCCGGAGAAAGCGTAAAGAAATTATCCTCTGACATGGAATTGAACAGAAAAGCCTTTGAGATGGCGTCGATAGAGAGCGCGCAAACCGCCATGGAGCAGTATGATCTTGTGTTCGCCAAGGTAAAAGAAACCGGGGATGACACTGCGGAGATATTGAAAAATGTTGCCAGGCAGGTTGGCGACAGCGCAAAAGACGCGGCGGAAAAGTTCAATGCCATGGAGGAGTTTGCCAAACAGTCGGCGCGCAATATGCAGAATGCCTTTTCCGAGTTTTTCTTCAAGGCGTTTACAGGTGAGTTAAGGAGTATGCAGGAAATATTCGCCAATTTTGGAAGGGCAGTGTTACAGATGATATCGAATATCCTGGCAAAACTTCTTTTGATCAAGTTGTTTACGGCTATGGCTGGAGCTAGTGGCACGATCTTTGGCGTGCCCGTAGGGAGTTTATTTCATCAGGGCGGCATTGTTAGAAGACATCACGGCGGATTTATAAGGGCGCATAGCGGGCTTGCTCCGGATGAGGTGCCAATTATTGCCCAGACCGGAGAAGGAATATTGTCAAGGCAGGGCATGAGAACCCTGGGCGGGCCGGATAATCTAAAGAACCTTAACAGAGGCGAAGGCTCAGGAGCAGGCGGGGTGACGATCAATATCAATCAAGTTATACAGGCCTGGGACGCGCAGGATGTTTGGCGAAACAGGAAGGCATTGTCGAATGCCATTGCCGACGATATTTACAATAATGGCAAAATCAGGTCGGTTATCAGGAGTTACACATGAGCGACTTTAATTATACCCCGGACTTTGCGGTCGATGAGACGGTTCAATATAAGACGCTTGTTTCCGAGTTCGAGAACGGAGTCGAGCAGCGCAGGCGCAAATGGCAGAACCCTTTGAGGAAATGGACTTTGAGGTTTCAGCATAGGACGCTGTCCGAGATGAACGATATCCGGGATTTCTTCATGGCTAAATTTGGGGCGCTTGCGGCATTTACCTGGACGAATCCCAATGATTCCGTGGAATATACGGTCAGGTTTGTCGAAGATAGTTTCAAGTTCGTTTTAAAGGCATATCAGGTCTACGACTTCGAATTAGATTTTATAGAGGTGAAATAATGCCGAGGAATATCGATTCGACATTCAAAGCGGAGAAAGCCAAGCAGGAAAACCAGCCGATTTTTTTATATACCATAGAAAATTACGATGGCGTCAGCGATCTGCATCTTGCCGGATATGATACGGATATCACTTATAATTCGGTTTTTTATTCGAGGTTTCCCATAGCCCATGAGTTTATAGGCGAGAACAACCAGGGGCAGATCGACCAGGTCAAGGTGAGGCTGGCCAATGTATCGAGGCTAATACAATCGTATCTCGAGCAGTATGATTTCAGGGGGAAGAAAGTCATTATCCGCATGGTATGGGCTAACCAGCTGTCCGATCCGGACGCATATATAGACGATATTTTCTATATCGATAACTATGTGGCAGACCAGAATAATGTCGAGTTTACCTTAACGGGCAAATTCGACGTGTTGGGAGTGGACTTGCCGTCGCGAAGGTATACCAGGAACTATTGCGCCTGGAAGTTTAAATCCGTGGAATGCGGATATTCGGGAGGAGAAACCTCGTGCAACAAGACACAGCAAAGATGCAAGGAGATAGGGAATTACCCAAGGTTCGGAGCTTTCCCTTCGGTGCCCACAGGACGGATATACATCATGTAGAGAAGCCCATCATCGATAAGTATCTGGGCATTCCTTATAGGCACAGGGGCCGGGATATGGCTGGCCTTGACTGCTGGGGATTCTTGAAGCTTGTGTATGCAGATTTGGGTTTTAGATTATTCGACATCGAGGACCTGGAATATGGCCAGGCATGGGGGCTTCGCAATAAAGATTATTTCAAGGAGAATTACGTCAATGACTGGGAAAGGAGCGCAATTCCCGAAGTATTGGACGGGGTCTTATTTTTAAACTCCCGGGGAGTGGCAAATCATGCTGGCGTCGTTTTCAAGGACAGGAAGTTTATCCATTGTTGCCGGGCAGGCGTGATCGTATCGAGGCTGGATGATGAGTCCTGGAAGAAAAGGATCGAAGGCTTTTATAGGTTGAGGAATAAGACATGGTAACTATACGCAATATCGAAAATCCTTTCAAATTAGACCAAGCAGAGATCAAGCCGTTTGATTATTCACGAAGCGAGACCGTGCGTAGCTTGCTGGATAAGTCCGGGTTCGATTATAAAGATAAGCGGGTTATCGTTACCGGCAAAAAGATTAAGGATCTCGATGTCCGGCTTGAGCAGGGAGACGAGATAACTGTTATCCCTGAGGTTAAGGCGCCGGTAATAGCTGTTGTTTCTTGGATCGTTTCAGCCGTAGCGGCGTATGCGATAGCTCATCCGTTTATATTTGCCTTCTTTGTATTGTCTTTGGGGTATTCGATTTATCAATACATGAATCAGCCGAAGATGGCTGATTTTAATTTGGGATCCGTCGGATTAGATGAAGGCTCGCCCACATACGGATGGGATGGAGTTCAGACAATACAAGAGGTTGGAGTGCCGGTTGCAGTCGTTTACGGCGAGCATAAGATCGGCGGGAATATCATCAACCAGTTCTTGCGGGATGACGGAGATAAGCATTATTTGAATGTGCTTTTGGCTTTATGTGAAGGAGAGATCGAGCAAATCGATGATGTTGAAATCAACAACAATTCAATCGCTAACTTTGACGGCGTAGACACAGCCAAGCGCTACGGCACCAATGACCAGACATTGATCGAAGATTTCGAGGATCTGCATAATCTTTATACCGTCAACGTAAACCTCTTGAAAAATAATCCTTATGTTTATGAGACAATCGATTCGGATGTCGAAGGGTTCGAGGTTCTTTTGAGGTTGAATAACGGGCTGTATCAGCAGAGTTCCGGCGGCGGGATAAACAGCTGGAGCGTAACTTATAAGGTGGAATACAAACTGCATACTTCAGGCACATGGATTGACTTGGGTGAGACGACCATTTCCGACAATTCCCGCTCCCCTGTTAGAAGGACCTTCAGGAAAACCGGCCTTACTCCCGGCAAGTATGATATCCGGGTGACGAGGACATCCGATGATAGCTCTCTTGATCCCTTAAGGCAGGGCGATTTGAGCTGGTATCAATCGGACGAACTTAAAACCGACAGCCTTAAATACCCAAATACAGCCTTATTGGGCCTGAAGCTTTTGGCCACAGATCAGCTTTCCGGCGGCATGCCTAATATCACGACTATCGTCAAAGGCAAAAAAGTCCTCGTTCCTAATATCTTAAACGGCGCGACTCCGGTTGATTGGGAAGATTATTATTGGGACGGGTCTAATTATAGATTGTTAGCAGACAATACACTGCTTTCCTGGGACGGCTCGACCTATGTCGAGAAATACTCAGCTAACCCCGTATGGTGCTTGAGGGATTTTGTTACAAAGAGTCGATATGGATTGGGAGAATTTATATCCAGCGCTAACCTGGATGCGGTTTCTCTTTTGGAAATGTCCAGGTATTGCGAGGAAAAGATTGGTGATGGAAACGGCGGCTTCGAGAAAAGATTTAGGATGGATGTCGTAATCGATTCCAATACAAAGGCGTTGGACGTCCTGATCCAGTTATGCGCCACGTTCAACGCCATGCCGGTATATAGCGCAGGCGGGATATCCTTTAAGATTGATAAACAGGCGAACCCCACTCAGTTATTTAGTATGGGAAATATTATCAAGGACAGCTTTGTGCAAAGCTGGAAGACGCTGAAAGAAATCCCCAACGTAATTGAGATCCAATTTATGGATAAGGATAAAGGATACCGGCAGGAGACGATAGCGTATATCGACGAGGATGCCCTGGCGGCCGGAGATCCTATGCGCAAGAGCCAGGTGAGGTTGTTTACGACTCGGGCAAGCTATGCCATCCGTGCGGGCAGATACGCGTTGAAGGTGGCCAAGTATATCAACAGGTCAGTTTCGTTCAAGGCAGGCATTGACGCTGTTGCCTGTCAGGCAGGAGATATTATCTCGGTTTCGCACGACGTGCCCCAGTGGGGTTTCTCAGGCAGGGTTCAGGCAGGTTCAACGACCACGCTGGTAAAGTTGGACCGAACGATGGTGATTGAGGATGGCAAGTCCTATAAAATTCAGGTTAGGTTTTCCGACGATACGATAGAGGAACGGTCTATCACATCTCCTGCAGGCAGCTATACAGAGCTGGAGTGTACGGCGTTTTCATCTGCGCCCCAGGCATTTGATGTATATGCAATTGGAGAGACAAATAAGGTCAAGAAGGATTTTAGGGTTGTGTCTATCCAGAGAGAAGGCAAGGATGAAGTCCAGATATCAGCTTTGGAATACAATGAAAATGTTTATGATGATAGCGATGTAATCATTCCCGACAATAATTATTCCTCTTTGGATTTTACCATTCCCCTGGTTTCGAATGTAGTATTGACCGAGAGGATAATTACCCTGGCAGACGGCACCATAGAAAACGCTATAGATGTATGCTTTGAGCTTCCCGACCTGGGTGCTTCGGAACTGATGAACAGGTTCAAGGGAGTCAATGTCTATTATTCGGACAATGACGGCTTGAACTGGTATTACGTGGGATATACCGAAGGCAGTAGCATGGCGATAATCGGCAATATAGAAGTCGGCTCGACTTACAAGGTTTGCGTGACGAGCGTATCTTATGACGGCCAGGAAACTGCAAAAGCAGATTCTCCTACAGTCCAGATTACCATTACCGGCAATACGACGCTTCCCAATAACGTATCCAATTTCGCTTACACTTTCTTGAACGAGATAGTCTTCACCTGGGATAAATGCCCGAATCTCGATTTGGCAGGTTACGAGATCAGGACAGAAGACGCAAATTGGGGAGTGCAGAATTCTCAGCTTATATACAGGGGCTTGGCAAACACATTCACGATCGTTACGCCGCCATCAAGAAACCCAGGCACCTATTACATCAAGGCCTACAATACGTCCGGCAATTACTCTGAAACAGCGCAGTCTGTAACGCCGACTAATGCAGTTTCTTCTACCCCTACAATAGCGGCTACGCAATGGTTCGGGTTTGCGAAGATAGAATGGAGTGATGTTAGCGATGAAGACTTAAAATATTACGAAGTCTATAAATCTCCCACCAATATTTGGGGAGGCGAGGAGGCTTTAGAGGTAAAGGTTCCCGGCACAGCGGCAACGGTTCAGGGTAATGCCCCGGTTGACGCCAGGGCTGACGCGGCAGATGTGACAAGTATTACGGACGCGGATATCGCTGGCTATGGCGCCGATTATTTCGTCGGAGATATGATTGTCCAGACAAGCGGGGCATATCAAGGCCAGGAGGCAGTAGTCACGGCCTACAACAATTCGACAGGGCAGATTTCGGTATCTTCCTGGTCATCAGGCACGCCTGATATCGGCGATGAGTTTGTCATAAAAGACAGAGCCTATTATAAAGTAAGAGCGGTAGATACTTATGGGCCGGGGAGTTTCTCCTCTGCGGTTACGATAAACTTTACGCCTTTAAGCGAAGCGGAAATAGGAGATGCCATAATATCGGCAAGGAAGTTAATTGTCGGAGAGCTGATTACTTTATCCGCTCAAATAAAAGACCTTATTGTCACGAATGCGAAGATCCTTGATTTGGATGGAAGTAAGATTACGGCTGAATCCATAACGCTTTCCAAGTTAGCCAGCGATGCTATCCCGCCTAAAACATATTATCAGGATGCGGCGCCTACTTCTGGAATGAATGAAGGCGATTATTGGATTGATACGGACGACAATAATAAGCTATATATCTACCAGTCGGGTACCTGGCAGGTGGTATCCGAGAGCGGTGGCGGAGGAGGCATAACCGTTTTTCGGCAAGATGCAATTCCTACGGCTTTGGCCACAGGCGATCTGTGGATTGACACTGATGACGGCGACAAGATGTACCGCGCTACCAATCCAGGCGATGATCAGATAATTGCAGGAGAGTGGGAATTGATAGACGCGGCTACTGCTACAGGCTGGGCGCACGGTTCCGATATAACCAAGATTGACGGCGGAAAAATCTATACGGATTCGATTACAGCCGACAAGATAAATGTGAATCAATTGGATGCATTGGCCGTCAATACAGGCAGCCTGACGGTGGATGAATATATAAAAAGTTCTGATTATGTGGCTGGTACTACAGGATATAAATTAAGTTCAGGGGCCGGGTTAGAAGTGAACACCGGAGTGATAAAGGGGCAGGTTTTAGAAACCAATGCTATTTCAGAAATAATAACAGCTACCGCGACGAATAAATCGACAGGCAGTACTTCTTATGTCGATTTGATTAGCGCGCAAATCACGACTCCGGATGCCACCAAATTATTAATATTATTTCAAGCAGGTGACTTAAGATTGAACTATCAGGAAGACCCATCCGATTGGATAGATATTCAAGTTTTAATTAATGGTGTAGAGAAAACCGGAGCAAGGGTAGGCGGGCTTTTTGCTGATATTTCCGGAGGGATACTTTTTTACAATCAAAGACTTCCAACTCAAATCCATCATTGGGAAGCCGTCAATGCAGGAACATACACAGTTCTTGTTCGATGGAAGATTGGAAGATCGGGCATAACTGCTTATGCAGGCGACAGTTTCGCTATAAAACTTTCATTGATGCAAAACAAAAAATAATCTCATGGAGGGTTAAATGCTGGAAGAATTAAAACAACAACTTAAGCGAATGGAAGCCACGGCGATACAGCTAAAGGAATCGCAGGAGAAGGCGAAAATAGCGTACTGGCAAACTGTAGGCCGTGTAGCGCAACTCGAAGAGATTATAGAAATGTTAAAGAAAGCGGAGGAAGATAAAAAATGAACGGCGAAACTAAAATCAAGTTAAAAGCCGGATTTGTCGGCGCAGTCATTAGTTTAATCTTCACTCTTGCGGGAATCGCCTTTGGGTATGGGCAGTTGAATAACAGGGTGGATGCGATGGAGTCGAGGGTAAGCTGTATTGAGGAGATCAGGGAGCGCCTGGTAAGAGTCGAGACGCTTGTCGAGCGCATAGACAAGAAGATCGGAAATTAGGGGAGGTGGACAAGATGAGGGTATTGATAGCTTTTACACTCGGTAATATAGTCGGGGGCTTGGGGATGTTTTTCTATTTATGGCTGAAAGGCAAGGTGCAGGATGGCGGAAAACGAAAGATTTAGTCTGCTAAAGTTTGCGGGGAGTTTCTTTCAGTTCTTGCCGTGGGTAAAGACCTTACGTTATGCAGCTGGAATTGCACTTGTCGGTTTTGTGGGTCTGACGATTTACCGGGCGTTCTTTATGCCAACGCAAACCACCAAGCAGGTTACTCATATCATCGCTCAGCCGGGCGCCCAGGTGACTATTGATCAGAAGAAAGAGGAGAAGAAATCCGGGATTGAGTTTAGTCCTTTCGTTGAGGGATATGGTTTCGTGGAATCCGACGAGCGCAAGGGCGTAGGCGCCAAGGCCGGAGTGCGGGTAGATTTTTAAAGAAAGGCCTTGCCAACGATTAAACCTTATGGCCTACTTACGGCATTATGAGTAAGTATCAGTGGCCAGCTTCACGATTGGACGAGAAAGAAATGGCTTTGCTATTTTACGAAAAGCAGAAGACCAAAAACAGTATTTGTGAATTACTGCGCAGGGCCGTCCATATTGCCTATGGCGAGGTTGCTGGCAAAGAGGATAGTAGAAAAATGAGAAAGGAGGTTCGGGATGGTGACTAAACAAAAGCAAAAAGGTAAGAAACGAAAGGCCGTAAAAGATAAGAAGGTTTCAGCTGAAAGCTCTCCATCGCCTAAAGAGGGGATTGTTATGCATGCCGGGGCTTCACGCAATGAGCTGATGATGACGGCTAAGGAGCGCGGGGTTAAAAACTTCCGCGTGCTGAATAAGCAGGAGTTGACGGACGTCTTAAAGAATATCGGTGAACAGAAAGCTGTTGATGCGATCGTGGCTGGGGCAGTTACCAGATGGAAATCCGGCTGGGGTAAGGGAAAGAGTAAAGCCAAGACGAAAGAATAAGACACCGATATCCCACTGAACCTCCGCTGGTTTTGATAACTGGCGGAGGTTTTTTTGTTCCTGCCATCGGAGTTACTCTCGCTAGCGTTCTGCTCAAGACTATAGAACAATTTACTTTTAGCCATCCTGCCTTCGGACGAGCAAAAGAAAGCGCTTTCATAAAACCCCTGTTTTCCCCTTGAATTCGCTTACTCATATGTTATATTTTAAATACTTAAAGTAACATACGGCTGGCAACCGAAAATTCTACCTACCAGATAATAAAGAATGTTCAGAAAAAGTAAATTTCTATCATTTTTATTGTGTTTTTGCCTTTTATTTGAGCAGACTGGTTTTGCTCAAGTTGCAGGCGCGTTGGATATATCAGGCCACCTTTCTGCATTTCGCAATTCGTTTATACAAGATAAATTCCGTCCTTTGCATCTACGCTCTCTTGGTTATGATAATATTCAGAATAATTTCAGGTTGTTGCTCGATAAAGGCGACTTAAAGAATCCTAAAAAGCCAGAATTAGAAACCACAACAAAAACCCTTCTAAGTTACTTCTTTGTCGGAATTACCCTGCCCAATGATACCTTCTGGGTCAACCTAAGGCCTGACTCAGAGAATAATATCATTGATCCTGATCTAGCTACAACCGATGTCGGAAAAATTCTCCTAGAAGCAGATCTACAGCTCAAGAAAGATACTGCCAAGTTTACTTCTCCGGAAACCCCCGAAGGCAAAGAGTACTGGGATAAACTTTATCAGAAGGCTGGAGAGCTCTTAGGCTACGAAAATATTACTATTCCCACCTTAACCCGTCCTTGGATAGTGCCGGGTGAAATCATTATCCGCGAAACCAAAGATAATGCCTATATCTACAAGGCAACCCTGAAGGTTATGCTTGAGCAGGATTACCTTAAAGATTCAGCTACTTACAAATTTGACGATCCAAGACTAAAAACCCTTAACGAATATTCGTCCCAACTAATAAGAGACCTTATTATTCCTAAGTTAACCAAAGAGATAAATGTCTCCCAAAGGTATGCTCCTTTAAGGCAGGTTTATTATTCTTTAATCCTTGCCCAGTGGTTTAAATCCAGATTCTATGGCAAAGGAGGACTATATTCTTGGCTTATAGATAGAAGAGGCCTTCAGGGTTTAACCTCAAAAATCTCATGGTCAAAGACCACCTATTTTAAAGCCTATCAAAAATCCTTCAAAAATGGTGAGTATAATATTCAACAGCCAGTTTATACTCCATACGGCCAAACAATAAGAAGCTATTTTAGCGGAGGGTTTGTTTGCAATGTTCCCATACCAGCAATTCCAACGCCAGGCGTTGCCAGTGAAAGAATAGATGGTCCGACTAAAGTCATTGCTATTTCAGGCGATGCTGAGCACAATCCTTTGCCACGAACCGAGAACATTGTAGGTGCCTTAGCCGTTGGCGGCAACACAATGGATCCGTCAGAGACTAAGGTAACAATAACAGAAGAGGCGTCCTTACCTTCAGGTTTGCCAGCCGGAGGTCCTCAAACAAACGCCTCTTCTGTTTCCCCTAAACCACATTTTGGTCATTCCGGCAACCAAGTCGATAAGCAATTCATCGAAGCCCAACTAGCAATCCAGAATGGTAATCTTGCAGAAGCGCAAAAGGAAGTTCAAGAAGCAATTAGACTTTTACGGGAAGAGAATTTTGATAAATTAGATACCTCCGGCTTTCCTGTTGCCGACATGGTTAATCAAACTGAAGTAGCCATTTGGGTATTGGAGCAATTACAGACTAATAATCTCGCCAATAATGAAGCTTTGGAGTTATTAAAACAACTTAAAGCGGGTATAAATGGCTTAGAGTTAAAACAAACATTAGGATATAGATCGGATTTAACGCCGGGTATATCAGAAAAGACAGAACATAAGCGTTGGCGATGGATTCCGCTGAATAGAATAACTTTTCTGATGATAAACCCATTTATAGGTCCTACACTTTGGGTATTTATAATAATCTCCCTCCTAACCAATGATCTGGCCGACGCTTCTTTATCTCAAATAGCCTTATATTCAAATTTCTTATTTATTTTTCTAACCGAAATAAGTTTTTGGGCTTTTAGATTGATATTCTATAATAACATGCCGACTCCTGTCAAAAAAGGTTTTGTTAATACATACAGCTTCTTTCATAAAATAATCCAAATAACAACTGTCTCTTTTTTATTCCTAGGCATTTTAAATATTACCGGCATTGCAGC
>Ga0268276_1003867_pt1 | contig 11125 bp, 7 predicted proteins | sample saktaG_4_FD_190145 | JGI IMG/M metagenome (GOLD analysis project Ga0268276, IMG submission 190145) | Saline water microbial communities from Sakinaw Lake, British Columbia, Canada - sak_2010_1_5_45m | ecosystem: Environmental > Aquatic > Non-marine Saline and Alkaline > Saline ...
CGGCGATCCGATTTTTAATATCTTTGTTTTAAGTTCCGATAATAATTTCATCTCTTATTTAGCGATAGATAATAAAGTAAAAAAAATTACGATAGATTCTGTAGAGACAATCAGCGATAATGTCATGAGTGCGGATTTTGACGTCAAAGACCCCATGCAATTCGTATTCAATTATAACATTTCACAAAAACAAGATATGGTAATAAAGAACGATTGTATCAATCTTTCTAAAATTACTGATAAATTCATCTTAGATGCCTGTTATGTTTCATTTATTATCGGAGTACTATTTTATATTATTCTGAACGCATATTCGTTATTCGGGTTTGGAGCGTTTTTTTGGGGTGTTTTCGGCTTTTGCCTTTTCTTGACCTTGATTATTTTGGGTGTGCTAATTTTCAAAACATGTAAATTATTAACGAAAGATCTTACAAAGTGAATCAAAAAAATTAATTTTTAATTAAATAACAGTATTATTGGCTCTGTAGAAAACCTACATTCTCCGAGATAAACAACTGACCACAAAATCTAAGGTACGGCGTCTCCTTACCTTGTTATGCTCATAACTGGTGAGGAGACGAAATAATGTCAGCAAACCGGTATATCAGGTTTGTTGAATTATCCTCTGGATTGATCAAAGATTCCAGAATTCCACTCTATTCCTCCAAATTCTCTAAAAAGACCTATACCCAGCACCAATTATTGATTCTGATTCTGTTGAAAGAGTACCTTTCAGAAAATTATCGCAATACGGTTGAACTCACGGAGCTTATGGACGAGATCAAACTCAAAATCGACCTCGATTCGGTACCTCATTTCACAACACTCCATAAATTCTCTCAAAGAATTAACTCGTTGGTTTTCACCCGATTGTTGAACCGGCTCATTAAACAGTTCTACGATTGGGGTGAGAGAATCGCTTGCACCGCGATCGATTCGTCGGGTTTTACCAGCTCCTATGCCAGTTCATATTATTCCTGGAGAACCGGGAAAACCCGAAAACGATTCCTGAAAACCTCGATCTCTGTTGATACGGATCGTCAAATCATCACCGGGTTCAAGATCTCCCAGCAACCGGTCCATGACATCCCTCATGCGGAAAAACTCCTCGTTCAATGTCACCGAACGAGAAAGTCTGATACCTACGTCCTCGATAAAGGATACGATTCTGAAGATATTCACAGACTTATCCGGGATGACCTGACGGCATATTCTCTCATTCCTCTCCGCGACAGAAAACGGAAACGGATCTACGGTGTCTATCGAAGAGAACTCTCCAGGTCATTTGACCAAGCCCGGTATCATCGAAGAAACTTGGTCGAAACTGTATTCTCCGTCCTCAAAAGAAAGTTCGGGGAAGCTTTGAAGGCAAGAAAATACTCTGGACAGATCAAAGAACTCAAGATCAAATTGATCCTCTACAATATCTCAAAAATTATTCACTCGATCTTGATCTGCATCAGATCTGAGGAATTCTACAGAGCCGTATTATTGATTAGCGTATTCCGATGTAATGCGATGCTTGTTGTGTTAATATTGGGCCAAGTGACTAATTTTGACTCGTTTTGTTTTACGGCTGTTATTCCCCCATCTTGTGAAAATACAAATATTATTGAATCTTCATTTTTTGCACAAAAACGGAATGCAGAACGATGACGGGTCCCAAACTCTTCAATTGAAATTTCGGTCTTTATTTCCCCGGATGAATCCTTCGCAACACGTACTTTTTTAAGGTTGGATACTTTCGTTTTTATTTCAACACCAAACCCAATTAATTTTAAACGATCCGTGATCAAAACAGCTCCATCTACCCCAGCGAGAGATGCTAAAAATTTTGTTGAATCCTTGATCGCGTCATTCCATTGGACAATCTGGTCATTCAATTCCTCATTTAGAGAATATAATTTTTTAGGCTTTTTGATTTTGGGTTTAGAAAGCGCTTTTTCAATATTTGCTTTTAGATATGCGAGTTCTAAGTACTCAAGTAAATAGTCCCAACCTTTGGAATGAATGCAAGGATATTTTATTGATAATTGATTTTTTATTATTGAGGAATCCAATTTGACCGAATCCGGAATTATGATCAACGTACCCCCATGTCCTTGTTTTTGAATATTATACAAAATATCCTCAAGATAATTGATGTACATTTCTATTGGGAATATCCTCTCACTTATTTTTCGACTATACTGTTTAACTTTTAACCTATCGCATATTTCTCGATAAAGTTGACTTTTCCCATTCTCAAAAAAATCCATAATCGGCCCAGATTGAATTAAAATATCTATTGGATTATAGACAGTTCCATGTCTTAAATCTAAAATTATTATGCCGCGTCTTGATATGGATAATTCCCCAGGTTCATTTGAGGTAATTGTCAATACATTTGGATGCGGAATTCCATACATCGATTCATATCTTAGTAATTTAGACCAAGATGATCCTACATGGATCAATCCCCAAATAATTAGATCGCCTTCTTTCACCCTATCGGAGCTAACACCAATAATAACACTCGATGGATCTGTCGCAGGTGCTAACCGTAATAATTCTTTAACATTGAATTCTCTTGGCTTGTTAAATTCAATTGAATGTATTTTGCTTGGGATGTCCTCTTTGTATTCATCTGCGATAATTGTTTTCTCGCAAAAAGCTACCTGAAATTTTATCCTACGATTTTCTTCAGTCTTGAAACTCGCATGATAACAAATATCTAATAATTTCCTTAATATCCTAGGTTCAGGTAGGGCAGGGACACGATCGACTTCTGAAAATTTTGATTTTTCCCAAGAAGTTTTTATTTTTTTTAGGAAATCGTTTGGATAAATAAAAGACGAGTTCATAATTTAAAATAAAAACCAATAATAATAAAGATTCCTTAACCGCTCGGACAATTTTTAATCAGAATTAAAAGAGGTTTTCTGGTGTGGTTAACAATTTTGTACGGTCTATTACCCTATTTTCCATTTGGATTAATAAAATTTAATCCTTCAACATGGCCAATAAAATTTGACATTGCTCTAGATATTTCTATTTTTAAATTCTCCTCATTTTCAGATTGATTAAAAAATTGCTTAAATAAATCGTTACATTCATTGAATAACTGTTCAGTTTCCTCTGCTTTTTGATTGCTTTCCAGAAAACCACCCGGAGGATTATATTTTAATAAAGTTACGATCGATCTACTCGTGTGCGTAAATTCGAAATATGCCGATGATATTTGTTCTCTATTTCCCTTTTGGATTTGATCTTTCAAAGCGAGAAGTCTTTTAAGTTGTTCGCCGAATGGACCAATTGGGATCAAGTTTTCTTCGTAATTTGAAAATGTTCCTAAGATTTTTGTTATCCAATCTCCTAAACGTGTGCCGTTAGAACAATCGCGAACAACAGTTAACAGAGTTATCACAATACCAATACATAATACCGTTTTTTCAAAAAAACCAATTGCTTCAGGTAATGAACCGAGAATTAAAAAAATTAAAAGGTATTCTGTTGATAAGGCAATCGAGAAAATTGTCGCGACTTGAAGAATGATTGAAATCAAATTCTTTCGTTGTTTACTGAAAAAAAGAGATAAAAATATAACCGTCGATAAAATGGCTGGAATGATATGGTATTGATAGACGTGAAAAAAATCATAAAAAATATTCCATCCGTCTATCATGAGCTATTAAACCTCCAGACGGTTTCGTTTTCGGATTGGTCAGATTTTGATCCAACCGCCCCACCTAAAATTCCACCAAGAATTAAACCAGCTGGGCCTGCAATTAAACCTCCCAATGCCCCGAGAACTACAGCCCCACCAATAAATCCAGCAACGCCCTGTTCAGCTTGGACATCACGAGAAGTAAATATCTGATTTTGACATCCAGATGGACAAGCGGGTTGCGTACATTGTAATAAAAATTGATAAGGTAATTCCGATCTAACTCGGGCATTACTGTTGATGTAGATTTTATTATTACAATATCGACAAAATACGAATAATTGCATACCAACTTCCTACATGTTTATTCATCCAATATACTTGATAAAACATCCAGGAGCAAATTAATATTATCTTCACTCTTTCCCCAATCAAAGAGTTGAAGATTAGGTTCTGAAATAATCGAAATATGAGTACCCTTCGATTGCCCTCTGATAACAATCTCAACATTCTCGCCCCAAGAGAGAAAACTTGGGGAAGTAGTAATTTGAATTCTATTAGGTGATTGCTCGACGATATTCCAACCTAATTCTTCAATTGCTTTAGTGATCGCATGAGTAATTGTTAATGGCGAACTGTTCGAGGCCAGAGATTTTTTTACCATATTATATTTTTTATTTGGTTTATATGATTATCAATATTCAGTCACATTATGGTTAACCCAATAAGATAGTCGAACTCTATAGAAATGGACATGAACCTCTAACGTTCATTCTGGAACCATGAAAATCGAATAACTCGATTCAATTTTGTGGGGCAGATACACCAGAGTTTGATACAACGCTTCTTTAATTCAAATTAACCGAAAGGACGGGGCGGGCAGGATATTTTTTTAATAAAATATTCGGTGAATTCGTTATCGAAAAAATGAAATTCGAAAAATATGAAGATTTGTTCAGGTTTTACTGTAAATTAAGTGAGAAATACGGTGCAGATCAAGTAATTTACAAATTGAAAAAACTCATTGAACATCGTACTGAACTTGAGAGAAGATTTGGAGATCATAAAGGTTTAGAAGAATTGGATGAATTATTAAGGAAGAACATTCTTAGAAAAAATGAATGAAACGGAACTTAACGATCTTACTTTCTCTCTGAAAAATACAAGCAGTGCTCGCAATATATCAGGCATTAAATGATGTCGACAACAATCTTTGCAAACAGTTTATAATCAGGAAACGAATTCTATTCTCTGAAGATCTATGAAATCTAGCAATATTCTTCAATTCAATGATTTTAAATACATAGAATTAATCCGAAAAAGATTATGGTATGGTCAAGAATTTGGGCGTGCCGCCTTAATGGTTGGTAGTGGTTTCAGTCGAAATGCCGATCAGATATCCGAAAAAACACCAAAATTCCCATTATGGACTGATCTCGGAGGAATTTTCTTTCAATCACTCTATCCTAAATTTTCTTTATCTGAAGATGAGTATCAAAAATTGGAAAAACAAGTTTTAGAGGAAAAAACCATTGATCAACTCGCCCAAAATTATGAAAATAATTTTGGACGCGCAGCTTTGGATGATTTATTGATTAATTCTATTCCCGATAATAAGTACAAACCGGGATATTTGCACAAATTATTACTTTCATTGGCGTGGTCAGATGTATTCACAACAAACTACGATACTCTTTTAGAAAGAACACTCCCTAAAATTGTCGATAGAAAATATGATCTTGTCCTCACAGGAGACGACCTCCCTCAAAAACAAAAACCCCGTTTAGTCAAGCTCCATGGTAGCTTTCCCTCTCATCGTCCTTTCATCATAACTGAGAACGACTATGAAGGATATCCTGACCATTTCGCTCCATTTACTAATATGGTTCAGGAAGCAATTATGGAAAATATATTCTGTCTAATCGGTTTTTCAAGTAACGATAAAAACTTTAGAAAATGGTCTGATTGGGTTAATTTCAACCTAAAAAAGTCGATGCATCAAATTTATTTATGCGGAATACTCGATCTTTCAGAATCGCAGAAAAAAGATCTCCCAAAAAATGTCATTCCAATCGATTTCGCTCCCTTATTCCCTAAAACAAGTTGGCCTGATCCCGATCTCCGTTATAAATGTGCACTGGAATGGTTTCTTCTTACATTGATGGAAGGTGCCCCACCTAACAAAAATCAATGGCCCATACCATATAAGACAACTCGAACATCCAAGTGTCCATATATCCCATCAATTCCACCCGGACCGCCTTCTTTCCCGGATCTTGGAAAGATGATTCTGCACTTTGATTCTCTTTCAAGTCAGGAAATATTGGATATCAATTCAAAATGGCGACTTCAAAGGGAGGAATATCCCGGTTGGCTTGTGTTACCCGTAGATAACCGAGAAACTATCCTGAATTATACGAAAAATTGGGTTAATCCAATACTAAAATCCCTTGATCGCGTTGATCCGCCAAATGATATTTTCGTCCTGTTCGAATTAAACTGGCGTATACAACTTCTTGCATTTCCCCTATTCAGTAATTGGATTCCATTTTTTGAAAAAATTGTCGCTGCTTATAACCCCTTCCCCGAAATTTATAAAACCGAAGAACCTGTCATTCAACCGAATCTTGAGAAATTCAAGGATTTTGATTGGAAATTGATTTCAAAATGCTGGATTGATATTGTTTTCTCTTTAGCCAGAGAAGCTCGCCGCGATCATAATGAGGTAACTTTCAGGAAATGGATGACTATTCTTAAAAATATTGTCAAACAAAAAGACGAATGGTTGTTAACATGGTATTCGGAATATTCCCAGTATTATTTGAATATCCTTGATCAAGAGTCTCTAAAAAACAATCTCAAATTATGGCCAAAATCTGCAACTTCTCCGTTTTTTGATGTAAAAAAGGCAGCTCTGCTCGCAGAACTTGGAGAATTTGACGAAGCAACGAAAATTACAGAAACTGCTTTGGATGAGATCAGAACTCAACTTCTTTCAAACCATTTAGATTATTGGCTATTGTCTCGCGAAGCATGGACCATGGTGTTATATCAGAATTTAACCTTGATGAAAAATGTCCATGATGGTGTGAATCCTGTTGAGAATCGAAACCGGTGGGAAAGACTAGCAGTATATCGATGCAACCCTTGGCCCGAAATTGAAAAACTTCAATCACTAATGCAAACAACAAAATTGGATTCATCCCGAGAAAGTAAAAAAACATGGAGTTTTGATCCCGGAAGGGTTACAATATCTCATCATTTTAATATGTCCTCAAATGTGGAAGATATCTTTCCGTGTCTATCATTTCTTCAATTGTTTGAACAAGCCGCGTTGCCCATGTCCTGTGGAAATGTGAATATTTTTTCAAGCGATGTAATTCTGGCATCAAAGAAAACGATGCAATTGTACCCGATTTCAGGAATAATTTGGATGATTAGGACCGGAAAAGATGAAGAAGTTAAGGAGTGGTTTAATCGGCCTCGAATTGCAGCGATGCCCACCAATCAAATAAACTATCTTTCTAACTTATTACTACGGTCGTTTGATCAATCATTAAATCATCTTTTAAAATGCCGGTTATCAAATAAATATAACGAGCCAGATTTCTCATACAATATCTTTGAACCCATTTCTGAGATATTATCACGGCTTTGTTTCCGCTTTTCAAATGAACAGATCAGTGAGTTGTTCAACTATTCTGTTCAAATGTATAACTCACCGTTCTTTTACAAAGATAGGAAACTTTTCAATTGCGTAGGCAGGTTATTCAAAAGAACATTGAACAATATGCCAGAGTCGATGCTTATTGAAAAAATACCTATTCTATTAAATCTACCAATTCCGACAGAAAACGGTTATAATCCCGCTTATATCGAACATTGGGTAGAGCCTACACTACTTTTATCTCTGAAGGAAAATATAAAATTATCTCGCGATTTCGATCGATCCAAATGGGAAACTCAAATAATTAATTTAATAAGAATTGTCAAAGAAGGAGCCCCTGAAGGTAGAAAGCGTGCCATCGCCAGATTGGAAATGATTAATGAAATTGAAGGATTTACTGAAGTAACAAGAAAAATGTACGCTTCAGCATTATGGAATCGAAAAGATTCCCTAAGCAACCTTCCATCCGATATTCCCTATCGAAAATTTTTTGTTTTATTCATGCCGGAAGTTGAAAAGGGTATTGGAAAAACCAATTTTCGAGGGTACATTACTCAACAAGGAATTCCTCTTGTAATTAAACGTGAGAAACGCGAAGATGGTAAAGTTGCAAGATCAACTGGTGGGATAGAGGAATTTTTAGAATTCACATTCAATTGGAAAGGGTCAACGTTATCAATTTTTTCAAATTCCACAACTCACTCAGATGCACTTATCGACTGGACTGAAAATGAATTAATTTCATTGTTTAAAAAAATTAATACTCGTTGGAATGAGGAGAAAAGTGACTTTAAAAAAGAATCTGGAGAGAAATATTTTGCAACCTCATTTTTCGAAGATAATATGGAAACACAAATTTCTGAGCTTATTTCTCTCATCGGCGTTGTAATCCTCCCAAAAATAACTATTATTAAAGATACAAGTTGTCAAAAAGAAATTATCGATCTTATTAATGATATGGAGGAAAGTGGAGCATGCGTATTAGCAATATTACCACTTACGCTATTGGTTGACCAAAATAAGTTAGATCGTATATCGCATAAAATGAGAATGGGTATATTATCTCTGAAAGAAATTGATGCCGAATCTGCAATCTCAGGTGTATATCATTGGTTCCAATTTGCACAAAAAAACCTAATTCCTCCGGTCCCCCGAGATATTATTACAGAATTAATAAACAAAGTCGTAACCAGAAGACAACCGGGGTTATTCGATGCCATATACACCGTTAATGAAATAATTGAACATGATTCACACTTTTTAGATGATGTTCAGATAAGATCGGCGCTTTGCGAAGCCCTAGAGTATCTTTTCAAGGATTCAGAATTACCTCGGGATTTAACAACCGAGAAACGAGAACAAAATACATCCAACATTCCATTAAAAGGACTTCCACACTACAGAGAGCTATCAGCGATTTTAGCTTTTAATTTATTCAAATACTTTGAACTTAAGAGAATATCCCCACCCAAGATATTGTTACAGTGGCAAGAAGTTTGCCAAGCGGACATATTACCTGAAGTGAGGAACGCTTGGAAATAATTTTTTAAAAAGTTTATTTCACATGTTTTCAAATTTATTATGATTCCAGCAACATAATTCTCACTCCAGCGTCTCGAGTATTCCTGATGATAGATTGGACTATAAGGCTCTGTTGCATCTACGGGACTTTTGCTTTATTAGAAGTAAATATTACGAGAAATCATTTTCTTCAAGTCCCGTTAACGCAACAGAACCCATAATAGCAATATATTTAATCAACCGATATCAGTCAATTCTATGGCACCAACAGAAACTGAAGTTCCACAGTCAATTTTAAAAATAGGAGAGACAACGGCGAATAAAATTTCTCAAAATATCGATTATAAAAAAATCCGAGAAAGGGCAGCCAATAATTAAAAATTATTTAAAAAATGAATCTGAAAAATATGAGGCCCTAAAGAAAATTGATGAATTATTATGAGTTTTTTTCTTTCTGGAGTTTCAACCATTCCGCATAGGCAATCAGATCGTCCGGGTTGCTCATGAGCTGTTGAACGACCTCGATCTCCCTCAATGCCTTTACAGTCAGGACCATTGAACAGAGCATGCAGAATCGGGCATCCGGGGAGTTCGGGGCTTTGCAGCGAGGGCAGATCTGTCTTGAATGTCCCCGAACGCCGTAACCTCGCTGCATGTTTTTTTCCGGTGCAGGTAGAAATTCTCCAGGTCTTCCGGTTGGGCCGTCTTCGCATTCCGGAAGTCCGACCAGATCAGGTAACTATAGACTTGCCAGAGCTTCGTCAAGATCGTGGTTTCCCGGATATTCCGGAGCTGAAGGTATCGCAGATAATTAGAGAAATATTCCCGGTTGACCGGATCAAGCCGCTTGAATTTTGTCAGAACCTCCATGATCCTGAGTGGTTCGGCACAATATATAGCGCCTTTGTTTTTCGCTAGATTAAGGGGCTAGTCACGCAGGTGTTCGAGGGTTCAAATCCCTTCCCTCGCATCTCTACTTTTGGTTCAATGCGTAAAAGCCAGAACATTTAAGAGTACCGTAGCTCCTGTCTTCGCGCATGACAAGCGGTACGAACACCCGAGCGCCACGGCGCACGGACGGCTCTTTCCATCACATCAAACCGATATATGGCGAGCATGCCCTGTCAGCGGCACTCGCTTCGGGTCAGATCACTGATGATGATAGGTTCGTCATTGCAACGTATGTCATCGAGGCTAAAACCGCATCGAGAGCAAAGAAAGAATACGGTTCAATGCCAAAACAGATTGTTCCGTCGAACAAGGCATTCGGTACTAAAGTAGAGGATGCGTAATCAGAAGGGGATCGCCCCGCACTCCGCCGTTCTCGATTGCACCCCGTTTATTCAACTTTATACCCGCATTTGAGACTGCGCCGATTGTGAATCCGTTTTTCCGGTATCACTAACCTGTGCCATTTTCCGAACAATCAACGCCCGTTGGGACTGCACGTCTTTGAGGAATAGGGAGGGATTAAGAATGAGGATGGCGGGGTGTGAAAGCAGGGACGCGGTAAGAACAGGTGGGAAGGAGGATTTCGTCGCATATCGGTAAAAATGAAAGGAATTTGATGATAACGTTTTATTCGAAATAATTTACGACATTTTATTTATCCTTATGACTATCTCCTTGTTATATGGGTGACAGGAATGGGGGTACGGTCGTGGATCTATTTTATCGCTTTGATATTGAAAAAACAGACGTTAAGGGTATCCAATTTTCATTCAAATAAAGGGTATAGATCTGGAATATTGTCTATTCTTATCATAGGGATTGTTCCGCTTCTTTTTTTATGTCCGATTGTTAGTGCAGCTGTGCCTGTCGCCGATTTTTCCGGCACCCCCACCTCCGGTGCAATTCCGCTCACGGTCTCATTCACCGATGCATCATCGAACGTCCCCACCGGCTGGGCATGGTTTTTCGGCGACGAGACGTACACGCAGGCATGGACGCAGGTGAACGCCAGTGCCGGGTGGTCGGCAAGAGAATATCATACCAGCGTGGCGATGCCGGACGGCAGCATCGTGCTGATGGGCGGTTGGGACGCCGGCGCCCATAAAAACGACGTGTGGCGGTCGACGGATAACGGCACAACGTGGATAAGGGTGAACGCCGGTGCCGGGTGGTCGGCAAGAATTGCTCACACCAGCGTGGCAATGCCTGACGGCAGCATCGTGCTGATGGGCGGTGAAGACAGCGGCGGCAGCTATAAGAATGATACGTGGAGGTCTGTCGATAACGGCGCAACGTGGATAAGGGTGAACGCCAGTGCCGGGTGGTCGGCACGAGCTTCC
>Ga0268276_1003868_pt1 | contig 11125 bp, 10 predicted proteins | sample saktaG_4_FD_190145 | JGI IMG/M metagenome (GOLD analysis project Ga0268276, IMG submission 190145) | Saline water microbial communities from Sakinaw Lake, British Columbia, Canada - sak_2010_1_5_45m | ecosystem: Environmental > Aquatic > Non-marine Saline and Alkaline > Saline ...
TTCAAACCATATCCTTTAGCAAAGGATGTAAATGTATCGGGGCCTAAACCCCCTGGGTAACCGAACCCGCAAGATTTTGCAAGTTGCCTGTGGAACTTACGATCTTCCTCAGTACAATTTAAAGGATCTTTACCTTCAGCTTTTATAATCTCATCTCCAAACCAACTATGTAAATCTATATCAGCATTAATAAGTTCTGCCATCTTAGACTGTCCAAAATATTTTAAACAGTGTTCGGCTAAAGCGCACAGTTCTAGCTGCGAATAATCTACTGATAGTAGATAGTTTTTAGGAGGGGCTGTATATATCCCTCTTATATCATCTCCTTTTGGTATATTTTGAAGATTCGGACGAGCGCAGGATGTCCGGCCAGTAAGCACTAAAGGATTGAAATGTGGATGAACTCTCCCATCCACACCAATAAGATCATCTCCTAAATATGTTTCTATAAGCTTTTCTATATGCTTATATTCTTTATAAGCTGTTATAAAAGGATGGACATTTCCTTCGAAAGATTGTAGGAGTTCGTCTGTAAGACTTATCTCCTTATTCTTCGGAGTCTTCGGGAACTTAACTCCAATCCTATCTTCCATATTTGCCAACACTTCCTGCAATACAGCATTATTCCCACTAAGTCCCGGATACCATCCAAAAGTATTAAGTATTTCTAAGTGAGTATCTTTCCTTTCGTTCAACTTATTTCTTAAAGCCACCACATATTCTTTATCAACCAACATCCCATTATCTGAAATATTATTTAAAGCTATATATCCCTTAAGCTGCCAATCCTCTGTTGCCTGTTTAACTGGTAGAGCTGCTCTAAGCAGAGCAGTGACTATGGCATCCGTAGCAGCATAAACTAAATGATTATCAGTAAGTTCTCCAAAAGCCTTAAATGTTAGTCTAACTCCGGCACCTTTATCTAGATTTTCACCTAAAATTTCTTTAGATATAAATGCTAAATTATATGTGTTTATATAAGAACCAACATCCAAAGCTGTTAAAATATAACGAATACTTATATCTATTATCTTTCCTTTTTCCAAATGTTTAAATAGGATATGCTCTTTAGAAAAACCTAAAACATTTAAGTCGAAGGGGGCTGAATGGAATATTAATTCTAGAGAAGGATTTTTTGCTAACATTCTTTCCAAATATGTCTGCATATGTTCGGCTTTTATAATATGCACTAATCTTTGCGATGGGTAACAAACCTGTAGTATAACAGGAATAGTTAGGGCTCCAGGGATTATCTCCTCCGTCTCTGTATCGACACCGACAAAGGTCTCATTCCCCGGCTCGTTAAGAGACATTTCTGGAACCCAATATTTTATCTTATAAGCATTATCAGCTATTTCAACTACCAATTCACTCACAGATATCTCCATTAACAAAACAGTAACTTATAGTTATTAATATGTTAATATAATTATATTATATATATATATTACAATCTAAACATCTCTTCCACTTTCATATATTGCTTTAACAGTGGGGAAACGTAAGGACAGGTTTCCATCCTGATCCCGGGATTCAGCAAAATACTGCACTGTTATTGTAGCTCCTAAAAGCTTTTCAGGATACTTGTAGTAGAGACGTCTCTGGTCTAGAGAAAACCCACTACCAACTCTTACAGTATATCCTTTATATTCTATCTCTACAGCTCCCAACATATCTTCAGGAGTTATGCTAGAACCATCAGTTACGGGGATGATATGATTTTCCAGTTTCTTGACTTCGAATTCATCGTCAAAAAACTGTTTAACCTTAAGCATATTGTTACTTCTTTTTCCTTCGTATTCAGTATTCTTCCTAAGGATTAAACCCTCCCATCCCTGAGCTATAGCCATATCCTGCATTCTTACTACATGTGCTATAGAACGTACTCTAGTCTGTTTAACTCTCTTAAGAAACTTATTATTATCTTTTATAAGAGATTTTAAGAGAGACATTCTTTTATCTAAATAATTACCCTTACTTATACTGTTTTCAAATTCCTCCGTAGATAAGATATCGAATATCAAATAATGTGGATTTTCTATAGTGTGTTTAAGTTTATGAACCTCCTTCATAATACTTTGAAAGTCTTCCACACCTTCTGAGTTTATATTGCAAAGCTCGCCGTCTAAGACAGTGTTCCTAAGATTTAATTCTTTTACAGCTTGCTCTAAAATATTTAAAGTATGTAATTCCTTTCCCTTCCTAGAAAAGAATGAACACTCTCCTTCAGCATCTATCTTAGTTATTAATCTTAATCCGTCCATCTTACGGCTAGCATACCAAACTTCTTTCCTAAAATCAGGATCAACCTTAGCGTAAGAATTAGCGAGAGCCACTTTAAATGTTGGAATCAGATCTTCCCAAACACTATTTATAGTTGCTGAATTTATACGCACCTGCAGATCCTTATCTAAAATACTACAAATCAATTCTGTATAATTAGGATGTAATGCGATTAAACCATTAATCGCTCCGGCAGCAGCGTGTCCTGTAATTTTACGTGTACGTAAATCTTTTAACAAAACTTCTAAATCTGTATATCCGGGAATTATGGACTTACCTGCCAATTGTTTTGATGTTACATAGAATTGATGGTAAGGATTATATATCAGATATAAAATGTCTTTTAAATTCGCATATTTCTTTAAAATATCTTTCTTAGATAAAATTGACGATGTTCCTCTAAGTTCATCAACCATCTTTTGTAATATAGGTAAAAGTTCGGATGTAGTCATTTAAGTTCCTTACAGAAGAGAGGCAGTTATACATGCTTTTATTTCCTGCATTATTTTTAGTAACTTATCTTTATCTACAGCTTTACATAAAGATATAAGCAATCCAGCGCGTATTAGTTTAGCGGTAAATTTTTGGTCTAACAGCCATCCATATTGAGTACTAATAGTATGTAGATTATCTGTGGCTGAACTTATATATTTATTAAAACGTCTGGTAGCACAATCCAGCTTATAACGAGTATCAAATATAACGAAGTGATTATCTTTTTTCCTCCTACAAATATCTATTGTTTTTATCATAAAAACAATATCATCCGTAACACTTAGAGTGCAGGGCATCACAAATTCTGCCAGCACATCAATATTAGGATTTTTCCGTGCTCTGTATTTAGAAAATTTGCGATAGTACTGCACACTCATTTTACAAAATCTCCAAAGTTCTTTGACTCACCAGTTCAGATAGTACTCTATCTGTTAAAGGAATTTTTTCAGAATACATATAGGGGATAAGAGCTGTAGTGTAGTAAGACTCTAAAAAAAAATTTTTTAGTACTTTATTTGATCTTATAGCATCTTCGTTTTCAACTACAAACTTATGCTCCGCATTTTCTTTAAATCTTAAGATATTTTGTAGAGGATCTAAAATACACCTGGTTGCACTTCTTTTTAAACCACATGTATTTTTCATAACTTTATTTCCTAAACCATCAGTAGTTATATATAAATTAAATTCATCTATTCTAAGATTTTCGTTTTTAAATCTAGAAACTATAAATCGTTTAGCAAGATATAAGTTTGCATCATAAACTTCTTTATTAAAAAAAGTTTCTATATTTTCTACATTACTCCATCTAGTAAATCTAGAATATCCTACAATAAAATCGGCTAAAATATTTTTAACAGCATCCATTTTAGGTATTATATTCCAATAAATATCCTTATCGTAGAATTGATATACAACTTCAGGACCGTCTGTCTTTAAAAGTCGTTTAAAATTATATTCTAAACCTTCGTATAATATATTTGTAGAATGTCCCCAAAGTCTAATAAATAGACTATCACTATGCGAGTACGAACGAAAGTGAATTTTAATATTACAAAAACGAGTTTTCTTTACTACAAAATCTCCTGTTATTAAAAATATATATTTAGTTTTTCTTTCCCTCTCTTCGTTCGACATCCTCCAATAATTTACAGGATCTATCTTCTCTTCTTTTAAAGTAACGTAAGCATAAGCTACAGGAGTATTATTCAATAATTTAAGTTTGTTTTTAGCCCCTTCGAAAATTAGTTCATCAATCGAGTGCGGATAAAAACGTTTAACTATATCGCATACAGAATTCGGTACACAGGTTATATCTTTTAAAATTAGTTTACCCATTTTATAATCCCTCAACAGCTACTTGCATTTTTAATTCTTTCTCTATTGCTTCGGATGTAGAAACTAGAAATAAAACATTTCTTTCTTTAGCTTCTAAATAACATTTATAAAAGTCTTTAAGAGAGATTCTATGCCATCCGGAAACACTTCTACTAAAAGATACTTCCGCTCTAAATCCTCCATACTTAAATCTAGTAAGACGAAGCTCACGCGTACGAAGCTCACGCGTGCTATAATAATGCCTTGTAAGAGAACACACTGATTGAAAATGAGATAAAATCTCTCCCTTTTCAGCTTCTCTATCTACCAAGTTCTGTTTTACGGATTCATCCCAATATATTTCCATAAAATCTTTTTTATACCAAGAAGGTACTCCTTCGAAATTAGTATCTATATATTTTTTAAGGTCATATTCAAACGAACTTCTTCCCAACGGAACTGATACGAATCCTAAATGAGTTACAGTAAATTTTACTAAGTCGTATTTAGTTTTTTTACAACAACCTAAAATAATCATATCAGGGGCTCTGCCTTTTCCGAGTTGTTCTGTTATACCTAAATAATACCCGGCTACAGGTTCAAAACATTTCTTAACAAGTACTGTAGGTAAGTGTATATAAATTTCAGGAAAAGAAAAAGGGGTTTTTAAATAAACTCTCTGCATCAAATCCATTATTGACCTTTCCGGATATGTTTCCACATCCGGTAGTTTTAAAATATAAGGAGACTCGTCAAATTTAGTCCTTAATTGCATTTCCTATTTGCTCCAATAATTCTTTACGCGATAAATCGGAGGGATCTCCGTTTTCCAAATATATTATTTTAACTCCTTTAGGAAATATTTTATATGCCTTAAGAAAATTATAAGCTGTTGTACATTCTTTCTTAGCATCCGAATCCAACATTACAATTCCTCTACCATCATACCCCCAAAGAGTTTTCATAACCGACATCTGCATTTTAGATAGATTTTTACCTAATAAAGCTACAGCACCTAAAGAAAGTTTTTCATCTTCACCTATTCTCCAGACATCTGTAACACCTTCACAGATGACAACGTTTTTAAACTTCCAGGCCCTATCCATGTTATATAAGAATGTTACTGCTTTACAACCAGGTTCGAAGATATATTTCTTCTGTTTATCGTCTGTATTTACTATCTTACGCGCCTGCCAACTAACTAACTTTCTTCTCTGCATTATAGGTATTAACAGCCTATCTTCCTTAAATACAATCTCCGTATCATCATTTTTCCAAACAGCTCCCTGCGGAATAAAACGACACATATACAAACTATCTAGTTCGTGTGCATCAAATCTTCTTTCTTCTAGGAAATCATAAACACATCCTGGAAGATCATCGGAAACTATTGGATAATTAGGACTGGGTAAAACCGCATCCGTATCTAAATACTTTGTAAATGTTTTCTTAGATGGTTTTTCCGCAGCACCTTCTATAGTAATTTGTTGTATATCCTGTTCATCTAGTTTATCCAACCACTCCCTAAAAGCTAAAGTACGATGACAATTTTCATTAAAACAATGCACTAAAGTCTTACTGAAAAAGATTGGGGTTTTTCTATCCTTAGGATATAATTTGGTCCCGAACATGTGGGAGAAATACAAGCGCTGTCTACTATCCCCACACTCAGGGCAATTAACCCTATAACATTCACCCCATTCTCCAACCTGCGCGTATTCCTTCTGATTTTTAGTAAAGCATACAGAAGTCTTTTTAGGTAAACTATATTCACCCACCCTATCCGAATTAGCTACTAAAATAGGTTCTCCGAATACGGTTTTCACTGCTTCAAATAATTTTGGATTAAGCATATGTCCTCCAATCTAAAACTAATATTTAAAATATGTGTGTTATCTCTTTGTTTGATAAAATTGATATCAGTTATTTCAGCTAAGCTTTCTAATCTATTGGTACCTAGTTTTAGATATAAATTTTTAGTAGATTCAAAAAATTGCATACCAAAATCTATATTCTCATTAGCTAACCTCTCTAAAAGCTTTTCAATTTTAATGTATGTTTTATGATTATTCGTCATAATCCTCATTTTCCCCTATTTCATCCACAAGTAAACTGGATGTATATTCGGGGGCTGTAGATTCGAATTTACAATATTCTCCATTCAAATAAGCTGTCACGGTATCTCCTTTAGTAGATCTCGCTTTATCTAATTTAAATTGAACTCTACCCATATTATCTTTCTTAGAAGCTACAAAACAATAATCCAACATCTGTGGAAAATTCTTATTCTCCATAGCATCGTGCGCAGAAGCTAGAAATCTAGAAGACTTAGCTGCCTGAGCTCCGGCGAGTTGATGCATAAGAAATGTTCTTACTCCGTATTCTTCGGAATAACTTTTTATTTCGTGCAACCATGTTTGATGTGCTTTCCTCTTATCGTAATCTGATTTTAAAGCCATCTGTGCGGTTTCTAACTTACCGCACATTCTCCCCCACCAATCGATCCATAATATTTCTGGCTTCTGTCCAATAGCAGCTAGTTTATCTATTACAGTAAACATTTCTTTAACAGAATGTAGAGGAAATTCGGCTGATACCCAGTTATCGTAAAAATGTAAATATTTCGCCCATAAAGGTTGCGCCTGTCTCCACCTCTCCATAACAGCTGCGTTTATCTTAGTTATATCTCCCTTCTTCCAATCCATCCTACGAGAGTTACTGGCTAGAACATACATTCTTCCAGTAATATCACCTTCTAACTTCTGTTCAAAAGAAAGTATAAGCACATGTTTTTTCTGTATTATAGCAGCAGCGGTTCCTTGCATAACTAATGTAGTTTTACCTCCGCCTGAAGGAATAACGAAGCCAACAACTTCTCCGGGAATAGTCCCTCCATCTAGAAGTGCATCTATAAAATCTATTCCTATTGGAATTCTTTTATTCTGTTCTAGAAATAAATTAGGACTCCCTACAAAAGGATTTCTTTGAGTGGGTTCTAGTAATGCTGGACGCATTCGCTCTGCAAAATTCTGCAATTCTGCTGAATCCAAACTATCCGGATCAGAATCCAGTTTTTGTTTCAAAGTAGTTAAAGCATATTCTTTTAAATAACCTTGCAACATATTTTGAACATGTAAGGAATCTAAATCTTTTTCCGCAAACCACTTCCCCACCGTCTGCTTAATATCTGCTAAAGAGAAAGGACATTCAGCATCATACTTAAGTTCTAAATCCAGTAGAATAGCATCTTCAGGAGCAAGTTTGGAATATTCCGACCAATACCCGGAAACAGTCCCCCATATAAAATCTAAGTCGGGGAAACCTTCAAAAAATTTCATCTTATTTAAAGTAAACTGGCAGGCCTCCATCAAAGAAGAACATCTTATTAAATACTTAAGTATGTACTTCCTTTTTCTATGTTCGTCTTTATATATATCTTCCGAAGGAACTAGTCCAACAGCAGTTTCTCTAAAACCACTCATATCAATCCTTTCTTCTTCATATAAAGTTTAAGTTCTAAACAATGTTCTAAAAATTCCGGGGAACAGTAAATTATAAAAATAGCATCAGCTAAAAATTTATCTAAAATAGGCTGTATATTAATATCTTTTTCTTTGGATAAGTGCAGAGCTGTATCCAATATTACAGGAGAACTTAATGAAATGTGTGGATTAAGTAATTCTTCTAAACAATCTCCGTATAACTCTAAAGTAGCTGTTAAATTAGTTCTCTGTGAATCTATTATACCTTTTATACGTAAAGGCTGTTTATATTTATACTCTTTAAATTCTTTCCAAACTTTTGAAGATGTTACGTAGTTTTTATAACATATTCTTAAAGGATTAGTTTCTCCGGAGTGATAGATTATAAAGAAAAAGAATTCGTAGGGAGAGGTATTAATTCTCTTCAAATTCCATATCAACTTCCCCCAAACCTTATCTTTTACATTCGGAGTATATTTAGAATCCGCAGTAAAAAACTTAAATGCTTCTACAAAATCATTCCTATCTTTATAAGTTACAGTCACCGTATCCGTTGACAATTGTCCAACCCTCTTTTTGATAATTTCTTATTCTATTTTTGCTTCTATTCAAAAAACAATTTCCAAAGTCATCCCAAAAATCAATAACAACTCCTTTAGTCTTATCCGCAGATATTCTCGAAAGACGCCCTCCTATCTGAGTTGCAGGAATAGGTCCCTTAGTTCCGTCAGCTCTAATAACAACTTTAAGATCTGGAAAATCGACACCCTCCTGCCAGGTTTTAGTGGCTATCACTCTCTTTAAAGAACCTTCTCTAAACATGCTTTTCATCAAATCTCTATCTAACTGTAAAGATTCATCTTTAGCACATATGCCTAAGGCACCAAACTTATATCTCTGATCTTCATTTAAAGTTGCGTATACAGCAGTAAAACCCGGAAGAAGTTTTCTAAGAAAGAAAGCATGTTCTACTGTATTGACCAAAATTAATATCTGTGTATCTTCACCAAATTTCTCCACAGCTTCCTTAATCTTATCATTCCTAGTTCTGTTCCTCCACACATTCCATCTATCTCTAGAAGTTGGGGAGGATTTTTCCACTTCTGCTCCTTTAACAGGAATAACCCAAACCTCTATAGGGCTTATCACCATATTACTCTGAGCTTCAGCATATTTTATATCGCAAATTATAGGTCCGAAGAAAGCCTCTATCATCAAATCAGCCGAATCACTTCTTCCAGAAGGAGATGCTGAAAAACCAAACATTCTAGGTTTAGTAAAGCTAGCTAATGCTAAACCTACCTTAGGAGCTGCTGAGCCGTGCACTTCATCGAATAAGAGGATATCCGGCCATTCCGAATCTATGTGATGTAAAGACTTTGAAGAGCATATGATTATATCAGCAGTTTCATCGAAGGATTTTCCGGCAGATACTTGAATTATTTTTTGAGATTTACATCTTTTAGATATCCTTCGGAACAAGTCAGATAAAACTTGAGAGCTTCCAGTAACAACTAAAATCTTTTGTTTAGGATGTAGGAGGCATAAAAGTTCTATTACAAAAGATTTACCTATAGCTGGTGGAGCTCGGACAATACCTCTCTGCGAAGATAGTATAGAAGCTATAACTTTATCTTGTCCAGCCCTAAGTTCTAAACCTTCTATAGGTGATAAATCTATAGAAGGTAATTTCTGTTGATTATCCACAACTTCGTATTTTATATTTAGTTCCTTAAGTTTTTCTGTAACTTTGTTGTAAAATCCTCCGTAAGTAACACCTACTTTAGGGGAAGCATGTTCCGAAATGTAGTACAATTGTTCCGGAACATATGTAACTTCTAATTTCTGCCCCCTTCTTCCAGGAGCAGTCTTCTTACGAAAAACAGTCAGTGTATCCGATAACTGATTATTCCAAGGATTTATGTACAGTATATTTTGCAGTCTTATTAACTTAATACTATTCTCTAATTCCAATGTTGTATCCTTTATTTTTAGCAATTTTATGTAGTTCTTCTAAATATTCTTTGGAAGTCGGGGGGATTATTTGAAATTCTTTCTTCAATAAAGGATGTTTATTTGAAAATGATTGTAAAACCCACTTATCCTGTTTCTTAATTTCCCCCATCATCTGTCTAAAGATTTCGGGAGTGTGTATAGATTCTATAATAGTTGTTCTAAGCTCGTAAGGTATTGTAGATTGTCTTAATTCATCTATAGATAATAAAACTCTATCCCCAACAATATCTCCGGTTAATTTATTATATTCAGAACTAACTATTTTATAATCTAAAGCTATATAATCCTTAACATCTAAAATATTTTTTATATCCTTGATAACTGTTGGGCGTGTTCCATTACTATCTATTTTAACAGCAAGTTTTAACTTCTTTATTTCTGTTATCAACCTATACAACCCTGTAAAAATAGTTGGCTCTCCTCCGGAAATAACTACTCCATTTACCCAATCCCTTCCAGTAGCTTTTTCTACGGCTTCCAAAACAGTTTCATATGTTAATCTTTGCGTAGAACCTTCGGTTAGTGTAGGGTTGTGACAGAATCCACATTTAAGATTACAACTTCCAACCCAAAGCATTAAGGATATCTTCCCTGGAAAATCCATAAGACTAACCTGTCCTATAGAACATATAGGTGAAATATTAGCATTATCGTCTATTTTTATCATACTACTAAAGTCCTTGTAAATGCTTTCTGCAGAATATCTTCATGCGTAGATATGAATATGTGCATGTTATTTTCCGCAAAACTGCGTACTTCTTTAAACACCTCACACATAGCTTCTATATTTGTAGAATCCAGATGGATGGTTGGTTCGTCTAGAACCAAAATAGGAACAGAAGCTCCTAAAACATCCGCTAAAGCAAATCTAAAAGCTAAGGATAAAGCAACTTTTTGGCCTCCGGATAGGGAGGTAAATGCAGGCTTATTTGCATCCCCAGAATCGAGAAAATCACATCTAAAATCGAAGTCTTCGGCTAAATATGCAGAAAAGTTAGTGTTGAATTTAGAAAGATAAAACTCCATGCTCTCGTTCAAACAGTAAATTATACGAGACATAACAAACTTAGGAAGATTATCTCTGTGTAGAGCTTCTCTAGCAGTTTCGAATCTATTTTTCAATTTACTGTAGGCAGCGGCTTTCACTTGCGAAGACCGCAGTTCTCCAAACAACCTCTGTCTTTCATCTAACGTGGCTTTAGCAGCAGCTTTATCACTTATTAATATATTAAGTCTATTAACATACTCTTCACAATCAATTAATATCTTTTCTGCCAATTTCTTTTCGTAATCCTCCACAGTAGGGACAGATTCTAGAATCGATAATTCTGTTTCTGCTTTAGCCTTCTCTATTTCATATTTATGTAGTTCAGCATTTATCTTCTTCAATTCTTCCTGTTTTTTAACATATTCAGTATATGCTTTCTCTCTTTCAGCAAATGCTTTAAGATCTACCTCTACACATTCGTTCTCTTTTAATTGCTCTTCTAAAGCTTCTATTACTTCAGTTTGTTTTAACTCTTTCTTTATAT
>Ga0268276_1003869_pt1 | contig 11121 bp, 8 predicted proteins | sample saktaG_4_FD_190145 | JGI IMG/M metagenome (GOLD analysis project Ga0268276, IMG submission 190145) | Saline water microbial communities from Sakinaw Lake, British Columbia, Canada - sak_2010_1_5_45m | ecosystem: Environmental > Aquatic > Non-marine Saline and Alkaline > Saline ...
ATGATTGACCTCGAACAAATTAAGCATATTGCAGGACTCGCCAGGATGAATTTCACGGAAAAAGAACTGGAAGGATTTCAAAAAGACCTTTCCACTATTTTAGATTATATTGACAAACTCAAAGAGGTTGATATTGAAAATATCAGCCCTACCAGCCATTCTATCAATTTGAAAAATATTACTCGGATTGATGAGATAAAATCATCGAGCAATGAACTTGCCGATGAGCTCGTCAACGCAGCCCCTCATAAAAAAGGAAGGTTTATAAAAGTAAAGCCAATATTTTAATTATGGACTTATCTTCTTTGACCATTAAAAAGATTGTCCAGGGATTGGAGAGCAAAGAGTTTTCTTGTAAAGAAATCATTGATGGTTATTTAGATAATATTTCAAAGAAAGATAAAACCATCAATGCTTTTATCTCTGTTTTTAAAGAAGAAGCGAAAGAGCAGGCCAAAAAAATTGATGCTTTGGTCTTTGCTAAAAGCAAATTACCGCCCTTAGCAGGAGTTCCAATGGCGCTCAAGGATAATATTTTAGTTCAAGGCAAACGCGCCACTGCCGGCTCCAAAATTTTGGATAATTATATTGCCCCTTACAATGCGACTGTTGTAAAAAAGCTCAAAGAAGCAGGGGCGATTATTGTGGGAAAGACCAATATGGATGAATTTGCGATGGGCGCATCTGGAGAATATTCGGCCTATGGCGCAACCAAAAATCCCAATAATTTAGAGTATGCGCCGGGCGGGTCTTCTTCCGGCTCGGCTGCTGCCGTGGCCGCGGATATGTGTCTTGGGGCGCTTGGTTCCGATACTGCCGGCTCGGTTCGTCAGCCAGCGTCTTCTTGCGGGATAGTGGGGATGAAGCCAACATATGGGGCGGTCTCCAGATATGGTCTGATAGCGATGGCTTCATCCTTGGACCAGATAGGGCCTTTGGCTAAAAATACAGAAGACGCCAGGATTTTATTTGATATAATAAAAGGAAGAGATGAGATGGATTCAACGAGCTGCGAAATAGAGAAGGAATATGGGATGGTTGATAAGCCGATTAAGGATTTAATAATTGGTTTGCCTCAAGAATGCTCCGGTGATGGGATTCAAAAAGAAGTAAGAGATGCTTTTGAGTCCTTAATTGAAAAATCAAGGAAGAGCGGAATCAAGTTTAAAACATTAAGCCTGCCCCATCTCGGTTACGGTGTGCCGTGCTATTACATTATTACGCCAGCCGAGGTTTCCAGCAATTTAGCGCGTTATGACGGTATAAGATACGGAATGTCGGAATCAGGAGAGACATTATTGGATACATACACAAGGACAAGGTCCAAGCATTTTGGTGATGAGGTCAAGAGAAGAATAATGTTAGGCACCTATGTCTTGTCTGCCGGCTATTATGACGCCTATTATTTGCGCGCCCAGAAAGTGAGGACCAAAATTATAGAAGATTTTAAAAAGGCATTTGAGAAAGTGGATTTAATTCTTACCCCCACCTTGCCAACCTTGCCTTTTAAACTCGGAGAGCGATTAAATAATCCGTTATCAATGTATTTAGCCGACCTGCTAACTGTTCCCGCTAATTTGGCCGGGCTTCCGGCAATATCGATTCCGGCGGGGGAATCAGGCGGATTGCCGATTGGGGTTCAGTTAATTGCCCCGCCCTTTAAAGAAGATTTACTTTTTAACACAGCTAATTATTTTGAAGATGAAATTACTCCAAGACATTTTTAATATAATCGTTTCCCCGGAATTGCAGAGGGCGTTTTTGCCGATTAAAATTGTGATAATTATTCTTTCCGTTCTGCTTTTTGGAGCGATTATATATTTTTTATTTACCACAAGCTATCTTAGATATTTATATTTGGATGATTGGGAGGATTATAAATACTGGAGGGATAATTATGGCCTGCGCGCGGCTAAAAGGAAAAAAGAATTACTCAAACAGGCGCGCGAAAAACAGGAGAAAAGACCTTCTTCTGATGAACAAGAAAAAGGGGAGCAGGCGCCAGAATTTTTAGAGATAAAGGATTTAAAGGAGGGCAGGGTTGAGAGAACCGACTGGGAAAGGGTTTCAGATCGGCTGGAAGGCAACGGAGAACTCAATTATAAATTGGCATTGATTGATGCGGATAAAATTTTTGTTCAAATGATGGCGAAATACGGGAAAGAGCTGTCGCCGGAATCAGTTTCCAATTTTGATAAAATTATGGAAGTAAAAAGAGTATTAGAAAAAATGCTTAATAATCCCAAAACCATACTGACCAAGGAAAGGGCAAAGGAATTAGTGGCCGTTTATGGTAAAGCGCTCAAAGAGATGGGGGAGATAAACTAATAACTAATCATTAATAATTTATCATTGATAATTTATCATTGATAATTGATAATCAATAATTCATTATCTGTGTCATCTGAAAACGGGTTGATTTTTTTTCGTTTTTAAGTTATCATAATCAATAGTTTTTTATAGCGGGGTAGAGAAGTAGTATCTCGGGGGTCTCATAAGCCCCAGACCCTGGTGCAATTCCAGGCCCCGCGACATAAATTAATGTAGCCGGTGTAGCTCAGTGGCTAGAGCAGAGGAATCATAATCCTTGTGTCGGGGGTCCGAACCCCTCCACCGGCACACTCTTCCTAAATGTTTTTGATCATAAGACGAAAAGATTAATGGCTGTTCCCTGTAAGATTAATCAGAATTTTTTTAAATTTTGGTCGCCGAAGATGGCCTATATACTTGGTTATTTTGCTGCGGATGGATGTATGTTTAAGAATTCAAGAGGCGCATTCTATGTTGAGTTTACATCAATCGACAAAGATCTTATTTATAATGTAAAGGTAGCAATGGGCTCTGGTCATAAGATAGGGACTTACAAGCACAAGAATAGCAAATGGAAAGATAGATACAGAATTCAAATTGGTAGTAAAATTATTTTTCAAGATTTGATAAGAATAGGATTTTGTCCAGCTAAAAGTAAGATAATTAAATTCCCCAAAGTGCCGGTGGCTTGTTTGCCGGATTTTATCAGAGGTTATTTTGATGGAGATGGCCATGTAGTTTCTGGTGTGTACAAAAGAAGTAATAGGAAATCTTTGCAGCAACGAGTTTTTTCTGTCAGATTCACATCCGGCAGCAAAGATTTTTTAGAAGGATTGAGGGACTCTTTGTGGAAACATAATAGAGTTGAGGGAGGCAGCATTTTTAAGAAACGAGGTAATTGTTTTGAGCTATCTTTTAGCACTAGAGATGCCTTGCGCCTTTTTTCTTTTATGTATAGGGTTGAAAATAAAGGGGATTCCATATATTATTTAGAGAGAAAACATAGAATTTTTATAAAAGCCATAGATTGTGGGGACGTAGATCAATTGGTTAGATCGCATCCCTGTCACGGATGAGGTTGCCGGTTCGAGTCCGGTCGTCCCCGCATAAATTTTTGCCTTTACAAAAATCTGTTGAATTTTCCAACAGGTTTTTGTTCTTACGAGGCCGGGCCTCGTAGTAATCTCGTAGCAACGTAGTAACTTTTTTGGCCAATTCTTAACTATTTTAAAACTGTGGATATCCTTTTTTTTAATTTGATTTTAGTTGATTTTTGCGGTAGAATAAAGGAACAATAAAGGAAAATGGAGGATTTAAAAGATATAAAAAACAGGGCGGAAAAAGAGATTAGTTCAGCCCGAAATAATGAGGAAATAAGACAAGTTTTCCAGAAATATCTGGGAAAGAAAGGGGAAGTAATCCTTATTTTGCGTTCCTTGAAAGATCTTCCTGAAAAAAAGAAAAGAGAAATTGGCAAATTGGCGAATGTAATCAGGCGGGAGTTGGAAGAAAAAATTATTATCAAAAAAAAGGCAGTCGGCGCAACAGATGAAAAGAATAAGCCGAAAAAGAAAATAGATTTTAGTTTTCCCGGCCATAAATTAATAACGGGGCATCTTCATCCGATTACTCAAGTCAAGAGAGAGGTAGAGGACATTTTTGAACGGCTTGGTTTTTCGGTTATTGAAGGGCCCGAAATAGAAAGCGAGTGGTATAATTTTGACGCTTTGAATATTCCTGCCAATCATCCGGCCAGAGATATGTGGGACACTTTTTGGCTACGCCCGAAAGAGTCCAAAGTCCAAAGTCCAAAGTCCAAAATAAAAAATAAAAATCAGAGATTATTGCTAAGGACGCATACCAGTCCGGTTCAAGTGAGATATATGGAAAAACATAATCCGCCGTTGAGAATAATCGTTCCGGGTAGGACGTTTCGATATGAAGCAACCGATGCTTCTCATGAAATCAATTTTTATCAGATAGAGGGGCTGATGGTGGACAAAAAAATAAGCGCTGCGAATATGAAAGCCATTATGGAAAGGTTTTTTGAAATGTTTTTCAGGCAATCCGCAAAAATACGATTAAGACCAAGTTTTTTTCCTTTTACCGAACCGAGTTTTGAGGTTGATGTAAGGTGTTTGGTCTGCGGAGGCAAGGGCTGCAGCGTGTGTTCAAAAACGGGATGGCTTGAGATGGCAGGGGCAGGAATGGTTCATCCGCAAGTGTTTAAGTCGGCAGGATTAAATCCGAAGGACTGGCAGGGCTTTGCTTTTGGAATGGGGTTGGACCGCCTTACAATGATGAGATATAAAATTGATGATGTCAGGTTGTTATACAAGGGGGATTTGAGATTTTTAGAGCAATTTTAGATTTTGGACTTTTAATTTAATCAACATGTTATTTTCTTATAACTGGCTACAATCATTTTTTAACGAGAAATTGCCTGAACCAAAGAAATTGGCCGAGCTTTTGACGCTTCATAGTTTTGAAGTTGAAACAATGAAAAGAGAGGGCGGGGATTGGGCTTTGGATATTGATGTGACGCCAAACAGGGGGACTGATTGTTTATCGCATTTTGGGATTGCCCGAGAATGCGGGGCTGTTACCAAATTAAAAATTAAAAATGAACCTGCCCGCAGTTACTACAACGTTGCAGGCGGGAAGTTAAAAATCAAAGAAGATGCGGAACCAAAAATAAATGATTTTATAAATGTAAGAGTAGATAATGGAAGAGATTGTCTAAGATATATGGGAAGGGTCTTAGTCGGAGTGAAGGTGGGGTCTTCTCCTAAATATATCCAAGAGCGGTTGTGCCTCTGCGGGCTTGAGCCGATTAATAATATTGTGGATGCGGCGAATTATGTGATGCTTGAATTTGGTCAACCGCTTCATACTTTTGATTTGGACAAAATTGAGGGCAAAAAGATTTTTATAAGACGGGCAAAAATCGGAGAACAGATAGATGCCTTAGACGACAAGACATATAGATTAGATAAAGATAACCTTGTCATTGCTGATTCTGAAAAGATTTTAGCAATAGCCGGCATTAAGGGCGGGAAAAGCGCGGCGATAAGCAAAGAGACAAAAAATATTTTCCTTGAATCCGCCAACTTTGATTCCGTATTGATTCGCGCAAGTTCTCAAAAGCTCGGCTTAAAAACCGATGCTTCTTTCCGGTTTGAGCACGGGTTGGACCCAAATCTCGCAGAATTGGCAGTAGACAGGTTGGCCCAATTAATTCAAGAAATTGCCTGCCCGCAATCGCTACGCTCAAGCGTTGGTGGGCGAGTCGGAGGGAAAATCGCCAAGGGCAGGGTAGATATTTATCTCAAGAAAATTTCGTCAAGAAAATTAAAATTAGATTTAAACAAGATAGAAGGGCTATTAGGGATTAAAGTAGAAAAAAAAGAAGTTATCAGAATTTTAAATTCTCTCGGGCTTAAAACAAAATCGGATTTTTTGGTGGATATCCCGACTTGGCGTCCGGACTTAGTCCGTAATGAAGATTTTGCCGAGGAAATAGGCAGAATCTATGGGTATGAGAAATTAGAGTCAAGTTATCCGACATTAGCGCTGATGCCCGCAAAAAGAAATGATGATATTTTTTGGGAAGATAAAATTAAGGATTCTTTGAAAGAGGCGGGATTTTCAGAAATATATAACTATTCTTTTATTGGTAAAAAAATAGGCGATATGTTGGGCAAAGGATTGGTGGAATTACAAAATCCGTTTTCAGAAGAGTTTTATTACCTTCGGCCGAATTTGATATTAAATCTTTTTGAAAATATTCAGTATAATTTTAGAAATTTTAGCGCGGAAAAAAATATTAAAATTTTTGAAATAGGCAAGATATTCAAACAGGAGAAAAACAAAGTTATAGAGAAAAAGATGTTGAGCGGGGTAATGGCCGGAGGAAAAGAATCGTTTTACATACTCAAGGGAGTTATCGATGCTTTGTTTAATAATTTGGGAATCAGCGATTATTATTTCGATGAATATCAGCCCACCCCGGAAGACACAAGTTTTGACCTCTGGGACAAACACAAGATGGCGGAGATTAAGATTGGGAATAGGGAAATTGGGTTTTTGGGAGCATTGAATTTTCCGGTGTTGATTAAAGGCGGTAAGACCCAAGAGATTTTCGCTTTTGACATTGATTTTGAAGTTCTTTTAAGGGAATGCAATGAGGAAAGCGAATACCGGCCTATTTCTAAATTCCCTGCGGCGATGCGCGACATTTCCTTGCTTTTGCCGGAAGATACAAGAGTCAGCGAAGTGTTAAATATCATCAATACCAGCGAGAATCAATATATTCAAGATGTTGATTTATTTGATTTTTATGAGGGACCGGAGTTACCGGAAGGGAAAAAGAGTTTGGCTTTTCATATAATATTTCAGGCAGCAGACAGAACCTTGAGCGGACAGGAGATTGAGGCAATGACGGCAAAAATTATTCAGAGCATGGAAGACAATTTGGATTGGGAGGTGCGGAAATCCTCTTGAATCATCACTAATCACTAACCACTAACCACTAATCACTAATAATTTCTATGCCAAAGAATAATAAAGAAACAGACAGTCAGGGATATACGGCAAAAGATATTTTTGTTTTAAAAGGCCTGGAACCGGTGCGGAAGAGGCCGGCAATGTATATCGGTTCCACCGGTCCCGATGGATTACATCATCTAATTTGGGAATGTCTTGATAATGCGATAGATGAGGCAATGGGCGGTTATGCCGATGATATTAAAGTGATTCTTTCGTCGGATAATCAGGTGAAAGTGTCAGACAACGGTAGGGGAATCCCGGTTGATGTGCATCCCCAGACAAAGGTCTCTGCTCTTGAAACCGTATTGACCACTCTTCATGCCGGGGCTAAGTTCGGGAAAAAGGTTTATCAGGTGTCAGGCGGACTTCATGGAGTTGGGGTTTCAGTTGTCTGTGCCCTTTCCTCTTTTATGAGAGTGGAGGTTTGTCGGGACGGCTTTTTGTATAGTCAGGAGTATTCTAAGGGCATACCAAAGACAAAATTAAAGAAAGAAGGGAAGTGCAGCCAGAGAGGAACAACCGTTATATTCCAAGCAGACAAAGAAATCTTCAGGACTGTTGCCTTTGACCGCAAAACTATTTTAAATCATTTAAGGCGTCAGGCGTATTTAACCAAAGGCGTAAAGTTGAGGTTTGAAGACCAAAAAATGAATGAAAAGTTCGTTTATACTTTTTATTTTGAAGGCGGCTTGAAAACCTATACCAAATATTTAGCTGGAAGCAATAATTTGATTCATGAAACGCCGTTTTATGCTTCCAAAGAAAAGGAAGGCATCTTAGTGGAAGTAGCCTTCCAATATACAGAAGACCAAGAGGGGTACGAAGAGAGTTTTGCTAATAATATTTTTACCCTTGAGGGCGGGAGTCATTTGACCGGTTTTAGGAGCGCCTTGACCCGAGTTCTTAATGATTATGCCAAGAAAAATAATTATCTTAAAGAAGACGAGGAAAATCTGAATGGCAGGGATGTGAGGGTCGGGCTTAATGCTGTAATCTCGGTGAAAATTAGGGAACCACAGTTTGAAGGACAAACAAAAACCAAACTCGGTAATCCGGAGGCAAAAACTGCCGTAGAAATGGCCTTGAATGAATCATTGACCGAGTATTTAGAACAGTATCCCCAGGATGCTCGGGCGATTCTTCAGTATTGCCTTTTGGCTGCCAAAGCAAGGAAAGCAGCAACAGCCGCTCGTCAAACAGTTCTTAGAAAAGGAGCCCTGGAGGGATTAAGCTTGCCGGGCAAGTTAGCTGATTGCTCGTCTAAAGACCCTGCGCAGTCAGAGTTGTTTATCGTGGAAGGCGCAAGCGCCGGGGGGTGTTTTACTGGCGATACTAAGATAGCATTAACAGACGGCAGAGATGTAAGTTTTAAAGAATTGATAAATGAGTGGCAGAATGGGAAATCTAATTATTGTTATACTATTAAAGAAGGTGGGAACATAGGTATTGAAAAAATAATTAATCCTCGGCTTACTAAAAAAAATGAAAAGGTATTAAAAATTGTCTTAGATAATAACGAGGAAATCACTTGTACCATAGATCATAAATTTATGCTTCGCAATGGAGAATACAAAGAAGCAAAAAATTTAAAGCCCGGAGAGAGCTTAATGCCATTTAGGAAAAAAATATCTCAAATTGGAGGGAAAATTACAATTGATGGCTACGAAATGATTTTTGACCCAATGAAACATTTTTATATTTTTACACATTTATTGGCTGATAAATATAATACGGAAAATAATATTTATATTGAAGATGCAGGATTATATCGCCACCATATAGATTTTGACAAAAAAAATAATAATCCAAATAATTTAATCAGGTTGAGTAAAGAGGAGCACTTGAAGATACATAGGGATTTTGCTCGGCTTACCCTTCATCGACCAGACGTGATAGAGAAATGCAAAAAACTTAAGCAAGAAGAGGGGTATAGAAAAAAGATGTCAGCTAAGATGAAATCAATGCGCGATATGTTGAGCGAGCGAGCAAAGAAACAATGGGAGAACCCGAATTATAAGGAATATATGCGAAATAAATTTTTAGAATTTTATTATTCCAATGAAGAATATAGAAAAAATAATCTTAAAAGATTATATGAAGCCCAAAGAAAATATCGAGCAAACAAGGAGAATCTAAAAATAATGTCCGAAAAGACAAAAAATTATTTTAAGAATCATCCTGAAAAGAGAAAAGAACTTTCTTTGTTGGCAAAAGAGCAATGGAATAATGAAACGTTGCGGAAATGGCGGTCAGATAAAACAAAAGTACAATGGACAAAAACTTTTAGAGAAAAGCGAAAATTAGCTTATAATAAAGTTTATTTTCGCGAGAGCATGACTTTTCTGAAAAAGGTCCATGAAGATTATGGGAGCATTGATTTCTATGACCGAGAACGTAATAATTTACCCAGAAAAAATGCTAATCTATTGAAGCTGGAAACAATGCTAACGAGGTTCTTTGATAACAACAGAGAACAATTAACCGAAGCTGTTCAGAATTTTAATCACAAAGTACAAAGAATAGAATTCCTCGAACAAAGAGTGGATGTTTATGATATCGAGGTTCCAAAAACCCATAATTTTGCCTTGGCTAGCGGGGTTTTTGTCCACAATAGCGCAAAAGCGGGAAGGAACAGAAGATTTCAGGCCATTCTGCCATTAAGGGGAAAGATTCTTAATGTGGAAAGGGCTAAGCTTAATAGGATTTTAAGTTCTGACGAAATTAAGGCGTTAATTATCGCTTTGGGCACGGCGATAGCGCAGGACTTTGATATTTCCAAATTACGTTATCACAGGATAGTTATTATGACTGATGCTGATGTTGACGGTGCGCACATAAGAACACTTTTGTTGACTTTGTTTTATAGGTATCTTAGAGCCATAGTTGACCAGGGTTATTTATATATTGCCCAACCGCCTCTCTACAAGATTCAAGATGGTAAAAAGATGGAGTATGCCTATAATGAGGCGGACAAAACAGAGATTGTGGAAGATATGCGCAAATCAGGAGGCAAGAGTTTAAACGTCCAGAGGTATAAAGGTTTAGGTGAAATGGATGCGGACCAGCTTTGGGAAACGACCATGAATCCGGAGAATAGAACTTTATTGAGAGTGACGATAGAGGATGCTAAGGAGGCAGACAAGACTTTTGATGTTCTGATGGGACAAGAGGTTTTAGCAAGAAAGAAATTTATCCAGACCCATGCCAAGTATGTTAAAAATTTGGATATTTAAACTTGACATCAGGCCGGTGTATGATAATATGAGGAAATTCCCCTCAAGGGGATTTTAAGGACGTTTTTGATAATAATAAAAACATGAATATAGCTTTACTTCCGCACAAACTCTTTCTTTACTTTAAACAGGTAAAGACAGAGGTTAAAAAAATCAATTGGCCTACCAGAGAAGAAACAATACGATATTCTTTGACGGTAGTCGTCATATCAGCAGTAGTAGCCTTTTTCTTAGGTGGATTGGATTTTGTATTTCAGTCGCTTTTGAAAAAATTAATCGCCCTGTAAGTTTTTATGCCAAAACAAAAGATTCCTAAAACTAAGCAATGGTATGTGCTTCATACTTATTCGGGATATGAGGATTCGGTGGCGAAAAATCTTAAGCATAGGGTTGAGTCGCTCGGGATGGAAGATAAGATATTTAATGTTTTAGTGCCGAAAGAGAAAAAAATCAAGATAAAAGGCGGGAAAAGAAAAATGATTGAAGAGAAGATTTATCCGGGCTATGTTTTAGTAGAAATGATAGTAACTGATGATTCTTGGTACATAGTGAGGAATACCCCGAATGTTACGGGTTTTGTAGGGGCGGGGACCACTCCGGTGCCGGTTTCATCCGGGGAGATATTAGATATAAATCAGAGAGTAGGGGCAGATACGCCAAAATATAAAATTAACATTGAGGTCGGTAATATGGTAAAAATTACGGACGGCCCGTTTAAGGAATATGAAGGCAAGGTTTCGGAATTGGACCAAGAACAGGGCAAAGTGAAAGTAATGGTCAACTTATTCGGTAGAGATACGCCCGTTGAATTGGATTCTCTGCAAATAAAGAAAATTTAGTCAATATATATCTATGAAAAAAATCAAAGCCATTATTAAACTCCAGATTTCTGCAGGTCAAGCCAATCCCGCCCCTCCCATCGGGCCGGCCTTAGCATCTCAAGGGCTGAATATCGGAGAGTTTTGTCAGAAATTCAATGACGCGACCAAAGAACAAATGGGGTCAACCATACCTGTCGAAGTCACTGTTT
>Ga0268276_1003873_pt1 | contig 11110 bp, 11 predicted proteins | sample saktaG_4_FD_190145 | JGI IMG/M metagenome (GOLD analysis project Ga0268276, IMG submission 190145) | Saline water microbial communities from Sakinaw Lake, British Columbia, Canada - sak_2010_1_5_45m | ecosystem: Environmental > Aquatic > Non-marine Saline and Alkaline > Saline ...
GGTGCCGACGACTATCTGGTCAAGCCTTATGCTCTAGCGGAATTGTTAGCAAGGATAAGAGCCCTCCTTCGAAGGGAAATCGGCGATGGTTCCCATATACTCCAAGTTGGTGAGTTAAGCATGGACACGCTGACCAGGGAAGTAAAGCGAAGAGATATGGAAATCAAGCTTACCGGCAAGGAGTATTCCTTGCTGGAATATTTCCTGCGAAATCCCAACATCGTTATCACGCGAAGGATGATTGAAGACCATATTTGGGATTTATCATTTGATAGCGAATCTAACTTGATAGATGTCTATGTCAGACGCCTGCGTCAGAAAATTGATCTAAGTGGAGATGATAGTCTTATTGAGACAATTCGTGGCGTAGGCTATCGTTTGAAAGTAAAATGAAGGTCTCATTGAGCATCAAATCCAGATTAACGTTGTGGTATCTCCTTGTTACTGCCTTGCTCATCATCGTGTTCAGCATAGCCGCCTATTTGCTACTTGCGCAGGGACTCTATGGTAAAACACTTCATCCCTGGGACATACGTGTCGTCCAGTTAGAGAAGACGACAGATAATAACAAGATAACAGGATTGTCTGATATCGGCCACCAGGATTGGGGAACACAAACGAGCGGGCCTATCAAGGCTAGCAGATACAGTAAGAGTGAACTCTTGAAATCCATGTCAGAAGAGGGTTCCATCGTTGTTGAGAATGTCCTTATCGATAAAGCTGCATTGGATACATTGGATATCTCTGGAGAAGATAGTATTTGGTTCTATACTTACCTAACCGGAGAGGATGCTAGCGTAGTTGTGGTTACCCGGTCAGAAAATGATGTAACCGCAATATTAGAAACATTCCGACAGGTGCTACTAACAATTGTTCCCATCGCGATGATACTGGCAGGAATTTTTGGGTATTTTCTAGTAAAACGTGCTTTGCGGCCGGTTCAAATTATTACCAGAGCGGCGCGGGAAATAGAGGAGAATAATTTAGATAGTAGGCTGGATGCGCGTAGTAAAGATGAACTCGGACAATTAGCTTCGACTCTGAACCATATGCTGGCTCGATTGGAAAGTGCCTTTGACAGAGAAAAGCAATTTACTGCTGATGCTTCACACGAACTCCGTACTCCATTGGCTATAGTCCAGGGAGAAGCTACCCTAGCACTAAGTAAAGAGCGTAATGTTGACGAATACCAGAAGTCACTGGAGAATATCTATCAGGAGACGGAACACATGTCTTCCATCTTAAAAAGGCTTCTGTTTCTTGCCCGCAACGGAGGGAAAAAGCAACTTGAATCCGAAACGATAAATCTTAATGAACTGATTACTGAACTCGTGTCCGATGTCGAAATGCTCTGTGAAGATAAATCTATTAGTTGTGAGCTGCACGTCTCGCATGATTTGTTCGTAAAGGGAGACAGAGTAAACCTGCGAGAGCTATTTTTCAATCTCATTAATAACGCTGTTCGTTATACACCACAAGGAGGCGAAATACTGGTAATCCTCAGCAAGAAAGTCAGCGACGCCTGCGTAGCCGTAAAGGATAATGGCATTGGCATTCCTGAGGAGCATATCGAGCATATATTCAAGCGCTTTTACCGCGTGGATAAGTCTCGCTCGCGTAGTGAGGGTGGCACCGGTCTTGGGCTGGCCATATGCCAGCGTATCGTCGAATTCCACAATGGGACTATTAAAATTGAAAGCAAGGCTGGGGTAGGGAGCACCTTTTCAGTGCAACTGCCTCTTGTAGATACAGGTGTTTTTGGCAACAAGTATAAAGGAACCCATCAACGACATTCATAAAGGGTACCCCCTGCCGAACAGTCTGGAGTATCTGCCTGTAAAGATATAGGTAGTCCCGGTTAAAAAAGGTTCGCGTTACTACCGTTTATCAAAAAAAGACATATAAGCCTCGGAAGGGAAATGGTATCGCCTTCAACTCACCCTGTATTATATCCCGGATTTGACTAGGATTGTTTCAGGCAAAGGAATAATCAGGTATCTATAAAAAAGTTATAATAAAATAAGCGTGGGAAATCTAAGCGGACTATTTCCATGCTGCGAAAACGAGCGATCAACCAATAAATTACAATAATTTACCATGAATAATCCGTACGTGATTTGTTGAATACGTGATAGCAGATAAAAAATGGCATCTCGCCAGCTATACAGACTTTATGCCGGAAAAGTTCAATTTGCTGATTTGAATTTTACCCAGAAGGCGTAAACGAGGCAGATAATTCCCGCCAAGCCGATGATGCCTCTGATTAGACCGAATATTCCCAGTATGGAGGCAATTTCAACATTAGCCATCTCCCTGCCGGCAGTCAGCCACGTGACGATAGACGGGGTCAAAACGCTAAAGAGGGACTGCAATAGCAACAATGAAGTACCGATAAGAAGAACTCGTTCAGCTTTACCTCCCCCTCGTCTTAGCATTATTACCACTAGGACGACGGCTATAATCCATCCTACCAGAGGCGGTCCCGAGGAAAGGATCCCCCCAACAACGGTATCGGCATACATCTCCATTTCGTAACCTCCAGCAATACCTTATAGGCATTTCATAATTACTATATTTAATGATGGTTGTCCATCTGTCAAGAGCATTCATTATAATGGGATACTGAAGTGTTATTCTAGATATTTTACCTACTTAGGTAAGCTGCCTGTCAAGATTCAGGATTTATATCCGTACTTGTTTAATATATCTAATGCTTCATATGTAGACCTGAAATTCGACATTAAGGGATAATCTACCGATTGCGCTGGCATGCCATAAAATCCATATTGACTTTTGCAGCACCAACTCGAATTACTACGTTTACTGGAGTGTCGCCAATCCCGGAGATTATCCCGGAGGGGTTTGGCTTGACCAAGGCAGCCCGAACTATACCAGGGACGGCCGTTTTGATGAGTGGGGTGAGCTATTGCCGGCAGGTGGAAGCGCTGGCGGCGTCACTCACAGGCTCATCAGCGCGGGCGCAATCTAAAAACTGTGCCTGCTGCCTGCTTCTTCAATCGTCATTTAATACTTTTTTGTTTTTGTTAAATCAAGAAGGGGAGCAAGATGTTAAATTTGCTGCCTATGCCCGATTCACTTTCAGCCCAGACCTTACCCCCGTGAGCTTCTACCATCTGCTTGACGATAGCCAGTCCCAACCCGGTTCCTCCTTCCTTTCGCGACCGGGACCTTCCAGACCGATAAAACCGTTCAAAAATATACGGCAAGTCCTCTGAATCGATTCCTTCTCCGGTATCGGCAACTGAGATTACTAGTTTTTCATCATCCCTTCTAACACTAACGGTGATACTACCACCGGATGGAGTATGTCGAATGGCATTGGTCAAAAGATTAGAAATCACCTGCTCCATTCGAACTGTGTCAACTTTAATATCAGGGATTTGCAGACCTTCTTCCAGATTTATTCCTACGTTTTTCTCTTGCGCATTTATCGTGTAATTTGAAACCAGGCGTCTCACCAATTCAACCATATCCGTTAAGGAAAGATTCAGTTTTAGCTGTCCTGATTCGGCCAAGGAAATATCGCGCAGGTCGCTGATAAGGTGTGTTAGCAGTGCTGTCTGCTCTTTTATCGAGCACAGGTGTTCGGCATTTGGCTGGAAAACGCCGTCAATTATGCCATCGACAGTACCCTCTATGACGGTAAGGGGGGTGCGAAGTTCATGGGCGATATCCGCAGTAAGCTGCCGGCGGAATTTCTCCCCCTTCTCCAGGCTGGAAGCCATGATATTAAACGAGCCTGCAAGCTCGCCAATCTCATCCCTCGACTTTACCTTTACTCTGTAACTCAACTCACCTTTAGTCAGGTGGCGTGCCCCTGAAATAAGGATACGAAGGGGACGGGTTATCTGCCGGGTGAGAATCAGACCGATAACCAGAGCCACTGCCGCCGCGATAAGGCCTACCTGCCACAGAGAACTATTTACCTGGTCCAGAAAATCTTCCTTATCATTTACCACCGTAAGTGTCGTCTGGGGATTCCGTCCACTCATACGGCCTTTACCTACACCCGCCCCACCGGATGTTAGCAGATACAGGTTTCCAACCATCTTAACGGATACCATTATCGGGGTACCGTCACTCAGCCCAACGTCTTTCGATTCCTTGCCGAGCGACTCCTCCGCTGTATCTGCGATGACTATACCTAAGTTGTCAGTAATCAGTATTCTCTCTGAAGTTGATAGGGGCAAACTCTGCAGCGTCTCTTGAATATTATTCCAACCTTGGTTTTCAGCATACAGGTCCCCTAGGCTGCCAGCTAATGACTGGGCATACATCATGTTTCCTCTGGAAACATATTGCTGGAATTCACGAGTCGTGCTGAGATTAGTTAGATATGCCATCAGTCCTACCGATACAACAACAATCAGCAACAGCGCCCCGCCTAGCTTCCATGTAAGGCTGCGCACCTTATATCCCCTCCAGTTTATAGCCTACTCCGTATATAGTGATAATGTATTGGGGGTGGTTCGGGTCAAGTTCCAACTTCTTACGTAGGTTCTTGATATGGCTGTCGATAGTTCGTTCATAGCCCTCGTAAGCATCACCTTGAATCTTGTCAAGGAGTTGCATACGGCTATAAACCCGCCCTGAGTTTTCTGCCATGACTCTGAGAATATCAAATTCAATAGGAGTGAGCTCTATATTCCGGTCGCTACGACGCACCAGGCGCTTATTCGTGTCTATCATGATTTCACCAACGTTTATGGTGGATTTTGAAACTGGCTTAACATCACTTCTCCTCAGTACGGCTCTCACCCTGGAGATGATTTCCTTGGGGTCAAAAGGCTTGGTAACGTAGTCATCAGCCCCTAGTTCCAGCCCAACAATCTTGTCGGTGGTATCATCATGGGCAGTCAACATGATTATCGGCACATCAGTTTCTTTACGCAGTTCCCGGCATACATCCCATCCCGAAACTTCGGGAAGCATCAAATCTAGTATTATCAGGTCAGGAGAGTCACGCCGTGAGAATTCTAAGGCTGATCGGCCGTCATAGGCAGTAATTACCTGATAACCGTCCCGTTCTAGGTAAGCCTTTAAGATTTCGACAATTCTTTTTTCGTCATCAACAACTAGTATTTTCTTGGCCATTTTGTTTTATCTTATTCCGAATAAGTCTGCGATAATTTTAACATGTTCCCCGCAGTTAGCAAACAAAAAGGTGGAGATTGCCTTCCCCTTTTATTGGTTCAATCCCAGCCGCTACCCTCCGCTTTCTAAAACCGCTCCGCTGGTTTTTAAGGGGTGATTCAGTTTGCTTTTGGGCTGGCAATCTTTAGCATCTTTTGGAAATAACACCAGTGCCACATTACGTGAAATACAGCAATCAAGCCCATGACGACACCAGCCTCAACATGCCAGAAGAGTGAATTAAAGGGAAGAGATATATCCAGATTGAAGTCTATCCCAAGGATTAGTTCTAATCCCAGCAGCGCCGAAATTATGGTGGAGACCAACAGAACAACATTCCATATTCTCCGATGAACCACAACTTTGATTATATGTTTGGCTGAGAGGAGATAGCTTAGCCCGTATAAAATACCGGTTATTAGAACAATTGGACCCAGGTAATAACTCAAGCGGCTACTTCCATCGGGGGTATTACCACCTGTCGGCTCGGAATCATTTAAACCAGGGATAATAGCAATTTCATTATCCGTTGGGGACTCTGAATCATCAGCGGTAGCGCCATTATCGTCAATCGTTTCATCACCGGTTTGTTCAATTACCGGTACGGTCATTTCGAAGGTATATTCGGAACTTCCAATCAAGGCTCCATCTTTATCCTCTTGTGGAGCGGGCTGGCCACGGTCACAGATGCCGTCGTCATTGGTATCAACATAACTGCGGCATATGCCTGGATATTCACAATCAGTTTCACCGCGAGGACAATCGTCCCACCCGTATTCAGCCAGGGCAGAAGGGGAATCAAAGATACCGATTATTCCGATAATTAATATAATGCAAATCGTGCTAAATATTATCCTCTTCACAGTTATCCTCGCTGAAATTAACCTTCTCCCTATTCGCTGTTATCGTCTCGCGTAAATCAGATATTTGAGATGACTTTGGTCAAACAGAGAGAGGCGGACAGTGTCCGCCTCTCTCTGGCGGGATTTCCGTTCTAAATTAGCGCATGCCTCTTCCCCACATACCACGTCCTGTGCCAAGCTCTGTTCTCACAGCACCGGCTCCTCGGTCCTCATGTGGACCAACGGGGCCAACGCCAACGGCTGTCCGGTTGACTGCCTCGCTGGTTCTCTGCTCCATCTGCTGGAACATTCGGTCTGACTGATCTTGCTTTGCGGCAAGGATAGCTTCCACGAGAGCATCCTCAGTCACTCCCTGAGCAGCGGCAATCTCCACCATGCTTTTACCTTCATGTCGCTGAACCTCAATTTCCTCGGGGGTAAGCCCTAGCAGGTTGCCCACTGTTTCGGAGCAGGTAGCCCCCCCCTGCCAGCCACCCCATCCGGATCCGTAGGTCTGGACATCTGTTTCCTCCGGCGTAGCGGCGAAAACGGTGCCTCCCAAGGATAGAGCCATTATGGCTGTCACCCCAACTGCCAAACCCAGTAGCTTTAGTCCTTTCTTCATCTTGTTCCCTCCTTCCTTTAATTTTTGACCGGTTTTCCCGGCCTCTATGTCAATTATGAAGCATAATTGTGGAGTAATCATGGAGATAAAGTGTGGAGTATATGTAATATTTGGGTAGATGCTTTTTACAGAGCCAGGGATAAACGAGGAATTTTGAATTTACCAAAATGTGTGAATGTGATCCAACGACGTACTAGAATGTTACCTAATTTCGAAAAGCTATTATATTAACCCGTTTACTGTGAAGACAGTTAGTGGTAAAGCCGCTGGTTCAAGTCCAGCGTAGCTCCCTCAATTGATCAGTAGTTAATTGATTGTTGAGCCTAAATAGAGACCGAGGTATTCATGTTTTCGTCTACCAATTATTTAGCCCCCCAGGGCATCTAACTTGGCCTGTAATGGAGCTTTTATGTGGCCAAAGGCCAGCCCTTCCTGATCGGCGAAATCGCGAATTGTCATGCCGGTAGTCGGAAGCTCTCTCCCGATGACGGCTTCAATTTCCTCTTCAGAAAGCCCCCAGTTCAGCAGGTCTCCAAACGTAGTACTTCCTTTGATAACCATTTCAGTTGATGTTTCGTGTTCTTCTATCGGGGTACTTTCTCCAGTTACGGTACTGGGTTCCACTATTCGCAGCCCGCTAATATCTACGCTATGTGTGTCTAAGAACGCCACTTGGTCTTCCGTGAGGTTTGCTTTAGCCTTGAGAAGCTCTACCGCAGATTGTGGCAGATAATCATCACCTGAAAGCGTATACGGCAAGCTGGTGTAGAGCGCCACAAACATCTTCACGGAACCGGTGCCTATCTCTACGTCTTCCTCCAGATTCGCGTAGGCCTCATGCAGATTCCCACACTTGAAGTCTGCCAGATTCTCGATAGCTTCCAGGCCAAATGCTGTCCTCAGTTCGGCAAGAGGTATCTCCCACAGTTCACTTATATGCCCAAAGCTGTAAGAACCACGGATGTCGGCCGGGTTATATTCCCCGGCAAACTCGCCTACCTTAAATGTTACCGGAACCAGGCTGCGCCCAGTGCCTTGGCCGTTCCCATTACCCTGGCCGCCCTCAGTATTCCAGAGGTTAAAAGCCATGGTCGCGGCAATCCCGCCAAAGATAACTATCAAAACAATTAAGCCCATATGCCAGTTTTTTATTTTCATTAACTTCTCCTTACAGCTTTCCTGTCGTCATTACTACCGTATCCTCCAGGGGACAGGCATCTTCTGACGTGCATTTCAAACAACTTATACACTGATGGTCACGGACTGTCTTGCCTGGTGAAATCTCGATATTCATCGGGCAGGTACGGTCGCAAGCCCTGCAATCGATACACGTTGATACATTTCGTTTTATCTTGAAGATTCGGAGGAGATTAAACACACCGAGTACCGCCCCGTAGGGGCAGGCATACTTGCAGAAAGGCCTTTCCACGAACAGAGAGGCCAGTATCACCACGCCCAATATTATTAAACCGCTGGTGGCTACCTCGCCCGTCCAGAAGTTAAACAGGGCAAAATACGGGTCGTAGTCCGCAAAAAACAGCGTTGCCGAAGTAGCGGTAACATACACCACCCATATCAATACCCCGTAACGCAGGTATCTCAAATACCGGTCGGTTCCGGCGGGTATAAATTTATTGAACTTTTTGGGGGATATTTTCCTGCCCAGCTTCCCAAACCACTCCTGGAAACTACCTAAAGGACAAACCCAACCACAAAACGCCGGGCCAACGAGTAATGCTAGGGCAAATACGATATACATCAGGATAAAGGCTGATTCGTGGATTTGATGTACATAGGTCCCTGCCGTGACATACTGGTAAATTGAGACGACACCACCAAAGGGACACAGTGCATGAAGAGATGCCGCTGACAGAAACTCAATTGGTCCACCCAGAGAACGGTTAATCGCGATTACTGCTATGAGAGCGAAAAAGAATAGCTGAACGAACAATCGGGGGGCTATCTTCTTGCTCCTATTAACTCTTTTCTTTACTATACCCATTTCCAGTACATTGTTCGAATTCTCTTCCTGTACCATTAAATGCCCTCCTTACCTGTTTGTGGGTTATGCATGCCCATTGCTTGAACTATTAGTTTCAGTATAAACTCCCAATGTGGAGGAACTATGGAGAACTGGTGAAGGTTTTATGGTATTTTGCCGAGCTTCTCCTAAAGTCTTTTTAGCACACGATGGGCAAATGCCGTGTGTTACCGAGTTATCATCGAATGGCTCCTTTTCGCCCATATCAGCAGAGCACCAGGCGCATTGTCTTTTCATTTTGTCACCCCGTTAATAAAGCGTTCTAAGTCAGATTTCCAGATGCGCCAAGCATAGCGCGGTTTTACCCCTGGCAACCTACCATTCCTTAAATAAGTCGACCGTGTGCGGCTTATTCGCTCTACGTTTTTCTCTTTGTTCACAAGGCTGTTGAACTGTTCTCCATAAAAGATACAAACCTTTTCACTTTTCTTTCTTCTGCTGGTGTAAGTGGATAGTGAATAGTTGCCACTACCGTCCATAAAACGCGCCAAACATCGCAAGGTCTCTCAGGTCAACCCACCCATCTCTGTTCAGGTCTGCATCTGAGTTAAAACCCATCTCATTTTCCGAGCACCTATAGCTTGCTCGTAGCAGGTCCAAGTCTTTACCATCTACTTCCCGGTCTTGGTTGATATCGGCATTGGTTGCCGCTAATACTTCGCCAGTAGCACGTTTAGAGGCGGTGTCCGGCTGTGTCGCATCGTGAACACCGATGCTTTCGTTTATGGTTATCAATACTGGCAGCACACCTTTGGCGATATCAGATACGACAACACCTTCGTAGACTAGTATCGATACCGGTAGTATCAGTCGTGAGGTCTCAGATATAACGACGCTTTCGTTTATGGTTATCAATACTGGCAGCACACCTTTGGCGATATCAGATACGACAACACCTTCGTAGACTAGTATCGATACCGGTAGTATCAGTCGTGAGGTCTCAGATATAACGACGCTTTCACTTATTGTTATGATTGCTGCTCTAAGTGTTTTGTAGTCACGGGATGCCTGATTCAACGCAAAGTCAACAAATATAGCTTGCGGACTTTGCGTTGAATCAGGCGAACTACCGAACCCAGAAATAATATTAGGTATCCTCTGATATATCGATGTTTCTGATAGATAAAGGGACTTGACGGCATGAAGGGGAGGATGGCTCGTTGCTTGTTGACCGTCACTGACCTGAACTGTTTCTGTAACAGTGACGGATATTTGAGGGGAGAGTACAGGTGTGAGTTCTGCGTCATTAGGTACAACCAGAGTGTTAGTCTCCAGCGATAAATCTGAAGCAGCTAAAACCGTGGTGTCAGGCAGGAATATTCGTGCTACTGCCGTGTAACCGTCTATTGACTGCAAGTCAATTGGCATAGCTATGCCAATCATCATGAACAAAGTAAGTCCGACCGCTATCTTCTTCATATACCTAATCTTATTCATTGTTTAAAAATTCAGCAGTGTACTTTCGCCAAAATCCCTCTGCCTCTCAAGTCGTCCCATTCTTTACGGGCAAAACGTTCCTTATACATCCGACATCACCAACCAGAACCAACTGACAGTCTTAAGCAAAGAAAAAAGCTAGGAGAAGCTTATGAATACAGTCACCGCTACTTGCTGTCCTTCCGTTACATCAACGCCCGGGGACAGGGTAAATTTTGTAAAATTAGATCCCCATATGGTGCCGGTGAAACTGGTATCAGAAGGAGCGTTGTCTGGTCCGACGGCTAACAACTGTGTGCTGACGTAGGAGATTTTACCATCCTGATGAGCCGTAGCAATTCCGCTGAGTACGATTGTTCCTGCATCGTCCCCCGACTCGATTAATTCCACTACTAGGTTTTTTGAATTATGTGCAGGAGTGGTGGGATCATTGGCCTCTTGAATGTTATACATGAAATATGGCTCAAAATTAAGTGATGTAAGCTCTATTTGCCAGTATGCTACCGTCCTTTGGCGAGTTAGGACCCTGGCGAGGTTTATAGCACCATATTGTGTATCAAACGCATTGTCAAACTCTCGGCGCTCAACCAGCGTACCGTCCGGATTGCTCACTTCAATCATCCAGTGGCCGTGGACGTTTATATCCTCTTGAGTCCCGCCGCCAGATTCAGCAGGCCAGGCAGCGAAACCTGCTCCCGCCACACCGGCAAGCATCACTACCACCGCCAGCGCCCCGAGTGTTTTTCGAAATCTTTTTCCGAACATCGTTTCCTCCTTGTTACCGTATATTTTACCGGTTGAAGCCCTGTTATAGGTCTCTTTTGCAGTACACAATGTCAATTGTAACTTGCTATATCAGCCATCTCCGACGACTCGGGATACGTCGTCACTCTTTTTAAAGGCAAAATATCCATGTTACCGGATTTTCAATTCCCGTGTAATGGACAAACTTCGTACGGAAGCTGTTCATTTTTCGTCCCGCTTCAGAAATTTGCTATCAAAATACTACCT
>Ga0268276_1003874_pt1 | contig 11105 bp, 6 predicted proteins | sample saktaG_4_FD_190145 | JGI IMG/M metagenome (GOLD analysis project Ga0268276, IMG submission 190145) | Saline water microbial communities from Sakinaw Lake, British Columbia, Canada - sak_2010_1_5_45m | ecosystem: Environmental > Aquatic > Non-marine Saline and Alkaline > Saline ...
TCTCGGTGTTCGGCCCCACCAGCGTGGCCGCCCCGCACAGGCAAGGCTCGATCATGTTCTGCGCCCCGTGCTCACACAGACTCTTGCCGACAAAAACAATCCCCGCGTTACCGTAAAAGCCCATCAGTTCGCCAGTCGTGTCGGCCAGCACCACCGGCGGCAATTCGCCTTCGTCAGGCTGCACGGCATGGCTCGTGCCGACACGGCTCTTGCGTATACAACGCAAGCCGGCCAGCTCGATCTCGGACTGCACCGCGTCGGCCTTTTCGAAATGACGCGGCACCAGCACCAGCCGCAGATCAGGATAATTGCGCCACAAACGCTTATAGATACCGATAAGCACTGCGTCTTCGCCCGGCCAGGTGGAGCCCCCCAGCAGTATATGCCGCTCCTGGCCGCAATCGTGCTCAGCCAGAAAAGCGGCCACCGCAGCCTCTTTGCGCAGATTACGTTCCGCCACGTCAAATTTGAAACTGCCCGCCACCGTAATCGCCCCCGGCGACGCGCCGGCATCCAGCAGCCGCCGCTTGTCACTATCGGACTGCGCCATTATCACAGTGAACATGCGCAGGATCGGACCGAACCAGAAACGCAAGCGGCGGTAACCCGGCGCGGAACGGTCGGAAACCCGCGCGTTGACCAGAAACAGCGGCACGCCCCGACGGTGGCAAAGACGGATCAGGTTAGGCCATATCTCGGACTCGGTCAGAATCAGCGCCCGCGGCTTGATCAAGTCCAAAGCGCGCCTCACGCACACCGTGAAATCCACCGGATTATAAATCAACACATCAGACGGTCCGACCTGCTTTTCCGCCTCTTTCCATCCTGTGGAACTGGTGGTGCTGAGCACAAAATTCAAGCCCGGATCAATCTCGCGCAATGAGCGCATCACCTGTCCGGCCACATACACCTCCCCGACACTCACAGCATGTATCCACACAGTGCCCTTCATAGCGCCGAGACGCGCCGCGATTTCGGCCGGATATTTTCCGAAACGGTCGCTGAACCTGTTGCGGTACCCGCCGCGCCGCCGCATCCGCCACCAGAACCTCGGCAACATCGCCACATACACCAAAGCGAACAAAAAATTATAGAGCGACCATCTCATGTTTAAATAACCCAGCTCGTTTTATTTACCGCCTGTGTTCATCGCAGGCCGCCGAAGCGCTCCTTGACAAGTCCGCGCGGAAGTTCCTTGATGAACCGCGACTGTTTGCAGAAGAAAACCCCGCCGTCGCGTGTGCAGCGCATACCCGGCGCGCAAAACAACAAGGCGTCTTTCGCACGGGTCACAGCCACGTAAAACAAGCGGCGCTCCTCGGTATCGTTTTCAGCCTCCCCGAGCGAGCGGCTGGACGGGAACATGCCCTCCACAGCCCAGATCACGAAAACTACCGGCCACTCCAATCCCTTGGCCTGATGCACCGTGCTAAGGTATACCTTGTCACTCTGGCCGCGCGAAATCTTGTCGTATTCATGATCGATGTTGGTCAGCAGCGCCACCTCCTGCAGAAAGCCCGATACGCCGCCCTCGCTTTTGCCGATCTGCAACGCAAGTTCCCGGATATCCTCCTCGCGCTTATCGCCGTTATCGTAAGCGCGGTTCAAGCAATCACGATAAAACACATCGCAGAAACGCTCCACAATCTCGCCGCCCTTGCCTGCCAGATGCTCGCCGTGATATTCGCCAAAAAGGCGGTCGATCTCCTGCCACTGTCCACGCGCCGAAGCCCTGACCGCCGCCTTCAGCGCGTCACGCTGCGCCTTTTCGCTGGTGTCGAACGAGCCGCCCAGTTTATTCCACAGTGCCTCCGCCGACTTCGGCCCCACGCCTTCCAACAGGCACAGCAAACGGTCGAAGGCGATACGGTCATTACTGTTCTCGCAAACTTTGAGAAAAGCGATGACGTCCTTGACGTGCGCCTGCTCGAACACGCTGATACCGGAAGTGATGACATAAGGCACCCCGTCCCGGGCTAATTGCATCTGAAGCTCTATCGAGTGGAAATGGGCGCGGTAAAGCACCGCCATATCCTTCAAACGGTATCCGTTTTCCTGATAAAGCCGGATCAGATTCAGAATAGTCCGGGCCTGCTCGCCACCGTCACGAAGAGAAAACACCGAAGGCTTAATGCCATTGGGGCGTGTGGGGCGCAGCGTTTTCTGGAACTGCTCGGGGTTGCCTTTGATGCAGGCGTTGGCAACCTCCAATATCTCGGGAGCGCTACGGTAATTTTGTTCCAAACGAACGATCCGGCAATCGGGCCAGCGCTTGGGAAACTCCATGATGTTCCTGAAATCCGCACCGCGCCAGGAGTAGATGCACTGGAAATCATCCCCTACCGCCATCACGTTACGGTATTCGCCGGCCAGAATATCGACAATCTCGGCCTGCAACAGGTTCGTGTCCTGATACTCGTCCACCAGCACATGCCTGAATTTTCGGCGATAAAAATCGCGGACCTCAGCATGTTCGTTAAGCAATCTGAGGCCGTTCACCAGCAGATCGTCGAAATCCATCGCTCCCATCTCGATCTTGCGCTCACCGTAGAGCCGCGCGACCTTGATGATCTCGACGGGATCCACCTTTAGAACATCGGCGGCCTTTTCCAGCACATCGTCAATCGGGCAGTTACGGTTGGCTGCATTGCCGATAAGCGAAGCAATGACATCCTTTTTTGGGAACTCTTTTTTATTCGACACACTGTCTTTAATACAGCGGTCGATCAGATAACGGGAGTCGTCACGGTCTAAAATCGTGAAATCACGCTGGTATCCCAGACGGTCGGCAAACTTGCGCAGAAAACGGTTGCAGACATGGTGGAATGTCCCACTCCAAAGGTTTCCCACCGCATCGCCAGCCACGGTCTTGGCGCGTTCAAGCATCTCCCGTGCCGCTCGGTTCGTGAAAGTCAGCAGCAAAAGCCCGTCCGGCTGCTCGCCACGCTCGACCAGATAAGCCACCCGGTACACCAATGTGCGCGTCTTGCCTGTACCTGCCGCAGCCAGCACCAGCAGTGGCCCGTCCCCGGCCGTGGCGGCCTCACACTGCTCCAAATTCAAAAATTTAGAATAATCGGTCATACAAGGTGGCATTATACGCAACCGCGTTAAAAAATACCCGCACGTTTTTCTGTTGCACTTTCCCAGCGGGTTTGACATGTTTCATTGGTTGTGTTTTTACAGGAGCGGAGCTTTTAAGGAATGCGCCGCAAATCTTGTCATGTCGGCGGAGGGCTCACTAGAAATGGCGCATAATCTTTTGAACGCACTTAATGGCTGGAACAGCGTTAAAAGCGCTGAGTTGTACGGGATCGACTCTTGGAGCCAGGGTTATTTCAAGGTGACCGAAGACGGATACGTTGCCGTGCAACTTAAAAACGCCACGGACGCGGTCGGCGTAAAACTATGCGACATCGTTGACGGTCTGCATGACCGCGGCATGGGCTTGCCGATCCTGTTGAGGTTCAGCGACTTGCTGGGCGACCGCATCCGACTGCTCAATGAAGCCTTCAATAAGGCCATCGGCGATTACGCTTACCAGGGCGATTATCGCAGCGTCTTCCCCATCAAGGTCAACCAGCAGCAACAGGCCGTGCATGACGTGGTGGCCTTCGGCAAACCATACCACCACGGGCTGGAGGCTGGCTCCAAGGCCGAGCTGATCGCGGCTCTGGCCTACATGCGCGACCCTGATGCGTTCCTGATCTGCAACGGCTACAAGGATGTGGAATTCATCGACCTGGCGCTCTCCTCCTTGAAAATGGGTCTGCAGACCATTATGGTTCTGGAGACCAACGCCGAACTCAACCTGATCATGGAACGCGCCGCAGCCCTGAACATCCGTCCCCGTATCGGCATCCGCGTCAAACTTTCCAGCCGCGTCGGCGGGAAATGGACCGATTCCGGCGGCGAGCGCAGCGTCTTCGGCTTGACGCCATCCCAGGTCATCGATGCCGTCGACACCTTGCGCGAAGTCAACATGCTCGACTGCATTGAACTGCTGCACTACCATCTGGGCTCGCAGGTGCCCAACATCCGCGAGATCCGTGATTCAGTGAAAGAAGCCTCACGCTTTTATGTCGAACTCGTCAAGGAAGGCGCCCGCATGGGCATCTTCGACATTGGCGGCGGCCTCGCCATCGACTATGACGGATCACACACCAATTTCGCCAGCAGCGCCAATTACGATATATCTGAATATTGCGCGGACGTGATTGAAGGTATCATGACCGCCTGCAACGAGGCGGAGATTGCTCATCCGACTGTGATCAGCGAATCAGGACGCGCCTTGATCGGTTATTACTCCGTGCTGCTTATCAACGTGCTTGACACCGCGATCTACGAGGAGAAGGAGCCGCCGGAGACCATACCCGAGCCTCGTCACGAAGCTCTGGAGAACATGATGTACGTCTCCCGGATGCTGAGTCAGAAAAATCTCCAGGAATCTTTCAACGACGCCCTGTACTACCGCGAGGAAATCCAGAAGGCCTTTAAGCACGGCGATATAACCTTGCGCCAGCACGCCGCCGCCGACTGTCTCTTCTGGCACATCCTCACGCGTATACGCGAACTGCTGCCCAGCCTCAAGGTCATTCCCAAGGATCTGCTCGGGCTGGACGCGTTGCTGGCGGATGTCTATTACTGCAATTTCAGCGTCTTCCAGTCGCTGCCCGACGCTTGGGCCATAGACCAGCTCTTTCCGATCATGCCCATCCACCGGCTCAATGAAAAGCCGGAACGCATGGCCTGCATCTCGGACATCACCTGCGACTGCGACGGACGCATCGACAAGTTCATCGACCAGCACGACGTCAAATCCGTGCTGCCGGTACACGCCATGCGCAGGGACGAGCCTTATATGTTGGCGGCCTTTCTGGTCGGCGCCTATCAGGAAACCCTCGGCGACCTTCACAACCTCTTCGGCGACACCAATGTTGCCAGCGTCAGGGTTGACGAAGACGGCGACATCGATTATGTCCAGGAACTGCAGGGCGATTCGGTCGGCGACGTGCTCAGCTATGTGGAATACCGGCCTGAAATCCTGATGGAGCAGTTCCGCGGACTGGCGGAAGAGGCGGTCAAAGCCCGCCGCATCACCCCGGCCGAACGCCGCGAGATCCTCGCCGCATACGAGAACGGCCTGCGCGGCTACACCTATTTCGAGTAGCGATCTCTTGACCCCGCGCCTATGCGATTCATTTGTTTTAAGAGATTCAGTAGCGTCCCATAGGACGCCAGGTTGTTAACGTTTTAGGCTGTAGGCTATTAGGTTAAATGCAGCTGGCATGTATTCGCGTTCGACACGCTGTCTTGTTGGGACTTATTTCATGTGTTGGGCGGCATACGCATCCAAAAGATTACGTATGGCATTGTTCCGATACGTGAAACGGATGGTCAAAATACCTTCGATAACACCGGTAGAATCATGACTTGCACATGCTTCCCTGAGAACAGGTAGAGCCTGTTTCCCTCTCGCCAAGGGCTTATCGGCCCATCTACCGCCATCTTCCAGTTGGCATATCCCCTTGCATCCCGCTGAACCCTGATAAAGTCAGTCGTGTATCCATACGTAACCTTTGGTACGTCTGCTTCCGCTGGACTCTCACCCCAGACAACGAGGTATTCCTGTTTTCCGGACTTGTTCTTCCCGAGATAGCCCACAAAATATGGGCGATAGACGCCTTTCTGTCCGCCACTTCCGTCGTTTTGATGGATCACCGGATTTTTCGGGAAGTAGTTCCACTGCCTGCCGTCCTCTGACATGGCAAACCCCAGTTGCACAATCTGATCAGCCGACGTGCCGCGCATGAACGCGAGCCATTGCCCATCCGCCAGCCGCTGAATGGCATGGTAAGACGACTGACTGTTCATCCACTTCTTCTCCGTGGTGGGCAGGACGGGCACTATATCCACCACGCTTATTTTCCCGACCTTCGGATCTTTCAGCACGGTCCATTTATGCGAGGCCAAATCCGGGCAAGTGGCCAACGCTGTCATCTGGTGGCCGTATCCCGCACCGCCTGCCGCTTTCCATGCGGCGTTACAGTGGTTGTAGTAGTGGAAGTACATGAACCAGAGCTTCTCGTCCTCGTTCCAGATAACGCATGGACTTGAGTAGTGGGAAGGATCGCTGACAGGCGGTTTCGATATCGGGTAATGCGGGTTCGCCAACACGATGCTGTCTTGACGGTTCGTGTCCAGGTTGGCGAGCTTCCTGTACGGTCCTTCGATGGCCTCTGCAATCGCACAGCCGATGCCCGAACACGGGTCATGATGTGCATAGTACAGATAATACTTGTTGTCAGGATTCCCGCCGCGGTCGTTCTTTACTACCGTGGGGTAGCCCACGGAGTCGTCGTCGCTCCGGTCAAATGTGTTGTGCTCCCAGGCCTCTGTTCGCCAAAGGATCTGAATTGACCGAGTCACGGCGAGTGGCACACTTGAAGTAAGGTCAGACAAATCCACGCACCGGAGATTATTGTCGAGCAAACTGGTGGCATCTTCACCTCTACAGCACACGACTCCCATACACCACAACAGACCAACAATCATTCTCTTTCGCATGGGTTATTTTCGTTTCTGACTCAACGATGTGCGCACGCTCCAACTGAGCGAGGAACGAGCGGTTGGGAGGTGGCGTGAAGGAACCCTGTTATCCTCCTTAAATCCTAGCTTTAAAAACCTTGATGGCTTGTGCTCCGGAGATTCGAGGTAGCTCAGGCATATGCAGGAACCTCAAAAGTCGTTAAAATTGGATGAGAACCCGACTTTAGTGGAAATTCTTCCATATATAGCTCGGTAGCTTCCTTTAAGTTGGCTATAGCTTCTTCGATTGTTTCACCCTGGCTGGCAGTACTCGTCTCGGGGCATTCTGCAACATACAGATTATCTTCTTTATGAAGTATGGCTGTAAAAGTTCTATTCATAAAACACCTCTTTGTATGAATTTTATCAAAATTATAAAATAAACAGCAAATGATATATGAGGGGCGGGGGCGATTCAACTTAGTTGAATTCGCACAGGAGTCAGGAGTCGGAATACAGAAGTCGGAAGTTGATAATCAAAGGTTCAGGTCAGTTTTCCAGAGAACTTTGTGTGTCTCCTTTTTAGAGGACACGACAGAGAAAAGCATAGCACAGTCGTCTGCCGGGTGCTATCGTGTTACTGTGGTTCGGAGGGTAGGGCTCTGCGGGGACGCAACCAGAGCAACGGGACCGGGTCGTGAAGAGGGCCGTAGGAGTCAATAAAGCGTAACAATCCCGATTTCGACTTTCATACCGCGGCGGCAACCTGCTAATATTTACCGCAAAAAATGCCTTCATTATGTGGCGGCACATAAACAGGAGAAAACAATGTCATGCTATGAGTACGCGAACGATCTGAACACCCCGGTGCATCCTGTCAGCGCCCCTGACTACATGCCAGCCGAGCAACTGCAAGCTTTGCAATTGCACCGGCTTCAAGGGCTGGTCAAACAGGTTTATGAAAACGTGCCGCTGACTCGCAAACGCATGGATGAACGCGGCGTGCGCCCGGAACATATCAAAAATCTGAAGGATATCGCGCTGTTGCCTTTTATGCTTAAGACCGACCTGCGCGACGAATATCCGTTCGGACTTTTCGCATCACCAATGAACAACATTGTTCGCTTCCACTGCTCTAGCGGCACCACAGGCAAACCTATTATAATCGGCAACACTCAGAACGATATCAACGTGTGGCAGAATGGCTGTATGCGATCTCTGGCTATGTGCGGTGTGCGCAGTTCCGATGTTATGCAGGTAGCCTACGGTTACGGTCTCTTTACCGGCGGCCTTGGACTGCATTACGGCGGCGAGGGGCTCGGCTGTGCCGTGCTGCCGATCTCTGGCGGCAACACCGACCGCCAACTCATGCTGATGAAGGATATGGGCGTTACCGTCATAGCCTGTACACCCAGCTATTTTCTGCATCTGATTGACGAGGGCATGAAAAAGGGCATCGACTTCAAATCCGACATGCGACTGAAACACGGAGTTTTCGGGGCAGAACCGTGGACCGAAGAGATGCGCACCAAGATCGAGAGCCTGAGCGGCATCAACGCGCACGACATATACGGACTGACCGAAATCTGCGGCCCGGGCGTTGCCAACGATTGTCTGGCTCGTCGCGGTATGCACGTTTTCGAGGATCACTTCTATCCCGAGATCATCGATCCTGATACGCTGGAACCGCTTCCTGACGGTGAACAAGGTGAATTGGTCTTCACCACGCTTACACGCACCGGTACGCCGATGTTGCGTTACCGCACCCGCGACATTTCACGCCTTTACGCGGAACCCTGTGCCTGCGGACGTACGATCCGAGCCATTGAACGCATCAGCGCCCGCACCGATGACATGCTGATCATCCGCGGGGTAAACGTCTTCCCGTCACAGATCGAGGCCGGCTTGATGTCGATCGAATCTGTGCTGCCGCATTATGTCATTTTAGTGGACAAAGACGGCGGCCTCGACACACTTGAAATCAAGGTCGAGGTCACCAAAGACGTGTTCAGCGATGACATCAAGGCGCTTCAGATTCTGCGCACGCAAATAGCTCATGCCGTGCAAAAAATCATCAATGTCAGTGCAAAAATAACACTGGTCGAACCACACACTTTGCCGCGCAGCGAGGGGAAATTGAGCCGCGTAACTGACCTGCGTAAGAAAAACTGATTCTAAAAGCATACCCACCCACTTCTAAGGAGGATACACAATGAAAATTCATCAAATATCGCTGTTTCTAGAAAACAAGCCCGGGCACCTTAACGCCATCTGCCGCACTCTGGCAGAGAGCAACTGCAACATCGTGACCCTGTCACTGGCCGACACTCAACAGTTCGGCATAGTTCGTCTGATTGTCGAAGAGTGGAAAAAAGCCAAAGATGTGCTGGAGAAAGCTGGCTATGTCGTTAACGTTCGCGAGGTCGTTGCGGCTACGGTTGCAGACCGCCCCGGCGGTATGGCCGAGATGCTTGAAATCATCGGCAAATGCGGCGTGAACATAGAGTACATGTACGCTTTTGCCTTTCGGCACGGTTCTGAGGCCGTGCTGGTGTTTCGCTTCGACAATCCTGATCGTGCCATCGAAGCGCTCAAGGCCGCCGGACGAGACGTACTGGACGCCATAACCCTTTTCAACGAGGCCAAGTGAGCGCGATGAACATCAAACCGATTATCGAGAACCGTATCTGGCAACCGGAATTTGAATGTATGCCTAGACCGGCATTGCAAGCTTTACAGGCGAAACGCCTGCGGGAGACCGTTGCTCGCACCTAGGCGGCTATCGGCATTCACGGCAATGAGGCCGTTTTCGAGGAAGGTTCCGCCGGTGTAGTCGTTGGCACCGCTGATCACGACCTGTGAACCGAAGCCGCCGCCCACAGTGAGCGAGATGTTGCCGGTGATCTTCGAGGCGATCGTGGCGGCGTAGTAGGCTGCGCGCGGATTGCCGTTGACGTTGCCGGTGCGTGTAGTCTGGGTTCCCGATGCGGAGTAGATCCAGAGATCGCCCGTGCCGCTGGTGAGGCTGCCGCCCGTGATCGTGTGGTTGATGTTGTCCGTGGTCATAGAAGACGGCAACAGGATGCCGCCGCTGGCGAGGGTAAGGGTGTCGCTCGCGCCGAGGGTCACCGTGCGCTTGGTCGTGTCGCCGAGACGCAGACTGTTGATGGAGAGGCTGCCGCTGGTCGCGAGGGCGCTGGTGACGTTGACGTTCTTGTCGGCGGTGAGCGTGGTGACGTAGGTCGCTGCCCCGAGGTTTCCGGACGCCGCCTTGATGAAGTCGCTGCCCGCGAGCGTCGCGCCGATGAGGATTTCATCGCCGCTAGCTGCCGTGCCCGCCACACTGGAGCCACCCGCGGCGGTGGGGGCGTTGGAAAACTGCGCATTGAAGCCGGTGTTGGTCGCAACGTTCAGCAGGCCGTTGACGCCCCGGACGTAGCCCGCGCCGCCCGCTGTACCGGCAAAGGCGAGGTTGAGCGTACCGGCTACGGCACCGACGGTGTTCAGCACGTTCTGGCCGGCGTTGACCGTGAGCCCCGCGAAGGTCTGGGCGTGGGTTTTGGCTGCGGCCGGGAAGGCCATGGTGAAGGTGCCCGCACCGCTCGCTCCGCCGAGGCTGAGCGTGGCGGTGCCATCGCCGATGCGGTTGCTGACGCCGTTGTTGTTTGCTGGAGTGCCCGTATTCGATTCACCGTTTTGGAAGACGCTGTTTCCGGATAAAACAAGAGATGTGGCTGTGCCGAAATTTGTGAAGGCTCCGTAGGTTTGGACGAGCCCACCATCCATCACCGTGAGCGCTCCGCTCAGGGTGTTTTCCACACTGAAAATGAACCTGGCGGACGTTTGGGACACAGTTAAGCCGGCAGATGCCGAGGCGGTGCCGCGCGTACTGTCGTAGTTCGACCAGGGAAGGGAGAGGTTCAGGCCGTTTGAGCCGGCCAAAACCGCCCTGATACTGGTTAGGGTACCATTAGCAAAGCCAGCGGTGATCGTGGGCGGGTTGCCGCCCGGGCCGCCCGTGTTATCCAGAGTGAGGATAGTTCCCCCGCTGCTCTGCAGGGCCCAATTGAATCCGCTGTTCGACCAATTGGCATCGCCGAAGATGAGCCCACCGATCGTGCGGCTGGTATCCAGGGTGACTGTTCGCGCCGCCGTGATGTCGATGGTGCTGAAGTTCGCCAGCGACCCCGCTCCGTTGGCGATGGTACCCCCGGCCCAGTTGCCGGCCGTGCCCCAGGTGCCGCTCGCGTCATTCGTCCACGTCCCGTCCGCGCCGAATGAATGGAGCGTCAACGTGAATGCAGTCATCATCCAAACCGCCAGTTGAGAAACCCGATTTCTGATCATCTTCATTGTGTTCATAACCATAACCCCCGTTCGCTTTATCAAGGCACACCAGTCCCCTAAACATACCTCACTTAATCAAATCGTCGGAAAATAGTCAACGGGTTTCTGGCTTTTGTGACATGACAAAGTAAATGCTCCCATAGTAGGGGCAATGAGTCTGCCAAATGGCATCTGGAGGGTTGGGGGCAACGAGTCTGCCAAAAACGGGGCAAGGACGGGGTAGCCACCCC
>Ga0268276_1003877_pt1 | contig 11097 bp, 9 predicted proteins | sample saktaG_4_FD_190145 | JGI IMG/M metagenome (GOLD analysis project Ga0268276, IMG submission 190145) | Saline water microbial communities from Sakinaw Lake, British Columbia, Canada - sak_2010_1_5_45m | ecosystem: Environmental > Aquatic > Non-marine Saline and Alkaline > Saline ...
AACGATAGCACAGTTTTGAAACGGTCCCAATGTTCTGGACAATTTAGAAGCTAACTTAAGATTAGATATATAATAAACATGTTATATATGTTAATATTTCTCTTTTTTGCTTCTTTTTTCTCTTTGTTGATAAGTGTTAATTTGTTAATAACTAAGCCGCCTCCATATAATGATTCAGGTATCTTTTGTATGGAACTCCCTTTATTGACTGGTGCGGACGCTCATGGTTATAGCGATAAAAATACTCATCTAATCCATGATACAATTCAACACCATCTTCTGGTAAGTTAAGGTAAAGGTATTCATATTTCACGCTTCGCCATAACCGTTCCACAAAAATGTTGTCCAGAAAGCGTCCTTTGCCATCCATGCTGATTTTAATCTCATTGTCAAGCAGCACCTTAGTAAAGGCATGTGCAGTAAACTGAGCTCCCTGATCGGTATTGAAAATTTCTGGCTTCCCGTGCGTTTTAAGAGCTCTATCGAGTGTTTCGACACAAAATCCTACATCCATGGAGTTTGAGATGCTCCAGGCTACCACAAATCGGCTATACACATCAATAATGGCTACCAGGTACATGAATCCATGCTGCATCCTGAGGTATGTTATATCGCTCTCCCAAACTTGATTTGGATGGTCAATGGTTAATCCCTTCAAGAGATAGGGATATATCTTATGACCCTCCCCAGGCTTACTCAGATTACGCTTAGGATAGATAGCAACCAGACCCATGAGCTTGTATAACCTGCGGACCCTTTTACGATCCACGTTATAACCGATCATTTTCAGATAAGCGCTCATTTTTCGGGTGCCATAATAAGGAGTCTTAGTGTATTGTTTATCAATGATATTCATCAGTTCAAGTGTCGCTTCATCAACCGGGCAAGGCATGTAGTAATAACCGGAACGGCTTATGCTGAGCATTTGGCATTGCTGGCTAATGGTAAGATCCGGGTGATTTGGTTCAATCATCGATTTAAGCTCTGACACGGTATAGCCTACAGTTTTTTTTTCAACCAATCGTTTTCTATCTCCAGCCGGCCGATCTTAGCAAACAGCTTCTCATTCTGCTTCTCAAGCTCCTTGTCTGGTTCCCGTTTGCTGAAGATCTCATTGGCCCTGCGAAGAAATTCATTCTTCCAATTGCTGATCTGTTGTTGGGTTACTCCATACATTACCGATAAATCCGCAAGAGTTTTCTGTTCTTTGATGGCTTCGATGGCAACCTTGGTTTTAAATTCTGCTGTGTGTCTGGTTCTGGTTTTTTTCATTGGACAAGTTTTTAAGGTTTATACTCATTTTTCTATCCTTAAGTTTCTGTCCAGTTTTTGGGGACCATATTAAAAGATTACAGTTAAAAGCAAAGGTGAAATTGCCGAATTGAAAGATACGATTAATAAAATGGTTGACAATCTTGATACCTTCTCATCGGAAGTAACTCGCGTTGCCCGCGAAGTTGGAAATGAAGGGAAACTGGGTGGTCAGGGTCGTGTGCCCGGAGTAGCAGGTACATGGCTTGACCTTACAAATAACGTGAACGTGCTGGCAGCAAATCTTACTTCACAAGTTAGAGACATCGCAAAGGTTACAACAGCTGTTGCTAATGGAGACCTGACCAAGAAAATAACAGTGGATGCAGAAGGTGAAGTGTCTGAATTGAAGGAAACGATTAATAAAATGGTCGATAGCCTTTATACATTTTCATCGGAAGTAACACGAGTGGCCCGCGAAGTTGGAAATGAAGGGAAACTGGGCGGTCAGGCCAAAGTACCGGGAGTAGCTGGCACCTGGTTGGATCTGACAAATAATGTGAATGTATTGGCAGGAAACCTAACTTCCCAGGTTAGAGACATTGCGAAAGTCACAACGGCTGTTGCGAATGGAGACCTTACACAGAAAATTACAGTGGAAGCAGAAGGAGAAGTGGCTGAATTGAAAAATACGATCAATAAAATGGTAGACAGCCTGGATACCTTTTCATCGGAAGTAACCCGAGTGGCTGGTGAAGTTGGCACACAGGGGATCCTTGGCGGAGAAGCGAAAGTGCCTGGCGTATCGGGAACGTGGCAGGAACTTACAGACAATGTAAATAAATTGGCCGCCAATCTCACAGCTCAGGTAAGAGATATCGCAAGAGTTGCTATTGCAGTAGCGAAAGGAGACCTGTCGCAGAAGATTACCGTGGAGAGTAAAGGTGAGATTGCTCAACTTAAGGATACGATAAACCTGATGGTTGACAGCTTCCTGGATGTGGTTGCTCAGACAAGCCTCATTGCTGCGGGAGACTTTTCGGTTGAGAATAAGCCCAGAAGCGAGAAAGATGAGTTAACTGAATCAATTAATAAAATGACTCTCAGTTTGCGTAACATGACCGCTGAGAACCAAAAGGAAAATTGGCTAAAGACCGGACAAACTGAACTGAATGATTTAATGAGAGGTGAACAAACAATGGCTGAAATGTGTAAAAAGATCATCACATATGTTTCTAAATATATAGGAGCAAAAGTCGGCGTGTTTTACCTGAAAGAGGAGAACGAAGAAAGTTTCACCTTACTATCGACATATGCTTTTTCTCAGCGCAAAGCACATGTTAAACAAATTAAACAAGGTGAGGGCATTGTGGGGCAGGCTGTCTTGGAAAAGGAACCTATTCATCTATCTGAAGTGCCTGAAGATTACATCTTTATTAACTCTGGAATTGGGAGAGCTTCTCCTGGAAATCTACTTGTCAATCCATTTATACTGGAAAACGAAGTTAAGGCAGTTATCGAATTAGGTTCATTTACGCCATTTACAGATGCTCAAATGGAGTATTTGAAAGCGATTGGCGAGAATGTCGCTATCGCAATTAATACAACTCAATCAAATGAAAAAATGAATGTACTTCTGGAAGAATCACAGAAGCAACAGGAGGAGATGAAACGGTCAAATGAAGAACTCGAAGAGCAAACTCAACTATTGAAAGAGTCGGAGGTAAAACTGCAACAACAGAGTGAAGCATTAAAAAGTTCAAACGAAGAACTTGAAGAAAAATCAGTCAATCTTGAAAAACAAAAGGATGACATAGAAGAACAGAATAGGTCAATTGAGAAATCCAGACTTGAGATTGAAGAAAAAGCCGAAGAACTTAAACTTTCCGGTAAGTATAAATCTGAATTCCTGGCAAATATGTCACATGAACTTCGGACTCCATTAAATAGCCTTTTAATATTGTCGAAGCAACTGGAAAAAAATGAGGCTAAGAATTTAACTCCAAGGCAATTAAAGGATATTAAAGTCATCTATGATGGTGGTCAGGATTTATTACAGTTGATAAACGGCATCATGGATTTATCTAAAGTGGAAGCAGGTAAAATGACGTTATTAATTAAAAACACCAAAATTGATAACATTATCTCAAGCATGAACAACCAGTTTGTACCTGTTGCTTCCGATAAGAAACTCGCATTTGCTATAACTAAAGGGAAAAATCTTCCACCAACTATTTTAACAGATGGACAACGTGTGGAGCAAATTTTAAAAAATTTATTATCTAACGCGTTCAAATTTACTGAAAGTGGAAGTATCAATGTAAAAATCCAAACCCCTTCACCGGATGTGAAATTCATGAGAGGTGATTTAACACCTGGAAATTCTATTGCTTTTTCTGTGATCGACACAGGTATTGGGATAGCGCCGGAAAAACAACGAGCTATATTTGAAGCATTTCAACAATCTGATGGCTCTATCAGCCGAAAATATGGCGGCACCGGGCTAGGGCTTACGATTTCGAGGGAATTGGCAACACTATTAGGTGGTGAAGTTCATCTTGCCAGCCAAATCGGACAAGGCAGCACCTTTACACTCTATTTGCCTGTTCAATATGAAAATCAGGAAGAGCCTGTCGAAAAAGAAGAGCAGTCAAATGATTCCAATGTAGATCCTGTTTCTATGAATAAGAAGGACACGGAATCGTTCTTTACCGACAGAATGATAGAGAATGCAATTGACAGGGATTACAAAGATGACCGTGATGATATTCAGGAAGGTGATAAATCTATTTTGATCATTGAAGATGACGAGAGTTTTGCCAATGTTTTAATGAACCTGGCTAAAGAGAATGGCTATAAGTGTCTTTCTGCAGGATTTGGTAAAAGTGGTTATGATTTAGCCGTTGCATACAATCCGACAGCTATTATTTTAGATATCAAACTTCCTGACATCGATGGAATAAAAGTTCTTGACAACCTGAAATTTAACCTGGCCACTCGTCATATACCCGTGCATGTAATATCAATATCGGATATGAAAGTCGACTCGATTAAAAAAGGAGCCAGGGGATTCCTGAAGAAACCAGCTACTAAGGAAGCGATCCTCGAAGTATTTAATCAAATAGAAAGCTATGATAAACAAGTGATCAAAGAGGTTCTTTTGGTTGAAGATGATAAAGGAAATCGCGAGGCTATAACGCGTTTGATCAGAAACAAAGAGATAAATATCACCTCTACCGGAGAAGGGAGAGTAGCTATCAAAAAACTGCAAACGAATAAATATGACTGTATCATACTGGATCTGAACCTCGAAGATATGACTGGGTTCGAACTGTTGGAGGAGTTGGGCCAGGATAAAGATTTCGAATACACTCCCATTGTCATATATACCGGAAGGGAATTGACAAAAAAAGAGTACATCGAATTAAATAAATATACGGAAAGCATCGTGGTAAAAGGCGCTGATTCTCCGGAACGGTTGTTCGATGAAGTCTCCCTGTTCCTGCATAGTGTTGAATCATCGTTGCCTGCTAAACAAAAGGAGGTTATCAATTATCTGCACGATCCCGAAAAAGTATTGAAAAACAGAAAAGTCCTGTTGGTGGATGATGATGTAAAAAATACCTATGCATTGTCTGGAGTACTAACTGATTACGGTATGTCTGTAGTAATGGCCGACAATGGGCAGGTAGCGCTTGATCAATTAAATGCCGACCCGGAGATTGAACTTGTTTTGATGGATATTATGATGCCAGTGATGGATGGATATGAGGCAACCAGAAGAATAAGGAAAATGGAAAAATATGCAAACCTACCGGTCATCGCACTTACAGCAAAAGCTATGCTTGAAGACAAAGCGAAAGCGATTGAAGCAGGAGCAAATGATTATTTAACCAAACCGGTGAATATCGACAGGCTTATTTCTGCACTCAGAGTATGGCTGTTCAAGAAGTAATGAATAACATTTACGCATTTAAGCATTAAAAAAAAGGTGAACCCTCAGGAGATAGAAAATATCGAAGTCCAGGCTCTTTTAGAAGCGGTCTTTTTAAGATATGGGTATGACTTCCGCCATTATGAGTACTCCTCTGTTAAAAGACGAATTATTCACCGGAAAAACCTGTTGCATCTGAAACATATCTCTGATCTTATTCCAATGATTATTTATGACAGGAACTATTTCAATCAATTTATGCTGGATATGTCTGTCACAGTGACCGAAATGTTCAGAGATCCTCATTTTTTTAAAACGATCAGAGAAAAAATAATTCCTGTATTAAAAACATATCCATTTGTAAATATTTGGCTTGCAGGATGTGCCACCGGGGAAGAGGCTTATTCCATGGCGATAGTTTTACTGGAAGAAGGATTTTATGGTAAAGTGCAAATTTATGCCACCGATTTTAATAACCACTCCCTTGAAATTGCAAAACAAGGAATTTATTCGTTAAACGATTTTCAAAAATACACAACAAATTACAACAAAACCGGGGGCAAAGCTTCACTATCTGATTACTATACAGCAAAATACAAATCAGTCAGGTTCCATGATTCCCTGAAGAAGAATATTATTTTTTCACATCACAACCTGGTAACTGATCGTGTATTTTCATCGATGCATTTAATCATCTGCAGGAATGTGCTGATCTATTTTAATGATGAATTAAAAAACCAGGTGCTCTCGTTGTTTCACGACAGCCTGAACCGTTCAGGGTTTCTATGTCTGGGAGAAAGTGAATCATTAGCTTTTACTGCTTTTAATAAAAACTATGAGACGCTGTTTGTAAGCGAAAAAATATATAAAAAGATCGGGAAGACCAATGATAAATAAACAGGTAATAATCACATGAATAAACCACCACATACAGATTTACCGAAGATATTGATTGTTGACGATCAGTTTGCAAACGTTCAAGCACTGGAAAGGATACTTGAAAATCTTAAGATCACAATTATTCAAGCCTTTTCGGGTAAAGAGGCCCTTTCTGCTGCTATACGCCACGATTTTGCTTTAATTCTCATGGATGTTCAAATGCCCATCATGGATGGCTTCGAAACAGCGAAGATTTTGATGTCAAATAACAAAACAACAAACATTCCCATAATATTCATTACGGCGTATAGCAGAGAGGAAAAAGATATTTGGAAGGGATATGAAACAGGTGCAGTGGATTATATCTTTAAACCCGTTGAACCTGCTATTCTGAAAAGTAAGGTCAGGATATTCCTTGAAATATATGAAAAGAAGGAGATTGAAATAAAATACACTAAGCTTAAACAAGCCAATGATGAACTAATAAATAAATTTAAAAACCAAAATGAACTTGAAAGATTAAGGCAGGATGAACAACGTGAATATGATAAAAGTCAGGCAATAATAAGCTTTCAGCATTATCAGGCCATTGCACAAAGTAATGACATTGTTGATGTTAGAAAATTACCTTCAATAAATGAGGAAATATTAACGAAGTTGGCCTCCGGTTACAAAAACCTTGCTTACGATTATGTTAAAGCAATACGCATCAGGGAAGAGAGGCCATCCGAACAACTAATTGATTTCTCTCATGAATTAGCGAACAAACATATCCGGGCTAAAGATGTAATCCAATTACATCTTGAACTCTTAAAAGGGTATTCAGAAAATGTTGCTACGTCATCAGATGAAAAGTCTTTTTCCAATGATGCTCGTTTACTTCTTGTTGAACTTTTGGGGAATTTGATGGATATCTATTTATTCAAGAGTACAAAAGGGGGGATAAAACAAATAGAAAATGAAAAAGAATAAATACATACTTTTTATAACAGGAGATACGGAACTTAGCCAAACTGCAAAAGACAGTGTCAGGAAAATTTCCAACTCTTATGAGAAAGGCTTGGTTGATATTGAAGTTATTGATCTCATAGAACATCCACAATTTGCCATTGAATACGGGATCATAGCCACACCGATACTAATTGTTATGAAACCTCATACTATTGAAAAAATAGTTGGTAGTCTGACAGATATTGAAAAAGTAAAAAGATTATTAAAATAGACATTATTGCTATGAAAAAATCAACAATTATTGAAGCACCTGTAAAGGTAGAAACCGCAATCGAAGGATTTGATTACCTTACGTTAGGGGGTTTAACCAAAGGGAGAAATACGCTTGTAGTGGGTACATCAGGTTCGGGTAAAACACTCCTGGGTGTGCAGTATATATATAAGGCAATTACCGAATTTAATCAGTCTGGAATATTTATAACCTTTGAAGAGAGACCTGAAGATATCATGAGAAATGTATTCAAGCTTAATTGGGATCTGAATCAACTTGTTTCTGAAAATCAATTAAGATTTATTGATGGCTCGCCCGAACCTCACCAACAAGAGGAGATTGGTTCTTACGATTTATCTGGTTTATTTGTTCAAATTGAGCACTTTATCAAAGAAATAGATGCAAAAGTTCTGGTTATCGATTCCATTGGTTCATTGTTCACTCAATTTAAAAACCAGGGAGTTATACGTTCAGAAATTTTCAGGATAATTAATTTTTTAAGGGATTTAGGTATCACCTCAATTATGACTGCTGAAAGATTGGATGAGTATGGCCCTATTACCCGTTTCGGAATTGAAGAATTTGTATCGGATAATGTAATCGTATTGAGGAATGTACTTGATGATGAAAAATGCCGGAGGACAATTCAGATATTAAAAATGCGTGGGAACAAACATCTGCAGGGCGAATTTCCATTTACCATCAGTGACGAGGGAATTAGTATTTTCCCACTTGCTTCAATAGAGTTGAAGCAGGAGTCTTCTCTCGATAAAGTGGGCACAGGAAACGAAGAATTGGATAAAATGACCCATGGCGGGATATTTCGCGATTCAATCCTGCTGGTGAGCGGCCCAACAGGAGGAGGAAAAACGCTAATGGGCACCATGTTCGCTGCAGAATCATGCGGACGAGGCGAAAAAGTATTGATTTTAGCGTATGAGGAGTCCCGTGAACAACTTCTTAGAAACGCACAATCATGGGGCCTTGAGTTTAAACAATGGGAAAAAGAGGGTTTACTGAAAATCATTTGTAAGTATCCCGAATCGATGGGTCTTGAAGATCACCTGCTTTCAATACGAAATGCGATTCAAGAATTTGAGCCAAAGCGACTCATTATGGATAGTGTTTCTGCCATGGAGCGGGTGGCTAGCGTAAAAAATTTCCGCGAATTTGTAATCGGGCTTACCTCTTTTGTAAAACAAGAAAGAATTTGCAGCTTATTGACCAGTACCACTCCACAGCTATCAGGTGGCGAATCGGTAACTGAAGCCCATATCTCAACAATAACGGATGTTATTGTACTTCTGCGGTATGTCGAATTGCATGGATTTTTGCGAAGAGGTATTGCGGTAATAAAAATGAGGGGTTCACAACACGAAAAGCAGGTCCGGGAATTTGAAATAGATCATACCGGATTAAATATTGGCAAACCATTTAAAAATGTTGAAAATATTATACTCGGTACAGCATCATCAACTTCTATTCCTGAAAAGGATAGCTTAGGAGATATGTTTAGTAAATAACAAGGATATGACCAGGAAAACAAAAACAGATTTACCCAAAATATTGATTGTTGACGATAAACCCGCGAATATTCAATCTTTGGAACGAATATTAGAAAAGCTGGAAGCAAAAATTATCCCAGCTCTTTCGGGGAAAGAGGCACTTTCATTGGCCATACGTCACGATTTTGCATTGATCCTTATGGATGTTCAGATGCCTATTATGGATGGCTTTGAAACAGCTGAACTATTAATGGCCAATGAGAAAACAAAGCATATACCTATTATTTTCATTACAGCCCTCAGTAAAGAGGAGAAAGATGTGTGGAAAGGATATGAAACAGGGGCAGTGGATTATATTTTTAAACCTGTTGAGCCGGCTATCCTGAAAAGCAAAGTCAGGATATTCCTGGAAATATACGAAAAGAAAGAAATAGAGGACAAATACTCCAAACTAAAACGCTCCCATGATGAATTAACAAATGTATTTAAGACACAAGATGAGCAGGAACAAAAAACCCTGGATCAGCTTTCTCAACAAACGAAAACATCAGTTTCGTCACGGATGCATGGTGGAGGTCTATTAAATGAAGTGGATCCTGAATTTTTCAACTCCGTTGTGGCTGACTTTAAAGTTCTCATAGAAAAAGCTATTGAAGCACAAGTGTTTAAAGTAGATCATGACCCATCTGCTAAACTTACTGATACTGCAGAAGAACTCGGAGCATATAGAGCCGGTCCGCGTGATATATTAAAGATTTATTTAACAGCCACTGAATATCTAAGTAACGAAAGTGAAACGGATGAAAAAAAACACACCATTAACAACGAAGCAAAACTTCTTATGATTGAGTTAATGGGCGATTTGCTCTCTTTTTACCGGGCAGGTTATTATTAAGTGGAAACCAGTAAATTGAACATAAACAAGATAAAATAATTATTAATTCAAATGAGATGAAAACAATAAAACTTACCCTCTACATTACAGGACACACGTCAAAATCAAACCGTGCGATCGAAAATCTGCGAAATCTCTGCAAAGGTGAAATGAAGGGAAAAATCGATATCAAAATTGTTGACGTTCTCGAACACCCACAACTTGCCGAAGATGAAAAAATATTGGCCACACCAACGTTGGTAAAATCGTTACCAACCCCGATACGGCGCATTATCGGAGATTTAAGCCAGACCGAAAAAGTGTTGCTTGGACTTGATCTTGAATTTATTGAACCCAAAGAAGGAGACGCATTATGAAACCGAAAGAAAATAAGAAACCGGTAAAGAACGAATTACAAAAACTGAAAACATTCATCCCCGGATTCGATTCCATATCAAATGGCGGATTACCAAAGGGACGAACAACATTACTCTCCGGCACTGCAGGCTGCGGCAAAACGGTGATTGCCTGTCAATTTCTTGCCGAAGGTATTCTTCAAGGAGGGGATCATGGTGTTTTTATCACGTTTGAAGAACCTCCCCAGGATATACGTGAAAATATGTTAGGTCTTGGCTGGGATATTGAAACGTGGGAGAAAGAAGGCAAATGGGCTTTTGTGGATGCATCAGCCAGTGCAGAGGATGAACAAATTGAAGCAGGAGATTACGACCTGGGGGCGTTGATGGCACGCATTGAATATGCGATTAATAAAGTGGGGGCAAAACGGGTTGCCCTGGATTCACTGGGAGCAATTTTTTCGCAACTGTCGGAAAGCAACCAGGTGCGCAAAGAACTTTTCCGTATTACAAGCGCACTCAAAACAATGAACGTAACCTCCTTATTAACTGCTGAAAGAGTTGATGAATATGGAAGTATTTCACGTTTTGGTGTGGAAGAATTCGTTACAGATAATGTGATTGTTGTGCGCAATGTACTGACCAGTGAAAAACGACGCCGTACAATTGAGATTTTGAAATTCAGAGGTACCACACACCAGAAAGGAGAATGGCCCTTTACCATTGTTCCCGGCAAGGGAATGTATATCATTGCTTTGTCTGAAATGGAATTGAAGCATGTCTCATCCAATGTCCGGATCTCCTCGGGAAACGAAGTGTTGGATTCCATGACCAATGGCGGGTATTTCCGCGATTCAATCATTCTCTTGTCTGGGGCAACTGGTACAGGGAAAACCCTTACAGCAACAACCTTCCTTGCCGAAACATGCCGTAGGGGCGAGAAAGCGCTGATGTTTGCATTTGAGGAGTCAAATTCGCAATTATCCCGTAATGCATCCGGGTGGGGGATTGATTTTGAAGAATATCAAAAACAGGGCATACTAAAAATAATATGTGCCTATCCGGAAACCAGGGGG
>Ga0268276_1003878_pt1 | contig 11090 bp, 5 predicted proteins | sample saktaG_4_FD_190145 | JGI IMG/M metagenome (GOLD analysis project Ga0268276, IMG submission 190145) | Saline water microbial communities from Sakinaw Lake, British Columbia, Canada - sak_2010_1_5_45m | ecosystem: Environmental > Aquatic > Non-marine Saline and Alkaline > Saline ...
CCTACTATAAAAATTATTCCAAATATGGGCGATCCTGTTCCCGAAATGCTTTTCTGTATGTCCTCTGCTCGCGTGCCATGCTTCAAAACGAAATAAGTCATGAATGAAAAGAGCGGGATAAATTCAAATAGGTTAGTAAAAAAAGATGCTATTGGTATTCCAACCGCCCCGCCGACATTCGATTCTAAATCTGTGAAACGTGAAACGAGATAAATTATACCTACTGTTAAAAATCGTCCAAGCGTTGCTATAACGAAGGAAAAGAGCGCAAATAAAATCATAATAAAAAAATTATCCCAAACAAACGAGTAAGCAAGCCCAAGCGTCCCCCAAAATCCTGTCTGTGTAAAATTTGCGATAATAATAGGTATCGCTATCCAAAAAACACCTGTGTCTTGACCGCCAACAAGGATATTTATAAAAGGCAGAATAGATAGAAGTATTAAGAGTGCTATGCCTGCTAATCCTGCCATCCATAGTGACGATAAATTAGATAGTGCATAACCTATGTCAAGAGAGTAACTTTGACCTAACACAATGGGAGTAATAGCACCTATGAGAAAAGCCAAGAGGAGAGCTTGCCATAATGGAGCGAGTATTTGCCATAGGCAACCCATGCCTAATTCCAAACCAGGCTTGCTCCTGTTACTCGCCATTACTCCTATCGCGCCCAATAATAAAGTAAATGCCATCGCTAATACAGAATAAAGCAAGACAGATAGTAGCACTTGCCAATTAGTGAGTAGACTTATGCCTTTTAAAAAAGACTGTAATAACATAACGTCCTCCAAGTAAAAAAGCAACCCTTTTGAGGTTGCCAAGCACTGCTATTTAGTCATCCGTCGCCACATCCTTGTAGCCATATATAAATGATACTACCTTGTTCACTTTAAGTCAATTTCATAAAAAAATAGGCCCACCCTAATAATCTTCCAGTATCCAATATCCGAGCAATCTTTTATCTACAGGCAGCAGCCTTTCATCTCTATCTAGCCGTGCTAAGCATTCCGGACAATGCAGACTGTGAAATGGCGTCCTCACATTATACATTGTTTCGCACTTGTGGCATTCCCAAGCGACACCTTCTTCTTTTTCGATACGCGCCATGGCTAAAAAACTCTCTTCCTCTGCGGGAAGCCATTGTGACCGGCATCGCCTCTTTTGCTCCTCTTGCCATTCAAAAATCAACTCATTGCGGCTTCTTTCCGCTTGCCGCCAATCCTCATCCCTGTGTTTCCAAAGATCTAATTCCTCTCCCAGATAGACAACCTCCTGCCTATATATAACACAGAACTATGCCCCTCCCACCATTTTCACTTGTCTTTTGTTTGCTAATGTTGTAACTTCAAGTAGCACATTGCTTTATAAACTTTCATTATAGACAAGTCCCAAACAAGTTCTTAGTGCTTATTCGCTCGCTTGTCCCTATTTCCTATTTGATGGACAGCAAATGGTTTTTACTAGAGGGCCGGGGGAGCGGAAAATTGACACTACTCTATATGATGTTGTAATCTATGTATATTAGTCCGGCCTTCGTTTTGAAACCATCAGGTGGGGGCGCGCTGGGCCGTATCATAAAAGTAATGTAGCCCGGATGGTAGGGTAAAACTGAACACTGAGCCGCTTTTTGATATGATCGGTTCGGGGACAACCTGGGGACGGTCCGGGGCATAATATGGCATTGCTACATACAAATTGATACAAATAGAAAATCTCCGTAACTTATTGACGGAGTATGTAATTACAGCAATTTCAACGGGTTAGGATCTATCGCCTGGAAGGTTTACGAAACCGTTGCTCTACCAACTGAGCTACGCCAGCAAACTGTCTATCAACTTCTGAAACCTCAACGCGTATTGTAGTCCCTCCGAAGCCCTACCTCAGTTTAACTGCTGATGGGCGAAGGAGGACAACTGCGACGATATCTATTAAGTGTTGTCGGAGTCCCGCCTCATACCTAACGACTATCTTGGCGGGAAGCTACGCCAGCGTTAATTTAAAAGGATTATAGCAGATATTCCGGTGGGTGTAAAAAGGTTTTCTTGCAGACGTGTACGGACGCGTGCAGCAGGGACGTTCCCCACGGGAAACGTCCCTGAGTTTCCCTTACACCTCTGCCAGACCGTTGGAGCTATTTCCCGAAATTCTTGCTTGATTGAGTGGGCTGCTGATGCTTCTTCTTCTCTGCATCAGCTTTTGCTATCATTGCTTGCTTATCGTGCTTATGTTTATTTTTATCGCCTTTATCGCCCATTTGCTCCTCCTTTGGTTTAGCAACGAAATCTAAATAAAAATTAGAGACGTTCCCCTGGGGGACATCCTGCATCATTATACATCATTGCGGGAACGGCTTAAACTGCTTTCTTACTTTTGGACGGGATAGATAGAATATTATGAAAGAATAAAATATGGCGCTTAAAATTATCAATATCATAAATATGCCCATAATGGCTTTTTCCGCGATAGGCATTACCTTTTGCATCGCTTCCTCTATTTGTTTTTCGGTTAATTTCGGAGCGTTTGGGTTCGATTCCTGACGCCTCGCTTCCACACCCTCAAAAAAACTTTTGTCGAGACCACTAATGGCGTATTCTTTAGCCTTGGTCAGAACATAGGGGGTGCTTATTGCGGTTTCAAGTAATATTACCGCTGAGATCGCGATCATCACTATGCGCGCCCAGTTTTTAAATTTGATCAAGAATACAGCGACGACGATACATAAGGGAGTGATTATCACATATAGATAATTTGAGATCGGGGGATTATACTTCCAGCCTTCCCGAATAGACAATAGGCTCATAACCGATAGGATAAGAAATATTATTCCGAGTATCTTTACTCCTTCTGGCTTTTTAACTTTGCTTCCGCTTCGCAATCCCGAATTGCTTTCTTTTGCGGATAAATCATCCGATAAATTGACTCCACATTTTAGACACACCTTCCAGCTATCATCGTAAGTTTGCCCGCACTTAGAACACTTTTTCATAAAGCTCCTATTTTAAAGATGATGTAAGGCAGAAACAAAAGTGACCCCTAGTTTCAGAGGTCCTTTTGTAGGTGATAGGCCTGATGGCTTTCGCTATCTTTGGCATCTCCTCCTATATTTCCGTAGTAAGTCTACCCTATAATTCCGCTATTTACAAGGCACGAAGCGCGAATTTATGAAGCATTCTCTACTTTATTAGGAGTGACGTCTTTTGCGGGAAGAGTCCATCCGCAAATCGTACACATCTTACATGAACGATCTACTTCATCGATATGCTTGCCACAACACGTGCATTTCATATTATTCTCCCTGTTTTTTACCGGCCTGTTTTTAAACTTTCTTACAAAGTGGGCAAAAAAAATACCGCCTCACACACCACATCAACCTCACAACATATTAAGTATACGCTATGCCACCGCAATATGCAAGGGCTGGGGCCTTACTTTTTAATTTCTAACCATTTACCCGGTTTTATATCCCCCAGGCTGTATGGCCCGAATTTTGTCCTGACGAGCCGCTTCACGGGTTTATCGAAACTCTCGAACATCCGCCTGATCTCCCTGTTCTTGCCTTCCATCAGGCTCACCCTTATCCAACTCTGGCCATCTTTATACTCGATCACTTTGACGCTTTTAGGCTGCGCTTTTTCGCCGCGGCCTATATCGACGCCTCCCAGCATCTTCAGTATCTCATCCTGAGAAACAGCACCGTCTATAAGGACTTCGTACGTACGCTCGATCTTATAGCGCGGTTCCGTAAGAATATTTCCGAATTTAGTGTCGTTTGTAAATATCAACAATCCTTCCGAATCGCGGTCCAGCCTGCCCACCGGGAACACCCAATCATCAATATCTTTTAGGAACTCATATACGGTGGGTCTCCCCAGTTCGTCCGAACGGGTGGTCACATAGCCTGAGGGTTTATGGAATAATATATACCGTTTTTTTGACTTAGGCAGAGGCTTTCCGTTTACAAAAATATCCCCGGGATCGCTTATCTTCGCGCCCGGGTCGAGTGAGGTCTTGCCTTTTATCTTAACCTTACCTGCCATAACAAGCTCAAGGGCCTGTTTTCGAGAACAAAGCCCGGATTTGGATATCATACGTATGACATTATGCGGCAAGACAGGTCCTTTTTATTTACACGGCTTGCGGAAACCGCACCTTCTATAGAAACAAAATAGACCTCTAATTTCAGAGGTCCTTTTGTAGGTGATAGGCCTGATGGCTCTCGCTATCGTTCCATCTCCTCCTATTGTTCCTACCTAAAGTATACCCTATAATTTCTATTTTGACAAGGTACGGAGCGCGGATTTATGAGGTGTTTCGGCTCTTACTTTATCAGGCGTCCGAGGGCGGCTACGACGGCCGTCTCTACGCGCAAAATACGATCTCCTAAACTGACGCGCTTACATCCGGCTCGTTCAAACTCAGATACTTCGTCCGGCAGAAATCCGCCCTCCGGTCCTATCGCAAGAGTGAATGCGCCCTTAACGCCGCATGGCAGTATGTCAAGCGCGCCTTCCGGATGCGCCACAAAGGCGCTCGTGCCTTTTAAGATGTCGGGGAGCTCCTCCCCTACGAAAGGATTGAATTTCATACGACATAAAATCTCAGGCATGACAGTGTCCTTGGCCTGCTCTAATCCCAGCGTGAGCTGAGCTTTTATATTTTCCTCTTTCAATACGGGGCTCTTCCAATAACTCTTCTCGACCCTCTTTGATTGCAAAAGTATTATCTTCTTTACCCCAAGCGCGGTAATATGACCGAGAAGCCGGTTAAAGACCAGCGGCCTGGGCATTGCGAGTATTAATGTCCCGGACACCGGATGCGGCGGATCTTCATAAAGCGATATCTCCATCTCTATAGCCCTGTCATCTATCATTAATACGCGTCCCCGACCGATCTTTCCATTGACCAGGCCCACACATAACTCCGCCCCCAAAACCGGTTTAAGAAATTCCCGGATATGCTTATGCCGCCGCCCGGTAATAACAGCGCGCTTCCCGGAGTCGGTGAAGTCTTCTTTTGATAATAATATGAGGTTCAAGGTTACTCCTGTCTTACAAATAATAAGGGACAACTACCGATATTTTACATCAAAAACCGGTCGCTGTCCCTATTAAATATATTCCCTTATTATGCCGCGGTCCAGAATTCCTTCATAAGCCGGATCTCAGTTCCGATTTTTTCGATCAGACTTACTATCTTACCCAGACAGTAAATTATCCTATCCTTGGCCTTAGCCGGATCGGCCGATTCATCTCGGGATTCGACTATGTTGGCCATGAATTCATCAATATCGGTATCGCTATCCAGCATATCCTTTAACATCGTCCGCAGGATCACACCCGGCGCGGAAGTATTATCGCCTTCGTAAAGACGCGCTATGATCGCGAGCATCAGAAGTTTCGACTGGTGTATAGACCTTTCTCCGGCATCCATCTTATCGTAGCCGGCGGGTAAAGCCACATTCACGAGACGAACCCCTATAAATATATCAGGGTCGCTTTCGGCAAGGCCTTTTATATTTATATCCGCAATAGTACGCTCGGATATTATTATCCTTTTAACGCCCTCCAGCTTCGGCGTCTTAAGAAGCGCGCCGAGATGTTCCTCATCGGAGTACTCCCTGCACTTTATGGAGTCGGAGCCCCTGCGCTTACGAATGTCATCCAGGGCTTTCTTTACGGAGTCCGTCAGTTTCATCTGCTGCGGAATTATTATCTCTACCCCGTTTGAATTCAGGAGATCCGCGGATTGCCATATATTCTTTAACACAGTTTCCCACTCAATTCTTTCTTCCTCGGTGAAGGTCCCGGGCCCTATGTCCAGGCCCAGCCTTACAGTAAATTCCGATATAACATCTACAAGTTCCTGACTTACCGGCATCACAGTGGCGGGCTCAGGCGTTGGCGCGTTCTCCGGTAATTGCGCGACATCCGGTGCCGGTTCCGTCGAAGTTACCGAATGCTCCACCGCCGGCGATGAGAGGACTCCGAGAGCTCTTGCGCTGCGATCCCGGTGTTTTTCACTTTCCGGTGAACCGGCCGCAATATTCATCGTAGTCACCAATAAATCACGCGTAACTTTATCCACTTTAGCCAGAAACGGTATCTGCTCATTTATAATATAACTCGCAAGGATATCATTAGGGGAATGTCGAAGAGTCGTGGAAAGCTGATCTACGGCTTCTTGAGGGGTAAAACCCTCTTTCATAAGTTCGTTCGCCGGATCGGCGTGGTTCTGGATCCTTGCTCTATGGATAGCAGAGGCGACTTCAAGGGCGCGCAGTTCAAAATCATCTTCTTCTCCGGAGACCTTAGTATAGAGCGGCAGGTAGCCGTTCTTAACCTGTATCAGCCACCGATTATCCTGAGTTACGGCGCGATACTGAAGTTCCTGCCAGATTTCTCTATCATCCCTGAATACGGCATGAAGCTGGCGTAACGACGTAAGCCAGGCCACGGGATTAAATGGCTCAAACCCCTCGCTTACGTTTAATTGCTCGCCACCCCTTTCCCATTTAAGATTTATTACGCTGTCTTTCGGGCCGTCACGGTTTGTCACCTGCATAACCTCGGCGCCGCCATGGGCTTCCTGGTAACTCAGACCTTTGGGCTCAAACTCCGAAGGCATACCAAAAACGGAAGCGCCTGTATATATCAGCCCATAAAGCTCTTCCTCTTTGACGGAATTAACCGGCTCAGATCGAAATTTAAATTGGTTTGGGAACTTATGAGCTATATCAAACAAGCCGCCCCCCAGGCCGGGCTCACCGACCTTGCCGGCTACGATAAATTGAAACTCGGGAATGAGTATGCACAATACCTCTACCGCTCTTAAAGTAGGCCTTCCATTAGCCGACGCATAACTTATAAGTTTATTCCTGTCCTCGGGGCTTAGACCGGAAACGACATCATTCATACCCTCAAACCACCCGGAGAAGGACTTTAAAATATCGGGATTATCACTGCTCCATACTTCCCCCAGGAGCAACTGGTGCCCTTTTTGCGGACATATACGATGAAGCATATCGACTAAGAAAGCCTCAAAGCCCGGGCTGTCCTCTCTTAAACCGAACGCCTTCTGCAGCGCTTTCTTTCGTTCCGGCAGAACCGATTTTTTAAGTTCTTCAAATTTCCTGCGGCGCTCCGACTCATGTCCGATATCCATGAAGCTGAATCCGAACAGTTTTCTCTGCCACTCGGCCAGGCCGAAACCATTAGGGATGGCCGAATAGGCGCCGGTGCTCTTTTTCCACTGATAATGCGCTACGAGTTTGCCGAATTCATCGTCATAAAGCCAATTGAGGCTGCGTTCCTGGTATCCCGGGCTTACGGTCACAAATTCGTCTGCAGTAAGAGAGGCGGTATAGGCCGGATTGATAGACCAGTCGCCTTTACTGACGAGTATCTCCCATTCCTCCGGTTTAAATCCGAGATCGAGACTGATAAGCATGTCTCTTTTACCTAAATCGGGCTCATCGATCTTGCCCAGATAATCCCTATGTAGATTATGGCCGACCGAGATGACACGCGTTCCGGCAAAATGCGGATCGTTCCTCAGATTTTTATCATTTAAGTCTTCACGGCCGTAACCTTCAAGAAACGCTTTTATATAGGCGGTGGGCCAGTCGGTGGTCTGGATGACGCTCGGATGTATATTCATCTCCCTGGCCGCGAGCAGGGTCCCGAGAGATAACATCCTGGCGAAACGTAACCGATATCCTACGCTGCCCTCATAAGCGCTCTTGCCGTCAGCTCTTTTGCCGTCCAGCTGCGCGAAGCGTTCGTCGCATTCGAGATAGAGGACGCGGACCCCGCTCTGTCTCGACTCATATATCTTGGCGGTGTTTTCTTCTATGTTTCCGCCGTTATCGAACGGCACTTTGATCGTGCGGCCGGTATCTCGAGGGTTAAACTTCTTGAAGATATCGGATTTCTTATCCGCGAAGAGCGGCACCACTACCGTAACGTTCACTCCGAGTTCCGCTAATTGCTTGGCGATATCCGTGATATACAGCGCCAGCCCTCCGGTGCCTGACGACCATAAGGATTCGGGCGAAGAGAGCACTATATCTCCGTGCTTGGCGCCGCGCAGGATCTTTACGGCCGTTGCGCTCTCCACCGGAGAATTGCCCCTTGAAAAGATGGCGATATTAATAAGATAATCATGGATCTTCTTCTTAAGTTCGGGATGATAAAATATGATATCGTGAAATATGCTGCTTAAATCACTTACCTCAATACGTGGGTTTTCTGCGACTATACGGGAGAGCTGCTCGAAAAGTTTAGAGAAATCCTCCATGCCTCCCTCAACCGCCCTCATTATCTCTCTTGCGATTATACAGTGGGCGATGCGGTCTTGGGGGCCATAGCGGCGGAAGCGCTGTATGCTATCCCGCAGGACCATGCGATACTGGTCCGGATCGAGTTTCAGTATATCATCGGAGACTTTGGCCAGGCGATATACGCGGATACCGAGTATTGGAAGAGCGCGGCGGGGGCCGATACCGAGTTGGTTTATCTCCTTGCCGGAGAAGAATATCTGCTCACCGGGGTTCTCCTTAGTGACTGAAGGCTTCGCATTGGTATAAACCTCCTCCAATTTGTAGACCGCTTCATCATCGAATGTCCCGAGCCCGGCCCCGTATTGCCTCGAGCTATGAGGATAAAAATTTATACTGGCGGCATACTGCGAACCCATATGGAACAGGCCGATCAGCGTATCCTGGCCAACTTTTCTTGCTGCGCCGATAACCCTGTCATGCCCGACATCGAGCGGTATCGGCCAAAAATCGGACGGGCCTTCGGTCGTATCCGATCGCCTGTCGAAAACCGTTAACTCGCCAATTTTTTTGGAAAAATTCCCAAGGTCCGCGAAATATCTGTTCTTCCAAAGGGCGTGAGCGGTCGAACCTGATTTACCGCCCCATACCCCTTCGGCTCCGGGAAAGTAATTACCATTCACGATCCGAGCCGGACCGTAGTTATTTACATACACCCGCCAGTGGTCGGCGAATACTTTCTCCCAATTTACCGAGCCGTCCGGATTGCGGTAAGAATAATGAAAATGCTGAAAACTGGCTCCTCCGTTTGCGAATATAGTGGCCGCGGTCGCTACGAACGCCGCGTCTCCAAAAGCGTCTACCGCGGGCACATGGTCGTCGTGATTATATATCGCCGATACGGTGCCGCCGCCCCAGCGCTCCCATATGCCGCGAAGCCACCTGGATGTGTCGACAAACTCCTGCTTAGCGGACTTCTCTTTTCTGACTATATTCCATAAATTGGCCACTAGCGGATCGAAAGGATAATCGACGCCGGCCTGGATCAGTCTGGGTTCATTGCCGTGCCAGTTCTCTCCAAAAAATTTAACGCTGTGCCCTTTTTCAAGGCCCGCTTTCTTGACTTCATAAAGAATAGCCCCGAGAACGCTGTTTGGCTCCAACGTTCCGCGCAGATCGAGAGTATTCATGGTATTGGTAGTTATATATCCGTAAATTTTGGCCGGCCCAGTCAACTCGCCCCTGGTCTGGATGGTGGTATCGAATACATGCGCCACGTCAATGCGGAAATCAAATCCGAGGCGCGCGAGAGTCGAGAGTTGGTCTATATAGTCTTTAAGATTGCGCGGATCGGCCCAATTGCGCATGTAACTGTCCTCCCATTCCGGAGAAAGCCCTCCGTCGGAAGCCGAGCGCCGGACGAGACGGCCGGAATTGCCGTCAAGAACCCATACCGGGGTCCTTGGGCTGGACTGGCGGTCCGATTTGGCCGCGTGAGGTATCATATCGAGTGCTATGGCTATGCCGATCTTATCGGCGGCTCTCTTTAGCGCGAAGAGCCCCTTCATTCCGCCTATGCGCGAACTGACATGTATCTGATCGAGCGGCGCGAACGGCGACGCGTCGGGATTTACTTTATCGTCCGCGGAACCGACCTCGAGGGCCTGGATGTAGATCTCGTCGAACCCCTGATCTTTGAACTCCTGAAGCTGTTTCTCCAGATCATTTAAGGTGCCGAGCTGTATATTGCCGAACTCATCCACCATCGGTTTTGAGCCGTCAAGATTAAGATTAAAGACTTCCGGACGCAATCCGACGAGACGTAATCCGCGGATATCTTCCTGAAATTTTATTATCCCGTTTATCCTTGAGCGTCCGTTCTGTGGATTTTCGACATCAAGAGGCGATTCAAGATAATTCCACTCGTCACTTCCGGGTCTCCTGGTCTGGAAAGCGTAATGCACCCACCCTTTATCGACCGGAACCTCCCACTTATACTCGACTGTTTTTTTATCTCTGTCTATTTTAACCGGCGAAAGTGTATGTGAACTCTGCACCGCCGAGCCGAACTGATTCCAGCGTGCGCGTACTTCATCGGGGGTATCTTCATACGGAACCTCTATCCGGACCGTAAAGCCATCGCGATCGAAAGCGGAATAGTTAAATGTGGTTTGCGGAAATTCCGCGGGCCGCTCGGTCTTGCGATCAAAGACGAAACGGTTCAGCGCGATGCGCGTGTTAAAATCCGGGTCCGTCTTAGCTATGCCAAACAGAATATCGGAAGCGGCCCTCGTGCGGTCGGCTCTCTTAGGATCGTTATCGAGCGACCATTGCTTAAGACGCTCTATCGCTGCGCCTTTCTTTTTGGATGAAGCGATATTCACATCATCGATAAGTTTAAGAAGGGCCGGATACTTCGCGTAGAGAGTCCTCTCTTCGACTATATCGCCGGCAACCTTTTGAACGTCCCGCACTATATCGACGCGCAGGCTCCCGAGTTCGTACCCGATAGCCGCGTCTTCCGTGGCTATCCAGTCTTTTGCGATACCGGGGGCGATGCGTATGACTTTATTGACCCCTGAGCCCATGTTATAAACTATGTAAAAATGGGTTGATCTCGTTCCCTTACCCGTCCGGTAAGTCTCGCGATAAACGACCGATGGCGCTGGAATGTCCCGGCCCTTAAAGAAAGACGCCGCGATTTCTATCGCAGACTGTCCTGTTCTGGCCTTGATTAACTGATGATAAACCGAGTGCGCGGCGCCGGCATCATTTAAGAACCCATGCCAGGCTTCTTCGATACGGATTATCTCGT
>Ga0268276_1003879_pt1 | contig 11090 bp, 5 predicted proteins | sample saktaG_4_FD_190145 | JGI IMG/M metagenome (GOLD analysis project Ga0268276, IMG submission 190145) | Saline water microbial communities from Sakinaw Lake, British Columbia, Canada - sak_2010_1_5_45m | ecosystem: Environmental > Aquatic > Non-marine Saline and Alkaline > Saline ...
GTGATCACAAATTCCTTGGTCCTGGTGATTCCTGCTTTTTCAAAGGTGGCGGTCATCACCACCTGGATTTCGGAACTGAAAGGTCTTGTAACTAGTCCGTCATTGGTAATGTAATCAGTATTTGATGAGGACCAGACAATCGGAATCAGATACATTGATTTGAACAGGAACAGATTGCCTCTGGTATCCTCGGCAAACGGAATTTCCAGATTGTATGCCAATTGATCCAACAATGCTTCGATATCGATTGCTTCCTCGGGATCATAAATAGATTTTCCATCGGCAGTTTCACTCGATGATTCAATTAAGATATTTCGTAGATATGATTCAGGGACAGCACTCGGTGAATCGTTATGTCCGACAATCCGGATCTTGATGTCAGTAATTTCTTCACCCGTCATAAAGGCGAGTCCGCCTAGAGGTGTGGCTTCAAAAACAGCCTCGTCATAAATAATAAAATACTTATATCTGTCATATTCGGTGTCAAAGACAACCACAGTCCGGTAATACTTATCGGGAGTTATGCTAAAAATCGAGAGATCGATTGCTGTTTCTGTACCATCAGGATTCCTGTACGTGAGCCGGTTAGCACGGTTAGCTCCTACCGTGAACACACGGGAGGTACCGCTCAACAGTTCAATCGTGAATGAAGCTCCTCCCAGTGCCTGTTTAAAATCGAATACCAGAACGTATCTGCCTTCGCCAACCGAAACAAGTGACCTTGTATAGGAGGCCTCAATCGCAATTTCAGTAAGTTTAAGCGTCTTGCCAGTTGCTTCGTCGATGATGACAGCATTCCCTGGACTTACTTCAGTCCATGTTGTTTCGGACAAATCCGTTTCTGAAGGATAGTCGAAATCTTCCTCGAAACAAATGACGCCAGATTCAACATATCTAGCATATAAAGTTATGTCATTGCTAAGATATTCCAAGTTGAAAATCGTTGTCAACTCAACATCCATATACCAGCCGTAAAAACGCATATCGGTTAAGGAAGGTTTGGGAAGTGGTCCAACATGCTGATTTTCATAAAAAGACAATTCGTCTTCCAAGGAACCTCCAAGCGAATCAAATGTTATCGTATAAAGAGTTGCATCAGTCCAAACGGATACAAGAGTCAAATCAGTTTCGACAGGCAGATTAAAATCGTATTGAACGCCCTCAACAAACCAACCGACAAAGATTTTTCCGCTTTGAACCGGATCGTCAGGTTCAATTGCTTGAGCGTTCGCACTAACTAGTTGGACAACACCGTCGATACTGACAGAATAAGTCTCTACTTCTTCCCATTTTGCATATAAGGTCAATTCTGATAAAACAGGAGTTTGGAAATCATACGGGATCAGCAATTCAATATCACTATAAAATCCTGCAAAAGCGTAACCCATTACTGAATCTATTTCAGGCACTGCGAGATTCTGACCATCGATAATTTCGATAACTACATCAGGCAGATCATGACCCAAAACAAAGGTGACTTCATGTCTTGTAGGAGGATTGAAATACATTCCGGAAAGATGATACATGCCATTGTCATAATACCAATTGCCATTTTCGGAAATATCTGTCAGGTGCGTGTTCCACCAAGCGAGATCGCAATCTGCCTTTGAAGCGACGATAAATTCCGCAGAAACCATCTGTTTTGCTGGTGTGCCAAAAAATACAGTTTCCACCATGAAAACGTCATTGACAGTGGTCACATACTGATCGCCCGAGATATGACCAAGGTTTGTATTTCCAGCCGTCAAAGTTCCTGTGAAGAATACCTGGTCGAGTGAACTAGATAAGACTTGGTTTCTACCAATGATACCCGCTACATATTGAGTAGCAGAGATTTGTCCGGACAAAACCACTCTTATCGTATTGATTGAGCCACCGTTTTTGATTTCGCCAATCAGGCCACCTGCTCTTTCGGAGGCAATGACGATTATATTCAAATCACAATCTGATATTGTGACTGTCGTTCCATCAACTTGACCGATCAAACCACCGGCATTTTTCAGATTGTTTGAAATGGATGTGTTAACGATAATGATATTACTGATACTGACGGTTTTCTTTGCTTGGCCAAGCAAAGCTCCGGCACCTTCATCGCGACTGGCATGAACTGAGGAATCAAAAATTTGAATGTTTTCCAAAACGTTTCCGTCAGCATCAAGTTGACCCGCAATCAAGCCCGCTCTTTGTCCTGCTGACACACTGGAAATATTGACATTTGAAAGAATTAAATCATGCACATATGCACCGCCAAGCCGGGAAAAAATCCCACTGATCCCCGTGCCGTTGATAGTCAAATTTGAAATCACTTTGCCGTTTCCGTTCAGTTCTCCCCTGAATGTGCTGTCAAGATAATTCCAAGTATATCCTTCAAAATCGAGATCCTGAGACAAATAAAAAGTATCATAACTTCCTGAAGTAGCCATAGTATTAAATTCAGACAAAGTAGAAATAGGCGTTCCTTCTGGCACTGCTTCTTCCCACTTGCCATATAATGTCATATTTTCTGTGACCAAGTCAATGGAAAAGTTCCACAAATTCTCATAACTACTGTCTTTATACCAGCCCAAAAATACATAGTCATCTGATTCTGGCACTTCGGGAACTTCCAGCAATGAACCACTCGAAACTACCAATTGAGGAGGAATATAACTACTCAGTTCAGTAACAAAAACAACCGTCAAAAGTTCTGCGGTGGTGGTATTTGTCGTAGTTGAAGTCGTTGTTTGAAAAGTGGTCACTCCAGTAGTTACCTGTTGGGCAGTTGTCAGGATAGCGGTCGTTGAAGCTGAGATTGTTGTTGTCGAAGATGAGACTGTCGAAGTCGTTATGCTAATTGAACTGACAGTTGATGATGTGGTTGTGTTTGAAGATGTGGTCAAAGATGTAGTAGTTAATTTTGAACATGCTGATATTCCAACTAAAAACGTACAAATCATAATCGCAAACGCAATTTTCTTCATTTTCATAATGATTAATCTCCCTGTAGACTTGTCGTCAACGCCATCAATGTAACCGTTTTCGCGCTTTCATAATACATGAAAAATTATCACAAGTCAACGGGATAAAGCGGAATTCCAAAAAAAATGTAGACATCGTCTATTATTACAGACTCTTCCCGTACATTTTCAAACAAGGTAGCGATTAGATCTCATTTTTTGCATTTTGTTGTATTCTTTGAATGGTAATTAAATTTTATTTATTACAGAATTAAAATCATGGGCTCATTATTAATCTTGTTTTTTTCCTTCAAATTCAACAATATTATGGTACAATAAAAATAAAGAACACTAGATTCGAGGTGGTAAGATGGCAAATATCAAAGATGTCGCCAAAATTGCGGGAGTCGGTATCGCGACGGTCTCAAGAGTGATCAATCATTCGGGATATGTAAAAAATGATACTCGGAAACGCATTGAGAAAATTGTCAAGGAGTTAAATTATCAACCAAATGAGATAGCACGAAGCATGACTAGGCAGAAAAACAGTATTGTTGCTTTCATTTTGCCTAACAGCACCCACCTTTTTTTTGGAGAACTTCTCTATTATGTAGAGCAAGAATTATTTCTTCAGGGCTATAAAGTTATGCTTTGCAACTCAAGCGAAAAGATTAGCAAGGAAATCGTCTATTTGGACCTATTGAAGAATAATTGTGTTGATGCAGTGATTCTTCTGACAAACAATGACATCGAAAAGTATCTTGACCTTCGCTTCCCAATTGTTTCTTTCGACCGCAGATTTGAAGGTGTTCCTTTTGTTGCGAGTGACAATTTCACGGGTGGTATTTTGGCAGCAAAAAGACTACTTGAAAAAGGCTGCAAAAAACTTATGTTCATCGGTGATGATGCCCAAGGTGACAATACTCCTGTAATCACTGAAGTGACAAAACGGCGAAAAGGTTTTTTGAGTTATTTGCAATCGAAAAACATCAATGATTTTGTCAATATTGAATATCCACTTGGAGATTATTTTATCAGTCCTGAAGAAATCAAACCCATGCTAGAACCTTATCCGGATGTGGACGGTATTTTTGCTGTGTCCGATCCTGTTGCTTTATCAGTCATAAGAGCATTGGAAATGGTGGGAAAAAGAGTTCCTGAAGATGTCAAAGTAATCGGCTTTGATGGAGGAAGAAGTTATCTGAATCTTGGTATAAAAATTACCTCAATTAACCAATCTTCAGATCAAATAGCTAAGGCAATCAGCGACATAATCGTCGCTCATTATCGAAAGGAAAAAATCGATAACAAGATTATTCCAGTCTTTTTAAACGAGGGAGAAACAGCTTAATAAATATTTCCCCAATGAATTGACAACGCTTTCAAAACATGATATAATCCATTTATCGATAGGGAGTATTTTTTTTCAGGGTACATGGAAACCTTTCCATGTTTCCCAGAATTGCGAGGTAATGCAATGCCCTTTGACAAACATTTCCGCATCCTTAACGAAAACAAAACAATTACGATTGTTGGCGAAATTTTAATTGATGAAATATCTGATGAAGAAACGCAGGAAACATATCAGCTGTTTGGCGGAAGTTCTGCCAATATAGCAGTAAACTGCACCCAAATTGGCATCCATTCCGCTTTTTTCGGAACGGTTGGCAACGACAAATTCGGTTCATTTCTGATCAATACACTTTTGCACGAACACGTTGATAACAACATTACAGTTCTTCCGTTTCCGACTTCAATTGTTTACTTGAACAAAAATCAACTTTCTCCTTTACCATACTTTTCCAGGTCCGTTGATTATCGCATCGAATTCTCCGATGTTTTAAGAATAAAAATTCTTTCCTCTAAAATCCTTCATTTTTCATTTTGGCCATTGTCAAAAGAACCTGGAAGAGATACAATCCTCAAAGCAATAGATTTTGCAATACAAAACAAGGTTTCGATTGGTTTTGATCCAAATTACCATCCTTTGCTTGATGACGAAAATCAAAGTGGCCTTGAAATAATAAAAAAAGTAATGAAAAAAGTTGACATTATTAAGCCTAGTCTCGATGACTCAAAACGAATCTTCGGTAAAGAATGTTCACCTGAGGAATATTTGGATTTATATGAGCAACTCGGGGCGAAACTGATAATTATCACACTCGGAGAACGTGGATTGATTGCTCGTTATGAACATGAAACTATTACGCTACCTTCATATGCCACCAAAATTGTCGATTCCACAGGTGCCGGAGATGCTTTTTGGAGCGGCCTTTACGCAGGAATATCCAACAATGAAACAATATTTGATTCCATCCGACTCGGACTTGTGGTAAGTTCTTTAAATCTTCAAGTCATCGGTGCCAACTGCAATTTACCCCGATATGAAGAACTGAAGAAATTATTGAACGCGAGGTAATTTAATGTACATCGTATTTTTAAACCCTCAGGGAAATTTCGATGCGTCTGATTCCTACTGGACAATGCATCCTGATTTTGGTGGTCAGCTGGTCTATGTCAAAGAATTAGCAATTTCAATGGCAAAATTAGGTCATAAAATCGATATCCTCACAAGACAAATTATCGACAACTCTTTTCCTGAGTTCCAGAACAAATACGATACGTATCAGAATATTGACAATGTCAGAATCGTTAGAATTCCCTGTGACGGTTACAATTTTATTAGAAAAGAAGAGTTATGGCCTCATCTCTTTGAATGGACAAACAATATTATTCAATTTTTTATAGATCAAGACAAATATCCTGATTTTATAACCGGACACTATGGTGACGGTGGAATCTCTGCTTTGATGCTTAGTTCGAAGCTACATATTCCTTTTTCCTTCACAGGCCATAGTTTGGGAGCTCAGAAAATCGATAAACTGTTGCAAAACAACAACGATTTGCACAGCCTTGACTGTGCTTACCATTTCCGAGAACGAATCCTCGCGGAAAAAAATATCATCAAAAATGCCAATATTTTGTTTGTTTCGACAATTCAGGAACAACTTGAACAATATTCTCATCCTTTATATGTTAAAGAGAGTACAAGCAACCAATCGGCATTCACCCTTGCGCCTCCTGGTGCAAACACAAACATATTCACAACGGATCCAAAACCAAGTGATGACAATTATTATCGAAAATTTATTTCGATCCTAAAACGTGATCTTGAACAGTCAAGAATCGATTTTCCCATGATTGTACTTGCCAGCAGACTGGATGAGAAAAAAAACCATCTTGGTGTGGTAGAGGCCTTCGCCTCCGATATTTTACTCCAGAAAAAATGCAATCTAGCAATTTCACTTCGGGGAATGGAGAATGCTTTCGAATCAATTGATCAAGCTTCTGATGAGGAAAAAATAATTCTGAAACAAATTTTGGATTTGATCAAACTTTGTCATTTGAGCGGAAAAGTAATACTGATTAGCATCGACTCTCAAACTGAATTAGCTGCTTTTTACCGTTTTGCTGCACAGAAACAATCTTTATTCACACTGGCTTCATTTTACGAACCTTTCGGATTGGCTCCAATCGAAGCCATGAGTTCGGGATTGGTTGCGGTTGTCACCGCCAATGGAGGCCCGAAATCCGTATTGATTGAAGGCGATATCCATTACGGGGAACTTATCGATCCATTCGATATCAAGTCAATCTTGACAGGGTTGCATAATGCCTTTGACAAGTTCTCCATATACCAGACACTTGGACGAGAACGAGTAGAAAAAAATTTCACCTGGATGGCGACCGCAAATAAATACCTTGACGCTATCAAAGAGGCGATTATGAGCAAAAAAAAGCGCAGTTTGTCAATACCCGGGTATTTTATTGAACCCGATCATAATCCCATTGATTTCAATATTCTTGGATAAATAAACGATAGATAAGGAGAGTGCATGTGAAAAAATGAAAGTCTTCTGCCAAAAAGTTGGAAAATGGCTTTTGAAACTACTTCTTCACCTGGGAATGATCATTATTTCAATCCCCATGGTTTTTGTGGTTCATCCGGTATATTCACTGGTTAGATGGGTTTCCTCGACATTTTTCAAAAAAACTCTGCCTCCAATTTCTCTTGCCAACAAAAATTCACTCTTCGCACCTATGTTCAACAAAATGACGGGTTCGACCACGAAAGCTCAAACAAACCGGACTTTTATCTACTTTCTCATTCCAGCACTGGGCGCCTTCACCATTTTCGTGATTGTACCGTTTTTCATGGGAGTATATTTCTCGATGACAAACTGGGACGGAATCAACAATGCTAGTCTGACTTTTGTCGGATTTACTAATTACAAAAATGTATTTGCCGATTCGAGATTCATCTACTCTTTCATGAGAACTTCTTTGTATTCGATTCTCAATATTGTCATTATAAACGTTGTTGCATTTTTTCTAGCACTTCTTGTCACACAGAAACTGAAGCTCAAGAATATCTACCGAGCAGGTTTCTTCATGCCAAATCTGATTGGCGGCTTGATTCTCGGATATATTTGGAAGTTCATTTTCAACAACGCGGTCCCGGCAATATTTTCACCTGGATCGGCTGTTACAAGAACTTTAATCACGAATCCTGATACTGCCATGGCGGCACTGATGGTCGTGGTAACCTGGCAATACGCCGGATATATCATGATGATCTACATAGCCGCATTGCAAAATGTGCCTCTGGATTTGATTGAGGCTAGCAAGATCGATGGGGCAAACGGGGTTCAGCGTTTAAGACACATTACAATGCCCCTGGTCGCTCAAGCTTTTACGGTCTCTTTATTTCTGACTTTGGTCACTTCGTTCAAACAATTCGACACAGTACTCGCTCTGACAAACGGAGGTCCGAGTACATTGATGCCGGAATGGCTCTCAAATTGGTTTAATCTACCGTTTGCGCCCAATGTCAAGTCATTGAATTTTATCGCTTACAATATTTGGGATACCGCCTATAACATGAACAAACTGGGTCAGGGTCAAGCCAAGGCAATCGTCTTTTTCCTTATCCTACTTGTCTTTTCCATCGCGCAAGTGAATTATTCCAAGAAACGCGAGGTGGAATTATAATGAAAAGGGAACATGTAAAACTTCTCGTTCTTGAGATTTTCGCCATTGTTTTGTTGTTGGTTTTCTTCACGCCAATGGTAATTGTTCTGATCAACGCAGCGAAAACCAAAATCGAAATCGATAATTCCGCAATTGCGTTACCCATCAACTTTTTGCAGTTTTTCACCAATGTCCAGAGAGTCGTTACCGAACCGAATGTTAAGTATTTTTCTTCCTTCACCAATTCACTCGTTATCACTACCGGGAGCCTGATAGTAATCGGTATCGCCAGCTCCATGGCAGCTTGGGTCCTTGTGAGAACTAAGACAAAATACTCATATTTGATTTTTCTGTTCTTCCTTTCCGGATTAGTAATCCCCTTCCAGGTCGTTATGTTACCGCTAGTACGGTTGCTTGATATTTTAGACAGAATAACTGGCATCCAGTTTGCTGACACATATCACGGCGTAATCCTGACATATCTTGGCTTCGGTGCTCCGCTCAGCATCTTCTTGTTCCACGGTTTCATCAAGTCGATCCCGATTGACATTGAAGAAGCTGCGACTATCGACGGCTGTTCCAAACCACAATTGTTTTTCCGCATTATCTTGCCTATCCTGAAACCGATATTTGTTACATTGCTGGTATTAAACGGCATGTGGATCTGGAATGATTACTTATTACCTTCGCTTGTTATCGGTATCGGAGGAGACAAACAGACACTACCCTTAGCAGTCGCCAACTTGGTCGGATCATTCGTCAAGGCTTGGGACTTGCAGCTTACCGCCGTAGTTCTCGCCGCAATACCTGTAATCATCCTCTTCTTGTTTGCTCAAAAGCACATTATCAAAGGAATGACCTCAGGGGCAATAAAATAATCTATTCTACTTGGAATCGAGGTGTTCTATGAAACAGATAACGAGACATAACCGGTTCAAAACTGAAGAATTGCTGGTGGACGAATCAATCTTTGCCATCCAGAACGGTCTGATCGGTTTGCGAGGAAACTTCTGTGAAGGCTATCAGGAAGAATCACACAATCAAACTCTTATCAACGGATTTTACAATACATATGACTATCATTACGAGGAAAATTCTCCCACGTTTCCCCAAACAGGGGAAAGAATTGTGACTGTTGTCGATGGCCAGATAATTCATTTTATGATTGACAACACTCCGATTGACATGAAGAATTGTTTTCTTGTCAACTTAGAACGAACATATGATTTGAATTGCGGGAAGACTATTCGCAAAGCGACGTATGTTGACCAAAACAAGCACAGATTCTTACTTACTGAAGAAAAAATGGCTTCGATGGTAGAACACGAATTGGCAATCATCAAATTGACTCTTGAGTCATTTGACTATGCCGGTGAGATCAAAGTCGAATCCATGCTATCCATGCCTCTTTTCGAGTCAAAACGCGCCTCTGACCCAAGAATAAACAAGTCGGGACGTCATGATCTTGTATTTGTCGACAAAAGTCTGGAAAACAACATTGCTTTCATGCATGTCAGAACAAGCAAGAGCGGACTCCACCTAAGTGTTTCAGCATATCACGACGAACCTATGGAAATTCAAGAAACTACCAACGGTTACCTAGCTACGAAAAGTTATCAAGTGAATAAAGGGGAGACAATCTCTTTGACCAAATTCCTCGTTTACACACCCTCTGTCCTTTATGACGACTTTCAAGACAAGAACCGTAATCTGATGTACAAAGTTATTAATAATGGTTATACGTTCTACGAAAAACTGCAAAATCAATATTACAGCTCTTTTTGGAACAGAAACGAAATCGAAATCATCGAGGATCCCCAGTCGACTATTGCGCTTGAATACAGCATTTTTCAGCTTGATGCAAGTTGCTTTGAAGACCACAGATTCGGAATTCCAGCAAAAGGCTTGTCCGGAGAAGGATATGAAGGCCATTATTTCTGGGATACGGAAATCTATGTTATCCCTTATTTCTCCCTTATCAATCCGGATAAGGCAAAACAACTGTTGTTACACCGCTATTTCGATTTCCCTTTCGCCAAAGAAGAGTCTATGCGTCTTGGAGTTAATAAAGGAGTTAAAATCCCCTGGAGGACTATTTCCGGAAAAGAGATTTCGCCATACTTCCTTGCCGGTAGCGCCCAATTTCATATCAATAGCGACATCGCATATTCTGTTATACAATACTACTTGATTACCAAGGATGAGGAATTTATGCTTGAATATGGCTTTGAAATGTTGCTTGAGACAGCAAGATTCCTTTATGCCAGCGGCAATTACTATGAAGGCTCATTCCATCTCAATGGTGTTACAGGTCCGGACGAGTATACAACTCAAGTCAATGATAACTATTACACGAATTCCATGGCAAAATTCCATTTTCAATGGTTATACAAATACTATCGGGAAAACGAATTAAAACTTCAAAATAAAATGGAGCTTTTGAACATTTCCTCTACGGAAATGGAAAACTTTTCCACCGCTGCTGAGATGATGACGTTGTTATTTGATTCAAAATTAAAGATTGTCGTTCAAGACCAGTCTTTCATGCAGAAACAGCCTTTGGACTTGAAACTAATGCCCAAAGACAATTTCCCGCTTCTGCTTCACTACCATCCCCAGTACATCTACAAACACCAAGTATTAAAACAGGCAGATGTTCTCCTTTCGATGTTCTTGCTTGACTATCAAAATCTTGAAGTTATGAAAAATAGTTTTGATTTCTATTTTGACAAGACAACCCACGATTCCAGCCTATCTAAATGCATTCATAGCATTGTCATGGCAAAAATCGGTAAAGTCGATGATGCCTATAAATACTTTGAGGAAGTCTTGGCGATAGATCTGGCAAACACACACAAAAACACTGAACACGGCCTTCACATCGCCAATCACGGTGGTGCATACCTCGATTTCATATTTGGCTTTCTTGGGTTGCGTGTAGCAGACGATATGTTGCATATCTCGCCAGTACTCCCCAAAAAAATAAAGGGATATAAAACAAAAGTGTATTTTCGAAATATTGAAATCGAAATTGAAGTCAAAGAAAAACTCAGCATCAAAGTATCCCGTCCGATCACAATTGGTATTTACAATGAGACTGTCCAAATTGACAAATCTTATTGT
>Ga0268276_1003880_pt1 | contig 11088 bp, 7 predicted proteins | sample saktaG_4_FD_190145 | JGI IMG/M metagenome (GOLD analysis project Ga0268276, IMG submission 190145) | Saline water microbial communities from Sakinaw Lake, British Columbia, Canada - sak_2010_1_5_45m | ecosystem: Environmental > Aquatic > Non-marine Saline and Alkaline > Saline ...
AATAATTACTGTTATAATTATTATTAGTAATAGTTGAAGTTACAATATTATTATATTCAATACTTTCACTAACAAGATTTTGTGGATCAGCGTTAATAGTTATTAAGCTAGTTCTTTGATTAGTTAAATCACTAAAGCCCAAAGTAAAGACGATACTTTCACCTGGTCGTAGAGAAATTTGAGTATTGGAACTATAAGTTGGAGTAGAGACGGAAGGCAATACAGCAGTAAAGGCCCAAGGACCGGTATTAGCATCACCATCATTTCTAATTTCAAATTTAATACCGACCATATCAGAATAGGTGAATTGATTTTGGCTAGTAATAAAATTAGTTCCATTAGTTAAGCGACCAATCTGAAGTACTCTAACGGCTAAGTCTGGCTTACCATAATAGATTGGCTGAATTGGTGCTGGTTGTGATGGGACATAAGGTGTGACCGGATTGGTTATAACAGTTGATGTTGCTGGCGTATTTATTTGGGGATTAACAACAGTTCTGGTAGAATCATTTTTTACTGTAACTCTCACGACACCAATTGTTTCAGATTCAAGAGTAGCATTATTTTCAAAAGCTGCGGTCATAACAAGACGAACTAAATTTTCTTCAGTGATGGCCTTGATATTTATATTTGTCTCATCTTCTAATAGATAATAAGGAATATCACATTCTATTTTTTTCAAGCCGTTACTTTCAATTGAAAAAAGATCAATATCAAAGTCACAAGCATAAGAGACGGTGAAAAAGCCGTCGGTTAAATCTCCACGTTTAAAATCAATGACAAAGTCTTCACCAGAATTGATGATATTTTTATTTGTTGTGATAGTCGCATTTTCCGCCGGCACAAAAACAGAATAAAGTGCAGCTGATAGGGAAGAGGAGACACGAGAAATAATCCCTGGTAAATAAGAGACGGTGAGTAAAATTATGATAATAATAAAAGCCACTAAAATCACCCCCAATAATCCCTTGACGGTTATATTACTGAACCAAGTATAGATTCTATTAAATATTCCTTTTTCTTCTTTGTTTTCCATGTTATATTGTATTATCATATTAATAAAGACGTAAGCTTGCTAAAAATCTTACTACAGGGTATTATACTATAATGCTTAAAAAAAGTCAAATCAAATTCACTTTCTACTTCATCATCACTTTTGTGGTCATTTTTATCTTACTTTATTTACTTGGTCTAGTTCCGGAATCTTTGAAGACAAATGACGGCGATTCTTTGCGAACTTTATGGGATAAAGCACAAAAAAATGCAATTATTGATCAAACTAATCAAAACCAAAAACTTTTAACGGGTGAAGAACCGATTAGGATTGTAATTGAAAAAATTGGAGTGGATTCACTTGTGTCAAATCCAAATACAACTAATGTTGTGACTCTAGATGAATATTTAAAACAGGGAGCTGTGCGTTATCCTGGTTCTGGTTTGTTAGGTGTTGGCAATATGTTTATCTTTGCGCACAGTACTGGTTTTAAAGTTGTGAATAATCAAGCATATAAAACTTTTAATGGTTTTAAAGATTTGAAGGTGGGGGATATAATCAAAGTGTCTGGAGTTTCTAAGGTTTATGAGTATGAAGTATCATCAGTTACTTTAGTAGATGACAGTAAAGCTTTAGTGGAGTTTAATAATGATAAAAACATACTAACGCTCTCTACTTGTAATACTTTCGGTGCCAAGAGTGAGCGCTATGTAGTGACTGCAAATTATTTACCATAAAACCCTTTAGAATTAACGTATTTTAATAGGAAATAAAAAGAAAGAGAAAAAACCTTGACTTTTTGATTGTTATGATATATAATACCCAACATGATGAAAAATGATAAAAAAGCATTAGTTTTGTTTTTGGGAGTAATTTTATTTACTCTAATCTTTTCTTTTGGTTTAAATATCGTGGAAGCCAGAGTTTCTCCTAGTCAGATTTTGGAGATCAAAAATAATTTATTGGAATTAAGAGCTGATATAAAGAATGGCGAGGTTGGACTTGTGGAAAGTTTAACAGAGGAAGATAATTTAGTGACCAATTCCGTTAGATATTGTAATACAGCCGGGGGCACAATGTCCTTGAGCCAGTTTAGGTCTGCAAAGAATGATGGCGAGATATATGCTGATGTTGATAGTTCTGGTTCTGCTACTATCACAAATAATACTAATTGTTCTTTTCCAGTGAGTTTGGTTTCTTATAAAATGTATGATCAAACCCTTATTCATCAGGTATATTTTGATGGAGTAACTGGTACAGCTTTGCCAAATTCAGTTTTAACTTTAACTGTAGATTTGCCTCCATGTATGGCGCAAATTGATGCTTACTATGGTCAAATACAAACTTCTGTAAATACCTTAGATACAGGTAAGCTTATTAGTTGGAATTATTACCAAAATGGTGGAAATGGTTGGGAGGGCGCCTCAGGTAATTTTTGTTCAGACCCTCATACGGACGATGATTTATCTGGTTCTTGTTCGGTTACACCTAATCATTTAACTAATAATGGATATTTAAACTGGAGTGCTTCTGCTACCGGTGGTGATGGTGATTATGATTTTTCTTGGAGTGGAACTGATAGTTTAAATGGCAACGCTTCTTTTGTTTCTAAATATTATTCTACGACTGGAACTAAAACTGGAACTGTAACCATTACTTCTGATGGCCAAAGCATCACACGAACTTGTAGTGCTGTAGTTTCCACTACTTATAACAATGATTTAAATGTTTCTTGTAGCGTTAGTCGTTCAAGTGTGAGAGTTGATCAAAACGTCACATGGAGTGCTAATGCCACTGGTGGTGATGGTGACTATGATTATGATTGGGACGGAACTGAAAATTTGAGTGGTAGTAATAGAACTTTAACCTGGAGTTATGATTATACTGGAACAAAACGAGCAACAGTGACTGTCACCTCTGATGGTCAAACGGTCAGTGCTTCTTGTACTACTAGAGTTACTAGTGGTGGTAGTAGTGACGATGATTTGTCTGTGTCTTGTTATGCTAGTCCATCTACTACTCAAGTGGGTAATCGCATTCGTTGGTATGTGGAAGTAGATGGTGGTGACGGTGACTACGATTATGATTGGACTGGCACTAATGGTTTAAATAGTTCTAGTAAATCACCTTATATGACCTATTCAACTGTGGGACGAAAGTCTGCTCGAGTGACTGTGACCGACGGTGATGGTAATGAAGATTCTGATACCTGTTATGCTAATGTTAACTCAGTCTTAGCCTACAGTGAAACTTATCAGCCATTACAAACTGAAGGTATTTATTTAAGCCAAGTACCTTATACCGGTTTGGCTGATAATTCTAAATTAGCTTTCTTTATTGGGATCTTAGCCCTCTTCAGCGCTTGGATTGCTTATATTGTAGTTTCTTATAAGAAGAATTCTGGCGTAATAGATCCAAGATAAAGCTAATTCCAAAACTGATGTTAACAAAAGATCAGCCCTAGTGGTTGATTTTTTGTTTGGTCTTTACAATCTTTCAGCGATTTCTTTTTGGAGTTTGGTTTTTAGATTAGCGAGGGTGAGGATTTCTTTCTTTTCACCATCACGAATTTCTAGAGTTAATTCACCACTTTCAATTTCTTTATCACCGATGACCAACATATAGGGAACTTTATTATTTTTTCCAGCGCGGATTTTTTTACCCATTCCCTCATCGCTATCATCTAGATCTACTCGGATATTTAACTCTTTTAATTCATCCGCAATCTTTCGCGCATAATCATTATGATTTTCTCGGACTGGAATTATTTTAATTTGAGTTGGCGATAACCAGAGGGGGAAGTTTCCGGCATAGTGTTCAATTAAAATTCCCATGAACCTTTCTGGAGAACCAACAATAGCCCGGTGAACCATTACTGGTATTTTTTCTTTACCATCTTTATCAATATATTTTAGCTCGAATCGAACTGGCATAATTAAATCAAGTTGAATTGTAGATATTTGCCATTCTCGACCAAGGGAGTCTTTAGTTAAAACGTCCATTTTTGGTCCATACATTGCGGCTTCACCTACAGCCGTAAAGTAGTTTATTTTATTCTCTATCAGGATTTCCTCCAATTTTTGCTGGGCTTTTTCCCAAGTTTGAGGATCTCCAAGATATTTTTCTGGTTTACCTGGATCCCAAAGAGAGAGTCTTATTCTATACTCCATTTTGTATGTAGTCAGAGCCTTTTTTATTATCTCCAAGACATTTTTAAATTCGTCTTTTATCTGATCTTCACGGCAAAAAGAGTGGCCGTCGTCTTGACAGAAACAGCGGAGTCGGGCTAAGCCGTTAAGCTCACCCGGTCTTTCATCTCGATAAAGATTAGCAAAGTCAGCTATTCTTAGGGGCAGTTCTTTGTAGGTTCTGGGTTGAGAAGCGAATATTTGCGTGTGTTGTGGGCAGTTCATCGGTTTGAGATAGTACTCTTCCTTAGAATAATTTGAGATAACCTTAAGCATATCCTCCTTAAACTTTTCATAGTGACCCGAGACCTTGAATAAGTCAGCTTTATTTATGTTTGGAGTGTGAACCTCTTGATAGCCAATACTTTTTTGAAGTTCATTACAATAATTTACTATTTCTCTTCTAATGGTGGCTCCTTTGAAAGTAAAGAGAGGGAGTCCAGGACCAACCAAATCAGAAAAGACAAAGAGCCCAAGTTCTTTTCCTAGTTTTTTATGATCGTTGGCTTTCGCATTCTCTTGCTGATTGATATATTCCTTCAATTTTTCTTTAGACTCAAAAGCTAAACCATAAATACGAGTAAGCATTTTATTTTTTTCATCACCACGCCAATAAGCACCAGCGACGCGATCTAATTTGAAACAATCTTTAGGAATTTCTTTGGTATTGGTGACATGTGGTCCAGCGCATAAATCAGTAAAATCACCAGAAGTATAAATAGTTGGTTGACCACCGTCTTTGATTATTTCTTCAGCTAACTCTAATTTATATGGCTGATTGGCAAAAAGTTCTTTAACTTCTTTTTCGGAAACATCTTTCTTTTCAAATTTATCCCATTTCTTTAGTAGATCTCGCATTTTTTGTTCTATTTTTCCTAAATCTTTATCACTAATTGATTCACTTAATTCAAAATCATAATAAAAACCATTATCAATGGCTGGACCGATGGCTAATTTAGTTCCTGGATATAATTCTAAAACCGCCCCCGCTAAAAGGTGAGAGAGTGAATGTCTAATTTTCATTAAATTTTCATTTTCCATAGTATTTTTTAATTATTAAAATTGTTAATAAAGTAAAATCGCCCCGACAAAAAATGATGTTTCACTTTTTGTCGGGGCGAGTCTATTTCGCGGTTCCACCCGGCTTGCTTCTTGTTTTCTTTAGATTAGCCCTTTGGGTTCTTAGCTTTAGTCGCTCAGAATTACGGTTGGTAGCCGTAACAATCTCTACTCTTTTAATAATACTAGATACAAAATGTTTGTCAAATGGGTTATTGCCTTATATTTTAATAGGTGTTAAATTAAATTAATAGTCGTTAGGATTGTTTATTATTTTAATATATAAAATTATGGCAAAAAATTTTACTTGGTGGGTTGCGGAATTAATAATTTGGTATGCTTTTTTCTATTTAGTTATTTATTCAATTAAGAATCCGGTAAATATTGGTGTCTCCGCGTCTTTACTAGTATTACTGTCTTCTTTAGGCATTTTTGCTAGCCCATTAACCCGACACTTGAGTGTATGGAATAAGATAATAGATCGAATAATGAAGAAGGAGGATCAAGAGGGTAAATACTAAATTAACTCTTTCATCTTATCTACAATCAAAGTAGTCTCGCCATTACGGAGAGAAATTTTTCCTTTAATGGCAACACATTTATCTTTTATTAAAATATTTTTGAATTCAACCATAGTGCGAGGAAATACGACAGTTTCTATAACATCATCGAAGTCTGATAATTTAACAAAGGCCATATTGTCACCTTTTTTAGTTACAATTGCTCGAATATCTTCAATGATTCCGGCGACAGTTATTTCTTTATTTTCTTTTGGATTATTTTTTGCATGAGAAATATTATATTTTTTATCCTCAATAATTTTTCTAAATTTATCTAAGGGATGACCAGACAAATATAAACCTAATAACTCTCTTTCCCACCCTAATGTTTCTATTGGTGTGGCTTTCGGGGCATCAGCTAAAGTAAAATTATTGGCACTTTCTAAACCGGGAACATGGGTACCAAAAAGTGAATCTTGATTATCCGGAATCTGATTAGCCTCTTTGGAATAAGTTAGCATATTTTCCACATTTGCTAGCATTTGTCCACGTTCGCCAAATTCATCCATTGCTCCGGCTTTAATCAAAGCCTCCAGGGATTTTTTATTTAAGTTTCGATCTTTAATCCGGTCTAGAAAATTTGAGAGAGATTTGAATTTACCATTTTTCTTTCTTTCCTCAATAATTGAATTAGCAATACCTTCCCCAAAATTTTTTATTGTTGTTAGACCAAAACGGATAGTGTCTTGGTCGGCTTTCACCACAGTAAAACCCTGAAAACTTTCATTGATATTTGGTGGTAAAACAGGAATATTCATGCGCTTACAATCACCGATAAATTCGGCGATTTTTTCTACATCGCCAGAATCAGCCGTCAGAACACAGGCCATATAAGTAGCAGGGAAGTTGGCTTTCATATAAGCCGTCTGATATGCCACTCGGCCATAACTGGCAGCATGGGCTTTATTGAAACCATAGGCAGCGAAAGGTTCAATCAGGGCCCAGAGTTCATCGGCTTTTTCCTTGGGCATACCATTTTTTAACAGGCCTTCTTTTAATTTTTCTTTTTGTGCTTCCATTTCGGCGGGGATTTTTTTACCCATGGCCTTTCTTAATTTATCAGCTTCTAACCAAGAATAGCCACCAAGTTTTATAGCGATAAGCATCACGTCGTCCTGATAGGTAATGACACCAAAAGATTGTGACAAAATATCTTTCATTCGTGGATCTAGAAAGCGTATCGTTTTAGAATTGTGTTTTCTTTTTATATATTCTGGAATAGATTCAATTGGTCCTGGACGATAAAGAGCGACCATGGCATTGATGTCATGAATCGTTGTTGGTTTTAATTCTTTTAAATATTTTGTCATTCCCGAACCATTGAGTTGAAAGAGTCCTGTGGTCTCGCCTTTGGCTAAAAGATCAAAAGTTTTAGTATCATCTATTGGTACATTTTCAATATCTACTTCCGTTTTATCAATTTTCTTGGCTAAGGTTACAGCATTGGATAAAATCGCTAAATTTTTTATACCCAAGAAGTCAAATTTTAAAAGTCCAGCATCTTCCACGGCGTGCATATCATATTGAGTAATAATTTTTTCTTCTCCTTTGGTATCAAATTGTAGGGGGGTGAAATCAGTGAGTGGACTTGGCGCCATCACCACACCGGCCGCGTGAACAGAAATATGACGGGCGCAACCCTCCACTTTTTTTGCCATATCAATAATTATCCTTACTTCTTCTTCTTTATCATACATTTCTTTTAGTTCAGAAGTCTCTGCTAAAGCTCGGTCAATGGTCATAGGAAAACCCTGGGCTCCAATTGGAATTAATTTAGAAATTCGATCACCCAAGGTATAAGGATAATTCATAGCGCGCGCAACATCTTTTACAGAACCACGAGCCATCATGGTTCCGAAAGTACCAATTTGGGCAACCTTATCGGCACCATATTTTTGTCTAGCATAAGCAATCACTTCATCTCGTCTATTATCTGCAAAGTCCATATCAATATCGGGAGCTGATGGTCGCTCAGGATTTAAAAATCTTTCAAAGGGTAATTTATAGGAAATCGGATCAACATTGGTAATTTTGGTAAGATAGGTGGTCAATGAGCCGGCAACAGACCCTCGAATATTAGTTAGAATTTTATTTTCATGTGCAAATTTTAACAAGTCGGCAACCACTAAAAAATAAGGAGCATAACCCTTATCTTGAATCACTTTTAATTCATATTCTAATCGGTCTAGATATTCTTTATTTTTTTCTAATTTTCTGACAGTAAAACCTTCATGGGCTAATCTTTTCAATTCTTCATCTGCTGTTAATCCACTTTCTACCTTAAAATCAGGGAATACCCAAGTACCTAATTTTAATTCTAAATTACATTGCTCGGCAATTTTAATGGTGTTGGTAAGAGCTTCTGGAGTATTAGCAAATAGTTCCTCGGCTTTTTCTGATGAAATAAAAGAGAAATTTTCTTCATTACTATCTGAATTTTTATCACTAAAATCAGAATTGCTATTTACCAATAGCAGAGTATCTCGAGCCTTTTTATCTTCTTGATTTAAATAGTAAACATCATGGGCTGCGACGAGTGGGGTATTAGTCTCTCTTGCTAAAGTAACAATTTTTTCCATTAATTCCTCATGACCATCAATTTCTGGATGATGAGTTAATTCCAAATAAAAATTTTCTTCCCCGTAAACTTTTTTATACCACGCGACTAGATTTTTGGCTTCTTCTGCATTACTATTTTTAAGAGCTTGAGAAATAGCGCCAGAAAAAGAAGGTGAGATGCAAATTAGGCCATCATGATATCTTTCAATTAACTCTTTATCAATGCGCGGTTTATAATAAAATCCTTCAAGGTTCGCTAGGGTGGTTAACTTAATTAGATTATGATACCCAGTTAAATCTTTGGCTAATAAAATTAAACGTGTTCGTCGATTGTCCACCCCGCCTTGGCGGTCATTTCGCGTTCGGGCGGCAACATAAAAGTCTACACCTAAAATTGGTTTGATTTCTTCTTTTTTGCAAGCCTTATAAAATTCGATGGCGCCATACATATTGGCATTATCAGTTAGGGCCAAAGCCGGCATATCATATTTTTTCGCTTCCTTAATTAGTTCCTTAATTTTTGGCAGGGCATTAAGCAGGGAATAATGCGAGTGAGTATGTAGATGTATGAATTTCGATGGCATAGAGACATTATAGTCTATAAATAATTAAATTCCTAGAGTTCAATAAGTAAGTGCAACACTTCTGATAGAATAGAAGTGTTATGAAATATCAACATTTAACAATAGAAGAGCGAGAAAAACTGCAAATATTATGGTGGCAAAGGCTGTCATTGAGAACCATTGCCAAAGAGATTGGTCGATCTGTATCGTCAATTTCACGCGAATTGAAGCGTAATTTTCCACCCGAACGGAACGTCTATACACCTCGGATGGCTCATGAACGAGCCTTAACTAAACGCAAATGTCGTGGTCGCAAGGACCGGTTAAAAAATGATCGTATTCGTCAGTACGTTTTTGAGCATTTGAGATTAAGATGGTCACCAGAACAAATTTCCGGTCGATTAAAAAAAGATTTTAAAGAATTGATTTCTCCCGAAGCCATTTACCAATATATTTACCACACCGAAAAAGACTGCGAAGTCCGAGGTGAAGATTTTCGAATTTACCTCCGTCATCGTCGGAAAAGACGTGTTCCTCATGGAGCCCGTCGTTGTCAGAGAATCTTTGTTTTTAAAGGTGATTCCATTGACGAGAGGCCTACAGTGGTTAATGAAAGAAAACGAACGGGTGACTGGGAGGGTGATTCGGTGGAATCAGTTGATCACAAGCCTGGAGTTAACACTTTGGTAGAAAGAAAAGTCGGGCTAGTCTTCATTAGTAAATTAAAAGACAAAACAAGTAGAGCCACCACCAATGTGATGACCAAAAGATTTCAATCTGTTCCAGAAAAGTTGAAGCAAACAGTTACTCTCGACAATGGTTTTGAGAATACTGATTGGCAAGGTATTGAAAAGCAAACTGGACTCAAATGTTATTATGCTCATCCATACCATTCATGGGAGAGGGGCACAAATGAAAACACTAACGGCTTGATTCGAGATTACTTTCCCAAAAAGACAGATTTTGACAATGTTAGTGATGAAGAGATACAATGGGTCGAGTATCAACTTAACAGTCGGCCAAGAAAAAGGCTGAATTGGCTGACGCCTTTAGAAGCATGGAGTGTTGCACTTCAATGTTGAATTCGCCGTCATTTTGCTTGACTTTTAAATTTGAATATGCTATATTTATATATAGATAGGAAAAGGAGCGGTTTTGTTTAACCCGATCTTTACACGGAGGATGTCGAATGAAGAAAACTCTTGGAGTCCTGAGTGTTGTCGTTGCTGCTCTCGCTTACATATACATGGTTATCTCGGTAGCCGTGGGTACCGGCGAAGGTGTGTCGTTGACGACTTTTGCATTGTGGTCGACGTTGGCTTGGATCACAGGATTTTCTATCCTGAAACAGGGAGCGAATCCAGCTGTACCAATGGTATACGGAGTCGGATCTGCATTAACAGCTCTAATTCTCTTACTCAAGGGAAGTTTCCAGTGGTCTGGCCTTGATACAGTCATCACGATTCTCGTGGTGGTCTGTATCGTTCTCTGGTTAACCATGGGTCCAAGGTGGGCAATGATAATGTCAATTATGACAACGGTAATTGCTGGTATTCCGTTTGTTGTCATGACATGGAAAGCACCAGCAAGTAGCCCAATCATTCCAAGTTCAGGTTTTCTTCTGGCAAATTTCCTCTTTTTTCTTTCGGGAAAGAAGTGGACGCTTGAAGACCGCCTGTATGGAGGAGTGAACGCTGTCTTTACATCCCTCCTCGTAATTCCATGGTTCTTCAGGTAGGTGAAAGAGATCTGCACAAAACAGAAAGGGCAGGGGACACGACATTCCGGTCGTGTCCTCTTTTGCTATTTAATTTTTAATATCAAACTTTCTTTTGTTAGTAATTATATTTGAATCAAGTTCGCTATCGCGAACTTGGTGGGGTGACCAAGTTATTTTATGTGGGTATCCTTTATTGCATTTTTTTGAAAAAGAGTTAAGCTTATGGATGGATATAAGTTTTCGGTCATCAAAGAAGAAAGGGGTGCAGAATGAGTCATCATTATTGTCTGAACTCAAAGTCTCTCAGGAAGGAAGACAAACTTGTCTCGGACGGGCATGTCTATGTTCCCAAGAGTAGTTTCTCTAACGATGGTATGGGTAATACTGAACCCATTGCCATAAAGACCTTTGCCATCTTCCAGGAACTGACTCAAATGGGCGACGT
>Ga0268276_1003881_pt1 | contig 11085 bp, 12 predicted proteins | sample saktaG_4_FD_190145 | JGI IMG/M metagenome (GOLD analysis project Ga0268276, IMG submission 190145) | Saline water microbial communities from Sakinaw Lake, British Columbia, Canada - sak_2010_1_5_45m | ecosystem: Environmental > Aquatic > Non-marine Saline and Alkaline > Saline ...
TAGATGAAGATCACCGTTTTGACTATTTAACCGTAAAAAATGCCATCAATGAATTTAGTTCAAAATTGTATGAATCATTAAAACCTAAAACACAAAGATATTATCAGGAAATAAATAATGATTTAGCTCAACTGAAAAGCCTGAACTCAACAGACACTAACTTGAATTCTTTTGTGGAATTTAAGAAAATATTTAGTAAAATAGTAGCTCGTCTTGTTGAATGTGACAGCAAGACCGTGAAGCTAAAGAATTTTATAGTAAACAATAAGAGAGTGCTGATTGATATTATTAATTTAAATGATTAGTTTTATTGTGATAGACGTTTTAATTACATCGGTATTAACAAGCGGTATTGTAGCTGTAATTGTTTTTGTATTGCTTTCCCATAGATATAACGAAACCTACAAAAAAAGACTAGATGAAATAATGAATAAGATTAATAATCAGAGTAATTCATTCTCTTCTCAAGTAAATAGTCTTAAAAAGAACTTAACGGAAATTATGAAAGCGCTTAATATTCTTAAAAAAAAGAAATCTTAATATTTGCAAAAGAATAGTTTAATAAAGATTTATCTTAAATTCTTCATAAATTCTCTAAACCTTTTTTCGTCGGCATTGAAATCAACTGTTTTTTTAAAAATATCATAAGCATTGCGACACATCTTGATATGATTTTTCGGTTCTGCCCAATACCTGATTTTATTGACCAAAGTATCAAGATCATAATTATCAATTACGATTGACGAATAGTCATTACGAAGAAATTTTTCAGCAAGCTTTCCCCGATAATGTTCCATTAAAGTAATGACCGGTCGACCACAAGCATAAGTATTATGAATAACGTGACCAAAGCCTTCACCATGATGTTTTATTTGAAATATGAACGATGATTCCCTCATCGTCATTCCCAATCGATCTAAGCCGTTAATCATTCCCTCATCGCCGTTTGATCCGTGCATTTTAAAATCAAAGTCAAGAAGTTTTGATTTTAACGCTTCCCAAATTTGCAATGCCGGAGTTTCTCGAAGGTTATTCATAAAATTACTAATTCTTCTGTGGTTCATTGGATCTTGGTAATAAAAATAATCAAGCGGGAATTCTTGATTGATAACAATACTGTTTATGGAAGATGGCGGTCGATAAAGACCGCTGGTATCAATATAGTTATAAAAATTATCCCAATTTACCTGCTCACCGACATTGCCGGTTAATCTAATATATTTTGCTTGTGGCTGGTATTTTTGCCAAAGTTCTCGGAAACTGTATTCATGTTCTTGAAGCGTGCATAAGATAATATCGAACTTCGTTTTTTTAAATTCTTCTAAAAATATTCTTCGTTGCATGAATAATTCAGCTTTGTCATAATAATAATTCCAGCCGTCAGAAGCTTCTTTTGAATAGGTGGGTTCAAGGTATTGTTTAATTGTGTCGGGTAGTTTGGACAGTCGCCAAAAGCCCTCTCTTTGCCATTCATAGCCAATCGGCCCAAACACCATTCCACCTAAACGTTTTTCAAAAAGCAGTGATATAAAATGGAATAAACCACCATGGTGCCATTCGGTAAAAACCAGAGGATGTTTAATTTCTTTCATAACCTATTTTGTTATTGATTCAAAAACTTTCCGAATTTTGTTAAAAGAATTTCAACATAATACGTAAATGCCATCCACCTGGCGTCCTGAATCACCTTCTTTGTCCGGCTCATGGTGTTATAAACCAGAAATTCTGTTGGTTCGTGAAATTCCTTTATATCTCCTTCTTTAATTCTAAAAATATTCCAAGTCATTGAAGAAAAGTGATACCAGTCAACCCCCTCAAACATTCCCAGATCACGAATATCTTTGAATTTGCCAATATTTAGAAGTTGTTCGCTGACTTTTTGAAAATGATCCTTATCCTGTCCTTGAACACCAAATTCCTTGGTGGTTTTTTCAAGTGTTTCTCTTTTCACCAGTAAAAAACAAGGATGAAGCCTATTATTTTGACGAATTCCAATGACATCACTATTGACTGTTTCCGCAAGTATTACTTCAAGAAAATGATCGCCTTTCCAGAAAAAATCCTGTTCGGTAAACAAAACCCAATCGCTTGTTGATTTTTCCAGTCCCGCCATCACACATCTTTCTCTCCATGTCATTGAGTCAAATCCTAAATCAACAAAAACTGTTTTCTTCATGGCAGTTTTAAGAAATTCCCTAAAATCAGGAGTGCCATGCTCGTAAGTGGATATAATCACTTTATCAAAATAATTTCTAAAGAATTGAAGTTGAAAACGGCACAAAGGATAATCGCACCCCGAAGGCCAAGTAATTAAGACATCAGGCTTTGGTAGATCGATCAAGCTATTCATAATAATTTATAAGATATAAAATAATTTATAATAATTTTCTAGACCTTCAAATATTTTTTCCATTGCGCTTTTATCATTTCTTTATCATAAAGACTAATTGCCATTTCCCTAATATTTTTTGATAGTTTTTTTCGCAGATCCGCGTTTTCAAAAAGAAGTGTTATATTTTTCCTTAATTCTTGAATTGTATCTCCGGTTAATCCGGCTTCATATCTTTTTAGAAGATCAGCCACTTCATAGGTTTGCTGTCCGGGAAAATCAGGAGAGTTACCCAATAAATCGCCGAGAGCAACCATCGGTAAACCGGACATAGCCGCTTCAATAAAATTTAAGGTATAGGAGGCAGGGTAAGTTCCGGTATAAAAATAAATAAGAGATTCACGCAGGGTTTTTCGTAGATTTTCGTAATCTGGGCAACCACCATAGACATTACCCAAATCTTCGTTGTGGGGACCATAAACTTTTCTAGGAAATCCTTCGGTTGCTTTATCAAATACTTTCCAATTACAGGAAAAATCTCTCTGTTTAAACGATTGAGCAACTGTAATGACATTCATCTTTTTTCCTATCCAGGGACCAAATTCGTTTTTATCTTTAGCAAATCTAATTAAGGTATTTTGACCGGCAAAGCCGGGGATAGTTCGTTCCCTTTGGCTGTAGCGAACAATTTCGATTCCCTCTCGAACAAGTTGTTGAATAATGCCTTCGTCACTGGTAATATTTTGTCCGATTGTTCGCAAGATTACTCTTTTCCCTCTTAACTTTTTTAAGTTTTTCCAAATCCAATCGTAAACGTGCATAACAATAACAGTGTCTGCCCATTTGACCAACTCGGGATCAAGATTTTCTTTTGGGTAAAGCAGGGTAGTGTCTGAAAATTCTTTATGATAGGGGATATCTAAAGGCGGACGTTTTATATCATCAAGATGTTGTGGATTTTGATATGCTCCGTGAGAAAATACATCAATTCCCAATTCTTTAAAAATCCGTATTTCGTCGTATTCTAAAATTGAGTGGCAGGACAAATATAATAGTTTCATTTTTCGACCTCCATAATACAAATTGTTTGATTGCCAACGCTGTCAATGTATTTTTGAGCGTAGCATTTTTCTTTAGTTGAGATTCCCCAAGGATAACCGGCTTGTGGTCCTTCGGAATAATAAAATCCCACTTCGTGTTTATATCCTTTAATCAAATCAAGCCATCGTTCACACTGGTTTGGTGGAATAATAGACATTTCACCTGGGATTTCATACGACTGGCCAACCGGAAAAGAAATCCATAAATATTTTTTGGTTAAGGACAATAATTTATTGAAAAATAGATCTCGAACTGCTACTCGATCAGGGTAGACAAAAGGGTACATTCCTACATGCTCGATCGTTGATAAACAAAGTACAAAATCATATGGTTCCAAATTTATATTTAAAAAATCACCGACAAAATATTTATCAACTATCCGTTCAACTGTTTCATCACCGCTTGGATCAAGGCCGTGATATGTTTTGGCAAATAGACGGACTTCATTAGCGTAATAGTCAGAAGAGTGATGAGCTCCCACATCAAGAAAGCTTGAAAACGTGCTCTTCTTTGTTCGCAAAAAGTTAAATAGATTCGGTAATTCGCAATCTCGATCTGTTTTTCTAGTTGTTTGAAATACATTTAGTTTTAGCATGGTTAGAAATGATGAAACTTTGTTTTATAAATATCCTCCAAGCGTTTAATTATTTTTTGAGTTGATACTTTCCAATCAAATTCTTTTCTTATATCGACAGAAGTTGAAAGGGCTTTTGTTTTATAATCCTCATAATTTTCAAAAATCTTTCTCATCTTTTTTCTCATATCATCAACCGAGGGATTAAACCAATGAAAGCCCGGGTAATAAACAGAGTCGCCTTTATCGTAAAGTTCAAGCTTTCCGTCAATCAGTTCTACTCCAGGTCGTGGAATACCCGCCTTCGTTAAAAATTCTAAATGTGCGGAGTGGTTTGAGGCTAAAACCGGTAATCCGCAGGCTAACGCCTCGAGGGCGGGTAATCCATAACCTTCACCACGACTTGGCCAAAGAAAAGCGGAAGCCATAGTGTACATCCGGCCCAATTCCCACTTGGGCATCTCAACATCATAAACATAGACCGGAGCAGAGTGTTTTCGCTCATAAACCAGTTTCATTTCGTCTTTAATATTGTGTCCCCAATAAGAAGGCAAAACCTTAAGCATTAAGCAAACATCTTCGTTATCATTAAATTCTTTTCTGAAAGCTTCAAATAATACGTCAACACCCTTTCGACGTCCCCAAGCAAAGTTTGAGAAAAAACGGAATTTTTCTTTTGGTGGATTAAAAAAAGGGAGAATATCTGGATGAAAATAATTTGGATCAACACCTTCGCCAATATTATATATTGGTACTTTAACTCCTGAATTTTGAAATGATTTTTTTGAATATTCGGAAGTCATCCAAACCTCATCCATCTCATTCATACATTGGACCCAATCATTTGGTACGCCGTCAACTTCAGTAGTTGTAAATGCGATTTTATAACCACCGGAATTTTTAAAGTTATTAACTCCGTGACAGATTGTTATTTGTGGTAATTTATTTGATCCGTATTCACTTTTGAAGTCATCAACAAAAGGAGTATCAGTTGCGCCTTCATCTTCATTGGTTCCACCGATAAACTGATAATAAACTCTGATTCCCATTTCGAATAAAGTTTTGGCAACATTATAAGAATGAAGATTGTAACCCCCGCCATAAGAAACAATAGAATGAAGAACAACCGGCAATTTAAATCTTCGATCCAATGTACTTTTCCAATCTTTTTTAAAATCAGCTAAAGAATTACTGACGTCGTTCATGAACTTTTTTCTTCCCATTTGTGGTTTATATGCACGAGGAAAAATCACATGAACATTTGGAGTCACCCAGAATTTATATCCTAATTCTTTTGCTTTCATTACCCAATCGGCATGTTTGATAATGTTATCTCCAAACACTTCCGGCGTTTCCAGTTTGTCGTATAACTCTTTTGGAATAAGTGCAGAGTGGAGAGGAATAAAACCGACTTCACGCGGTTCAGGATATTGATTGATGAGATCTTGATTATCTGCCCACGGCATTGGCATATGGGTAAATGGCAAGAAATCACCGCCATGAAAATATATTTTTTTATCAGGAGAACAAAGAACCGGCGCAAGGATACACTTATCCGGTATATGTTGGATATCTTCAAATAGTGCTTCGCCTACAATCATCGGATTATCTTTGATATCTGGATCTTGAATGTAAACGTAGTTACTATGTATGTTCAAATGATTTTTAGGTTGAACTTTCATAGGGTTTTTTTTAGCTTGGGTTTGGCATGACCGCTGGAGTCACTTCTTTAGACCCGTCGTAATTCTGGGATATATACTGACGCATATATCTGTTAAATCCGGATTCTCCAAGACCTTTGGCATACGTATTCCAGAAGTTTTTGTTCAACTGGGTTACTCCACCAAATCTCCATTTAGACACACCATCTGTCAACACTCCACGGACAGCCATTTGTTCATCCGACTTGGGATTGTGAGGCACAACCCTTTGACGAATATAGTTGATACCTTTCCAAACAGAAGCAGTAAGCGTATCAGCAAGCGTTCCTCGAGCATCAAGTGACAGGAATGGACCCGTTACTCTAACCATTGTATTTTTTCACCTCCTTTCATGAGACAGAGTATAGACCACAACATTCTATTTTGTCAATATACTATAGGGTTATTAACTGTGTGAAGATAAACTGTAGACTATTTATTATAGGGTTATTAACTGTCTATAAAGTTATGCAGGGAAACCGAAAATATATGCATGGCTTTTTTCACCGCCACCGGCAGGAGCTTCATAGAAAAATAAGAATTGGACCGGTGATCCCCAACACTCAAAATCCAGTGTTCGAGTATCTACATTTGGAAAACTATCTTTATCATAAATTTCTTGAGACGGTGATCCAAAACTTTCGTAATCAAGACTTTTCGTGTTTACTTGTGCCATAAAAATATTATAGAAAATTAAAAATGATTAGTTACGCGGCTTGAAAAACTCCAAAATCATCAACAAATATATCGCCTGCTGTTCCGTCACAATCAACATAAAATTCTAAAACTCCGCTCTCGGTCGGCGTTCCTTTCACTTCTAATTGTTCCCAAGTATCCACTCCAACAGAAAGAGAATCCACAACATCCGAAGAAATTCCAGAAAGAACCCCACCAATTAAAACCAGTCGGGGAGCATTTCCATTATATGCAGCATTTTTTCGGACATAAACATTGATCGTTACTTCTTTATTTCCTATAACGGTCAACTTAAAATTATTTGGTAGTAATCTTAATTTTTGACCGGCTCTTAACGGTGTCATTTTCCATGCTAAGCCAGAAGCTGTATGACGTATTGCAGTTTCAGAAGTGATTGTACCTTCGCCTAAGAAAATTCTATGATCATTAGCCGTTTGCTGGTATTTTTTAACAGACACGAACTGATCGCGGCCAAAGAAGTAATACAAGTCAAAGTAAATTTTTATTGCTTCACCCATACTCGGATTATTTAAGAAAACTTGAGAATCATAAGTAACTAAAGCTCCAGAAGCATTACCAGAAGTAGTTAAATCTTTGATTTTTACATTAATACTATTGGATATATCAACCCCATTGTCAGAATTTGAAGCACAATCAACATTATCAAAAACGGCACCGGAGCTTTGAGATATTCTAAGTCCATCGCTCAAATTATTATCTGCTCCGATATTTTTCGCATTTATATTCGGACAAGTTGATAAGCCAACCCCCGGGGAGCCGTTATAATCACAATCAGTCGTATCAATTTGAACGTCATACGAACTCTGTAATAAAAACCCATAACCGGAATTTTTTAAACAGGTTATATTTTTCCAAGAAGAATAATTATTTTTATACGCATCTATTCCCATATAAGTATTGACACCTCGTACCGTGTCCACATCCCATTTGTGACAATTAGAGGAATAAATACCAAATGAACTATTGCCATAAGCTCGAATTGTTCGAAGCACCCAACTATCAGAATCAAAAACAATAGGATCGCTAGAATAACAATAAAGACCGTAAGACTGATTAAAAGAACACTCGACAGTATCTAATTGAATACCAGTACAGTTGTCATAATCACGAATTCCATAGTAGCACCTGATATAAGATATGTGATCGAGCTTAACGTAATCTCTATTTATTAAATACAGCCCCCAGCCATAACCGATAATCCCATCAATCCATGTTTCACCATCCTGCAGTCCTGATACGGTATTCCATCCTCCGGAAAATGTAATTAAATTATTTACTTCTCCACTTTTATTTGTTTGAGTTAAATAATCACCATCTCCGGCTGAAAGCCATGGGTTAAAAGTAGGTTTTCTATAAAGAGCTACGGTTTCACTTACCCCTCGATAAACAAGACCGTAGGTAGCGTTGTCTTGAGGATTGCCGAGCCGGACGGTAGTATCATTGATCGAACGGATCGGCCAAAAAGTATCGGTAGCAATATTTTTTCCTATGAGTGTTCTTAAATCTAAATTTCCACAAGCTAGAATATCATCAAGATAAATAGTGATCGTTCCAGGATCGCTGTTGGCGTAAAGAGCTACCGATTGGATTGCAGCTCCAAGAGCACCGGTAGAAATTGTAAAAGCATACCATCTGTTCGAATAAAAATAATCAGAGATCGTAGCGGTATTTACAATTGTATTTCCATTTACATCTGAGCAAAGACAGATTTTAAGAACATTGGAATTAACAAAAGCATTGGTCCTAATCCAAAAAGTGATTTTAGAATACGCAGAGAAATTCTGGGAAGCGAAAGACTTATATGCAATTTTTCCACTTACGAAAGCGGCCGCTATCGAAAATTTTCTTGATTTTGTCCCCTCTTTGAAATAATAGGTTTCATCGGCATCTGTTACGTTAGTAGCTACCGACCAGGCGCTTTCACACATTTCAATATTTTTAGTTAGGGCAGAAGCAAGAGCAAGAGTATAACTATTATCGTTCCAAGTGGCATTAATTCCGAGAGATATCGGATCAGGTGTCTTAGCAACTTTTATTAAATCTCCAGGAGCAATACGATCTACACGAGGCCCGTTATTAAAAGTTTTCCATGCCTTAGCCCACGTTGTACCATCCTTTGCATCATCACCATTTACCAGATCAAGATAAAAAGTTGACATATTTTTTTTGACAAAATTAAGTTATTTCAATTCCCAATGACAAATGAATTCTTGTTAATGTTGCTGTCGAGTCAACATTAAACCTTAAAATATCACCTTCCGCCAAAGCCGTGTCAAAACCGGTTGCCGCATCATCTTTATTTTTAATAGCGTTGGAAAGAGACGGTTCGTGTCCGGTACAAATAGAATCAGCGTCAGTCGGGGGAAAATTAGCGTATGTATCATTCCAAATATCAATCACAATATTACCGGCTTGGTCGGCCAATAATTGCCAGCTTTTAATCGTGCAGGCGAAAGGAATTTTAACATCAGCCTTAATGCCAGTCGAGATTGCAGATCCGCCACCGTCAATATCGAGAATAATTGCAGCCTTATTTGAATGATGAGCTGATTTTATAGAAGCATGAGCGGAAATTTCACTATTAATATTGTTTTCAATAGTTTGCGGATCTCCGGGCGCTCTTTGTAAAATACCCCAGTATATTGGCATAGCTGTTACACTCCTTAGATACCATCTGATAAATTTGTTATAACCACTGGTATTTTCAGGATATTTGAGTTTATTATATAAGTCTTTTTGTTCTTGTGTCATCAACTGCCAAGTGTGTATTGCATTACCGAATTTTTCCCATTGTCCCATTTGATAAGGACTGTGGGGGATGGGCGGAAGAACGCCATGTTTCGCAACGGCTTGTATTCCATGCCAAGTTCTTCGCATTTCATAATTCCATCCCTTGACAGAGTAATAAATAGGATTAATTAAATATCTGCCAAAAAGACCAATAGGGTAAGGATTTTTGACAACGCCGGTTCTCTGATAAAAATATTTATTTAACCAGCCGTGAGCCATCAGTGAATAAACCGGAGCTTTGACTTTTGCCATATTCGTAACTATTGTACTACCAGTTTAAAAATGGTCCCAAAGAAGTTTGAAGTAGTCTATGAAAGGACGGATTGCTTCTCCACCTTCGATTAAAACTGAACATTCCTGATTGCGGGTAAATGATCCTTTTGAATAGTTATGAGATCCTACAATACAAAACCGATCATCAACAATTACCATTTTTGCGTGAGTGGCGACACCCACCTGGCCAAACTTAACTTGGATACCTTTTTGCTGGAAAAATGAAGCCGTTCGGCTATTTATTTTAGTTATCGCATGTCCCATTGATTCGATATTCATTAAAATCCGGACCGGTATTTTTTCCCGGGCTCGATCAATAAGGGCATTGTTTAATCGTTGAACGCCACCGGCAAATTCATGGGAATACCATTTCCATTCATACATCACAATATCAATTTTTTGAGTAGCACTTTGAATAACCGGATAAACTTTATTAAAGTAGTCAGATCCTATGACAGCTTCAACTTTTGCATTAAAGGTAAGCATTTTTTGAGAGCCTCGTGAATGATAGTATCACAAGGATCACACAAAGGCAAGAAGTTTTTTTTTCGAGCTTTTTCAATTTGTTTTTTGGTTAAAGGTTTTCGGCATCTTCGGCAAAAAGGAACTTTATAAACTTCTTCTGCCATTTGTTTTGAAGTTTTCATATCTAATGACTATTCTATCATTAAGTTTTATAAGCTAAGATTTGATAAAATTCATATAAACACCTATGGCTGAGGCTCAATTAGGTAATCAATCTGAACAAGGCAAAGCGGGAAATTCACCTATTAATTTAGATAAAATATTAAAAGGTAATTGGCCGGAACGACTTAATACTGATAATTTTGAAGATGCACAAGCTTCACTTTCCGAACTACGAGCTTTAAGGCAATGGAGATCTGATTCTCAAAGGTATGCTTTAACCCCTTTTTATAAACTACTTGAAACAGCAGCTTCTGTAAAAGGGACATCAATTCCTAAATCTGATCAGTCAGCGGTAATAAGTGACTTAGTCGATCGGTTAATACCAGTAACACAGACTTTGTCTCCCCGTTTGAGAGATATGTATTCAGCTCTTATTGCCGAAATTGACGGTTCTTCATATACTCCACAATTTGAAATGACAACAGAGCAACTCTCCAAACTAAAAAAGTCGGGTGATCTAGCTACATTACTTGACCCTAATATTCCATGGGCAATAAAACAAAACAGGATGGAAACAAGAGTCTTAGGAGATCTTCGTGGGCGAAGAGCTTTAGATAAACAGGATTCACAACAAGCGACCAAGGAAGATAAACAGGAAAAAGTCGAGGGTGAGCAACCTACATCACCGCCGCCAGCTAGAGATGAAACAAAACCTGGAATGGATGAAATGCAAAAAGCAAAAGAAGGAGAAATACCACCTGCTATATGGACGATTTCCACTGCCTATGGCGGTTATTTTAAAGAACAAGTATTTAATCGTTGGGATGCTACTACTAATAGTTGGAAAGCCGAGTATGATCTTCAACCCGTTGTTTTTCCTAGTCAATCCGGTGAAGTCTCACCAGATATTAGTAGTTCACAATCCAAACCACAATCATTAACAATATCCTGTTCTCCGGGAAGTAACGGACAAA
>Ga0268276_1003882_pt1 | contig 11085 bp, 10 predicted proteins | sample saktaG_4_FD_190145 | JGI IMG/M metagenome (GOLD analysis project Ga0268276, IMG submission 190145) | Saline water microbial communities from Sakinaw Lake, British Columbia, Canada - sak_2010_1_5_45m | ecosystem: Environmental > Aquatic > Non-marine Saline and Alkaline > Saline ...
AATGATCAAAAAAATAAATCCCAAAAATAAAATTTGTATTATATTGGGCACCCGTCCAGAAATAATAAAAATGTCGCCGATTATTAGAGAGTGTGATGTTCGGGGTTTGACTTATTTCGTTTTGCATACTGGGCAACATTATAGCGAAAAGATGGACGAAGTGTTCTTTAAAGATTTAAATTTGGCGACTCCGAAATTTAATCTTAAAATCGGGGGACAGCCATATAGAATGCAGGTTGGTATAATGGTTAAGAATATTATGGCAGTATTAATAAAAGAAAAACCAAATATTGTTATTGTGCAGGGAGACACAATATCAGTTTTGGCTGGAGCGCTCGCGGCTAATAAGTTAGGAATTAAGTTGGTTCATCATGAAGCAGGTTTGAGAAGTCATGATACATCAATGATGGAGGAAGTGATAAGGGTTATTGTCGATCATATCGCTGATTTTCTTATGGTTCCAACAGAGAATGCACTGGAGAATTTGCGGCAAGAAGGTAGAGATTTGGGTAGGATTGTTGTAACCGGGAATACAATAGTGGATGCTATATTGCAAAATATTCAAATAGCAAACAAAAAAACAAATATTCTTAAAAAATTAAAATTAAAGAGCGGTGAATATATTTTAGTAACTTTTCATAGATCGGAAAATGTAGACAAAAAAGAAAAGCTAGAGGGAATATTAAAAGGGATTGAGTTGGTCTCGAACAGATTTAAAAGGTCAGTAATTTTTCCAATTCACCCAAGAACTAAAAATAAAATAATTGAATTCGGTATATCACTTCCGAGGGGGGTGTCGTTGATGGAGCCCGTCGGATTTTTAGAATTTTTGCAATTAGAGAAAAATGCGAAGCTTATATTGACTGATTCGGGGGGCGTTCAGGAAGAGGCTTTTATATTCGGGATTCCTTGTGTCACCCTAAGAGATAGTACGGAAAGGCCCGAGACGATAGAATTCGGGATGAATATTTTAGCGGGAAGTGACCCAAGGAAAATTTTAAAATCGGCCGAGAAAATGTTTAATAAAAAAATAACATGCGGTATTAAAAATAATCCCTTCGGAGACGGGACTGCAGCAAAAAAAATTATTGATATTATTGTTTCTAATAAATGAAAAGAATACTTTTAATTTCTCATTTTTTCCCTCCAATCAAATCTGCAGAAAGTGCGATGACTTTTAATTTCGTAAAATATTTATCTTGCTTTAATTGGGGCGCCACGATTTTGTGCGCCAAGAAATCAATAGGAGATTTATTAGATTTTTCAATGCCCTGTGGTTCCATTAAAAATGTTTCGTTTTTTAGGGTTCGACCTATAGGGAATATAATGGTTTACGGGTTTCAAAAATTGAAAATTTTATCTCACACTTATAGTAGAATAGGATGGGCGCTGTCTGCAATAAAGGCCGGTAAAAAAATTTTAAAAAAAGAAAAAATTGATATAATCATATCTAGATCAACGCCAATCGTTAGTCATTTGGTGGCATTAAAATTAAAATCTCTAAGTAACTTATATTGGGTGGCGTGTTTTTCCGACCCCTGGACTCAAAGCTCATATTATTTCTCTCCGAACAGGATTGTTAAAAAGATTGATGAATATTTAGAGAAAAAGGTTATGTTCACCGCCGATAAAATTATTGTCACTACAGACCAAACAAAAAGGTTATTTTTAGAAAAATATAAGATAGAAGATAAAATAGAAGTGGTACCTAATTCTTATGATTTTTTAGGGTTTCCTGATGGCCGTCAAGAAGAGAAAGAAAATAAGTTTGTAATTACTCATGCCGGTAATTTTTATGGTCCAAGATCGCCAGAGCCATTTTTTAGGGCGCTAAAAATGCTAAAGAACGAAATGGATATTGACGGAAAAATTAAAGTTAAGTTAATAGGGCAGATTGAGAAAGGTAAGAGTTTAATAAAAAAATATCAGTTGGAAAATATTGTTCAACTTATAGACACTGTGCCAAGGAAGGAAATTCTGCATCATCTCATCAGCGCAGATGCACTACTTTTGATAGATGCGCCAAGCGAAAAAGAGAGTGTGTTCCTTCCGTCAAAACTTATGGAGTACATTAATATAGGTAAGCCGATTTTAGCTATCGTTCCTGCTGGAGCATCTGCGGATGTCATTCGGGCTACTAAAACTGGGGTAGTCGTGATGGTAGATGATATAGAGGGCATTAAAGAGGCGATCAGAAATTACTATGAGTTATATGTGGGTTTAAAGCTTGAGATAAAGCCCAATCGGGAAGAAATAAAAAAATACGATGCTAAAAATTGCACCGGAACCTTGGTTAAAATTTTAGAAAATTTAATACAGTGTTAAGGGATAACAAAATTGTGCGAAAAATATTTTTAATAATTAGAAAAGTTAAACAAAGATTGTTTGATTACGTGATTTGTAAAATAAGATTATTCTATTGCTCGGAAGTTTTTTATAAAAAAAATACAATTGAAACTAATTGGAATGGGAAAAAAGTTTGTCTCTGTTTATCCTTTGATTGTGATCATACGAAGGATATTTTGTCGCTCCGGCCTCTTCTAGATATTCTCTCGGCTTATTCGTTCAAGGCATCTTTCGCTTGCGTCGGTAAATTTATTGAAAAATATCCGAAGGAGCATAGAAGGATAATTGAGAATGGGCATGAGATTGTAAATCATAGTTACACACATCCCAATAATGAAGAATTGAATCCAGCGCAAAAATTCGATGAACTTACAGGTAGCCAAAAAATAATGGAAATTGAAAAATGTCATATGGCCTGTAAAAACATTTTGGGGTATGCTCCCGTGGGATTTAGAACGCCGCATTTCGGAAACTTGCATACCGAGGACGTGTATGGAGTATTAAGAGAGGTGGGATATAAGTATTCTTCCTCTATGTCGGCTATAAAAACATCTAGTTGTGGTTTCCCGTTTGTAAAAAATGGAATAGTGGAATTTCCTTTAAGTAATTGTCCCAAACATTCTTTTGCAGTTTTTGACACGTGGCACTCCCTAGAAAGAGGAAATAAAAAACACATTCGAAAAGAAGAATTTTACAGATTATTTAAAAGCTTGGTAGAATCTGGGGTAAATAATAACGCATACGTTAATGTATATTTCGATCCGCAGGACGTTGTTGATTTAAAAGATTTTAAGCTAATATTAGAGTATATCGAGGGGAAAAAAGATGATATTTGGGTTGCTACGTATAAAGATGTTTTTGAAAAAATGTATGGAAAATAAAAAAGTTAAAATTTGTTGTGTTGTTAGCGTAGACATTACTTTGAAGTTTATGCTTTTTGGTCAGTTAAAATTTTTACGAGATCAGGGCTATGATGTGTCAGCAATTTGTTCTCCCGGAAAATGGGTTAAAGATATTGAGCAAGAGGGCATTAGGGTAAAAACCATGGTTATTAAAAGAAAAATGAGTCCTATCGCGGACCTAGTTTTTTTGGTAAAAATGTTTTTTTATTTTAATAAAGAAAAGTTTGATATAGTTCAAACACATACTCCGAAACCAGAAATTTATGGTCAGATAGCCGCTAAATTGGCCGGAGTCCCAATTATCATTGATACTTTGCATGGGTTCGATTTATCAGCAGATGTTCCTTTCATAGGGAGAAAGGTGTTTGGTTTTCTACAAAAAATCGCTAGTAAATACTCAAGTCTTATATTTTCAGTGAGCGAAGCAGTAATTAAATCAGCGCTTGAGGGAAATATTTGTCAGCCAAATTTACTGAAGTATTTAGGTAGAGACATTGATACTAATAGATTCAATCCTGAAAATTTTTCTAAAGAATTCGTTATCAAGAAGAAAAAACAATTAGGTATAAATCCTTTCGGTAAGGTGGTGGGCATAGTGGCAAGAATGGTTGAAGAAAAAGGATATCTCGAGCTTTTTGAAGCTTTCGGGTCTGTGATTGCTAGTTTCCCGGATGCTATCTTGTTAATTATCGGGCAATCAGAGCCGACAAAGAGGGATGCGATAGACCCGGAGGTTGTTAAAAAATATAACATACAAAATAGTGTCATATTTTTAGGAGAAAAGAGTGATATTGAGGAAATATATTGCGTGATGGATATATTTGTTTTGCCTACTCATCGAGAAGGAATCGGGGCGTCGATTTTGGAAGCATCAGCCATGAGGATACCAGTAATAGCCACAAATACGGGAGGCTGTCCAGAGGCTATCAACGATGGCGAAACTGGCATTCTAGTTCCACTAAAAAACCCAAAAGAATTAGCAAGGGCGATAATCGCCCTGTTGGGGAATCCTGAGAAAATGCAAAAATTGGGCATGGCTGGCAGGTGTAAAATTTTAGAAGAATTCGATTCAGGAATAGTTTTTAATAGATTAAAAACAGAATATCAACGGTTGGTTAATGAAAAATTGAATTAGTCGATAATATTAATATGGAAAAAGATATAGAGGTAAGAATCAAAAAATATTATGACAATGTATTTGCTACTTATGGGAAAGATGCAAAATTCATGGTGGAAAAGAACTGGAATAATAATTTGCGGTACTTTTTAGAATATTTTTATTCTCACATTAAGAGAGATAACTCAAAAACAATTCTGCTTGATGTCGGTTGTGGGACTGGGTTAGTTAGTAAGGAGCTATTAAAGCACGGTTTTAGAGTGTCTGGGGTGGATTTCTCTTCGGAGGTTGTTAAATTCGCTAGAGAAGAAAATCCTGGGGTTGATTTCACGCAGTCATCTATATATGAATTACCGTTTCTCGATGGAACCTTTGATATAGTTGTATGTTTGGGAGTATTCCAGACGGTTGAGCATTCAGATAGGGCAATCGCAGAAATGGGGAGGGTTTTAAAGAAAGGGGGAATATTAATAGTTAGAACCTTAAACACTCTTTTTCTTTTGTCATTTAGGGGAAAAAGAGATAACCCTGTTTGTATTTTTTATAATCCGTTTAGTTTTAAAAAAATGATGGAAAAAGAAGGATTTAATGTTTTTCCTATAAGGGGCATATTTTCTTTCCCCCCCAAACTCGATTTTTTAAGCGGTTTTTTTGTCAGAATAAAATTATATAAAGTTTTTAATTTTTTATTTTTTCCAATATTTGTTTTCTTTTCTCATGGGTTTTATATTGAAGGTGTAAAAAAATGAAGGAAATAAAATTAGAGCATAAATGGGAGAAAAGTATTGACAAGGCTATAATAAAAAATGGATCTATGTCTTTGGACGGATTCGAGCGTAGTTGGAAGATATATTTTCAGTATTTTTTTGAGTACTATCTAAAAAAGATTAAGGATATAAACCTGAAATCTTCAGTGCTTGATGTTGGATGTGGGTCCGGAGTTATTAGTAAGGAGCTTGCTCGGCTCGGCTTTGAAGCATATGGTGTTGATTTTTCGAAAGAGGTCGTTAAAGTCGCAAGGCGGTATGCTCCAACAGTTGATTTCCAGCGGTCTCCAATCTATAAATTACCGTTTCCTAATGAATCTTTCGATGTTGTGGTGTGTCTTGGTGTTCTTCAAACGGTTGCTGATCCATCTCGGGCCATAAAAGAGATGGCGCGCACTTTAAAAAAAGATGGCGTCCTTATTATTAGAACTTTAAACACCTTTGCTATATCGTCTTTTCGTGGTAAGAATAGTCCGATTTTCACTTTTTATAGCCCACTTCAATTAAAAAAAATTTTGAGCAAAGAAGGCTTCAAAAATATTTCTATCAAGGGGATATATATATGTCCAAAGTTTTTAGAGGTTTTTACTAGAATAATTTTATGGTCGAAGATTTATAGGTGGCTTAATGTTATTTTTTTCCCAATTTTTATTTTTCTTTCGCATAGTTTTTATATAGATGGTGTTAAAAAATGAAAACAAGATATTCACTTTTCCAATTTATTAAAACAATGGCCGATTTCTTGCTAGCGCTTTTTGCGTTAATTTTATTGTTTCCGCTCTTTTTGATTATAGTCATCTCAATATTTTTTGATTCGGATGGGCCGGTGATTTTTAAGCAAGAAAGGCTGGGTAAGGGCGGGAAATTATTTAGAATTTGGAAATTTCGGACAATGATTAAAAATGCTGAAAGCATTGGGTTAGGCTTGGCTTCTGCAGAAAATGATCCTCGGGTGACAAAAATCGGCAAATTTTTACGGAAATGGACGCTTGATGAATGGCCACAGTTAGTCAACATATTAAGGGGAGAGATGAGTTTGGTCGGGCCAAGGCCCCTACCTAAGTATGAAAATATGGGTAGATTTTCTAGTGGATTGTGGGAAAAGAGGGTATTGGTAAAACCTGGGTTGATTTGTTTAGTAGATATCAAGGGTCGAGGCCTTGTTCCATGGGGTAAAAGGTTGGAATATGATGCATGGTATGTTGATAATTGGTCATTGTGGCTAGATCTTAAGGTATTTATTATTGGATTTTTTGCGGTTTTATCGAGAAAGGGAGTGTACGGTAACGGTGGGAGGAATGAACTTCCTTCACTGCTAGAGGAAGGTGAGGAAAAGGAGGAATAAGCAAAATATTTGCCGTAATCATAATTATTAGATAGAATTGATAAATTAGAATTACAAAGAAATGATTATATCTGCACATCAACCAGAATATCTCCCCTACTTAGGATTTTTTTATAAAATGGCAAATGTTGATAGATTTATTTTAGTTGATCATATCCAATTTTCTACCGGAGGGTTCCAAAACAGGAATAGAATTAGAACAGTTTCTGACCCTCGGGGCTGGGCTTGGCTTACGGTGCCCGTAATCGCGAAAGGGAAAGGTTTCCAAAAGATAAATGAGATAAAAATAGATAATTCTTCATCCTGGGGGAGACAACACTGGAAAACAATTTATTTTAATTATAAAAAAACTCCGTTTTTCAGTAAGCACGAAGCTTTTTTTAAAAATTTATATTCTAAAAAATGGGTAAACTTAATTGATTTGAACGAAACTGTAATTTATTATTTGAAAGAACAATTGGGAATTAAGACACCACTTATCGAAAGTTCGAAATATAAATTAAAAGGGAAAAAAACAGATCTGTTAATTGAATTATGTGAAGAGTTGGGAGCAGATACGCACCTTACGGGGTCGGGAAGTAAAAAACTTGGCGGGAAAAGTTATTTAGAAGAAGAAAAATTTGCGAAAAATAATGTAAAGCATATTTTTTCAGAATTTAAGCACCCCATCTACCCTCAAAGGTTTGAGCCATTCATCGAGAATCTTTCGGTAATTGACTTGTTGTTTAATTGTGGACCCAAGAGCTTGGAAATAATTCAATCTAGTAGTAGAACAAAGATATGAGAATATTAGTAATAGCCCCCCATCCCGACGATGAAGTCCTTGGATGTGGTGGGACGATACAAAAATATATTAACAATGGAGACGAGGTTTTTTTATGTATTGTGACTAAGGCATATGCTCCCGACTGGAGTGATGACTTTATCGCTAATAGGGGGAAAGAGATAAAGTGCGCAGAGGGTATTCTGGGTATCAATGGTATCGTATTTTTAGATTTGCCAACGGTGAAGTTAGATACTATTCCTCAAAAAAAACTTAATGATTTGATGTCGGATTGTATAAATGATATAGGGCCAGAAGTAGTTTTCGTTCCTTTTTATGGAGATATCAATAAAGATCATAAATTAGTTTGTGAGGCCACATTGGTGGCGGCTAGGCCCAAACCCGGCTCGCTGATAAAAAAAGTCTATTGTTACGAGGTTTTATCAGAGACAGAGTGGGCTAAGCCTGCCCAGAAGATAGAAGACGTTTTTATCCCAAATTACTACGAAGATATTTCAGAATTTTTAGATGGAAAACTAAAAGCGATGGGATGCTATAAAAGTGAATTAAAAGATTATCCTCATCCAAGATCTTTAGAGGGGATAAGAATTCTGGCTCAAAAAAGAGGCACAGAATGCGGTGCCATGGCAGCTGAGGCGTTTATGCTTATAAGGGAAGTGGTAAAATAATATTAACTATAAAATATGGAGAAGAGATTCAAAAATTGGGAGAGGCCAATAATTAATGAGGGAGAGCTAACAAAATATAACTGGATGGTGCAAGGAGTAAAAGATTTTAAATTAGGTGAAGAAACAGATATCGGGGCTTTTGTATATATAAATGCTAGGGCCGGGGTAATAATTGAAGATGGCGTTCAAATAGGGGGAGGGACGAAGGTATATTCTGTTTCAACGGTTGATAATAAAGAGGGAAAGGTAACCTTTAAAAAAAATTGTAAAATTGGCGCTAATTCAGTTATTATGCCGGGTGTAACCATAGGAGAGAACTCTATTATTGGTGCTTTGAGTTTTGTTAATACGAATATACCGGATAATGTTATTGCCTATGGAATCCCAGCCAAAGTAATTAAAGATATAAATGAAGTATAAAATACCGCTGTCAAAGCCCGATATTACATACGGTGATCGTCAGGAAGTTATAAAGGTTTTAAAAACCAATTTTTTGTCTTTGGGAGAAAGATATATTGAATTTGAGAATAAATTAGCTAAATTTGTTGGGGTGAAACATGCAGTGGTCGTGAATAGTGGGACTTCTGCTTTGCATTTAATCGTTAGAGCTTTGGGCATAAAGGAAGGGGACGAGGTAATAACAACGCCGTTTTCTTTTGTGTCTTCGTCAAATTGTTTATTATATGAGAGGGCTATGCCGATATTTATCGATATCGATGAACAAACCTTTAATATTGATGTTTCTAAAATTGAGGAGAAAATTACTTCAAAAACAAAAGCCATATTGGCGGTTGATGTTTTCGGCAGGCCAGCTGATTGGTTAGCTTTGACTGAAATAGCCAAAAAACATAATTTACTATTAATAGAAGATTCTGCTGAGGCCGTTGGATCAGAATGTTGTAAGAAGAAATGTGGGAGCTTTGGGGATGCAGCGGTATTTTCTTTTTATCCAAATAAACAAATTACAACCGGTGAGGGTGGGATGATTTTGACAAACAATAAGGAATTAGCGGATTTATGTCGGAGCATGGCAAACCAGGGGAGAAAAACTGACGGTGGAAAGTGGTTAGAACATATTAGATTGGGATATAATTATCGTCTAGATGAGATGAGTTGTGCATTGGGGATTTCTCAGTTGAGTAGGATAAAGGAAACGATGAAGAGGAGGGAATCAATTGTTAAGTTATATAATAAAAAGTTTAAAGGTGTAAATTTTGTTTTTACTCCAGAATTTGAAGAAGGAAAGAAAATCAGTTGGTTTGTTTATGTTGTAAAGCTTTTTGGTAAAGCGGCAGAAGAAAGGAATACCGTAATTGCCAAAATGGCCGAAGTGGGAATCCAATGCAGCAATTATTTTTATCCAATACATTTGCAACCTTTTTATAAAGAAGAATTTCATTACGTTGAAGAATCTTTCCCTATTGCCGAGGGAGTAGGAAGCCGCACGTTAGCTTTGCCATTTTATAATACTATCAAGGAATCAGAGATTAATTTTGTAGTGAATAATTTGAAGAGAATAATCAAAGAAATAAATGCTTAATTTTTTTAACAAAAATAACAAAACCCGGTTTTTGTTTTTCCTTTTATCGGATATATTGCTAATTTCTATATCGGTGGTGTTCGCTTTTTTTATTAGATTTGAAGGGAATGTCCCTAGCCAGTATGAGGGGTTTGTCGAAAGAATGATAATATTGGCAGTTGTGTTTACTATTCCAATTTTTTATATCTCTAAATTATATAATTTTTCTTGGGCATATGTTGGTACTGTTGAGTTGGTTAGTCTTTTCAAAGCAACAACCCTGTCGTTTATTATTTTTTCTATTACATTGTACATCTCTAAATATTTCCCCTTTTTTATAAATTTTCCTAGGTCAATACTTATAATAATATTCATCTTAATTTTTATTTTCTGTGGTGGGTTGAGGTTGGGAAAAAGGGTGTACGCGATTATCTTTAGGGGAGATCGATTATTACAAAAAAGGAAAACACTAGTAGTTGGGGCTGGTGACGCGGGAGAGCAGCTTGCGAGGAATGTTTTTTCTAGCAAATCCCCATATTTATTAGTGGGTTTTGTTGATGATAATGTCTCGAAACGCGGAGTGATGATTCACGGTTTAAAAGTTTTAGGGAAGGTATCAGATATGCCAGAAGTAATTAAAAAACATGCGATCGAGATTTTAATAATAGCCATCCCCTCAGCGAGTAGTCGCTTAATTGGGGAAGCGGTTAGGTTGGGGAGGGAATCTGGGATTAAAGATATTAAAATTCTTCCGCCGGTCTCGGAAATTATTAATGGGAAGGTGAAATTGTCGTCTTTAAAGGAGGTCGAGGTTGGCGATTTACTTGGGAGAAAGGTAATAGAAATCGATACGAAAGAAATCGCCTCCTTTATTAAGGGAAGGATTGTGTTAATTACAGGGGCCGCAGGATCGATTGGGTCAGAATTATCAAAACAGGTGGCAAGATTTTCTCCCGCGCTTTTAATTTTATTAGATCAAGACGAAACAGGAATATTTAATATATCGGAAGCCTTAAAAAAGGAACTTCCAGATTTGGTTTTGCGTTCGCTTGTGGGAGACATAATAGAAACAAAAAATCTTAAAAGGATGTTTATTGATTTAAAGCCAAACGTCGTTTTCCACGCCGCTGCGTATAAGCACGTTCCATTAATGGAGGGGCAACCCGATGAAGCAGTAAGAAACAATATATTTGGTTTAAAAAATGTTGCTGAATTATCTGTTGAAAATAATGTAGAAAAATTCATTTATATTTCAACTGATAAAGCCGTAAATCCCACATCAGTTATGGGAGCAACAAAAAGAGTTGGGGAAATGATATGCCAGGCACTTAATCAACAAAATAAAACGAAATTTATTTCTGTAAGATTCGGTAATGTTTTGGATAGTCGTGGTAGCGTGATCCCTACATTTAGAGAACAGATAAAAAGGGGTGGGCCTGTAGAAGTGACACATCCGGAGATGAAACGATATTTTATGTTAAATTCCGAAGCTTGTCTTTTGGTGATGCAGGCTGGGTTTATGGGATTTGGTGGGGAGGTGTTCGTATTGGACATGGGTGGGCCGATAAAGATATTGGATTTAGCGAGAGAAATGATAAAATTGTCTGGACTAGAAGAGGACAGAGATATAGCGATTG
>Ga0268276_1003883_pt1 | contig 11082 bp, 8 predicted proteins | sample saktaG_4_FD_190145 | JGI IMG/M metagenome (GOLD analysis project Ga0268276, IMG submission 190145) | Saline water microbial communities from Sakinaw Lake, British Columbia, Canada - sak_2010_1_5_45m | ecosystem: Environmental > Aquatic > Non-marine Saline and Alkaline > Saline ...
GCACAACCCCGTCCAGAACCTCCAGCATCATCCCGTGGGCGCCGGGCACGGTGAGTTCGGGCGATGCATAGCCGGTCTTGAAGTCGGGTCGCGGAAATCGCTGCACGGCCCCGCTCGACAACGCCGCCGCCCAGGCGCACACACCGAGCCACAACCCGGCCAGCCGATGCGGCCGCCTCACGGAAGCGCCCCGTCCGCCAGGGGAAGCGCATCTTATTTTCAGACACTTTTTCAGTTTTGGCTCCGTTTTCGGGCTCTCGAGAGCGGTGTCGCGCGGAATACCGCTTGCCACCGCACTCCAAAATGGCTGGCGCAGCGTCCCGAAGCCCTCCGTCCCGGCGGCAGCGTCTTGGAGTGCGGTGGCAAGCGGTATTCCGCGCGACACCGCTTTTCCCGGCTTCGCCACGAATGCAGACCCCTCGCAACGGCGTCGAGAGCCAGAATAGGCAAAAGTGCCTGAATAGTAGATACGTTTGCCCCGCCCCGCCCGCAGGGTGTCCGATGGATGTTTCGCGTGTCAGGCATGTGCCTCCGGACTCCCCTTCAAGAGGTAGGGGTGGGTCGCCGGCACGCGGCGATACGCGCCGGCGGGACAGGTGCGCGCGATGGCGCAATCGTTGCAGTTCACGCACCGATCATGCCGAACTTGGAGAAAGAGAGACCCATTGCCGAACTGCCCGCACCCCTTCACGCAGACCGCGCAACCGATGCACCGTTTTTCGTTGATCGTGTATTCGTAAAAAGGATTCTCGATGAAGGTGCGGGTGATCGCCCCGGCCGGGCACAATTGGTTTTCGGCGGCCGTATCGATGCGCTTAGCTTGCGGCTGATGATATCCGCCGCACAGTTTGCAATAGCCGCACAGGGCGTAGGCATGCACCGCCTTGACGGCCGACGGCGTCAACACGCACGCCGTTTCGCAGCGGCCGCATTGCGCGCATTTGTCGGGATCGAGCTGCCAGACGTGAGTGGCCGCGCGGGCGCGGAAGAGGGCCATCCCGGACACGGCGCCCACGGCGGCGGCGGCCACGCTCCACAGGCCGCGTTGCAGGAGTTGCCGGCGGGTCAACCCGTCCGCGGGTGCGCGTGTCGGGGCGTCTTTCGGCGTGGCTGGCGTCATGACGGGCTGCCCTCCTGTGCCTGGCGCCGGGACAAGGCCTGGGGCAGGCCGCAGTCGGCGTGTTTGCGGCAGGTCGGGCAAATGCCGTCATTCACGCAGGTTTGCCCGCTCAGCGAAACCTGCCGGCGGACGAACAGCCGTGCGGCGCCGAACGCGACGGCGCCCAGCAGCACAGACCGGCCGCACAACCGGAGAAAGTCGCGGCGTTCGTTGGCATCATCGCGTGTCGGCATCGGGCGTCTCCCCTATTTTAACTCAAACACCCGGATCTGCAAACGGTCGGCGTCGACCATCAGAATCCGGTCTTTCGAATCAACTGCCAGATCGTGGCTCAATTCACTTCCGTCAAACTGATTCGGCGCGGCCACCACGCCGCGGAACTCGCCCCGCTTGGAATAGACCTTCACGCGTGAGAGTCCTTTTTCGCTGGTCACGATTGATCCGTTGGCGAGCCGGGCGACATGGGCCGGATTGCAGCACCCGCAGAAGCTCTCTACTGCCATGCCCGCGAGCTCCGGCCACCAGTCGATGCGCTCCCCCTGAAACGTGTACTCTTCCAGCCGATGCCGTCCCGGATTGACGATCCAGAGGGTGTCGCCCTGGCCGAGCATGATGTCGAAATACGGGCTCGGCACGATGAACCCCAAGGCGTCGGGGTGCCCCGTTTTGCCGGTGATCGTCTGCCGCAGGACGCCGTCGGGGGTAAAACGCAGCACTGTCTGACTCCGGGCGTCCGCCACGAACACCGCGTCTTCAGTCGCCGCGATGGACGTGATGATCGCATCGGCGCCGATGCCGGTGAACGCGACGGTCTGGCGACCCTCCGTGTCGAGGACCTGAACGGTGGACCCGAGTCCGACATACAGCGTCCCCTGCGCGTCTGCCGCCAGACACGTCACGTCGCTGTTCAGGACCGTCCGCCGGATTTCGTCTCCCTGCGGCGAGAGGACCACCAGAAGTCTGCCGCTGCCGATGTAGAGCCGGTCGTCAGGCCCCACCGCGAGCGCGCTCAACACCGTGACCCCGCGCGGGACCAGGGGCGCCAGCTCCCGGTAGAGGATCACGGATTCATCAATCACGGCAAGGGCTTTAATCTGCGCCTCGTACGCCGACATCTTCACGGTTTTCGCGGATTGTCCGCCGCGCGCGGCGGCGGCGTTCCGGAAAACCGGCGCGCACCCGCGCCAGGCCAAAATGGCCGCCAGTGCCAGCACGCCAGAGCCGACGCCATACGCCATTCGTTTGTTCATCGCGCACCTCCCTGTACATCGACACACAGCATGCGGGTGTCATCGCGCAGCACCAGCCGTCCGTCCGCCAGCGCCATCGGCCCCCAGGCGTCGCGTCCCGCCAGCAGGCGTTTCCGCCCCAGTTCGTGGTACCCCTCGGGCGTCGCCCGCAACAGGGTCAGGACGCCATCGTCGCTGAGCACATAGAGCTTGCCGTCGGCCACCAGATAAGGGCCGAGTCCAAAGCGGCGGTCGCGGCCGCTGGTCCAGACAAAGCTGCGCAGGTCATCGGGGTTGACGCATACCAATTGGTTGCGGAGCGGCCCTGCATCATTAGGCAGCACGCCAAATAGAAGCCCGTCAACCATCACCGGCGTCTGCTGCTCCGAGGCAAACCCCTGATTGGCCTTGAACGTCTGCAGCGGGGTGACGCGGAACGTGTCGCCCTCGCGCGACACCTGCAACAGCATGCCGCCCCCGCCATATCCGGCGGTGACGAAAATGCGGCCGTCCGCGAGGATCACGGGAGACGGCGCGACCACCGACCGGTCCCAGTCGGCGGTGAACCAACGCAACTCGCCTTCCTGACCCGCCTCGGCGCTCACCCCGACCATCCCGCCGAGGGCCGCATACACATACATCCGCTCCCCGCCGATCACCGCCGGCATGATCGAGGCATGCGACATCTTCAGTCCCTTCGGGTTGGGGGTCCACCACAAGACCTCACCTGTCGCGCACGCCACGCCCATCATGAGCACCGCATCGCCCGCGGGGGCCAGGATGGCGACGTCGTCGACGATCAGCGGACATTGGCCGGCATACCACATGGGCTCTTGCGCGCCATACGCCGCGACCAGATCGATGCCCCACAGCAGATCACCGGTTGCGGCGCCAACGCACATGACATGGCATCGCGGCCCGAGCGTCACGACATAGCGATCGGTCACGGCCGGCACCGTGCGCGACATGCCGTGGTTGCGCGGCACATCCACCCGATACCCCCGTTGCCAGATCTCGCGTCCATCGGCCAGCGACAGGCAGCGCAGCACGTCGCCCCCGGTCGCTTCGTCGTAGTCCAACACATAGACCCGACCCCGATGGATCGCCGCGCCGGCGTGTCCTTCACCCAGTTCCACTTCCCATAAGATCCGGGGTTCGTCCGCGTCCCACCGATCAGCCAGCGTGATCGGTTCCGGGTATCGATTGTCGGCGTTGGCCCCGCGAAACCGCGGCCACGAACCGGTCCGCTCGGACGCCACGCCGTCCCCGGCCCGGAACGTCTCGCCGATGGTCACCTCCGTTGCCCGCGTCGCCGGCTGCGAGCCCTCCGGCTCGCCATCCATGCCGGGACCGTGCACGACCAGATCCGCTGCCGGATCGTGCGTGAGCCAAACCGCCAGAGCGGCCGTGCCCAGCAGCGCGGCCATGCCGGGGATCAGCCAGGCAATGACGGAGGTTTTCATGGTGGTTTCCGATTATCCCCGGTCTGCGCGGGGAACAAGAAGTTACAGGCGCCTCTCTCAAAAAGACGCACGCACCCCGCACACGGCAGAAGTATATCGCAAACCACACCCTTGTGTCGAAAGCGAAAAGACGAATACCAGGACCAATACCAATCTCATTATGAGGCTATTGGGTCATCGGGGTCGGGGTCGGTATCGGAATCGGGGTCGAATTTCCGTTGATTTTACCGATACCGATACCGATACCGACTCCGACGCCGATGGCCCCATCTCCAAAATGAGAATTGCTGGAAAAACCCCGTTGACATGGGCGTCCCTCCATGGTATCGTTCATCCCCACTTATGGGACAGCAACTCAGAAAACGCCTGAAGCGTGCCCGGCGCGATGCTTATAACAAGCGTATCGCCGCCCGTCATCGCTCGGCCATGAAGAAATGATTTCGGGTGCGATGGCCGAGCGGTTAGGCAGAGGTCTGCAAAACCTCGAACAGCGGTTCAACTCCGCTTCGCACCTCCAGCTTCAAGACGTTTGAACTTCCGGCTTGTAACGGCCGGGAGTTCTTCGTTTTTGTCGGAATGGGTAAAAAAAGGAGACGCTCGTGCGTAGATGCCACACGTTGATTATCGGGTCTGGCGCCGCCGGCCTGAACGCCGCCGTCCAGCTCCGTCGATTGGGCGTCGAAGACATCCTGATCGTCACCGAAGGGCTCGACCAGGGGACGTCGATCAATACCGGTTCGGACAAGCAGACCTATTACAAGCTGGCGATGTGTGCCGATGCCTCGGACTCGCCGCGTGAATTGGCCGACACGTTCTTTGCCGGCGGCTCGATGCATGGCGACCTGGCCATGGCCGAGGCGGCCAATTCCGCCCGCTCCTTTCTCAACCTCGTCAATCTCGGCGTCCCTTTTCCGCGTGACCGCTACGGCCAGTTCGTCGGCTACAAGACCGACCACGACCCGCGGCAGCGGGCCACATCGGTCGGGCCCTACACATCCCGCGACATGTGCCGCGCGCTGATCGCCGAGGTCGGCCGTCTCGGGATTACCGTCCTGGAGCGGCACAACGTCATTTCGCTGGTGACGATTCCCCATGGCGAGCTTGATCGCCCGTGCCGCGCCGCGGGGGCGATCGTGATGGACGCGACGGGCAAGGCCGAGGCGATTCTGGCTGAAAACACCGTGTTTGCCGTCGGCGGGCCGGGCGGGCTCTACCAGACGAGCGTCTATCCCACCTGCCACACCGGCGGTATCGGTCTCGCCATCGAGGCGGGCGCCCGCGCGCAGTCGCTGCCCGAGTCGCAGTATGGCCTCGCGTCGATCGGGTTTCGCTGGAACGTGTCGGGAACCTACATGCAGGTGGTGCCGAAGTTTGTGAGCACGGCGGCCGATGGCGTCTCCGATCCGCGCGAGTTCCTGCTGCCGTGGTTTGACGATCCGGCCGACGCCTATTCCCGCGTGTTTCTCAAGGGGTATCAATGGCCGTTCGACACCCGGAAAGTGGTGGGCGGCTCCTCGCTCGTCGACATTCTGGTCTATATCGAGACGGTCATCCGCGGGCGCCGTGTTTTTCTCGATTTCCGGGGCAATCCGGCCGGTTTTGACCTCTCTTGTTTATCCGAAGAGGCGCGCGCCTATCTCGAAAAGTCCCGCGCCACGACCGGTACGCCGCTGGACCGGCTGCACACGATGAACCCCGGCGCCATCCAGCTTTACCGCGACCACGGGATTGATCTGGCCGCCGCGCCGCTCGAGGTCGCCGTCTGCGCCCAGCACAACAACGGCGGGGTGGCCGCCGACGCCTGGTGGGAGTCGCTGAACATCCGCGGCCTGTTCCCCGTCGGCGAGGTGAACGGTTCGCACGGTGTCTGTCGTCCGGGGGGGTCGGCGCTCAATTCGGGACAGGTCGGCTCGCTCCGCGCCGCCGAACAGATCGCCGCCACGCGTCGCGAACCCACGCTCGACATCGCGGCGGCGCAGCAGGCTGCCGCTGTGAGAATGGCCGAAATTCAGGAGTGGCTCGCCCGCGCCGCCGGCGCGCCAGCCGACTGGAGTGACGAGCGGCGCCAGATTCAGGCCCGGATGAGCCGTGCCGGCGCGCACATCCGTTCGGCTGAGGCGGTGCGCGAGGCCTGCGCGGAAGCCCGCGCCCAGGTGAGCCGCCTGCAGTCGGCCGGATGCCGTCACACCGGCGGCGCCACCTGCGCCGAGGCGCTTCGTACCCGTTCGCTCGCGGTCGCCCAGCTTGCCTATCTCGATGCCATCGTCTTCCAACTCGCCAGCGGGGTCGGCAGCCGCGGCTCCGCGCTGGTTCAGGATCCGGCCGGCACACGCATCCATCCGAGTCTTCCTGCCGCGTGGGCCTTCGTGCCCGAGGATCCCGCCTTCCGCGCGCAGGTGCTCGAAACCCTGCCCGCTGCCGACGGCTCCTTCGCCCACCGCTGGGTGCCATGCCGCCCCATTCCCGAAACAGACACCTGGTTTGAAACCGCCTGGACGACCTTCCGCTCCGGCGCGATCTACCGGTAAGGCTATCAGGTTGAAGATGAACAGGTTACAGGTTTGTTCGCGCGCACCCACTGGTGGACCAGCAATTCTCAATATGGCAGTCTCTATCGTAATCCATTCTCCACCAGTAGATTAAGATCAAGATTAGGATTAGGATTACGATTACGATGACAAAAGCCCCTTAAGTAAGTGTCATTCGCCTCACAGCCTCACGGTCTTCTAGCCTTTTCTAGGTCAGCTCATCCGTTTCGAGGTCTCGTCGATCTTGCGGAGGATGGCGGCCTCCTCCTCGTGGTACATCTCGTTAATGGCCGGGTCGTGGAAATTGTAGATCCGGTCTTCGAACGCGGTCGTTTCCAGGCGACTGAAGAGCCGCTGCTCGGCCTGTTCGATATCTTTACCGTAGATGTGATAGGAGTCGGCCTGCCAATTCATGCGCGCGAGGCGGACCGGCTTGCCGGACCGGCGCGCGATCTCGTCGGCAATGATGGTCTGGTTGAACTGGATGAAGCCGAACATGTTCATGAAGTTGGCGCCCCAGGCGTCGTTGGAGCGGAACCGGACGTTGACGTTGAGCCACTGCACGCTGGCGTCGTCCACGAGGATTCGATACCAGAGTGACTGCAGGCATGGCGGATCGTAGCAGGACAGATCGTGGTTGGGCATCCAGGTGATCATCTGGGCCTGACGGGTGTAGGGCTGCGCGACGAGCTTGTCGATGACGTAGGCGACCTGGTCAACCTGGAAAGGGCCGACGAAGCGATTCTGGCTATCATCGCCCCGTTCTTTCCATTGCCCGTATTGCTGCAGTCGGCCGTGGTAGGTGTATTCCCAGCGGGTGTCGGTGGGGTCGTTGATTGCCTTGACCCAATGGTCTTTGCGGCCTTCGAGCTCGTAGACGTATTCGCGCAGGTCGGGGAGACCGCCGGGAAAGGCCTTGTGGATCATGGGGTCGGCCAGCGGATCATCGATCGTGATGTTCATGGTGGCGTCGAGGCTCATCGGGTCGCCCGGCTTGTCGTATTGCGTGCGGAAGCGGATGCCATCGCGATACAGGGCGATCAGGGCGCGTTCGTAGGCTTCGGCGAGCGAACCGCCGCGGACGGTCAGAACAGGGATGCTTTGCATGGGAACTCCTGGGGGCTGAGGGCGGTGGGTTTTCGGCGATCAGGCGATGGGGCCACAATTCGCACGGCGGGGTTAGCAGGGATCAACCTAAAAGCGGCAGATAATTAACCACAAAGAACACAAGGAACACAGAGAGAGAATGTTAGGGTTAGTGCATAGGGGCACCATTGGGTGCCGGATGTATTCTCTGAAACTCCTTCCCTTTATGTGCTTTGCGATCCTTGTGGTTTCAATTTACGTTTTTGGGATCAACGGAGCACGCGGGAAGTATAACGCCATCCGACCGCTGGCGGCAAGCGCTTTTGTTCACTCCAATTCGATTAACTGCACGTGAACGGTGTGGTTTTCGCCGTCGCGTTTGAGAGTGACGCTAACGGTCTGGCCCGGTTGCAGGGTGTCGAAGATCGCGTGGTAGGACTCGACATCGGTGACCGGTATACCATTGATGGCCGTGATGACGTCGCCGAGGAACAGGCCGCGAAAGGACTGGGAGACGCCGACGAGGCCCGCCCCGGCGGCGGGAGAGCGGGGCAGGACGGAGTAAACGGCCGCGCCGGAAACCCCGGCGCGGCGGGTGATGTGGTCGGGCAGCAACTGGAGACCGAGTCCCGCGCGGGTGATACGGCCCTTTTCGATGAGTTGCGGCACGATGCGCGAGACGGTGTCGACCGGCACCGCGAACCCGATTCCGGCATAAGCCCCGCTGGGGCTGAGGATGGCGGTCGTGATGCCGATCAAATCCCCCGCGGAGTTGAGCAGCGGGCCGCCGGAGTTGCCGGGATTGATCGCCGCGTCGGTCTGGATCACCTCGTTGATGCGCCGACCGGTCATGGCCGTGATGGTCCGGCCGAGCGCGCTGACGATCCCCACGGTGAGGGTGGTGTCGAGGCCGAAGGGGTTCCCGATCGCCAAAACCGTCTGCCCCACCTGCAGGTCGTGTGAGACGGCCGCACGAACCGGGTGGAGGCGCTCGGGCGGCGCGTCAATCTTCAAGACGGCGAGATCCTGATCCGGCGCGATCCCCACCAGCCGGGCGTCGAAGGTCTTGCCGTCGGCGAAGGTCACCGTCAACGCGTCGGCTTCGTGCACCACGTGGTAGTTGCTGATGATGTGCCCCTGTTTGTCCCACACGAATCCCGAACCGGCGCCCTGGGGGATCTCGTAGACTTGGAGCCCCCGGAACCAGTCCCCGGCACGGAAAAGCCCCTTGTTGGCCACTGCCACGACCGATGGCGAGACACGGCTGAAGATCGCGATGGAGGTGCGCTCATCGGCGGTGGGCGAGAAGGGCGCGGGCACCGGGGAGGGGGTGTTCGGGACGGGGGTGTTCGGGACGGATAGCGCGCGGGAAGGGGGCGCGCCCAACACCCGGGATGTCCCGGGGGTGTCCGCGGGCCGGTTGATGAAACGGATCGCGAGCAGCACGAAGATCCCCAGCAACAGCGCGGTGACGAGGGGGGATCGGGGGGTGGGGGGTGTGGTGTTCATAGATCAATCGCTTTCCGGATCGCCTCCGCGAGGGGCTCGGAGCGCGATGCCGCGAGGCGCGCGAGGATGCATTCCCAGCGGTAGGCGAAACTGCCGCCTTCGTCGCGTGTCCGGTGGCTGAAGAGTTTATCAAACGCCCGTTTTCGCCGCAGGTATTCGCAGCGGGTAGAATCGAAGCGTACGACGAAGGCGCTCAGGTAGCAGGCGGCAAACGCGCGGGCGTTGGGCATGAGGCGCGCCCGCCGGTTGATTGGCGCGGCATAGGCGGCGGCCAGTTCCAGCAAGGGCTGGCGGTAGTGCGAGAACGTGCCGGTGTTGTCGGAGACCAACAGGTTCAGGGGCATGTCGTCGGCATCGAACAGGACGATCTCGTCGCCGTCGTCGAACAGGACGGTGGCGCGGTCGGACCGGGTGCGCCCGATGATCAGATTCGTCGCGGCCGCCGCCCCGAGAAGACGGGCCAGGCTGAGATTGAATGCGGCATTTTCGTAGCGGTGCGGTGGAATTTTATCCGACGCCCACCCCGCGAGATAGGGCCGTTCCAGGTAGGTGATCCAGTAGGTCTGCCCGCAGTACAGGGCTTGGGTCCCGGTGTAAGTTTCGCTGATGCGGCGGCTGACCACCTGCGGCGCCAGGTTCATGCCGAGCTGCTGGCAGCCGAGGCGGCGGTCGAGAATATAGTCGGTGTAATCCTCGGCCTCGATGATCGACCGCAACAGGTCTTTCCCTTCGTCCAGGTGTTCGGCGATCCCCCATTTCTGCAGCCGGAGGATGCGGACAACCGGCTCGTCGGTGTGGATGTGCTTGACCTCGGTGATGTAAACCGTGGGACGTTGGGAAATGACGTCGCGGCGCGAGAGGGAACGCGATATCCGACCGATATTGATGTATTCGATCTCGCGGAATTCGCGGACGTAGTTGAAGATGAAGCCGTGGGCGCGCAGGTCGCACAGATCGCGCAGACCGGCGTCGTCCGGGTGGACGGCGCAGTCGTCGAAAAGGGGGTCAAAGATCAGCTCGCCGTCCTCGATCCGCGCGCCGGGAAGCCATTCGATCTGCAGATAGAATTCCGCGGAGAGGCCGCTCACGATCTCGTCCGAAACGGCCGCATTCGCCTGTTTGAGCAGGGCGGCGCACATCGCCTTGCGCCATTCGGGATCTTCCGGGGCGTCCGTGCGGAGGGTCGGCGGCACGGCGGCCTCGTAGTCCGCCGCGAGCGCGGCATGCCGGAGGCGCAGGGCGGCGCACGCGTCGGCCGGTCCGGCCAGCGCGGCGAAGGCGGATCGATCAAACGGGCAGGCGGCCGGGAAGACCTCGATTTCGGGATGGCCGAGGCGATTGTGCCGCGCGCAATGGTGGGCGATCTCGTCGAGTTGCGCGCGGAACACGGCATCGTCCAGCGTGGCGAGCCAGCGGAAGGCTTCGCAGGTCAGGAAGCGGGTGCCGGTGGCCCGGTTGTAGTAGTAGAGGGGCGCGTGCTGGATGGCGCTGCGGGAGTCGGCGATCAGGGCGATGATCTCTTCCAGCGTCTGTGGCAACGGGCTCATGCGCCAGTTTTCGCCTCGGCCTCGGAGGGCGTTCCGCACCGCTGCGTGGGCGGTGTTGAGAAAGCGGATGTGGCGCTTGGAAACGAGCGTTTGCAAAAAGTCGTCGGCCTGAAAAGCGAGGTCCATGCGTGAAGGGTCGGGCCGGATCAGGACGGTGTCGCCGTCCAGCAACAGGTCGGCAGAGGCGTCAAACTCGGCATCCCGTTCCGCGTCGGTGAGCGGAGTCGCGCCGGCGGCGGCGCGGTCGGCGTCGAGGGCGGCGACCCACGCCAGGCGTTGCATGGCGTGAATGCCCGGCAGGGTGACCAGCCCGGGCGTGCGCAGGAAGACGGTGGCGACGCGCGACAGCGGTCGCCCGGTGGGGTCCTGGGCAAAAAGCGGTTCGCCTATCCGTTTGAATTCCATCACCGAGTCTCCACCACGCAGCACATCATTACGTTAGCACGTCGCTTGGCAGGTGCACAAGGGAGCAATTCAGGGCAAACGCATCTAAATTCTTATGTTTTTCAGATTCTGGCTCAGGGCTTTCTCTCCAGCTTGGCGCGTGGCGCAGGATTTCTGGAGTGCGGCGGCAAGCGGTATTCCGCGCGACGCCGCTTT
>Ga0268276_1003885_pt1 | contig 11082 bp, 9 predicted proteins | sample saktaG_4_FD_190145 | JGI IMG/M metagenome (GOLD analysis project Ga0268276, IMG submission 190145) | Saline water microbial communities from Sakinaw Lake, British Columbia, Canada - sak_2010_1_5_45m | ecosystem: Environmental > Aquatic > Non-marine Saline and Alkaline > Saline ...
GCCAAAATGATAGACTATATTAGAAATTTAATTGGAAAATTGGGACTTTATGGTCCCGGAGATATAGATTTGATTAAGTGTGGAAATGAATATGTAGTTTTGGAAATAAACCCACGATTTGGAGGCGGTTATCCATTGGCTCATGCAGCTGGTGCAGAGTTCCCTAAAAAAATAATTAGATTAATAAATGGAGATTTACAAGAGGCTGATTTTAGAAGATATCCGGATAATATTGTAATGATGAAGCAAGATGAAATTGTTATAAAAAATTTCAATAATTTAAGTTAAAGAAAAGTTAGATTTAGATGATGGATATTTGATTTAAAATATCCAAAATTATTTTTATCCCAAATTGTTATATTGGTATAGTAAATAAACTGTTTCGATAAAACACTAAATATATTTTTAAATTTGAATAATCATTTTTTATAATGATTGCGAGTTTTTTTAATAAGGAGCTATTTTCCATGATAATTAACAGTTCAGATAGTATAGCGAAATTACGAAGAAATATCTTGCTTCCAATTTACTGGAAATATGTCAAACAGTGGAAGGTGCTAGAATATTATAATAAATTAAAAGAACATCAATGGAACACTGTAGAAGAGAATCAGGAGATTCAACGGAGAAAACTTTATGAGCTTATTAAATATGCTAATCAAAATATCCCTTATTATAAACGGGTTATTAATGAATATAATATTCGATTTTCAGAGGATACCATATTTGAGGATATTAAAAAATTTCCTATTTTAACCAAAGATATTATTAGAAATAATTTCGATGAATTATATAAATTTAGAGATAATACTTATTACCGGAATACTTCCGGTGGGTCAACCGGTGAGCCGGTAATTTTCTATCAAGATAGATATTGCTTAGAGTGGGAAATAGCCGCTAAAACATTTTTTAATGAATGGGCTGGAAGAAAGATTGGTGAACCTATGGTAAAGTTATGGGGTTCATTGCGAGATATTTTAAAGGGGGGTCAAGGTTTTAAAGGATATCTTAAACAACAATTTTATGGGGTAACCATTCTAAATTCTTATAGGATGACCGAGAGAGACATGTATGAGTATGTGAAGAGAATTAATAATGTAAAACCTTGCTTGATACTCGCTTTTACCAGCGGTATTGATGAATTAGCTCGATTTATCCAGAAACATGGTTTATCAATTTATTCTCCAGCCGCTATCATGACCTCCACAAGTGTTTTATATCCTGAAGTTAGAGCAAGAATTGAAGAAGTATTTCAAACTCCCGTATTCAACCGCTATGGTTCAAGAGAAGTAGGCGATATTGCTTGTAATTGTAAAATAAGTCCCGGGTTACATTTAATTCCCGATATTCATTATGTAGAAATTGTGGATGAAAATGGGAAGGAACTTAATAAGGGAAAGATAGGTGAGATAATAATAACAGTTATAACTAACTATACTATGCCTTTAATTAGATATAAAATTGGTGATATAGGTATTTTATCCAATAAGGAATGCAAATGCGGACATGGATTACCTCTATTGGAAAAAGTTGTAGGCCGTACTAAAGGTGTATTTAAAAATAAATTTGGAACTTTTATAGACAGTGGAGTTTTTATCCGTTTATTCTATTACCGTGATAACATTAAGCAATTTCAAGTGGTTCAAGAGTCTTTTGAACAAATTACCATTAATCTTGTATTGAAGGATAAACGGAAATTAAAGGTCGTTGAAAAGGATTTCAGGGAAATTAGTGAAGTAATTAAAATAATAATGGATGATGATATAAAAGTTAAATATAACATCGTTAAGGAAATAAAACACAGTCCTTCCGGAAAACATATGCATACTTTTTCCAAAATTAAGAATGAAACAAAAATTCAGATGGATTAAATTTCAAAGGATATTTATTGTAATGAAAAAAATCATGTTAATAGTACCCTCTTTTATAAAAGGTGGCGTAGAAAGAGTCGTAAATACCTTAAATAAAGGATTAAAAAAACATTATGAAGTTTTTGTGGTTATATATCATAAGCCTATTGAATACGAAGTGGAAGTTAACCTGGTAAATTTAGAAATTCCTATAGGTTCTTTTAGTGGAAAAATAAAAAATATTTTTTATAGGATTATCAAATTAAAAAAAATAATCAAAGAAATATCGCCTGACCTCATTGTATCATTTATGGGAAGTTTACCTCCTATTTTAACTTTAAAGCCGGTTATTGTAAGCATTCACAGCAATCCGGATTTTTTACCTTTATATAGAAAAATATTATTAAAAACCGTGTATAAATTTCCTAATGTAAAAAAAATAATAACCTGTTCATGTGGCTTAGAAAAAAGTTTGAATAATCATTATGGCTTAAAAAATACAAAAATTATTTACAATCCAATAGACTTAAACTTGATAGATCAAAAATTGCTTGCTTTGAAACCGTTTGAATTTGATTATATCCTGGCAGTCGGAAGATTAAACCGACAGAGAGGCCATGATATACTGATAAAATCTTTTGCCAAATCATCTTTGAAAAATAAAGTAAAGCTTGTTATTTTAGGTGAAGGAAAAGAAAGACAAAATTTGGAAAAATTAATTAATGATCTAAAGATAAAAGAAAAAGTTTTATTGCCCGGAAATGTTGAGAATCCATTTATTTATATGAAATATGCTCAACTTTTTATCCATTCTTCAAGGTGTGAAGGTTTATCTATGGTTTTATTGGAAGCTTTGGCATGCAATGCACCGGTCATTGCTACGAATCGTTGCGAGATTCGCCCATATGAAGTTATGGAAAATGAAGTCAACAGTCTACTCGTGCCTTCCGAAGATGTCGAATTATTAAAAGATGCTATGGAAAGATTGTATCACGACAGAGAATTGCAAATTAAGTTAAAGTCAAATGCTCGCAAAAGCATTGAAAGATTTGACATAGAAAATATAATTAAAGACTGGATAAGTTTATTTGAAAAAGAGTATATTCTTTGATTATTGATTATTGACATCACAAGTGGGTCAATAACTGATGAAGGTAGTTTAGGAAATAATATTAAAAATTTGAATATCCCTGTTTACAAGATGGAAATGAATGCAGGTTTTGGGAAAAATATTAAGAAAATAGAGAAAGGTAGTTATGTTAGAAAATCCTGATATAAGTGTAATCATTACAACTTATAATCGAGCAAATTTTATAGATAGAGCTATTAAAAGTATATTAAATCAAATTTACCAGGATTTTGAAATTATTATAGTTGATGATGGTTCTACGGATAATACGGAAGAGATTATAAAAGGTTATAAAGATAAAAGAATTATTTATATTAAACATAAAAAGAATCAAGGAATTTCAGCGGCCAGAAATACAGGGATCAAAAAGTCAAGGGGAGAATATATTGCCTTTTTAGATTCAGATGATGAATGGGTTCCTGAAAAACTTAGTAAACAGGTTAAAATTTTGCAAAATGAATCTACTGAAGTGGGAGTGGTTTATTCTAATTTATGTTATATAGATGAGAATGGTAAAGATATGAATAAATTACTTAATCCTAAAAGAGAAGGCTATATCTATAAAGATTTACTTGGTGAAAATTGTGTGGGTCCTCCTTCAACACTCCTTATAAGAAAAGAGTGTTTTAACCAAGTTGGATTGTTTGATAGTCAACAAGATGCCCATGAAGATTGGGATATGTGGATAAGAATAGCAAAATCTTATAAGTTTGTACTTATCAAGATTCCTCTGGTAAAATATCGGTTACATTCTAATCAAATTTCTAAAAATCTGGAAGTAAAAATTATTGCAGCTGATAATATTTTAGAAAAATATGCTAATGAGTTAAAAAACACACGAAGTATTCACAGTAAACATTATTTTTGCATAGGCAATAGATATTGTCATTTGGGAAACACAAAAGTAGGTCAAAGATATTTAGTAAAAGCAATTTTACTATATCCACTTCGAATACGTTATTATATTTGTTTGTTGGGTTCTTTATTTGGAGCCAAATGTTTTTTAGGTTTTGTGAATATTAAAAAATATTTAACAGGTATTCTAAAAAATTTATTGTTGAAATTAAAAACACAGTGACTTATTATAGATTCTTAGATAGAGTGATATAAAATATAAAAGGAATTTATTAATATGAAAAAAATTATGTTGGTAGTACCATCTTTAATAAAAGGCGGCGTAGAAAGAGATGTGAGCATTTTAAGTGTAGAACTGAGTAAACACTTTGAGATTTTTGTAGTTATTTATCATGGCCCTATAGAATATGAGATTAAGGGGAAGTTAATAAACTTAGAAACTCCAACCGGTAATCTTTGGAGAAAAATAATAAATACTTTTCATAGAGTTATTGAATTAAATAAGCTGATAAGGGAGATTTCACCAGATTATATTGTTTCATTTATGGGTAATTTACAACCTATTTTGACTTTTAAGCCAGTTATTGTGAGCATTCACATCAATCCGGATTTTTTTCCTTTAGATGAAAAATTTTTATTAAAAACTGTCTATAAGTTTTCTAATATAAAAAGGATAGTAACATGTTCATCGGGAATAGAAAAGAAATTAATTATTAATTATGGCTTAAAAAACGTAAAAACCATTTACAATCCAATAGACTTAAAATTAATTAAGCAAAAATTGCTTGCTCAAAAACCGTTTGAATTTGATTATATTTTAGCAGTAGGAAGATTAAATAGACAAAAGGGTTTTGATATTTTGATAAAATCCTTTGCTAAATCAGATTTAAAAGATATAGTAAAACTGGTTATTTTAGGTGAAGGGAAAGAAAGAAAAAATTTGGAGGAACTTATAGCAAAGCTAAAATTAAAAAATCAAGTTTTATTATTGGGCAAAGTCGAAAATCCATTTATTTATATGAAATATGCTAAGTTTTTTATTTTATCTTCAAGATGTGAAGGTTTCGCAGTTGTCTTATTAGAGGCCTTAGCTTGTCAGACTCCCGTAATTGCCGCAAATTGCGAGACTGGTCCTTCTGAGATTATAGAAAATGGAGAAAATGGTTTGCTTATTCCCGTTGAAGATGAAGATGCATTAAAAGAAGCTATGGAAAAATTATTTTATGATAGGGAGTTGCATGAGAGATTAAAGGCAAATGCACGAAAAAGTATTGAAAGATTTGATGTAAAAAACATTGTAAAAGATTGGATGGAATTATTTGAGGAAGAGAGCCGCTAAAAAGATATGGTAAAAAAAATTTGATAGATACTCTCGGCTTGTGAAATTGTATAAAATTGTACAGGAAGGGGTTTTAAATTGCCTGACTCAGTAGCGCAAATAAGAGTATTACAAGTAATTAATTCTCTACAGGTGGGAGGTGCAGAAGCTCTTCTAAAAAATTTTACCTTACAAGTAAAAAAATATAATAAGTTTGAGATGGAAATTTGTGTTTTATATTCTCCCGGTATGTTTAAGGAAGAGATTGAAAAGGCGGGTATTCCTGTTTGTGAATTAGGTTTAAATTTTAAATATGATTTAAGAGGGATAATAAAACTTATATCTCTTATTAAAAGAGGAAAATATAATATAGTACATGTACATTTGTTTCCTGCTAACCTTTTTGTATCATTAGCTTCTTTGTTTTTACCTAAAAACATCAAATTTATTTTTAGCGAACATAATGTTTATAATCGTAGACGTTCGCATAAAATATTTAAATGTCTGGATGCCTTTATTTATAGCCGTTATTATAAAGTAATTTGCGTAAGCAAACAGGTACAGGCTGCCTTAATTGAATGGCTTCCTAACCTACAAAGAAAAAGTGTAGTTATTTCTAATGCCGTACCCATTTCTGATTTATCTAATTGGCCTCCGGTGAAAAAATATGATGTCCTTTTTGTGGGAAGATTAACTAAAGCTAAAGGTGTAGATATTTTACTTAAGGCAATAAAAATTTTAAAAGAAAAATATCAGAAGGAGATAAAAACCGCTATTGCTGGAGAAGGATATTTAGAGGAAGAATTAAAAGGGTTAGTTATGGAGCTGGGGATAGAAAAAGAAGTTGAATTTTTGGGAGTTAGAAAAGATATCGAAAAACTTATGAAATCCACAAAACTATTTGTACTCCCTTCTCGCTGGGAAGGTCTGCCCCTGGTAATTCTTGAAGCAATGAGTAATAAGATAGGTGTGATTGCTGCTAAAGTTGGAGGCATACCGGAAGTTATCGAAAATGGAAAAGAGGGAATTTTGATTTCACCTGAGGATCCGGAAGCTCTTGCCAAAGCAATTACTGAGTTATTAACAGACGAAGAGTTAAGAATAAAATTAAGTGTTAACGCTTATAAGAAAGTAAAAGAAAAATATTCAATAGAAGTATATACTAAAAATATAGTAGAATTTTATAAGTCATTGATTGCTGATTAAAGAAAAACGAAAATAAAAGAGGAACCAAAGAAGAATCGGGAAAGATAAGGGTCAATTATAGTTAAACAAAAGAGAAATAGGAGTGAGTTATAGATTGGCAAGAAAAATAAAAGTTGCACACATTATTGCCCGTATGATTACCGGTGGTGCTGATGAAAATACTTTATCTACGATGGAAGGTTTAGACAAAAATAAGTATGATGTTGATCTGATAACCGGAGAAGAGATTGATGAAAGCATTTTAAATAAATTTAAAAATAATCACTTTAATATTTTTCAGATAAAAGGCTTGAAGTGGAAACTTAATTTTTTATATGACCCGATAGTTTTGATAAAATTAATTAAGTTGATGAAAAAGAAAGGTTATGATATCGTTCATACCCATACTACTAAAGCAGGTATTTTGGGTCGAATTGCTGCGCGTATCACTGGAGTACCGGTAATTGTGCATGGATTACACGGAAGTACTTTTGAAGCGTTTGATAGTGAATTGTTAAATTGGCTTTTATTCCTTTTCGAGAAGCTTACGGGCAGGTTTACCGATGCTTATATTTCAGTAAGTGGAGTACTTTCTGAAAAGTATGTAGAGAAAGGAATCGGGAAAAAGGAGAATTATCATACAGTATATAGCGGAATGGAATTAGAAACATTTTATGCGGCGAGAGAGAAAATTGACTGCAGGAAGAAACAGAAGGAATTGGGAATAGGTGTGGAGGATTTTGTAATTGGCAATGTGGCAAGGTTGGAGACGAGGAAAGGTCATAAATTTCTTATCGATGCATTTAAAAATGTAGTAGAGGAGCAGAAAGATGGCCATATAAAATTATTGATTATTGGTGAAGGAAATAAAAGAGAATATCTGGAGAATTATGTTAATGAATTAAAATTAGGGAATAAAGTAATTTTTACCGGATACAGGGAAGATGTGGAAGTGCTAATGGCAGTAATGGATATTTTTGTTTTAACTTCTTTGCGGGAAGGTCTACCTCGGGTATTGGTGCAAGCTGCAGCAGTGGGAATGCCTTCGGTTGCTTTCAATGTAGATGGAGTTCCAGAGATTATAAAAGATAATTATAATGGATTTTTAGTAGAAGTGAAAGACCTAGAACAGTTAGAAAATAGGATTATGAAATATATAAATAATAAAGAACTTGTTTTGCTGCATGGCCGAAATGGCAGGGAATTTATTGAAAATAAGTGGTCAATAAAAGGAATGGTTGATAGGATTGATAAAATCTATCAGAAATTGGTTCAAGAAAAACTGGGGGAAATAGAATGAAAAAAGTATTGGTAACAGGTTCTGCTGGTTTTATTGGCGCCAGGGTTTCAGAAATGCTTCTTGAAGAGGGGTATCAAGTTGTAGGTGTAGATAATCTTAATGATTATTATGATGTAAGACTTAAGTTATGGCGTCTGGATAATCTAAAGAAGAAAAGCGATAATTTTAGATTTTATGAAGTTAATATTGAAAAAATTGATGAATTAAAAGCAATAGGGCAATTGCACCAGATAGATGCGGTAATTAATGAGGCAGCTTGTGTAGGAGTGCGTTATAGTCTGGAAAATCCTTTTATTTATCTTTCAACTAATGCGGGCGGTAATCTGAATTTATTAGAGTTGTGTAGAGAGTATGGGGTGCCTAAATTTGTATTAGCTTCTACTTCATCACTTTATGCGGGTCAGGAAATGCCATTTAGAGAGGATTTGTCCGGAAATACTCCAATTTCACCTTATGCAGTTTCCAAGAAGGCTGCAGAAATGATGGCTTATACCTATCATTATTTATATGGATTGGATGTAACGATTTTACGCTACTTCACAGTTTATGGTCCTGCAGCTAGACCTGATATGGCAACCTTTAGATTTATTAAATGGATTATGGAAGGTATTCCCTTGAAGATTTTTGGCGATGGTTGCCAAGAGAGGGATTTTACATATATTGACGATATTGCCAAAGGAACAGTTAAAGCTTTAAAGCCCTTAGGATACGAAATAATTAATTTGGGGAATAATCACTCTTATGAATTATCTGACACTATAAAATTAATTGAAAAATATGTTGGAAGGAAAGCACGGTTTGAATATAAAGAATTTCAAAAAGCTGACATGCAGGCAACCTGGGCAGATATTGATAAGGCTCGAGGGCTTCTTAATTGGCAGCCGCAAGTTAGCCTGGAAGAGGGGATAAAAAGGACAGTAGAGTGGATGAAATATAATTGGGAATGGGTGAAGAAAATAAAAGTATGATATTCTGAAATAGAAAAAAATAAGGAAGTGAAAATTATTGAATTTTGAGAAAAGCAAAGCATTAAAATTTTATTTATCTAATATTAAACCTTATTCAGATAAAATTCCTTATTTTAGAAAAGTTGCAAAGAACCTATGGATAATTTGCTGGAAAATTACATTTAAATTAAAGAGTATTAAATTATCTGTAGATTTAGAAAAGATCTATTGGGTTAGTCCTAATGCGATAAAATATGCTCGTAGAGAAGTTAACCATAATATTCTTTCACATTATAAACTTAAAAATATAGAAAAAATATTGATTAAAGATTGGGATTTAACACCGAATATTATAAAAGCTGAAGAACGTAAATCATACAAAGCACTTTATGCACATTTTATCGAAGGTAAGAAATGGCAAGATACAGATTTTTATAAAATAGAATTAAATAGGATAAAAACTGGAATGATTCGGTGGGGATGTTCTTCTGAGAAAGAATTTATAGAAAGATTTAAAAAATTAGATGAATTGTATAAAGATATAAAAAATAATGGTTTCAAAACTCAAAAAATGTTAGAGAAGGAAGGAATATTAAAACACAAGGGAATAAGAGAAATTGAAGATGAAATAAGTATCGCAATTGGTCGCCACGGAGATTTGATACGTTATGATGCCCAACACCGGTTTGCTATAGCAAAAATACTTAATATAGATAGAATCCCTGTTCAAATATTATTTAGGCATGAAAAGTGGATGGAATTCCGGAAGGAAATTTTAACTTATATTCGAAGAGAAATGAATGGTAAGGCTTATCAACCTTTGCTTCATCCGGATCTGAGTGATATCCCTTCGGTGTGGAGTGATAAAAGATTTGAGATTATTAGAGATGGATTAGGAATAAAAAACGGAACTCTTCTTGATATTGGAGCTCATTGGGGTTATTTTTGCCATAAGTTTGAGGAAATGGGATTTCAGTGTACAGCGATGGAAGATTCTCAGAAAAATTTGTATTTTTTAAGAAAATTAAAACGGGCAAGTAATGCTAATTTTAAGGTATTTAATAAATCTATATTTGATACTGAAGATTATACAGATGATGAGGATAAACTAACTTTTGATATAGTGCTTGCTTTAGATGTATTTAATAAGTTTAAGGATATTGCGGAGAAGGATTTATATTTAATATTTATGGAATTATTCAAGAAAATAAAGGCTAAGGAAATGTATCTTCAAGTGCCTGATGAACTCGAGAGAATGCAACATGCGCAGGTAAAAGACAAATGTGAAAAAATAAATAGTAATTATTCTACCCAAGAAATTATCGATTTTATTATTAATAATTCTGATTTTAATAATGTGGATAGAATCGGCGAAGAAAGAAGTTACGGAATTTATAAACTATATTGATTAAAATTTACCAAGAAAAAATAAATGAAAAAATAAAGAAATAAGGAGATAAAGAAGAGATATTTTATGTTAATTTTAATTCTATTAATTTCTTTTCTTGCAAGTTTTGTTTTATTTCCCGTTATGATCATTCGTTTGAGAAAAGCAGGTATTGTGGGGAAAAATATGAATAGCGAAAAACAAGAAGAAGTAGCTGAAATGGGTGGATTAGTAATGGTAGCTGGCTTTGGAGCAGGGATATTTACGATAATTGCGACTAACACTTTTTTTGATTTATTTCCTTCAGTTAATTTAATTTCTATTTTAATTGCTTTATCTACGATATTGATAGTTGTATTAATTGGGATCTTTGATGATTTAGTTTCCATGCCTCAACAGCTTAAAGCCTTTATGCCTTTACTTGCTGCCTTACCTCTGATCGTAATTAAAGAAGGAAGTACTTTTATAAGGTTACCATTTTGGGGAAATTTAAATTTTGGTTTGTTATATACCCTGGTTATCATTCCATTGGAAGTTACCATTGCGGCAAATGCGGTAAATATGTTGGCAGGATTTAATGGTTTGGAGGTTGGAATGGGGATAATAGCGGTGGGGTCTTTGGCTATTATCGCCTATCTGCTTGGAAAAATTACTGTGCTGGTAATTTTACTTGCTGCATTAGGGGCGCTTTTAGCTGCTTTATATTATAATTGGTATCCGGCAAAAATATTAGTAGGAGATGTAGGAACATTAAGTATTGGAGCAATTATTGCGGCGGGAGTGATTATGGGAAATTTTGAGATTGCCGGAATAATTTTACTAATTCCTTATGTTATAGATTTTTTAATTAAGGCAAAGAATCGGTTTCCTTATAGTTTTGGAGTTTATCGGGGCGGAAAATTATATTGTCCGGAAGGCGGACCTGTAGGGCTGGGGCAGCTGATTATGAAGCTATGCGGCGGTATCAGCGAGAGGAATCTGGTGTTGGTGTTGATGGGGATTGAAGCGGTGTTTGGAGTAGTGGCGATTTTGCTTTACGTGTAGTTAGCGTGGAGCGGGTAGGGAAACAGTATATAGTATCAAGTATCGAGTATCGAGTGAAGAAAAGATA
>Ga0268276_1003886_pt1 | contig 11080 bp, 6 predicted proteins | sample saktaG_4_FD_190145 | JGI IMG/M metagenome (GOLD analysis project Ga0268276, IMG submission 190145) | Saline water microbial communities from Sakinaw Lake, British Columbia, Canada - sak_2010_1_5_45m | ecosystem: Environmental > Aquatic > Non-marine Saline and Alkaline > Saline ...
CCCACAGGTCGTGCGGTCAGATTATTCAGTTGTTAAGCCAGAATCCAATTTTGGAGAGATTCGCGCGCCTGTATCACGAGTCCCAGGTCATTGAACCTGGCGTCCGGAAAAACTCACAGATAGAGTAGTATAGAATAGAAAGGAAACAACCCCATGTCTGTTACTAAAATCGTCGTCATCGGCGCGGGCAGCGCCAGTTTTGGCCTGAGCACGCTGGCCACTATCATGCGCAGCCAGGCCCTCCGCGGCAGCACACTGGGCCTGGTGGACATAGATCGCCAGGGCCTGGAGACCATGTCCGCCCTGGGCATCCGGATGAACCGCGAATGGGATGCCCAGATGACCATCGAGTCCTCGACCGAGCGCACCGACCTGCTGCCGGGAGCCGATTTCGTCGTCCTGTCCATCGAGGTCGGCCCCCGCGAGGCATTGTGGCAGCAGGACTGGGAGATCCCCCTGCGGCATGGCCTGCGGCAGCCTTATGCCGAGAACGGTGGCCCCGGCGGGTTCGCCCACGCGGCGCGCAACATCCCCGTCCTGTTGGGGGTTGCCCAGGATATGGAGCGCCTCTGCCCCGACGCCTGGCTCATCAACTTTACCAATCCGGTGCCCCGCCTCTGCCTGGCCGCCACGCGCTACACACGGGTCAAAACCGTGGGGCTGTGCCACCAGATCCACATGGCTCACCTCATCGCCTTTGTCGTGCTGGCCGAACGGTGGGGTATCCAGGTGCCTCCCGATGTGGGTACCCACCCTGACCCGGCGAAGCTCGAGCCCACGAGGCTGTGGATCGACTTGGCTTACGAGAAAGTGGCCGTCAAGGCTGTGGGGCTCAATCACTTTATCTGGATCGTGGACGTTCGCGACAAAGCCACCGGCGAAGACCTCTACCCACTGTTCCGCCAACGGTATCGCACCCACCGTCCAGACTTCGAGCCCCTGACCCGCAAGATGTTCGAGGTTTTTGGACTCTGCCTCGGCTCCGGTGACAGTCACCTGTGCGAGTACCTGCCCTGGGGCCATGACCCCCAGACTAAACCGTGGGAGACCTACAACCTGCGATTGTACGACTGGGCGGCCGGCGAGCAGCGGCGCCAAGAGCGCGCCCAGTTGGCCGCCGCCATGGCCGCCGGTGAGCAGCCCATTGACGGGTTGCGCCAGGTGCACAGCGAAGGGGCCGTGGAATTGATCGAAGCCATCGCCGGCAATACCAATGCCTACATCCCCACCGTCAACATCCCCAACCAGGGCTACATCCCCAATTTGCCCGACGGGACTATCGCCGAAGTGCCAGCCGTGGCAGACGGCGCAGGTATCCACGGCCTGGGCCTGGATCCGCTGCCGGAACCCGTCGCCGAGCTGTGTCGCCGCGAGGCTGCCCTGGCCGGGCTGGTGGTGGATGCGGCCGTGACCGGCAGTCGGGAGTTGGCCTTGCAAGCGCTGCTGCTCGATCCCATGATCAGCGACTTTGACCAGGCGGAAGTCATCCTGAACGATTACCTGGAAGCGTATGCCGAATGGCTGCCGCAGTTTCAGTAGATCCAAATTTTGAGCAGAGCGGGCTCCCACGCCCAATGTCACTAACATTTCGCGTTGCATCGCCCTGAGCTTCAGCTCAGGGCTGAAAGAACCAAGCCCTACGGGCTAAAACTCCAGCCCCGAAAGGGCTTTGTTCTCTCAGCGCGGGGACTTTAGCCCATGCGCGTCAAGTTAAGGGTAACATCGTGCTTGCCGGGGCCGCACGGCCATGATCCTTCGACCTTGCTCAGGACAGGCGTGGCCGTGCTACAAAGCTCCCGCCCGATGAAATCGGGCTCAAGAACCCCGTTTACGGGATGGCAGCTTCGTAGCCGTGGCACTTTATGCCACGGCGGAACTGGCAAGCAACCATTTTCCCGCAGGCTGCCGCCTTAGCTTGACGCGCATGGGACTTTAGCCCACGCACGTCAAGTTAAGGGTAGCATCGTGCTTGCCGGGGCCGCACGGCCATGATCCTTCGACCTTGCTCAGGACAGGCGTGGCCGTGCTACAAAGCTCCCGCCCGATGAAATCGGGCTCAAGAATCCCGTTTACGGGATGGCAGCTTCGTAGCCGTGGCACTTTATGCCACGGCGGAGCTGGCAAGCAACCATTTTCCCGCAGGCTGCCGCCTTAGCTTGACGCGCATGGGACTTTAGCCCATGCGCGTCAAGTTAAGGGTAACATCGTGCTTGCCGGGGCCGCACGGCCATGATCCTTCGACCTTGCTCAGGACAGGCGTGGCCGTGCTACAAAGCTCCCGCCCGATGAAATCGGGCTCAAGAATCCCGTTTACGGGATGGCAGCTTCGTAGCCGTGGCACTTTATGCCACGGCGGAGCTGGCAAGCAACCATTTTCCCGCAGGCTGCCGTCTTAGCTTGACGCGCATGGGACTTTAGCCCACGCGCGTCAAGTTAAGGGTAGCATCGTGCTTGCCGGGGCCGCACGGCCATGATCCTTCGACCTTGCTCAGGACAGGCGTGGCCGTGCTACAAAGCTCCCGCCCGATGAAATCGGGCTCAAGAACCCCGTTTACGGGATGGCAGCTTCGTAGCCGTGGCACTTTATGCCACGGCGGAGCTGGCAAGCAACCATTTTCCCGCAGGCTGCCGCCTTAGCTTGACGCGCATGGGACTTTAGTCCCGCGCAGCCTGGGCCTAACCGCACAGGTTGAAAAAGTCAGTGCCATTGGGCTCCCACGCCCGCGAACCGGCAGCATGGGAGCCGCCTCTGCTGGGAATCTTGGATCTACTGAGTCTCCCAAATGCGTAGGCCGAAGCAACTGAGATAGATGGGGATGTTCTGGAAAAGTGAGCTTTCCTGTTCGATTTCGCGGATCATAGCCCGCTTGACGTGGGACAAAGGCCCACTCAGAATGGTGAGCGAACCGCCCTCACCGCCCGCACCGTTCACTTTCCAGCCCCATGCGCCGTGGGCCTGGGCAACTTCGATGACGCGGTCGGCATCGGGGTTGATGAGATCAGGATGCAGGTTTCGCTGCGCTTCTGTGTTCTGTATCATGGCCTGCCCCAAAGCCACAAAATCGCCAGCGTACAGGGCATCTCGCGAAGGTTCGGCAGTGGCCCGCAGTGCTTCGAGCTGTTTGGCAGTTGGCCCGGCATCCTCCAGGTAGCGAATCACCTTCTCGTGCACCTGGGACGAGTGATGGGATTTACCCAGGTAAATAAGAGCTAACCGCCGTTCCAGCTCCCACCAGATGGGGTCAGGCACCTGAATTTGCGACACCGAGGCATGGGGATACTGGAACATCTCGATGTAGTTGATGCCACCATAGGCCGCACAAAGCTGATCCTGAATGCCGCACTGTTGTTTGAGCATCTCTGTTTCGATAGATTGGGCCACGTAGGCAACTTCGTGCGGGGTCAGACGGCCGGGTGTGAGGCAATCCAAAGCGCCAACGAGGGCGACGGTGACGGCAGCCGAGGTGCCGGTCGAAGCACCGGCCGGCGCTTCGCAGAAAATGGCGACCTGAATGGCGATGTCATCAGGCACGCCCATGCGCTCGATGGCGGCCTCCAGCAGCGGATGCCGATCCCAGGTCGTCTTTTTGAGGCGCCGTACATACCGTTCGCCGTAGTTTTCGGCGTAGATGACGACGCGCTCTTCCTGGTCGTTGCGTGGGTAGACTTCGATCTGCACTTCCGCGTATGGATAGACGCCGATGTTGAAGATCTTGCCATACTCGGCGAACCAGGTATCGGTCCAGCCGCCATTGTCACAGATGCGGATGGGGGCGACGCTGTTGATGATGCGTAATGGCCGTTTCCGCCCTTTTTTGCTCATAGGGTATAGTCCCTTAGGCCAGGTGCAACGCACTCCTGAAAGTCAGCCGAAGTGCGTTGCACCTTAGTAGCTGCGGGCTGTCTCCAGCATGGCCACGACATTCTCTGGCGGAACATCAGCCTGGATGTTGTGCACCTGGTTGAAGACGTAGCCACCCCCAGGGGCGAAAATGTCCAGCAGCCTCTTCACCTCGGCTGCTACCTCCTCCGGGGTGCCACGGGGAAGGGTGTGTTGAGTGTCGCATCCCCCGCCCCAGAAGGTGAGGTCCGCCCCGAACTCCCGCTTCAACCGCACGGGATCCATCCCCGCGGCCGAGATCTGCACCGGGTTGAGGATCTGAACGCCGGCCTCGATGAGGTCGGGGATCAGGGGATAGATGCTGCCGCAGGAGTGGAGGAAGACGTAGACCTCCGGGTAATGCTGATGGACGTAGCCGTAGATGCGGGTATGACAGGGTTTGATCCAGCGACGGTACATTTGAGGGGAGATCTGAAGCCCTTGCTGAGTGCCCAGGTCATCTACCATAACGATGATCTGGACGTAGGGGCCAACAGCGTCCAGGTAGCGGGCCAGGTCGGCCAGGTGAACCTCGGTCAGCTTTTCCAGGAGAGCCTCCAGGAAGGGGCCGCCTTGGGCCAGGTCAATCATGAACTGCTCCCAGCCGCGCAAGCCCTGCCCTGCCTCCAGGATGCTCCCCCCGAAATTACCCATGATAGCGTAGTCGGTGTTCTGGTAGAGATAACGAGCCCGGTCACGGAGGAGGATCAACTCATCGTCGCTATAGCTCTGCAAGGGGAAGGGCTCCAAATCTGCCGGAGCCGTGGCCTCGGCCAGGGGATAGTAGATGCGGTCGAAGTACAGGCCGGTAGGGGGGCGATAGCGCACCCGGCGGCCGTCCTCAAGCTGGTAGAGCGAGCCATCGGGCGCTGTTTCGGTGGTGAAACCGGCCACTATGTGGGCCGGGTAGCCATCGGGGAGGGTGTAGGGTTGCCAGCCCCGCAGTTGATCCAGGTCCAGCGGCACCACATCCAGGTCAAAGAGGTCCATGATAGGGGGCTCCACCACCGCCAGTTGCTGGCCGGTATCGTAGACGTAGATGTCTCCCCCAGTGATCCCCAGGTGCTCCTTGAGCCGCCGGTAGGCCAGAGCGGTGATCCCGGTAGAGCGCATGGCGCCCAGGTCAATAGGCACACGGTCAGGCACTTCATGTCGAAGCGCCGCCAGAACCCGTTCACGTGAGTTCACCCGTCCCCCCCTGGTGCGGCGATGGTCACGTAGATGGGATTCGACAGGGCTCGCCTCACCAGTGTCGCCGGATGGCGGGCTACCTCCCCATCGCCTGGCTCGACCAGCTCGAGCCGATAGAAGGTGTCGTCCTTCGGCCTGGCCTGCCAGCAGTGAGCGAAATCGTCGCTCTCGACAGGAACGCTCTTCACCCCCTCGCCGGATACGATCCTCAGCGCCAGTCCCCTGCCACCGACCACCTGGGCGCGCAACATCACAGGTCGTCCGGCGGCAATGACCACCTCATCCCCCATCATGCTCTCGTACACCCCATCCTCATCGGCGTCTGCGGCCAGATATAGCTCTGGCCCTTGCGGATCGGCCGAGATGAAGACGTGCCCCGCCCGGATGCCATCCAGGATGCCTGCCGCCGAAAGCTCGCCAGCGTAGACCCAGGTTGTTGGTGTGCCGATGTCATAGAAGCTTAGCTGTCCGGTGAAGGGTGCCACGTGTTTGTCACTTCCCCCCACGGCCACCACTCGCCGCCCTTGCTGCAGCAGATTGTCCCAGAAGGCCAGCGATTGATAGTTGTTCGCCGCCCAGACTGCCTGCCATACCTCCACACAATCGAAGGGGAGATCAGGACTATACTCCCAGGGTGGACCCACATCCTTGGGATGGTTGGCGGAGAACAGCCCGCCAGCGGCGTGCACGGCGTCAATGATTCGAGCCATGGTGGCGTCGTCGCGACAGCGGAACTCCTGCCAACTCTGGATGCCCCAGGCATTAGCGTGTCCGTAGTAAGTAGTGATCTCCTGGCCGGGGATGAGGAGCAGCGCATCGCCGCCGGCCGCGGCCAGGTGGGGGAGGTGGCTGACGGTGTTGTGATCCGTGACTGCCACGAAGTCGAGGCCTCGCGCCCGCGCTGCGGCGACCAGATCGCTCAGGCTGCCAGCGGCGTCGGAGTGGTGGGTGTGGCTATGCAAATCGCCCCGGTACCAACGAGCCTCTCGGCTCAACACCGGGGCCTTCAAGTCTCTCTGCGCAGGTGAGGCCACTTCCCCCGACTGGCCGACGATGGTCAGGCGATAATCGCATCCTTCGGGCAGGATGTGGTACAGGCCGAGGAGGATGTGCCAGGTGCCGGCGTAGATCGGCCCGGGCAGGTAGCCTGGGGTAGTGTCCGCCAGCCCGATGGTGAATTCGGAGCGGTCGCTCCCGCTCCAGCCCCGGAAGCCGTGGCCCTGGAAAACCGCAGCGCCACGCGGATCGAACACCCCGATGTCCACGACGTTGCCGCTACCGCCCGGCAGCGCGGCACTGACCCGATGGGTGTAGGTGTAGTGAACGGTCAGCCGGCCGATGCCGGGCGGCACCTCAAAGGGGAGGAGAAGGTAGTCGTCGGCTGCTTTGTCGGCCGGGGTGGCGGTGCCTGTCAGTGTATGGGATAGTTCCACCATTGAAGAACTCCTTACGAGAGAGATGGGGCGTAGTAGCGATCCTTCGACTTGGCTCAGGACAGGCTTTAGTCGCCAGAAACGGCTAAAGCCGTCACTACTCAAAAAGCACGGTCTGAACCTGGCGCGGCCGCAAGTAGAGCCTGACGGCGTTGTCCGCGTCCGGACTCAATTGCTGGCCGGGACACTCGTTCAGGTCGGCCAGGAAAGCCCTGCTGAAAGGCAAATAAAGTCGCAGTCGGGCCTCAACCGGCGCAGGAGCGACGTTCCAGACACGCACGATCAGCCCATCGCCTTCCCTTCGGCTACCCCTTCGGCTATGCTCAGGGCATGGCTCAGGACAAGCCTCGGCCAATTTGATGGCGCTGACGACAACGACGGCCGGGCTCACTTCTACGAAGCTCAGGGCGGTCGGCAGCGGCCCGTCGTGGGCATCGGCCACCACGGCGTGCAGGGGGGCGTTGAAGGCATAGGCCTGAGGAAAGGTTGAAAGCCAACCAGGCGTCTCCCGGTCGCCGCCGTGCGGGACCAGGGCGTAGTGAAAGGTGTGCACGCCTGGACATTGAGCGCCAGGCAGAGGGAGGCCTGGGCCAGCGTGCCCGGGCCGGACCGGCATGTCGGCGCGGGAGAGCCAGCCTACGCAGCGCAGCAGCGTGAGCAACAGCGCCGTGCCGTCGGGTTCGCGCCGCGCCTCCACCTCCGGCAGGCCACGATTGATGAGAGTCAGCCCAGCCCGCTCGTCGCTCACGTCGCTGAAGGTGCGTTGTGGATGGGTGGGGGCTGGCTGCTCCGACCAACCACTCGTATCCATGGGCAGGTCCAGCGGTCGCTCGACCACATCGAAGGGCGTCTCGGTGCGGAAACAGTCGGTCTTGACGGGCGTGGGGAAGCAGACGCGCAGCCGATGATCGCTGGCCGTGTTGCTGACCGTGGTCTCGAAGTCCACGCGGCGAACGCCAGCGGCCAGGCTGATGCGAGTGGTGATGGGGAGAGTGACCCGTCTCGACAACCGGGCGCGGCGGGAGGCGGCCAGCCAGGCCGGCACGCGATAGCGCAGGGCGATCTCAAGCGTCTGGCGAGCCGGGCCTGTTTCCAACAGCCTCACCAGCGGTGGCCGGGACGGCTCATCCACCACCACGTCCTGCTCCACTGGACAGTGGTTATACACGTCTCCCCGATCGCCCTCGTCCACGAAGCGGTTGAGCCCGCGATAAACCAGGCCGGTGGTCTTGTCGCGCAGGGTAATGCTTCCATCCACCGGGTCGGCTTCGACGTGGTAGAACTCGTTCTCAATGCTCAACGCCCCGGTCTTCACCTCTCGCGTCAGGCGTGCGGGGCCAGGCCGCAGGAAGTAGACCCGGTAGCCATGGCCTGGCACATCCCGCGCCACGAATGCCAGGGCCGCCTGGGGAGCCAGTCTTACATCTAGCTGCGGAGGCTTCCCGTCCGCGCGCAGCCGGCGCCGGACCTCGGCGAGAGCGGTCTCCACCTGGGCCAGACTGGGCTGACCGTGGGCGCTCAGGGTGGCCATCACCACCGGGCCAGCTTTGCCCTCGTGATACCTCAGCCTCACGATCCCCTGTCCCCCCACCCGCTCAGGCTGTTCCTGCATCAGCCGACTCAACAGTTCCTCACGGTCAATGCCTAAGAGTGAGAAATCGAGCTTCTCTTCGCCCAGCTTCTGCCACAGCAAGAGCTTGTCCTCTTCGTCCACCAATTCATAACCTGACCAAGTGGGTGGTATCTGCACCTGCACGTGGACCAGGTCTGTGCGCGGCCCAGCGGTAGGGTTGAAGACGACGATGGGCACGTACGGGGCAGGCTGGACCAATTCGGCGGCGGGGAGAGCTTCCTGCGAGTCATTGAGCTTAAGGCTCCTGGTCGCAATGTGCCCCACCAGGCTCGTCAGACTGCGCCGCGTGACCTCTTCGCCGATTTGCTCCACCTGGTCGAAGCGAAACCGCATTTCCTCGTGGACTTGATCCACGCTGCAACCACAGATGGAATCGTGGGGGTGGTTTTGGAGTAACAGGCTCCAGGCATGGCGCGCCAAGGCATGGTTGGCCTCGTGGAGCGGCACATCGGTTTGCACATCCACCCAGGCCCCAAAGGCGTTGAACGGTTCTCCCCAACCCTCCAGCAACGTCTCGCAGGCCCGGTTGCGCTGCTTGATCCATATCCGGGCCGACAGCACGCCGGGGATGATGTTGGATCGCTGCGAGCAGCGGAACTCACTCTGAACGGTTGGCAACTCAGGATTCGCGGCGCGCACGGCGGCGACGTACTGGGGCAGGGTGCCGTGGACGAGCTTCACGTCTGGCAGACGCTCTTCTGCAGCAGCCATGAGGGCCGGCAGGTCAGGGGAGGGCTCCACGTGATCCATGCCGTTCATCAGGAGGATGGCGTCGGTGGTAGCATGAGGGACCAGGCTATCCACCGCCTGGCGCACGATTTGGGCGAAGCCGTCCGGGTCGTGGGGCGTCCAGGCCAGGTTGCCATAGCCGTCGCGCAGGTATAGGGTCAGTACAGCCGTTCCGTCGGGCGACTGCCACAGGAACTCCGTCGGCAGGTCGGGCACGCCGCGCCAGATAGCCGCGTCACGGATGCCGAAGCCGGCCAGAATCTGGGGCAACTGGCTGATATGTCCGAAGGAGTCCGGGATATAGCCGACCGACATCGGCTCGCCGAAGCGCCGGGACACCCGCTGGCCCAGCATCAGATTACGGATGAGGGCCTCCGGGCTCACCAGGAACTCGTCGGGCAGCACGTACCAGGGACCGATGAGCAGCCGGCCTTGTTGAACCTGTTCCCGGATATCGGCCTCACGTTCGGGTCGAATTTGCACGTAATCCTCGACCACGATAGATTGCCCATCCAGCATGAAGTGACGATAATTGGGATCGCGTGCCAGAATACCCAGCAGCTTGTCCACCAGCGTGACCAGACGAATCCTGAACTCCTGGAAGGTCTGGTACCACTCGCGGTCCCAGTGGGTGTGGGAAACGATGAAAGCTTGATAAGGCATAAGATGTCCTCCTGAGTGAGCCAGAGAACGAAATCACCGCGTTCTTGGCCGATTTGGGATGCAGCCCCCACCCCCAGCCCCTCCCCGCCCCCCCTCAATCCCCCCCAACTCTGGGGGGGAAGTGGGGGCGGGGAGTCCCAATTCCCCCTCTCCCAGGGTTGTTGGGAGAGGGGGTTAGGGGGAGAGGGCTATTGCAGCCCCCACCCCCAGCCCCTCCGCCCCCCCTCAATCCCCCCCAACTCTGGGGGGAAGAGGGGAAGGGAGTTCCAGTTCCCCCTCTCCCAGGGTGGTTGGGAGAGGGGGTTAGGGGGAGAGGGCCGTCTCTTGCACCAACTCACCTACCAGCCGCACTCGTTCGATATCGCCGTCTGGGGGTATTTCATCCGATATTCCCAGCACCAGGCGGGGGTAAAACAGCTTCACTACTTGTTTCACGCATTCGATCAGCATTTCTGTCGAGAAAGAGGGGAGAAAATACACGGCGGGAATCCCATCCAGAAGCACCCGGTCGCCCAGAGCCTCTTTGATCTCCTCCAGCGTGACATCTCCCTGGGGAAGAGGCGTGGCCGCTTCGATCCCATCCCAGGGGCTATCCCTCAAATAGGGCAAGAGCGGCCTCATCGTCCCATCCACGTGGATGTGCACCAACTTGCCGGCCTCGTGCAACTGTTCCACCCGCTGGCAGTAATAGGGAGCCAGATGCTCTCTCCAGATGGGGGGCGGGTCCATATTGGCGTCAATGTTCTCGCCCAGATTGAGAATCTGGACGGGAGATTGGCACAGAACTTCGTACATGGCGTTGTCCGCCTCTGACGCTACCTCGACGTAGTGTTGAATCAGCGCTGGATGGTCATGCATCATGTAGACGGTTTTCTCAAACCCCGTATGCTCGATGAACAGCCCTTGTATCGGCGAGCGGCGAAAGAAAAACTGAGGGCAGCCTCGCTCGCCCACCCGCTGTAAATCCTGCTCGTACGCTTCCTGATCCCAATACCATTCCTCATCTTGCAGCATGAACTCCAGAACCGTGAAATCCTCTGGCTTCTTCAGCTTGTACTCGGTGTTATAGGCGGACAGGCCCCATTCGTCATAGTGCAAAACGTCGGTTAAGGTCCCCACTGGGGTCTCCCACCTGCGCCGCAGCCGCTTCTCATCTTCCCACCGCTCAGTGACTTGCACGTTGTTGTATCGTGAGCGCAAAGGGTTCGTGAAGTATCGAACGGAAGCGTGGCAATCATCGTAGACATCAAGGAGACTGGCCTCCTTCAGGTGTTCTGGCAAAGTGCCCCGCTTTTTGTTCACGGCGTACCAGTACTCCAATCTCGGCTGCCAGAGCACCCCGCCTGGGTCCTCTCCTCGAAAAATGGCCAGATTCATGTCACGAAAACTGAGCATTGCACTACTTCTCAAAACATAGCTTGAACCTGCAGTTTCGCGTAAATTGATTGGCATAATTGCGAATTATCTGCTACACTCTGCCTTACTATGGCAGAGATACTGACTATTGAGCATGAACGAGTAGATGATATTCCGGTGATTATCGGTGTGTGC
>Ga0268276_1003889_pt1 | contig 11061 bp, 10 predicted proteins | sample saktaG_4_FD_190145 | JGI IMG/M metagenome (GOLD analysis project Ga0268276, IMG submission 190145) | Saline water microbial communities from Sakinaw Lake, British Columbia, Canada - sak_2010_1_5_45m | ecosystem: Environmental > Aquatic > Non-marine Saline and Alkaline > Saline ...
GTGTGCCCTCGGTTGGAATCGAACCAACATCCAGAACTTAGAAGGCTCTTGTTCTATCCATTGAACTACGAGGGCTAAACAATTAATATCTTAGCACGATTTTTTCCCTTTGACAATAAGAGATTTTTGCTATATTATCTATATTATATCGGGGTGTCGTATAGTGGTAGTATAAACGCTTTGGGAGCGTTTGGTCTGAGTTCGATTCTCAGCACCCCGACACGCAACTTTTTGGCAGGCTTGCCTTGCCGAAGCTCGCAAGCGTGCAGGTATCGTATATCGGTATTACCTTAGCTTTCCAAGCTAATGAGAGGGGTTCGACTCCCCTTACCTGCTCCAATAATCGCGCACGATCTTTTTTGATTGTGTTTTATTTTTTATGATTCCAATTAAAAAAACAAAAATAATAGCCACAATAGGTCCGTCTTCCGAACGGGAAGAAACTTTAGAGAAGTTAATCTTACTCGGCGTTGATTGTATGCGACTCAACTTCTCTCATGGTAGCCACCAAGAACAAGGAAATAGGATAAAACTGATAAGGGCGCTAGAAAAAAAATTAAACAGGCACGTGGCAATAATTGCCGACATACAGGGACCAAAAATAAGAATCGGCAATCTGCCGGATTCTGGCATAGAACTAAAAGCCGGGCAAGAGATAGTAATAGATACCGGTACCAGAGAATTTTACGAGAATAGAATTCCCTTGCCGTCTTTACTCTTCCGAGACGGAACAAAAGAAAACCACCTGGTTTTTTTAGATGATGGGACTATACAAATTAAAATAATCGGAAAACGAGCAGGGATTTTTAGGGCCGTGGTTCTAAAAGGAGGAATTTTGTTTCCCAAGAAGGGGGTGAATGTTCCTTCTTTGCAAATTACATCTTCTATACTTTCAGCAAAAGATAAGTCTGATATTGAATTTTCAATAAAATCAGGTGTTGACTATATAGCAATTTCTTTTTTAAGAAGCGCAGAAGACCTAAAAGAAACTAGAAAATTCCTAGGCAAGGCAAAAACAAAAATAATCGCGAAGATAGAGCGCCCGGAAGCATTAATAAAAATAGATGAGATAATAGACGAGGCAGACGTAATCATGATAGCAAGGGGAGATCTGGGGATTGAAACTCCATTATGGGAACTACCAGTTAAACAAAAAAAGATAATTGAATTGGTAAGAAAAAAAACAAAACCTGTTGTTGTTGCAACTCAAATGCTAGACTCTATGATAAGAAATCCTATCCCCACAAGGGCCGAAGTTTCAGATGTTGCTAATGCTGTTTTTGATTCAACAGATGCCGTCATGCTTTCGGGAGAAACTGCCTCCGGCAAATACCCCGTAGAAGCCGTAGAAATGATGAAAAAAATCCTAGAAGCTTCTGATAGTCACCAAAAACCCCTGCATGAAAATTTTGATGATAAAAATAGTCTGCCGGCCCCTCTTTCTGTTGCCAGGTCGGCCGTACAAATTGCCGAAGAGTCCTGCGCAAAAGCAATCATTATCGAAGCTATAGAGGGAAACTTAGAAAAAATGATTTCTCATTTTAGACCAAAAACACCGGTATTTATAGCTACCAAAAACTCAAACATAGCAAAAAAGTCAGCCCTAATATGGGGAATTTCTCCGCTTGTAATGAAAGGCGATAAATTAATCGAATCTGCCAAAAAAACATTATACAATTCAGGATTCCTAAAAAGAGGAGACAATGTAGTGTGTGTTTATGCAAGAAAAAAGAATAAGTCTGGCGGAACCTATGCGATAACAGAAGAAATAATTTAATCTCTCAACCCAAAAAACCGCTCCTCATCGGGGCGGTTTTTTATTGCGCTTTATCTGTCACTATGTTTATCTTTTTGTGTATTTTTATCTATCTTTATCTTTATCTTGATAAAGATAAAGAAATCGTTTAGAGTTAGAATATAATAACCATATAAAAAACTATGAACAAATTCAGCGATTTATACAATTTTATAGACTTTGCCAAAGGCAACAGAAAATACCCGGAAAATACGGCTAATGGTTTAAAGTCGGCCTTAAAAATCTTTGAAAAAGAGCTTAATGTAGATGAGCTTTCCTCTGTAGATTTAGTTGAAGATAACATAGAAGAGATATTTATAAATGTTGTGGGCAAAAACAAAGATAAAGGTATCGGATCTTTAAACACTTATAAAATGCGTTTACTTAAAGTTATAAAAGACTATCAAAAGTACGGCGTGAATCCAAGTAAAATTCAGGGATGGAATACGGCGCCACATAGATCCATAAACCATAAAATTATCAAAAAAGATACCCCAGATAGAGAGCAAGATAGAACCCAGACAGACTTATCTGACCCTACTAACACCCCTGTGCATAAAATTGAGTTATCTTTGAGAAATGGCGAAAAGGCATTAATATCTGTACCGAGAGACATAAAACCCAATGAAATCGATGCGATAAAAAACATCTTAGACGCCCTGGCCGTTAAGGGTTAACACTATCGCCAATCTCATATTTTCCTGGTAAAATAATAATATGCATACAATAGCTATCATCTTTTCGGCGGCAACCTTTTTTTCCACGCTTCTAGGAGGGCTTTTTGCTATTAAGTTTAAAAACAAGCTTCATTATATTATGGCTTTTGCGGCAGGCGTTCTGCTTGGGGTGGTAACTTTTGATATTTTTCCTGAAATAATAGAACAGGTCAAAATCAATAACTTTAATCCTACAGGGGTCATGGTCGCCTTAATTTGTGGGTTTTTAATTTTCCATATATTAGAAAAAAGCATATTAATACAGCACTGCCACGACGAGGATTGCTTTGCTCATCACAAACACCCGCAAATAGGAATTGCCTCCGCCTTGGCTCTGGCCGGCCACAGTTTCATGGACGGCGTAGGAATTGGACTTGGATTCCAAGTTAGCCCATCCGTAGGGTTATTAGTCGCAATTGCCGTAATTTCTCACGACTTTACCGACGGGATGAATGCGGTAGGCTTAATGTTAAATCACAGAAACAGCACTAAAAAATCTGCGCTATTTTTACTACTGGTCGCGATAACGCCCATTTTAGGTGCCATATCAACGCTGTTTTTTGCGCTTCCAACCTATTTCTTAGTTTTATATTTGGGATTTTTTGCAGGATTTTTACTGTATATTGGGGCTTCAGATATTTTACCCGAAGCCCACTCAGAGCACAGCTCATATAAATTAATCGGGCTAACGGTTCTGGGCACATTATTCATCTTTATCATCACCCATTTTCTTTAAAATTCCTCTAACTAAAAACCGCCCTGAGCTTGTCGAAGGACGGTTTTTTGTTGCGCTGATAAATTAACGCGCGTATTCTATAATTCTATTTTCTCTAATCACCACTACTTTAATTTCTCCCGGGTATTTTAGTTCTTCTTCAATTTCTCCGGCGATAGCCTTTGCTATTTTTGCAGCCTGCAAGTCATCAACCCTGTCAGACTTCACAAACACGCGGATTTCTCTTCCAGCCTGGATTGCATATGTTTTTTCAACACCCTCAAACTTATTAGCAATATCTTCCAGCTCTTTTAACCTTTGCAGATAATTTTCCATTGTGTCTTTTCTGGCTCCTGGCCTTGAACTTGAAATTGCGTCAGCTACCGTAACAATTGTAGCTTCCAAAGACTCAACAGGATAATCTCCATGGTGAGACCTCATAGCTTTTATAACAGCCTCCGACTCGCCAAACTTTTCTAAAATTTTAATTCCAATTTCGATATGCGAGCCTTGAATCTGCTGATCAATTGCCTTGCCAATATCGTGCAAAAGCCCGGCCCTTTTTGCTATCTGGCTATTAGCCCCCAATTCTCCTGCAATCGTTTCTGATATTAAAGCAACCTCCATTGAATGCAAAAGGGCATTTTGACCATAACTTGTTCTATAATACAATCTACCGAGAATTTGGACCAATTTTTCATTTAAACCGATAACTCCAACTTCGTAAGCTGCTTTATCGCCGGCTTCTTTTATTTTTGTCGCTATCTCCGCTTTTGCTTCCTCATATTTTTCTTCAATCTTTGCGGGCTGGATTCTGCCATCGGCAATAAGTTTATCTAAAGCAACTTTGGCAATCTGTCTTCTAATTGGATTAAATCCTGAAATGACAACCGATTCTGGAGTTTCGTCCACAATTAATTCAACCCCGGTCAATTTTTCGAATGTTCTGATGTTCCTGCCTTCTTTCCCTATAATTCTGCCCTTTAGCTCCTCATTTGCAAGCACAACTGTTGTTGTTGTCAGTTCCTGCGCCTGAGAAACAGCACATTTTTGGATTGCCATGGCAACAATTTCTTTAGCTTTTATCTGAAACTTTTCCTGATTTCCTTCTTCTAATTTTTTCATCCTGTCTAAAATTTCTTTCTCATTCTCAATTTCAACCAAAGCTAATAATTCTTTTTTGGCATCCTCCCTTGATAGGGAAGCCACTTTTTCCAATTTACCCTCAGCTTCTAATCTCAACTGTTCTAAACTCTCTTTTACGGTTTTTAATTTTTCCACCTTGTCTTGCAACTCTTTTTCTTTTTCCTCAAAGGAAACTATTCTTTCATTAAGTAAACTTTCTCTACCCAACAAAAGCTGCTGGGCTTTTAAAAACTCTTTTCTCCTCTCATCTATATCTTTTTGCGTCTTATCTAAAAGATCCGATGATTTTCTCTCTGCATCCTTAACCATCCGCGATGTTTCCTCCTTAACATCTATAACTCTTTTCTGCAGTTTTGCTTCAAGAGTTCCGGCTCTTTTTTTAGCCAGATTCTGCCTAATATAATAACCTATAATAGATCCTAAAATTAGGGCGACAGCTCCGATCATAACGTAAACAATAATTTGATTCATAAATTTTATCGTGATACTAATATGCTAATTCCATACCAATGATACTAATAAATTTTAATAGTCATTCGTATGATTGGTATGTGTATTTGTATAATTGGTATCGCGCTCTTTATAATAAAAACTCACCTTAGCGAGGTGAGCCCACATGCGATATTTTTGGTTATAAGATGGCTATAAGTTATTTCCCGCCTATCACTTCGTCGATAAGCCCGTATTTTTTAGCCTCTTCCGGAGTTAAATAAAAATCTCTGTCGGTGTCCTTTTCCACCTTAGATATCGGCTGGCCCGTATGTGAAGACAGAATTTTATTTAATTTTTCTTTCATTTTCAGGATCTGTTTTGCAGTAATCTCAATGTCTGCAGCCTGTCCTTGCATGCCTCCGGCAACCTGGTGTAAAAGTATTTCAGCATTTGGTAGGGCAAACCTCTTACCCTTTGTGCCTGACGCTAAAATAACCGCTGCCATGGAAGCTGTAAGCCCTATGCAAATGGTAGAAACCGGGCATTTTAAATACTGCATTGTATCGTAAATAGCTAACCCTGCTGTAACCGAACCTCCGGGGCTGTTTATATAAAGCTTTATGTCTCTTTTTGAGTCCTTTGATGCTAAATAAAGCATCTGGGCAATAACCACGTTGGCGTTCATATCTGTGACGGGACCCGCAAGAAAAATTATGCGCTCTTCTAAAAGCCTTGAAAATATATCGTATGCGCGCTCACCGCGCTGACTTCTTTCTACAATAGTTGGTACTATTGGCATTCTTCTAATTTTTTAAAAATTTTCTCGTTATGAATTACACCCTTAGTATACTCTTTTAGCTCGTTAATGTCAATTTGAGCTAACTGCTCTTTAGAATAATTTTTAATGGATTTTGTCGTCTCTTCTTCAACTTCTTCATCAGAAACTTCAATGTTTTCTTTTTTACCAAGTTCTCTTAAAACCAAAAATCCTTTTAACCTTTTTTCAGCTTCTTTTTGATAAGTTGCCTTTATTTCCTCTTCTGTTTTTTTAACAGATGCCAGATACTCTTCAAAAGATATTTTAGCAGCCCGCACTACCCTGTTTTTTAAATCTTCTAATAATCTCTGTTTTTCGTATTCCACCATGGCCTCTGGCATTTCAAACTTTGCCTTTTCTGCAATTTTTCCCAAAATTTCTCCCCTTCTTCTTTGTTTTTCCTGTTCTGTTTTTTCCAGTATAATTCCTTCTTTCATGCTGGTCTTTAAAGCAACCAAGGTGTCGAAACTTCCCAATTGTTTTGCAAATTCGTCATTAATTTCAGGTAACTCCATTTTTTGCACAGAAATCATTTTTACTTTAAAAACACTTTCTTTACCGGCCAAATCTTTTCTTGGTAAATCATCAGCAAATTTTACTGTGATATCTTTTTCTTCTCCGGCTTTCATACCGGTTACGCCCTCCTCAAATCCTTTCATAAATCCACCTTCTCCTAAAATAAATTTATCATCAATTTCCTTATTGTTCTCAATGTCTTTGCTTTGATATTTTATTTCCACAAAATCTCCCTTCTCGGCGGCCTCACTTTTTAAAGTGAATTTGGCCCTGGTTTTTTGCAAATAATTTATAGAATCTTGGACCTCTTCTTCTGTAACTTCTACACCCTTTCCGCCCGAGGCGGATCCGCCTTTGGCGGAAACCGCTTTTGCAATTTCTTTGTAGTCTGGCAACTCAACATCGGGGAGCACGGTAACTACGGCCGTAAATATAAATGGAGAACCTTTGGCTATTTTTATTATCTTAACCTCGGGATGCCCAACAGGTTCTAATTTGCTATCTTTAACATAATCTGTATAAACGTGCTGAACAGCGTGGTCGCCGGCCTCCATTAAAACGGACTCGGGTTTTAATTTATCCTCAACCATTGAAGCTGGGGCCTTTCCTTCCCTAAACCCGTCCACTTTTACGTGATGTTTCAAATGTTCTACGGCATGCGAAAAATGCCCAGCAAACTCCTCTGCCGTTAATTCAAAGGTTAATTCTATTTGAGATTTATCAAGTTTTTTAATTTTTACTTCCATGTGTGCGTATTAAATATTATGAATAATATTATATAGAATACACTTTTTTTAGCGATAAATCAACCCTGATGGAATTATCTTCTATTGTTGACAAGCCGGCCACATTGAAATAACATATCAGTAAGTTCTTTCCGACCGCTTGGCAACTTTATGGAGGAAATATGATTAATTTAATCATGGATGTCCTGTTCGCAACCCTTGTGGCGATTTGCCTGCCCTTCGGCGTGTGGGTTATAACCTGCTTAAGCCTTAATTCTTGGCAATGGTATGGCTGGTGTTGGCGCTTGATATTTCTTGTGCCCATAGGATTTATTCTGGGCCTCGTGAAAGCCCGCCTCGATAGGCGACGCTAAAATAGCCCCTTAACATTTGTAGGTTCCGGCCGACAATAAACCAAAACCCGACCTCACCGTCGGGCTTTTTATTACAATTTAAACGCCCCGTACTAGGCTTTGCCTAGTACGGGGCGTTTGTTTGCAGGAGATAGCGTTAAAAATCCTAGCACTAAAATTATCTACGACGCTTCTTTTTTCTCTTTGTCTGCCCCTTCGCGCCTCTGGAGTTTTAATAATCGCCCTGCTTTTTCTGGCGTCCAATCTTCGCTTTTTGTCTGTGACTTCTGCAATCCCCTCATCTCTTCTATTTCCTCGGCAGATAGGGGAGCCTTAAACTCTTTATCTTCCAACTGTTGCAAAGTAAGCAACCTTTCTCTGTCCTTATTTGTAAATTCACCTGCACCCTCTGCACTATATTGTTTTTTCCTCAACTCACTTAGTTCTTTTTTTGTTTCATCTCCCCATTCTTCTTTTACCTCCTCTGGTGTGTTTTCTTGATCTTCCCCCGGTTCCATAACCGGAGCCTCCATATTTCTCATCATAATTTTAAAAAATTAATAATTTTTATTTTGTTAGTTTTTTTAATAGTGACTATTTCTGCCACCCAAATTCGCTATAAAACACTTTATTTTTTACATTCTCAATTGCTTTCTTAATATAGGGGATTATATTTTCTGGTAAATTATCTAAGTCATGCCACGACAATTCGTCGCACTTGTGGAGTTCCATATTTGTAATTTCGCCCCCATATTTTTCTGCTGTAAAAAACACATCTACCCTTTCGTTTTTTTCCCCGCCGTATCTGTGCATAACGTGAACAACTTTCAAATCTTCCGATTTTAAATCTATCCCTATTTCTTCTTTAATTTCTCTAATTACACACCCGGTGAAACTTTCTTTCTCTTCAACGTGTCCGGCAGGCATGCCGTAGTTTCCATCTTCATATCCTGTATTACACCTTCTTTGTAAAAACACCTTACTGTCTTTAACTAGCACCAAATAAGCTGCTGCTATATTTCTATATCTTTCTTTCGGCATAATTTTATTAATTAAATTATTGCTGAATTGTCCATTTTAAACACTCCTCTGCTTTTTGCCCATATTCGGCCTCTATCGCGGAATGCTGTTGAAAATATGATATGGCTTCCGACTCTGCGCGCTCTCCATCTTTCATTAAATGCGCCAATTTTCTTAAATCTTCTTTTGGAATAACATTAGAAAACGCATCTGAAATACATTTTACTCCGCTCTGGCAGTCGCTCATTGATGCAAAATTTCTGTAACTATTTGTTACACATCCCTCATGCTCCATTTCTATATAATAAAAATCGCTGACTTTTTGCCTCAATACCTCTTCACTCATCGGAAACCATAAATATCTGTTTTCATAAGCAGAAGGAGCATAAACACATATTAATCCAATTACCATGACAATCCCAACTACTAATATTATTTTTTTCATAAATTTATTTTAATTGTATTTATAAATCATACACCAAAAAAGGCGAGCATAAAACCCTCACTTCTATTTTTCGAAACCCCACCGCAACAAAAAACCGCCTTTGAGCGGTCTTTATTCAACGGCTCAGCACTTTTAGTGCTGAGCCGTTGAGGTTTTAAAAAGATTAGAAGCGAGTAATTTGTTTTTCGGGACAATCCGCAGTGATTTTGCACGGTTCGCTTCGCAAAGCGGAAAATCACGAGTAGCAGGGAATTTTTCGCTGGAAAAATTCGCGTGTCCCGAAAAAGAAGATTACGAGCGCTATACTATGAAAGGCAACAATGTCGCTCGCCCTACCGCCCTCGTTTCTCTCGGGATAGCTCCCTTCCAGGGATTCCTGGCTCACTCCTTAGACACCCACGGTTTCTAACGAAAAAGCTCCTTACGGAGCTTTTTCTGTTTTCCTTCACGGGGAAATACCCAATTTCCCCGACCCCCTTTGTAATTGTCGCTTTTTATACTAAAAAGGCGACAATTAATAGAGCAACTATGTTAAGTACCTTGATCATAGGATTTATCGCGGGTCCAGCCGTATCCTTGTAAGGATCTCCGACGGTGTCGCCGGTGACGGCTGCTTGGTGGGCAAATGAGCCTTTGCCTCCGTGCGCTCCGCCCTCAATGTATTTTTTTGCGTTATCCCAGGCAGCACCTCCAGTTGTCATTGAAATTCCAACAAATAATCCTGTAATAATCGCGCCAATTAACAATCCGCCTAATGCCTGCGGTCCTAAAATAAATCCGACTAAAATTGGAGCTACAATTGGAATTAAAGCCGGAATCATCATTTCTTTGATTGCCGCTTTTGTAACTATATCAACTGCTTTCCCGTATTCTGGTTTTCCTGTTCCTTCCATTAAACCTGCAATGTTTTTAAATTGTCTTCTTACCTCTTCAACAACTTTTCCTGCAGTTTTTCCAACAGCTCCCATTAAAAACGAAGCGAACAAGTAGGGAAGCAGTCCTCCGATTAGTAATCCTGCGATAACATAAGAATTTGTTAATGAAAAATCTATTGAACCATTTATGCCAACTTTTTCAACGTATGCGGAAAACAAAACCAACGCCGCCAAACCAGCTGAAGCAATTGCATAACCTTTTGTAACTGCTTTCGTTGTGTTTCCAACTGCGTCTAAGGCGTCTGTAATTTTTCTTACGCCTTCTGGCATTCCAGACATTTCTGCAATTCCTCCTGCGTTGTCTGTAATCGGGCCATATGCGTCAACTCCAACAACAATTCCAGAAATAGAAAGCATTGCTACGCCAGCTAACGCAACTCCGTAAATTCCTGCCAACCAGAAGCTTAAAATTGTACCAAAAGCGATTAATAAAACCGGAAATGCTGTTGACTGCATTCCTAATCCAATTCCCCTGATTATATTTGTTGCATGCCCTGTTTCAGATGCCTTGGCAATTGATTTTACCGGACCATAACTTTTTGAGGTGTAATATTCTGTAATAACAAACATTCCAACTGCGATTACTAATCCAACCAGTGTTGAAAGATAAAGTTTATTTGCAGAAATTGCTTGACCTGCCATTAGCTTTGTAATCACAGGATAAAATGCGGCTGCTGATAAAATAACTGTGGCGGCCAATCCTTTATACATAGAGCCCATAATGGACTGAGACTTTCCAAGTTTTACAAAGAAGCTTCCTATAATAGAAGTTAAAACCGAAACGCTTCCTAAAATTAAAGGCAACAAAACAAATTGAGTTGACCTTGGAAACAACAAGGCTCCCAAAATCATTGCGGCCACTGTTGTGACAGCGTACGTTTCAAAAATGTCAGCAGCCATTCCTGCGCAATCTCCAACATTGTCTCCAACCTGGTCAGCAATAACTGCCGGGTTCCTTGGATCATCCTCTGGAATTCCTTTTTCAACTTTTCCAACTAAGTCTGCTCCAACGTCGGCTGCCTTTGTGTAAATTCCTCCGCCAACTCTAGCAAAAACCGAAATTAAAGAAGCTCCAAATCCCAAAGCTACCAATCCTTCTATGCCCGTTAAAAGATAATATCCTGATACTGCCAATAATCCCAAAGAAACAACCATTAATCCTGTAATTAACCCTCCTTTAAAAGAAATATCTAATGCTTTTGCCAAACCCTTTTTTGCGGCTTCAGCAACTCTTGTGTTTGCCTGCGTAGAAACAATCATTCCAATAAATCCTGAAACTCCAGATAAAACAGCTCCGATCAAAAACCCGATGGCGATTTTCCATCCCATAAAAAACAATAAAATAAAAATAACTAACCCCACGATGGCGATTGTTTTATATTGTCTTTTTAAGTAAGACATTGCGCCCTCTTGAACCGCGGCGGTAATTGCGATTGCTTTATCTCC
>Ga0268276_1003892_pt1 | contig 11055 bp, 11 predicted proteins | sample saktaG_4_FD_190145 | JGI IMG/M metagenome (GOLD analysis project Ga0268276, IMG submission 190145) | Saline water microbial communities from Sakinaw Lake, British Columbia, Canada - sak_2010_1_5_45m | ecosystem: Environmental > Aquatic > Non-marine Saline and Alkaline > Saline ...
ACTTAAATAATGTTAAATAACATTATTAAATATATCTAAAAGCTCTAAATGAACACTTGATTGAGAGAATAAAAAGCTAACTAAATTTTCGTCGATTGACATGTTTTTCAAGTTGAGATTAATTAACCAAAATCATTATAAAGCATTTGTGTATATATTTGTTGTATGGTTTCTAAGCTTGTTAATTTGAGGTTGAATGATTCTTTGCTTGAAAAAATTGATTCTGTTGTTAAGAATGGGGTTTACTCTAATAGAACTGAGTTCATTAAGCATTCTTTGATTAAAACGATTGAGGATTTTGAGACTAAGCAAATGATTGCGGAAATAGATAAGGGCGGGGGTTTTGCGGTGCGTGCCGGAATGAAAAGGCCTACTACTAAAGAAATGAAAAAAGTTAGGGAAAAAGTAAGCAAACAAATGCTAAAAGAATATGGGTTAGAATAAATCTTCAGGTTTAAAGCAATCAACTATTTGGGTTAAATTTTGAAAAAAGTGTTTGTCTCGAGTAACAATAACGCAATTAGTTTCTTTTGCAAGAATAGCGATGCTAGCGTCGGCAAAAGGAATGTTTAGCTCAGCAGAAACTTTTTTTGCGAGTTCTAATTGTTCTTTAGTAGGATCTATAATAATGAGTTTTCTTTTTACTCTTAATTTGTTTAAAACAAGTAAATCAATTTTATCAAAAACACCGTGCTCTTTTAACTCGTTTTGAACTGCGCGCACCAAATAAACATAATGCTTGCATTGCATGGACTCTTTAAAAAATTTGGAGGCAAAATCTTTTAGTTTTCCTCTTTCCCATGCATAATCCATAAAAATATTAGTATCAACAACAGCATTCATGAAGAAAAAGGGTTTTTGAGAGAATAAAAAGCTTTACAAAAGTTCGGCGATTGTCATGAGCAAAAAAATAAGGGTCTGTTGGCATGGCACTTGCAAAGCGTTTTTATTCTTTTAAATTGAAGTTATTTTTGTTGATTTTTAAATGTTTTTTAAAAAAGATAGGTTTTTTAAGAGTGAATTATACATTACATTTAGAATGTTCCCTAGTGATCCTACGGGGTCACTAGATGCTTTTTCTTTTTCTTCTAAGGTGGTTTAGTTGGAGGAAACCATTGTTTTTATTGATGAGGGTTTTTTAGATAAACTTTCAAAGTACTTTGGGGAAGGGAAACGCCTGAAATTTGACAAGTTTTGTTTAGCAAAGAATCTTGCGAAAAAACGCGGTTTGTTTTGCAAAAAATTATTTTATTATACTGCCCCTCCATTTCAAAGTGGTTTTCCAAGCGAAGATGAAAAACAAAAGAAAGCGGGTCATGATAAATTCATAAGGTCATTATCCTCAAACAAAGATATTGTTGTAAGAGAAGGCAGGTGTCAGAGGACTTTTGGCAAAAATGGAAATCCTGTTTATAAACAAAAAGGAGTTGACACTTTGCTAACAATTGACTTGGGGCACTTGAAGGAAGATTATCCTAATATTAAAAAAATAGTTTTGGTTTCTTCCGATACTGATTTTTGTCCAGCGATAATGGATATTAAGGAAAGAGGAAATATTGAGGTTATTTTGTACACTTATTTTGACAGGCAGAGGGGTTCAAAATTTTCTTTATCGAATGAATTAATCAAGTGTTGTTCAGTTTATTGTAAGTTAGAAAAACAGGATTTTGAAGTTTGTCAATACGATTCAAGAGAAAAAAGCATTTGAGGTGAGAAAATGGTTTGTTGGTCGCACATAATACTTGAAGTGTATTGCGCAAGAACGTGGAGCACAAAGAAAAGTAAATATCTTTTTGAGGCAATTGATTTAAAGAAATGGGAATTCAAGAAAACAGAAAATTCGCATTTTGATTCAAAATATAAGGTTCCAAAAAAACCTTCTTATTGTCCGAATGGTCCGCAATATATTTGTTTAGAAAAAGATTGTCCTCATTTGGCTTACACAGATGCGTTAAAAGAAGACTACTCGGCTTTGTTTAAAAAATACAGAAAACAAAAAAAGAGTAAAAATTAAATTTAGTTAAAAAGAAGTTATTTCTCTTCATAATTTTCTTTCGCTGCAGGAAGTAAAATAACTTTTGACGTTGTTTATTTTGTTCTTTTTATTTGTATTGTTGAGTTTCTTGCTGTGTAAAGTTTGATTTCGTAGTTTGGAAAGCTGTAGGTGTATGTTGTTTGTGCATAATCATAGGGTCTGTTTCCTATTATGGTGTGGATTGTTTCTTCTCCTTTATTTTCTTTAGTTGCCTTCCGAAATAGGTCATAATAGTGTTCGTCGAGTGTGGAAACATCTGTTACAATTAATCCGCCGACTTTTAGTTTTATTATCAATGGTTGAAGGTATTGGTTGAGATTTTTTAAGTGAGTTAATCCAAGTGACGAGTACATTAGGTCTATTGTTCCGTTTTTAAAGTATCTGGCAAAATCTGCGGCTTCGGCGTGAATAAATCTAAGATTTGTGTTGGGGTTTGTTCTTTTTGTTCCATGAAGAAAAGAAAACCATTTCCTGTAAGAGTCCTTAGAGAAACCAATTACTCGCGCCTTTGGGTTTGTTTTTGCTAGAGTAGCTGTCGCGGTGCCGTTTCCGCAACCCCAATCAACGACAACAGGCGAACCATGTTTGCAAAGCTCAGCAACATGTTCTCTTACCCTAAAACCCAGTCCATTTTCTACAACTTCGAGCCTTGTTTTTTTAAATCCCCAACTTTTTCTTCGTAAATATTTTCGGCGTTTTCCAACTTCGTGCCTTTCAACTGCTCTAACCTTTACAGGAACCCTTCTTCTTGGAACATATACTGGCATAAAAACAAAAACAACCAATCTGCTTAAAATTCAAACTGAGAAGTTAGCCTAGACAAATTTTTATTCTTCTTTCGCTGCAGGTAATAAAATAACTTTTTTCTTTGGGGTGTATTTGTGTATTTTGTTTGTTTTGTATTTTCCTTCTTCTTTGCTTTTTTCTTCGCCAACTGAGTGGAAAGATAGTCCTGTTGGTTTAGGAATTGTTGGTTTTCGTTGTTTTCTTGCAGGTCCAGCCATAAAGGGTCACAATAATCCTTTAGGTGCTTGTTGCTTTTAAATTTAAGCAAGGCTCATAAAAGGGAACTAAATTAGGCGGGGTGGTTTTTTCTTTTAATAAATATTATTTTAAACTATTTTCCACAAGTTTGTTTCATGATATCTCATATTAAGTCATTGGCTTGGGATAAGAGGGTTACAAGGACTGGGTTTCTCCAATCAAAACAAATTACTTGCGAGGCGATGATTTCCAAAGTGAGGTTGACTGATAATATTACTATTTGTTATGACAATTTTTTGTGGGTCACTGATTTGAACTTGTATGATGACACTAAAACAAAATCTTTTTCAAAGGTGTTTGAAAGTGCTTTTGAAGAAGACCCTAAGTGGCCATTAGAAATAATTAATTTTTTTGACAATCTTGCCCCAAAAATTGATGCGTTTATTTTAAAGCTTGTGAATAGGGATTACACAAATAAGGTTGAGACTTTTTTAGAATATGTAAATTTGCTTATTTCTTTCCAAAAATATTATACTGTGGCTGTTGCGTTAACTAATTTTTGTGAACTAAAAACAAAAAATGAAAAAAATATCAGGGATTTGTCGCTTCCTTACAAGAGTCTTGATGTTGAAGAAATGCCACGCTTTTTAGCAAAAATCAAAACTGAAAAAGACATATTGGATTATTTAAAAAAGTACGAATGGGTTAAAACAACTTATAATTTGATTGAAAAATATACTGCTAAGGAAGTTAGGGGTGAAATAAAAAAAATTAAAGTCTCGCCACACACAAGTAAGAAAAAGAACTCTTTTGTGTTGTCTCCTTTTGTGATTGGATTGCAGGTTGGTATTTATTTAAGGAACCGAATGAAAGAGCTCGCTCAAAAATTATGGTTCTATATTGATCCTTTGGTTATTGAAATGTCAGCGGAGTTAAAAATATCAAGGGATGAATTTTTGCAAATGGCTTATGAAGAAGTGGTTTTATCCTATTCTTCAAAAAAGTGTGTGGTTAGTAAAAAAAGTTTTAAAGAAAGACAAAAAGGATATGTGGTTGGGTTTGTGGATAGGAAGAAAGTTTTTATCGAAGGGGGTGATGCGGTTAGTTTGCTTGAGTATTTTGAAAAAGTTGAAACAGGTACAAATAAAGTAAAGGGACAGGTTGCTTGCAAAGGAAATGTTGTTGGTGTGGTTAGAGTAATTCACAACATGCGAAGTTTTAAGGAATTTAAAGATGGGGAAATACTTGTTACAAGAATGACTAGTCCTGATTTTATCCCTTTGTTGAAAAAAGCTAAGGCGATTGTTACTGATGAAGGGGGATTGTCTTGCCATGCTGCTATTGTTTCAAGAGAACTTGGAGTTCCTTGCGTTATTGGAACAAAAATTGCAACTAAAATTTTTAAAGATGGGGATAAAGTAGAAGTGGATGCGAATAGTGGGTTTATTACAAAGTTATAGTTTTTTTAAATTTAGTTACTCAAGTTCTCTTCTAAGGATTTTGTGGTGTCTGTTTAGTTCTTTGAATTTTTCAAGATTTCCTGTTGGAGTGTCAGGGTGCAGGGATTTAGCTAAATCTTTGTAGCGTTTGTTTATTTCGTGAATGTCTTTGTGGTCGTGTTCTAATCCAAAGAATTCTCGAGCTTCTTTTCTCTCATCATGAACATCTTCATCTTCAGCAAATTCAGCGATAAATTCCTCTAAAGGCTTTTTATCGTTTAACACTAGTTCAACTTCTTTCTCTATTACGCTAGAAACCAAAAATATGTTATCAATAAAGCGTTTTTGAGAAGCAACTTCGTAGTACATTCTGTGTCCTGAAAAGAACCAAACAACGCTTCCCTTATCTTCTCTTCCACAAAAACCATTTAGTTCCAACTCAACATCATCTCTTTTTACCCCTATTTTTTCAAGAGCAGAAATTAATTTGTTCTTGTACTGAAGTGCCCTTCTATTCAAATTATCCTTTACAGGAACAAAAACAATGCTGTGTCCCTTAATTTTTATTGTATCCATTAAAATCATCTGTAAAAAATCACTTTGAATTGATAAAATATTTCCCTAAAGATACCCTAATAAAGGATACTTTTGCAGGGTTTTTTCTGGGATTGTCTTTTGGCATCACACCTTCCAAGAATTTATTAACAGTTCCTTTAACTATTCTCTAATTAAAAAGCAAGAGTTTTTTTTACTTCTAAGTGGTTTTTATGAGCAAAGATATTGTTGTTAGAGGGGCTAGAGAGCACAATCTCAAAAATGTCTCAATCTCGCTTCCGAGAGACAAATTCATAGTAATTACTGGGCTTTCAGGTTCAGGAAAATCCACTTTAGCGTTTGATACTATTTATGCGGAGGGGCAGAGGAGGTATGTTGAGTCTCTTAGCGCGTACGCTAGGCAATTTATTGGATTAATGAATAAGCCTGATGTGGATTCAATTGAGGGGCTTTCTCCTGCAATTTCAATTGAGCAAAAATCTACCTCAAATAATCCAAGATCGACTGTTGGGACGGTTACCGAAATTTATGATTACTTGCGTTTGCTTTTCGCAAGGGTGGGTATTCCTTATTGTCCTATTCATGGGGTAAAAATTGAGTCACAAACTGCTCAACAAATTTCTAAAAGAATTCGAGAACAATTAAAGGGAGATTTAACAATTCTTGCCCCAATAATTCGACAAAAAAAAGGAACTTATGAACAACTCGTACTTGATTTGGGCAAGGAAGGATTTTCAAAAGTAAGAGTTGACAAAAAAATAATTAGGAGTGACGAAAAAATTTCTCTCTCAAAGTACCAAATGCATGATATTGAAGCGGTTGTTGACAAAATTAGCGCGAAAGAAAAAACAAGAATGGTTGAATCTGTAGAAAATGCCTTAAAGCGTGGAAGCGGGCTTGTAATTGTTCTTGATTCAAAAGAAAAAGAACACCTCTACTCAAGCGCGATGATGTGTCCTGTTTGCGGGATGAGTTTTGAAGAACTCCAGCCGAGAATGTTTTCATTTAATTCTCCTTTTGGGGCTTGCGAAGAATGCAAAGGGCTTGGAGTAAAAATAGAGTTTGACCCTGACTTAATTATTCCAGACAAATCTCTAAGCATTATTGACGGGGCTATTGATATTTATGGAAGAATGGATTTGAGTTGGAGAAGTCAACAACTTCAAGCGGTTGGAAAAACACACGGATTTGATTTGTTTACTCCCTTAGAAAAATTCACAAAGAAACAATTTGATGTTTTAATGTTTGGGGACAAAACTCCTATTCACGGAAAGTGGAGTAACGGCGCAATAATGAATCTTAACGAAGGGTGGGAAGGTCTTGTTGGACAATCGGATAGATTGTATAAACAAACAGAAAGTGATTATCGTAGAGAAGAGCTTCAAAAATTTATGAAAACAAGAGAGTGTCCTATTTGTAAAGGAAAAAGACTAAAAGACAAAGTGCTTGCTGTAAAAGTTGCGGATAAATCAATTACTGATATTACTGATCTTGCTGTCTCAAATGCGTTAGATTTTTTTGAAAAAATTAGTTTAACTGAGAAAGAAAAAGAAATCGCAAAATTAATTTTGAAAGAAATTATTTCACGATTGAAGTTTCTTAACAATGTGGGTTTAGGGTACTTAACTATTTCAAGACAAGCTGGGACTCTTTCTGGAGGGGAAGCCCAAAGAATTCGCCTCGCAACCCAAATAGGTTCTAACTTAATGGGGGTGCTTTACATTCTTGACGAACCTTCAATCGGACTTCATCAAAGAGATAATAATAAATTAATTGAAACATTACACAAGCTTAGAGACATTGGAAATACTTTAATTGTGGTAGAACATGACGAGGACACTATTAGGAAAGCGGATTTTGTTGTTGATATGGGTCCTGGGGCTGGAGTTCATGGGGGAGAAGTTGTTGCAATTGGAACTCCTAGCGAAATTGAAAAGAATCCAAATTCTCTTACGGGAAAATATCTTTCAGGAAAATTAAGTATTCCGGTTCCGCAAGTGCGAAGGAAAGGAGAAGGAAGTATTATTTTTAAGTCTTGCGCAGAGCACAACCTAAAAAATATTGATGTGGAATTACCTTTGAGAGTATTTACTTGTTTAACTGGAGTTAGCGGGTCAGGAAAATCAACTCTTCTTGAAGAAATTATTCAAAAAGGTTTAATAAAAAAATTAGAACTTAGTACAGCAAATATTACTCCTGGAAAACACAGCGAGATTGTGGTTGATGGGAAGATTGACAAAGTGGTTGTAATTGATCAGTCGCCTATTGGAAGAACTCCAAGAAGTAATCCAGCAACTTACATTAAAGTGTTTGATGAAATTAGGGCATTATTTGCTTCTACAAAAGAAGCAAAAATGAGAGGGTATGATCAGGGGAGATTCTCTTTTAACTTGCCTGGCGGAAGATGCGAAAAGTGCGGAGGGGATGGGACAATTAAAATTGAAATGAATTTCTTGCCTGATGTTTATGTTGAGTGCGAAGAGTGCAAGGGCAAAAGATACAATGAAGAAACTCTTACAGTTACTTTTAATGGGAAAAATATTTCTGATGTGCTTCATATGAGTGTTGAAGAAGCAACAAAATTATTTGAAGCTATTCCGCAAATTCGAACAAAATTAGGGGTGCTAAATTCTGTTGGACTTGGTTATATTAAGCTTGGGCAAAGCGCAACCACTCTTTCAGGAGGAGAGGCGCAGAGAATTAAATTAACAAAAGAACTCGCAAAAAGAGGAACAGGTTCAACACTCTATTTGTTGGACGAACCTACCACTGGCCTTCACTTCCATGATATAAAAAAGCTCCTTGATGTGCTTCAAGTTTTAGTGGATAAAGGAAACACTGTTGTTGTTATTGAACATAATTTGGAAGTAATAAAATCCGCTGATTATATTATTGACCTTGGTCCTGAAGGGGGAGAGGGCGGAGGATACATTATTGCAAAAGGAACTCCTGAACAAATCACTAAAGTGAAAGAAAGTTATACAGGGAAATTTTTGTCCCACTTAATCAAAAAGTAAGGTGCTTAATCAAAAGTCAAGTTACTTAATCAAAAAGTAAGTTATTTAACAAATCCGTTTTATTGTTGTTTATATGATTTCTCCTTTGGAAATTAGTTTTCTTCCCGCAAGTCCTGGGTGTTACCTTTTCATGGATGAGCACGGGGTGGTGCTTTACGTTGGGAAAGCTAAAGATCTAAAAAAAAGGGTTTCAAATTATTTCCAAAAAAAGGATCATGACCCAAAAACACAACTCCTTGTTTCAAAAATAAAAAGTATTGATTTTGTTCTTGTTTCAAACGAAGTGGAAGCCCTTCTACTTGAAAATAATTTAATCAAAAAATATTATCCGCACTTTAATCTTGATCTTAAAGATTCGAGGAGATACGCTTACATTAGGGTTAGTGAGGATGAGTTGCCTTGGCTTGAAGTTGCGAGGATTAGAAATGAGAAGGGAGAATATTTTGGCCCTTTTGTTAGCGGAAGCATAAGAAAATTAGTGATGGACACGGTGAGTAGAAATTTTAAAGTACTTACACAAAAACCTTCTCCGCAACTTAGGAAATTAATGAACAAAGAAGAGTACAATAAGAGAGTAAATCAAGTAAAAAAAATCTTAAAAGGAAATGTTGATGAGTTAATTAAAGAACTAGAAAAAACAATGAAAGAAAATTCCAAGAAAAATAATTTTGAGTATGCAATAACTATGAGAAACCAAATTGCCGCGCTAACAACATTAAAGGAACGCCAAAAGGTAGAGTTGGCAAAAAGCATTGATGCGCACATAATTAATTATGAAATTTCAGCAGGAGAAGTTCACTTGCTTTTATTTAATGTGCGAAAAGGAGTTGTTGAAGACAAGCAAGAGTTTGTTTTTCAAGAGAAAGAAGATTTTTTGGAAGAGTTCTTGGTTCAGTTTTATAATGAACAAAACATTCCTGCAGAAATTATTCTTCCTGTTGAAGTAAATTCGAGTTTGGGGGAGTATTTGTCAAAAAAGAAAGGTCTGAAAGGAAAAGTGAAAATAATTGTTCCTAGGAGCGGAGAGAAGAAAGAACTCCTTGATTTTGTTTCAAAAAATATTACTGCAACATTTTTTGCAGGAAAAGAAAGGGTTGAAGAACTCCAAAAAGCTTTGGGACTAAAAAACCCGCCTCACACAATTGAGTGCTTTGATATTTCTCACTTAGGGGGGACAAATACTGTTGCTTCTATGGTTTCTTTCAAAGATGGTTTTCCAAATAAATCAAATTACCGAAAGTTCAAGATTCGCGCAGAAGCAAATAATGATGATTTGCTTGCAATGAGAGAAGCGGTCGAGAGGAGATACTCTGGCACTCTTTCAAAATCAATGAAAAAGCCTGACTTAATTGTTCTTGATGGGGGTTCCACTCAGCTTGCGGTAGCGGTGGAAGTTCTAAACAAACTTAATTTAAAAATTCCTGTGATTTCGCTTGCGAAAGAGTTTGAAGAAATTTACCTTCCTAAAAGAAGGTCTCCATTAAGACTTGATAAAAAACATAAAGGGCTTTTAATGCTTCAAGCAATTAGGGATGAAGCGCATAGATTTGCTAACGCTTATAGAAAAGTTTTAAAAAGAAAAGAAGTTTTTGGGAAATGAGTTTAATAAAGAAAACTTTTTATTTCCCGTTCCAGTGCACTACTTTCTTTTCAAACGTTACGAACAATTGGTTTAGTAAGTATCCTAGAACTCCTGTGAGAATTATTGTTGCATAAAGCGAAGCGATTGAGTAGGTGTATTGGTAGTCAATTATTCTTCTACCCAATCCGAACTGGGTTCCGATGAACATTTCTGTAAGAATAATTAATATAAGTGATAAACTAATCGAGGTTCTTAGCCCAACGAGTGTTTGTGGAAGTGCTTCCCAGAATAAAATTTGAGTAAAAATTTGCGATTTTGTTGCGCCCATTAGTTTTGCGGCTTCCACTCTTGCTTTCTTTGAGTTTCTTATTCCATATGCGGTGTTGAAGGTAATTATGGAGCTTATGCAGAACACTGAAACGGCTATTTTGGAACTGTCGTCTACTCCAAAGAGGAGAAGGAATAGGGGGAATACTGCCGAGGCTGGTGTTGAGCGAAATAAGTCAATAATAATTTCTGCTGAGTCGTAAGCTTTTTGATTCGCTCCCAAAAATAGTCCAAGAGGGATTCCTATTACTGCTGAAAGTATAAACGAAGCAACTACTCTAAAGAGAGTCATGGTAATGTCGGGGTTTAAAGTTCCGCTTAGGAGCAGGTGAGCAAGAGTTGAAAATACTTCCACGGGCCCAGGCAGGAAGAAGGGGTCAATTATTTTGAAGTAAGTTACAGCGAGCCATAACCCGATAAGCGCAGCCACTCCTAATAGTCCTCTTTGTTTATTCATATTCAACCCCTCGTTGAAATGCGTTCAAAACTTTTTCTTTAATTTTTCCAAATTCTCTTGAGTTCAAAAAATTAGTATTCCTTGGGTAGGGTGCGTTGTTTTCAATAATCTCAACAATCACTGAGGGTTTTTTTGAAAGAACAATTATTTTATTTGCGAGGTGCACCGCTTCCTCGATGTCGTGTGTTACAGCGAGAATTGTTGGTTTGTATTTTACATAATAATTTTGCAAGTGTTTTCGTAATAAAAGATTGTTCTCATAATCTAGTGCGGAGAAGGGCTCGTCAAGGAATATTATTTTTGGTCTTATAACAACTCCGCGCATAAAAGCAATTAGTTGTTGTTGTCCTCCGCTCAATTCGTAGGGGTAATTGTTAAAGTTTTGGGAAAATTTAAACAGGCTCTCAATCTCCATTACTCTTATTTTGATTTCCTCTTTGCTAGTTCCAGAAAGTTTTAGGGGAAACGTAATGTTATCAAAGTTGTTCTTCCAAGGGAGGAGTGAATCGCGGTAGTTCTGAAAAATGTAACTGAATTTCTTTGAATCAAATTCTGCTATTTCTATTTCGCCTGTGGTTTTGTGATTTATTCCTGCGAGGATGTTAAGTAGGGTGCTTTTTCCGCATCCGTTTGGTCCGAAAATTGCTACAATGTCTCCC
>Ga0268276_1003893_pt1 | contig 11052 bp, 17 predicted proteins | sample saktaG_4_FD_190145 | JGI IMG/M metagenome (GOLD analysis project Ga0268276, IMG submission 190145) | Saline water microbial communities from Sakinaw Lake, British Columbia, Canada - sak_2010_1_5_45m | ecosystem: Environmental > Aquatic > Non-marine Saline and Alkaline > Saline ...
AAGAGGGGAGAAAAAGAACTGCCCTTTTTTCCCTAATTTTTCAATAAACTTTTTATCATTAAATTCAGCTTGAGTAATATTGCACCTTCCACCACCAGTCAATAAAAGCTTTTTACCAAATAAAGGATTTTTTTCAATCAAAGCCACCTTAAGGCCCTTTTCACTAGCTTTAATGGCGGCTGTCATTCCAGCTGGTCCACCCCCAATAACCACCACATCAAATTTTTCTTGTGTTTTATTCATCTATTTTGCTTATCTCTCTTTGCTCAAATTTTTTGTCCATTTTGTCTCGTAAATATTCTAAAAAATCCATATAAACCTCTCCACAATATTCTTCCATAGTGCCAAGTACCATCTGTACTGATTTATATGGCCCACTGGGTAAAGATGCAATATATTTATATCTCTTATACTTCGGCTCCCATAGATCGCTTGATAAATCAGTAAGATTTTTGTATAACTCAAGAATAATTATATTGGCTTGCTCTAGCGATAGATTGTGCTTTCCATATTTACGCTCATAATCAGGAATTCTAATATGCACTGTAAGCGGGCCAAGCTCATTTTTAAGCATTTTCACCCCAGCATAACGAACATAGCCGTTAGAGTGTTGAAGCAAATCAAATAACCAATCAAAAAGAAAATCGGGCTGTTCTCTCTTATTATGTAAATAATATATAACTGAAATAGCCATCACAAAATTTTCCTGTCGCCAGTCCTCTTTGATTTTTTCATATTCTTTGGGTGCGTTTTCTATAATTAATGCCAATGATTGATACTCATCACTACCTCCACCAAAGCTATATAGCAACTTTCTAACCTGCCTGGCTGCCTTACGGCTTGCATCCTTATCGCCCGTTAAAATACTATTAAAACACTCTAAAAATGTCATCATAAATTTATCTCACGGTGTCAGACATATGTCTGACACCACTATTGCCACTTATTAACATTGACAAAATAGCTCAGTTTGCTATAATACAACTACAAATGGTCATTAGACCCTCCTCCGCGTAAAAGCGGAGGTTAAAACTTTTCAAGCAAGTAATTGCTTGATTTTTTCTTTTACTACTACAAAATCCCGCATTTCCACCAAACCGATTTTATAAGCCAATCTTTTGGCATCAATAAGGCGAATTTGAGAAAGTATTAAAGCGCTTGGCTCACGGTCATCAAGAGAAATTATATGGTAGTATTGCCCGCTTTTGGCATTTTTGGTCATTGGCAGTGCCAAATATGTGTCTGACACCACTATTACCCCACTATTTACCACTGTTAGCGATTTCCTTTTGCTCGGTTGTGCGTTTTGCACAACATCTCGCAATTTTTTATAGAAGTCGCACCACCCTTGCTCCAAGCCATTGCATGGTCAGCATCCATTTCACTCAAGCTCCAAATTTTGCTCTTATTAGCATCATTTCCAACAGCGCAAAGTGAACAGTTTGATTTTCCTTTCTTTTCAGCCACAGCAGTTTGTGTTGCATAAACCGCTTTTTTAGTTGCTTCATCAAATATGCGAACCTCTAGTAATTTTGTATCAACTGCACCACCTAAAATAAACTCAAAAATGCCTTTACGGTTTTTGATATAAGGATCACCATAAAGCTTACGAACTTCAGCTGAAACTTTCTTGGGGTTATAAGCCTCTTTATGATATTGCTCATACAGCCGTCCCCACTCAAGTCCAGCCATTTCGCTTTCAACATCTATGAATATACTAGAAACCCAATCAATCACACTATTAAAATATTTTTTTAACTCATTGATATTTTTGTCGTGGCGATGAATACTCATATAATCATCAATGTTTCCTTTACTCACCCAGTCTAATGCCCTCTCAAAAAATGCCTGTCGATTCGCACTACCCTTTATGTACGCACTCCATTTTTGGATATTGGCATTTTGGCTATTACTAAACTCCTCTTTGCCTAATGTAACAAATGGTCCAGAATAAATCGCGTTTAACAATTCTTGGGGGACAAGCGGAACACCAGCAATATTAATCGTTTTAAACCATTCTTTTATCTGGCTTTCTGTTCCCTCGCATTCATAAATAAGCAGTTTTGTTTCCAAAATCTTGGCTTTTTTATCTTGTGCCATACTGCCAAAATATTGCATACCATTTTCATCTTTAATGGCAAACTTATCAGTGATAAACCGCCCAACGCTAGTAATTCGTTGTTGCCCGTCCAAAACTTCCAAATTATTTTCAGAAACTTTATTAAAATAAATCAAACCAATCGGATAACCTTTGAGAATTGATTCAATAACAGCCATTTCTCTTTTACCACCATCAGACGCATAAATATAGTTTCGTTGATACTCTGGCTGAATAGTGAGCTTGCCAGCCAAACCAAATAAACCTTTGCCTTCCAGTTCGTTATAAACAAACCCCTCACAAATATCTTTGACTGTAATGTCAGTTTTTAAAATTGTTTTCATAATATTAAAATTTTTATTATTTTTTACCTTTTATTTTTTTCTCTACCATTTTTTCCAACAGCTTAATGTTTTCCAAATATGCTTTTTCAACTGTAATCAAGGCTCGTGGCGTACAAATCAAGCACCTGACGATAAAGAACTTTTTCACTGCTACGAATATCGCGAATACGATCAAGAAGCTCATACCAATATTTACCCCCGCCATTCTCTTTTAAAAAATCATCATTCATTGTAAAGCCTTTGACGATGTACTCACGAAGGCGTTCGGTTGCCCAGATGCGAAAATTCGTAGCAATACGCGAGTTGATACGGTAGCCAAGTGAAATAATCATGTCCAAGTTGTAATGCTCGGTGTTATAGCTTTTGCCATCGTTAGCAGTTGTCAAGATTTTCTTTACAACTGAATTCTCGGCTAATTCGCCATCTTTTAGAATATTATCAATGTGCTGACTGATATTTTGTTTAGTTGTATCAAAAAGATCACTGAGCTGTTTTTGAGTAAGCCATGCGGTTTCACCCTGCATACGCACCTCAATACCAGGCACCCCGTCCGCGCCTTCATAAATAATAATCTCACCGAAATTATTGTTATTTACTATATTATTTTTTTCTTGTTTATTCATAACTTTTACCCCTCGCAAATATCTTTAACAGTGATGTTGATTTTTAGGGTTGTTTGTAAAATTATTTTTCCTTGCCAATTAATTTTTGAATATCTTCCTGGCTAAATTCCTTCTTATAATCAATCAGTTTTGGATGCTTGATATTTCGCAGTTCCTCATCATAGGTCGCCATAATATTTCTAGCGCGTTTTTGATAGACTTTCCAGTTTCTCTGCGACGAAAATTCTTTAAATATTTTTTCAAATTCTTTTTGGGTTAGATGTCTTTTTAATTTTTTAAATTTTTTTTCAACCTCGCCCGCTAATCCGGTTTCAAATGCGCCGATAATTAATAAAATTTCCTCGTACATATAATTGCGAGTAAAATCTTTTTTAATCAAGCTTAAAAGTTTTCTATATTCTTTAGCTCTTTCCAAAAATAAAAACTTATAAAGCATGTCGGTATAAGTTCCGTAGTTTTTAACAGCCACAAAATCTTTGATGCAGTCGGTAAAATCTCGGCGGTATTCCTTGGTTTCATGTCTGGTTTCCCAAAATTCTTCAGTCAACTGATTAATTGTTTTAGGGTCCATGGTAGCGATTCGCATGACTTTTTTAAATTCGCTTTCCACTCGGATAAAATATTTTCTGACTTGTTTGCCAATTTCGCTATTCTCAATCATAGCCAATTCTTTGGCCATATCCACTGATAAAATGTACTCTTTGGGTAAAATAGTTCCTTTTTTAGAATCCACTATTCGCCCTGTTTTATTGGGTTTTAATCCATCCCCAAATTGGGGGAAGGCTACAAAATAATCCAAATTTTCTGTAAAATCATATTTTTCTATCCTGTCTTTTATCCAAGTGGAAAAATCTCTGCCAACTTTAAGCCAGCTATGCAATTCGCGCGCATTGGCAAATCTTTTCTTTTCGCCATTAAAATCTTTTTGGATGACTTTAATTTTTATTAAATCGTTCATATTTTTATCTTTTTTATCCATACTTTTTACCTCTCGCGAATATCTTTAACGGTGATACTAATTTTGAGTGTCGTTTTCATATTGTTTTACTGGAATAATTTATAATCGTTTTTAAACAAGTTTTGGATAAATAGTATTACTTGATTTTCCATTCACCTCTACACCCGTCAGAATACCAACATAATATCCTTTTCCCCATTTTAGATTTTCGTATAGAAATTTAGCGTGATAATCCATTTCTTCCGCTGTGTTTAATCTAATTACTGGTTGAGAATTCAAAACGCAGAGTAAAATTTTCATTTGTGCAGTAATATTAGCGTCTAGTTGTTTCTTCTTTTTTTGTGCTTTACTCATAAAATCCCGTCCAAATTTTGAACTGGTAAAATTTGGATCGAAATTTACATAAACATTTAACGTTAAATCTTTCTGTTGCTCATGTTTTTGAGTTAAACAAAAAACCTCAATGGCACACATTTTTTCGTTAAATCTTGCGGTAAAATCTGATTGGATACTTTTTCCTGCTTGGAGTGGAAGTATTTCAGTAAAACCAAAATCATTTAGCCAAAATATAGACCGCAATTCGGCAAGAAAGGATTCTAGTGCCTCTATAGTCTGGTCGCTCAACTTAAGATCTAGGCGGGATAATAAATCTGGCACGGAAAAATTTGTAACGATACTTGCTTTTTTTACTAATTCGATAACTCTCCCCCGGACTTTTTCACCAGACAACTTCTCGTCTTTTGATTTCTTGTAGATATTATCTAAATAATTTTCTATATCTTGCATTACTATAATTTTATTTTCAAAAATTAATTTTTTTAATCTTTTATTTTTTATTATGTTTAATAAAAATTCGTTTAAATTTATTTTCTCCATTTATTACACAATGCGGATTTTTACCATCCCAAATTCCACTAGAGAAACCTTTACCGTTATCTTCTGCCATTCCGATAATCTCAAACTGATCGGGATTATATTTATCTAAAAAACTGATGGGGACGCCCATTGCGCCCTCATAATCGCTTGGGATAGAATCGGTGAATGGCACTTCTATGGCATCGTAATTGTCGTATTTATCATACGCTTTTTTACGTCGTGCACCTCATTGATAATAAACTTGTTGGCGTTTACCTTTGGACGACCTTTTAATTTTGTGAGGGTCTTATCGTTGCCAAACAACCCCAGTTGCGTGTTAGCAACGGGCGATGGCTTGTAGCTGGTGGTAATAAGTTGCCTTAGCCCAAGCTTGTTAAAATTAAGCACAAAATAACGGAAAAAGTTGCTCTCGTACGGGTCATCGCAATTGCAATACACCACCTTATCGCGAAACACATCAGGATTAAATTCCAAATACGCCCCCATTTCTTTTTGAATATCGCCATACTGGGTATAAAACTCGTCATTCTTTGCCTTTTTTGCGTTTGTAAGATTGCTGTTTGCCATAAATTTATTTTGCATAAACTATATTGGAGCGAGTTGGCGATTCAGCTCCCGTTCAAGCATTGTTGAAAAATCATATATAACTGCCTGTTGGTCCACTGGCAAAAACGCACCAAGCTCATCACGAAAATCAATTCTTTTTGCATCAGAAATAATTTTGTCTTTTACTTTAGTAAGTCGCTTTTTTTGGTCAAGCGAAATCATACCTTTACGCATCATAAAATAAAAATCGTAAAAGTCTCGCGGTTTTTTGCGTTCAAGCAATGCTCCAAAAATCTTTTCTTCAATAAGCTCTTTTTGCGGTAAGTGAATTATTGTGTATGTGGGCACAAAATTATTCGCAACGCTATCTACTTCCCTAGTAACAATTCGGCCGTTCCGCGATGATATATTTATTTCCACATTAACTGGAGGATATTCAAGCATCCGAAATGTAGCAACGCCAAAATACCCCCCGCTTGTAGCCCCTATTTTATCTCCAAGTTCAACCCTTATGCCTACTCGCTCCATCTCCGCTAAAACATGCACAAAAAGCCCCTCAACAAAAAATTTAATCTCATTTTGAGCGACACCAAAAAGGGAAAAATCTAAATCTTCAGAAAATCTTGGACTTCCATAAATTATACGAAGTGCAGTCCCGCCCTTAAAAAGTAATTTTTCAGCATTCGGTAATTTATATAACTCTCCCAAAAAAACATGTTGAAAATACTCCCGCACGATATTCGGAAATATCCCCACTTGATATTGTCTGCCTAGTTTTTCGAGTGTTTCTATTGAAATCATTTTAATGTTGATTTAATTATACTAATTAGTTTTTCATTACCGAATAATTTTGCATATCGCAAAGCTTTTTCTGGATTGATTTTTTCTTTGTTAAAACGGGAGATTGGCTCTTGTTTATTTATCAAGCGTAAATAGTCAGCGTCAACAAACGCTTTCTCCGCATCAGCAATATAAAAACTTAACCCCTGCTGTTTTTGAATTTCGTAGCCAGTATAAGCGATTTTTTTTATTTTGCGATAAGAAAAAATCTTTCCCAATGCTTCAAATCGACGCGTAGTTTTAGCGGTTACTGAAGTAATCTCGTAAACAGTTTCTGGAATAATTCCGTGATAAGACAAGGCAAACTCTAACGAAATGTATGAGGGAGCATAAATCTTGTTAGCAACATAAACATCTGGCGGTAAAAAATCCGGGAAAACATAGAATCCGCGTTTAATCTGTAGAATAAATCCTCGTTTTTTATATCTATGCAATAATGCGGCTGAAGCAACAGCAGATACTCCAAAAAGCGCGCGAATATCATTTGCGTTAAATATGTAAAGCTTTTTTTCCTTTATCTTGGTAGCAAAAATTGTTTGGTTCACTAACTTGACCATATTGTCAATTTACCAGAACGGCTTTAAAAAGTCAACAGCCTACTGTGCATAACCAACCTCTCTAATTTTTATTATACTCTTTTTAATCTCAAAAGCTATCGTGATTATAGGGCTAAAAACTCAAACAACCCCTTTCGGGGCTGTGTTTTGTAATAAAATTGAAATTTTTGCCTATCTTTTTTCTAACGATAAGGAGGTAAGCCATATAATAAATGGCCTTCTAAACTTGTCTATTGGCCAGTCTTCTCCATGAAAAAGCGAGGCTTTTTCCTCTCTAAAACGAGAAAGCAAAGGAAGAGTAGCCTGCAAGCTTTCAGGAGACAACCTATTGTGTTCTTCTAAAAACTGTTCCTTTTTCAAGTGCGGGTCTGCTACTTCTAAGGCATTCTTTTTCTTAAATCTGGGAAGCATACATTTATTATACTCCCTTAAGCCCAAAAAGCAAGCTTTTCCCCCCAATATTAAGATTAAATTGCCTTATAAGGCTCCCAAATCCAAAGTAAAATCAGTTCTTATTTTTTCTATAAAGTCCTGCACATGACTTACCAAAATCATTGCCCCGTCAAAATCATTAATTGCTTTAGCAATTACAGGAATATGCCTAAAATTAATATGGTTTGTTGGTTCATCTAAAATAAGCAAGCCGGGTTTTTCTAAGGCTATTTTAGCAAAAGCTACCAGCCCTTTCTGCCCTTCAGATAAAGAGCCAACTTTAGCTTTTAAAATTTCACTGTCCAAAAGAAAACCAGCTGCATGAGCCCTTAAGCCCTGCTCTGTGCCATCCCCTCCCATTGCCAAAGAAAGAATTTCATAAACAGTGGCTGTAAAATCTAAAGTTGAAAAATCTTGCCTGTAATAACCAATCTTAACACCATCCTTAGTATGCTCTCCTTCTGCATTGCCACCAGCCAAACTTTCCAAAAGAGTTGTTTTACCAATTCCATTTGGTCCAACTAAAAGCAGTCTTTCTTTTTTGTTTAACGATATATTTATTTTTTTATTTACAACCTTATTTTTAACAATAACCGCAACAGAATCTAACTGTAAAATTACTCCCCCAATATCTTTTTGACAAGGAATAGAAAACTTTTTTATTGTTTTATCCTCTCTCATTAAATCAACAACATTATCTTCTAACTTTGTAATTTCTTTTCTCATTTTTGAAGCAACATCTCTTAAGTGTCCTCCCTTTTGAGCAAAAAAGTTAGCTTGCTCTTTTCTATGCGAAATATCTTTTTCTAGTCTAGCGTTGACCATTCGCTCTCTTTCCAAGCGCTTTTTTATTTCATCAACAACAGTAAAATAATTACCTGTGTATTGCTCAACTTTTTTTGAAAAAATATCTAAGTACAAAACACCCTGGGTAAAGGTATTTAAAAAATCAGCATCGTGAGATATAACAATGCAAGTTTTTGGATAATTAATAATAAAATCTGTTAAATGAGCAATCCCGGCTTTATCTAAATTGTTTGTTGGCTCATCTAGTAAAAGCAACTCTGGATTTTGAATTAAAGCAGAAGCTAAAAGAAGCCTTGCTTGTTGTCCCCCAGAAAGGTTTTTTACTAATTTATCATGAGAAATATCAAGGTTAACAACTTTAAAGATATCGTTAATTTTTTTATCAATATCATAAGCTTTTTCTGAAAAACATCTTTCAAAAAATTCTTTTATGGTTAATTCCAAGTCTTCACGAGGAATTACCTGTTTTGATAAGGCTATTGTTAAACCGCTTTCAATATTAACGCTTCCAGCGTCAGGTGTTGAGCCACCAGTTATTAATTGAAAAATTGTGCTTTTTCCAGCTCCGTTTTGCCCCATTAAAGTAATTTTAGAACCATTGCGTACCGAAAAGCTCGCCTCGTTTAAAATTGGCTTATTGTGGCTCCATTCAAAAGAAACCTCTTTAAATCTTATTATTGTATCGTTATTTGACATGATATCTTTGATTGAACGAGATTCTTCGGGACGACAATTCAGTCGCCTCAGAATGACAAATGTGGGGTATTTCGTAACAAATGTGGGGTATTTCGTAATTCAAAGTATAGTACCCTATTTTCCAATGGATATCCAACTTAATCAAAAAACCGCCAAAAAGCGGCTTTTCAATAAATTTATTTCTTGTTTTTGCTTTTCTTTTTCTCTAGCATTGCTTTCTTTATCTCTAACCGCTTTTTTGTTTTTGGAGAATGGGTTTTTCGAGGTTTCCCCACTCCATTTTTTCTTTTTGCCATATATTATTTATTTAAAATTACTTAGCTACTATTAAAGTATAGCAAAAATCTATCCAAAAGAAAGACCTTTTATATTTTAATTTAATTTAAAAAAATTAATTTTTTTTGCTTAAAAAAATGTATGAGAGATAAACAGCTGAAAGGATAAAAAAGATAAGTAATGGTGTAGTAAAGCTACCGAGCTTATCAGCCCATCTTACCCCAACAACAATACCAAAAGAGAACATTGATAATTTAAGCAAAGAGCCCTGCCACCACTTAATTGTAAAATCTCTAAAAATTTTCATATTAAATTATTTTTTTAATTTTAATATATCGACCTATTTTCATTATAACAAAAACCAAGTGGAAAAACTCAAGTCCTGCTTAGAATGCAACCAAAAACCCCTTTGTTTGCAAGGGTTTTTGAGATATGCTCCCCTCGCTATCTATTACCTGTCCTTTAGTATGCCTTGCTTTACTGCCAAGATTAAGAACATTCTTAGTAATAAAACAGGGCTAATAAATTTTACTTAGCCACTTTTTCAACAACCAGAATAAAATTTACTTTTGAACCAAAATACAAGAATAATGGAGTGACATTTGGAATTATTGAAACAACTTCACCCTCTAGGCTATTGAGAAATTGCTCTAACTTGTCTTGTTCTCTAGCAATCTTAATGTCTAATTTGTGAACCTTATATTTTTTATCCATATTTATTTATTATACCAAAAATTACCCAAAAAACACTTTTTAAAGTTTACGGGATGGTGCTAGAACCTGTTTGACTACAAGATGAATAAAAAAACGCCATATGTGTGTGGATATTACTAAGTTTGCTTGACATATATCCATACCCAAGTAATATAAAGATAAAGTTATGAAAACAATCTTACAAATTGACATGAGAGAGCACAGGAACTCAATCTGCTTGAGATTGTTTTTTAGTGCTCAAAAGTTTATATAAAATTTGTAATTTTTGAACAATAGAATGCGATCTTCAGCGGGAAGGTCGCTTTTTGGTTCTTTATAATATTTTTTTATAAAAGGAGGGTAAACAAATTGGGTTATAGCATTGATCTATTAAAACAAACTCATTCTCAAATTATTGAAATCGCTGAAATTCTGGGTAGAGGCGCTAATTGGACAACAACATTCCGAGATACTGAAGGTAGGGTTCATAGCGTATCAGGGAGTAATTATAAAAAACCAGGAGATGTAATTGTTTTAACTATTGGACACTACATTGTCCCAGCAAAGAACACTCACGACGATTTTATGTTTGAGTAAAAAATTATCCAAACCATAGGAGGCAAGATTTTGCCTCCTTTTATTTTAAGATTTGCCGAGTTCAGCAAATTTGCCCCGCTCGCTGGCTGATATTAGAACCTGTTTTGTCTAATTACATTCCGCAAACAGTTAAAATAATTATTCCATTAGCTCCTATGGTAAAAACTTTCTCTTCTTGCTGGCTATTATAAGCAAACACATTAAAAAAGAAATCGTTTATTTTTATTGCATTTTTTACTTCTTTATATTCAGAATTCGTTTCTTGCAGATATTGTTTTACAGCTCCAAGCGCTTCTGTTTCGTTTGAAATATTATTGCCATTTTCCGAAATCGGATTTGGCATAACCCCTTCATCGCACCAGCATTGTTTAACCATACAACTGAATAATCCGCAGATATCTTCCTGAAATTCCTGGCATTCTTGGGGAATACCAAAAGTTTTTTGATTCGGCTTATTTTCGTCTTTTGATCCCTTAAGTATTTGCCATGCAATAATCCCACCCACTAAAATAACGACAACGAAAATTATTATTGCAATATTAATAAAGCCCTTGTTTAATATTTTTTTGAACATATTTTTTTAATTTATTAAATTATTTTTTATTATTTCTTTATTATACTTTTATTATACTAAAAACCGCCCTTGATAAAAAGGCGATCTTTACAAGCTCCCCTCGCTTGCACTGAGTATTGGTATAATTAGCATCTT
>Ga0268276_1003895_pt1 | contig 11049 bp, 5 predicted proteins | sample saktaG_4_FD_190145 | JGI IMG/M metagenome (GOLD analysis project Ga0268276, IMG submission 190145) | Saline water microbial communities from Sakinaw Lake, British Columbia, Canada - sak_2010_1_5_45m | ecosystem: Environmental > Aquatic > Non-marine Saline and Alkaline > Saline ...
CCGCTGACGATTGAGGCACATACCGTTGTGGCGGAGTATTATGGTGTTCCGACGATCAATCTGGCTGCGGAGGTGGCCAAAGAGATCACGGCGGGAGAGCTGACCTGGAAAAAGTTCGGAGGGGTACATCCTGCGCCGTTTGGCAATGCGATCTGTGCACGGATGATCGAAGAACTGTTCAACCGTGTGTGGACGGCCCCTCTTTCCAAGGCTGCCTCTTTGCAGCCACAGCCGGTGCCGCTGACACCGTTGGATCCGTTGAACTATTCAAACGGGCGGTTTGTTGATCCGGCGAAGGCCAGAGGTGTCAAGGGATGGACGCTGGGTATTCCCGACTGGCATGCGCTGCCGGGCGAGAAGCGTTCACGTTTCACCAGCATACCGATGCTCTGCGCCACTGAGCCCGGGGCGGAACTGACACTGGCTTTTGAAGGAACCGCCGTGGGTGCGTATATCGTAGCCGGTCCGGATGCGGGCATTGCCGAGGCGAGCATTGATGGCGGACCGTTCGTGCCGGTGAATCTGTATCACGCATACAGCAAGGGGCTGCACTATCCGCGTACGGTGCTGTTCGCAACCGAGCTTCCGTCAGGTGCACATACCCTGACGCTCAAGGTTTCTGATCAGACGAAGAGCGCGGGTCACGCGGCTCGGATCATGCAGTTTGTGGCGAACTGAGAGACGGCAGCAGGCGGACGGCGGGACACCGTCCCTCCATTGCTGTCCGTGTGGTCTGTTCTCATGTGTGCTGGAGAGGCAGCGTCTCACTGCCCACCTGGACGGAGAGAAAGCCTGTCGTGCGGTTCTCAGAACCACTTGTTGCGTCGGAATAACGCCAGCATAACAATGACGGTGACGATCATCACCAGCCAGACGCCGCCATACCCGTAGCGCCACGCGAGTTCCGGCATGTGTTGGAAGTTCATGCCGTACACCCCGACGATAAAGGTGAGTGGGATAAAAAGCGTGGCGATAACTGTTAGCACCCGCATGATTTCGTTCATGCGGTTGCTTATGCTCGACAAATAGATGTCAAGTGCGCTGGAGAGCGTATCGCGCATGGTTTCGACGGCATCGACCACCTGAATCGCATGCTCATAGGCATCGCGCAGGAAGAGTCCTGTAGACTCATCCACTAAATCGGATTCCGACCGCTGGATGCCCGCCACCACCTCACGGACAGGCCAGAGCGCTTTGCGCAGAACGATAATGTCGCGTTTAAGGACGTGGATGTCCTGAATGACCCCTTTTTCAGGGTTTTCAGAGACCTTGTCCTGAATGAGTTCAATGCGATCGGTGACCTCTTCGAGGATGATGAAATAGTTATCGATGATCGCGTCCAGCATCCGGTAGGCGAGGTAATCCGCGCCTAAGTTCCGTACTTGGCCCTTTTCCCTACGTATACGTTCGCGAATGGGTTCAAAAACATCGCCGGCAACCTCCTGAAAAGAAAGGAGTCCGAATGATCCGAGTATCAGGCTGATTTGCTCGGAGGCTATCAGTCCTTCGTCCCTGCCTCGGTAGAGCATTTTGAGCACGATGTAAAGGGTATCGCCATAATCCTCCATGCGCGGCCGTTGGCCGATAGTCATGATGTCTTCGAGCACCAGCGCGTGAATGCCGAACACCTCACCGATTTCCCGCATCAGATCCGCATCATGCAATCCGGTCACGTTCAGCCAGCGTACACCATTGGAGGGTGGAAGGGCCCGGTAAGCGGCCATGTCCGGCAGTGTGCGCTCGGTGAAGATGTCTGCGCTGTATTCGATCAGCGAGAGAGTTGTGTGGTCGACCCGCTGTTCGCCGACGGGTATCAGCGTACCGGGAGGAAGTCCCGCTTTGGAGCGTCTTGAAATTGCTTTTCTGGACATGCGGCCTCTCCCGTATAATGGAAACAGGCCGGGCGTATTCCGAGAACGCGCCCGGCTTTGTGGTTTTAATTACACCGACCAGGGACTGCGGTAATCGCGGGTCAGCCATTGGGGATCACCCGAGCCGTTGCGCAGTTCCAGCTTTTTCGGATCCCAGAGGATATTTGCCTGATGGTAATACGACTGGTTCAGTAGGTGACAGCAGATCGCTGAGTGCGCACCGACCTGTTCACTGGTGATGGGCTTCTGACGGCTCCTGACGCAGTCCAGGAAATCGGGGATGTGGCCCTTGTTGACGTAGAGTCTGGTCTTGGCATCTTTCAGAAACGCCTTCTCCGCTTTTGCCACCTGCGCGCCGCAGGATGATCCGTCTTCACGTTTGGTGAACTTAGAGATCTGCTCGCCGTTGCGGGTGAAGGTGAATTTGCCGCGGTTGACCTGCACTTCACCTTCTGTGCCGAAGAAGTGCACGCCGAAGCCATTCACATGGGTGACGATCACGCCGTTGGCGTAGACCAGGGTGGCCCCCCGCTTGTCGCCGGCTTTCTCTGGCGGGCGGATTTCGACCGGTCCGCTGTCATCCATGCCCAGACCCCACTGAGCGATATCGAGATGATGTGCGCCCCAGTCGGTGACCATGCCGCCACCGAATTCGCGGTAGGTGCGCCACTTCGGGTAGTTTTCGTGGAGACCGCGCGGACTGAGAATCGAGTTATAGACCACTTTCTGTGCGGGGCCCAGCCACATGTTCCAGTCCAGCCCCGGCTCCATCGGTTCTTCTTTCAGATCATAGGGGATGCCGGGGTCGCCGAAGCTGCATTCCACGCGCTGAACTTTGCCGATACAACCGTTGCGCACCAGTTCACAGGCGACGCGGAACTCTTTGCTAGAGCGCTGCATCGAACCGGTCTGAAGAACACGCTTGTTGGCGTCCACTTCTTTCAACATGGTGATCGCCTCGTGGATATTATGCGTCAGCGGTTTTTCGCAGTAGATATCTTTGCCTGCACGGAGTGCCGCGACACACTGGATGGTGTGCCAGTGGTCGGGTGTAGCGATGCAGACCATGTCGATATCCTTGCGGGCGAGCACGTCCCGGAAATCGATGCAGCTTTCACAGGCGGCGGCACCTTTTTCCGGTTTGTCGGTATAGAAGTCGTTGACCTTCTTTTTGGCGTCTTCGCGGCGTGTGGTGTCGACATCGCAGACGACTTTTACCTCAACGTCCTGATGCAGGAAGGTGCTCATCAGATGGCGGGACTGTTTGCCCATTCCGATGAAGCCGATACCGGGGCGGTCGTTGGGCTTGGTTTTTGCCGCCCAGATGTGGGAGGGAAGAATAAAAGGCATGCCCACAATCACTGAGCCCTTGAGGAAGTTTCTGCGTGATGTATTTTGCATAATGGATATGACCTTATTTTGCGGGTTGGATGACAAAGTGAAGGGCTTTGGGCTGGCGCGCGGCATTGATCTGGTCTTCAAGATCGGCGATCTGCTTGTCGAGTTCCGCCAGCTTCTCCGGTGCGCCATCCTTGAGCTGGACATTGCGCCAGCGGTTGAAGTAAACATTGTTTTTCTTGAAAACAAGCTCCAGCACCTGCATGGCCTGCACCTGTGCGGGCGTAGCCACAGTGGAGAGGTTGAAGCCGTCAGCCAGTTCCGCTTTGGCGAGGGTGGCGACTTTCATACCGTTTATCAGCACATCGTACGTGTCGCCTTTGAGTCCGGCGACTTTGAGCATATAACGGTTGAGATCAGTCGAGACCGGGGCAAGCTCAAGTGCAGGGATGGCCCGCTTGTCGATGGGCATGGGCAGTGCTTTATCCAAACGGTCAAAGCTCAGTACGCCGTTTTTGAATTTTACGTTGGAGACGGTGCACTGCTTGTCGCAGATCACTTTGCTGCGGAGCCAACGCGTCACGTCAAATCCGGCGCAGGAAACCAGCGATGGTGCGTTGAGCCCTTTGAGAATGGCCCATGCCATCAGCGTGTGACCTGCAGGACCGGGGTGGACCGCGTCGCCGCCGCCGATATGCGCGTCGGGTTTCTTGGCACGGGCGGCCATCATGATGTCCATATAAGGAGCGAACTGGTCCACGAAACACACGCCCTTCTGGGTGGCGAGTGTTTTAAGGTTGTCTGAAAACTGACGTAGCGATTGGTTGCGCGGGTCCTTGTCCGGATCGGGACGTTTATCTTCAATGGGCTGGGTTGTCAGCAGGGCTACCCGCGCACCGTTCTTTGTAAGCACATCGACCAGTTCCGACTGACTGCGGATATGGGCCCGGCAAATATCGGGACGGAAGGCCTGATAGGCATGATCATTCATGGCGAAGTCGATGGTGACCGCCGTGGGCTTGAGCGGCAGGACATCCCGCCTGAGACCTTCACCAACCGCTTTTGTGACCATCTCGTCCAGTTTTTTTCCTTCGGCGGCGAAAAGTAATTTCTCATCGGTCTTATAACGCTTGCGCAGCCAGGCGGTATCGCCGCCCCAGCCGACATTGCGGATGGTGAACGATTTTGCAGGAAACCGTGTGAGTGTATAAGCTTCAACATAAGTGGTGTAGAGCTTTTGCTGGGTGATGCTGTCCCCCAGGAAAACGATGGAATCATTATCTTTAAAGAAAAAATCAGATTCGGCAGGTTTGCCGAAGGCCGTCAGTCCGGCTAAAAGTAAACATCCGGTGAGTGCAAGACATCGCTTCATGAAAATCTCCTCTGTAAGTGTGAATATACTGTAAAGTGAGCCGGATTCCCCTGATCCAGCATTCTTTTGAAATATAAATAATACTGCTCAGCTCAGGCCTTGTCGAGCCCGGATGCATGCTCTCGGGGATGGCGCGTTCAACCGCGCTTTGTATCGGTTTTCTTTTTTCATGCGGCGGTAGGCTACCGCCGCGAACAGCCCCAAGGACAGCTTTTTTTGCTGCCGGAAAATTGGCAGAATCGGGGGTTGACTATTCTTATCCCCCCTCGCATAATAAATGCCAACAACAATGGCTTGCGGAACGTTTAGTGGTTACGCCAAGGTGGCGTGCGGTTCGTTCCTCTTCAGGCTATGGGATGCTAGTGAGGAAAGGAATACCAATGAAACGAATTATGATCACCGGAAAGAAACTTTTTTTAGCCTTTGCGCTCACCATCTGCGCCGCGGGCTGTACGCTTTTCAATTTGGGTTACACCCCGGCCGAAGGGGACGTGACGGTCGAAAACCTCCGTTTTAAGCTGATTATCGGCGCGAATTGCGCGGTGAAAAGCCTCGTGGTGAAACAGACGAACGAGGAATGCATCGCCTCCGGTGACGGTATCACGCTTTTTTCAGTGACGCAGGACCGTCCTTTCAACAATGAAATCAAGCTCATGTACCCCAATACACGCACAACCTATCAGGCGAATCGCGTGCACCGGGAAGGGAACAAGCTCATCGTGGGGTTCGAAATCGTGCCGTACGAAGCGGTGGTCGAGGTGAAGGAAGCTCCTGATTACGTATCTTTCACCCTCGCGGATTGGATTGTCGATCCCGATGATTACGATTCTCTCCGCATGACGCCCCCACCGGTCCGCGAATTCCGCGTGGTGCAGTTGCCTGTCAAAAACCGAAAATATTTCGGTCAGTGGCTGAACGTGAACTGGGACGACGCTGCGGCCGTGGCCGTGATCGGCACGATCCCCCAGACGTGGATCGACCATGAACGCCGCAACGGGTTCAGGATTCTTTCAGCCGACGCAGTGAGAGGCATCAAGTTGCGCGGCACATGCGCGGCCCTTGTCGCGGCTCCGAAATCTTCGTTTCTCGATTGCATAGATTCCGTTGAAAAGGATTACAATCTCCCGCGCGGCGTGCAAAGCCGCCGTTCGACCGCGATCAATTCCTCTATTTACTGGTCTTCCGACGTGCGGCCTTCTACTGTGGACGAACACATTAAATACGCTAAGATGGGCGGTTTCCGCATGATGCTTATCTACTATCCCGCGATTGTCAAGGGGGCGGGCGGATCCGCAGGCTACGACGGCATCGGCGAATACACGTTTCGCGACGACTACCCGAACGGGGTCGCGGATCTCACGAAGATGCTCGACAAGATCAAAGCGGCCGGCATCACCCCCGGCCTCCACGTGCTGCATACGTTCATCGGATTCAAGAGTCCTTATGTTACGCCCGTGGCGGATCACCGGCTGAACCTCACACGCCGTTTCACGCTCGCAAAACCCCTCAGCGCGGGTGATACGACCGTTTACGTGGAAGAGAATCCCGAAGATTCTGTGATGTGCGACGGATGCCGGATCCTCCAGTTCGGCGGCGAACTCGTTTCCTATGAAGGCTATACGACCGAACGTCCTTACCGCTTCACCGGCTGCAAACGCGGCGCCCTCAAGACTAACATAATCACGCATCCGCTCGGACAGATCGGCGGTCTCCTGGATGTCTGCGAATTCGGCGCGCGGAGCATTTATATCGACCAGCACACCGATCTGCAGGACGAAATCGCCGACAAGATCGCCCGCATCTACAACGCTGGTTTTTGTTTCGCCTACTTCGACGGTTCGGAAGGCGTGAACGTGCCGCAGGGGTTCCATGTGCCGAACGCTCAATACCGCGTGTGGAAGAAGTTCGATCCTGAACCGCTCTTCACGGAAGGCGCGGCGAAGGCTCATTTCTCCTGGCACCATCTAGGTGGCGCGAATGCGTTCGATATCTTCCTTCCCGAAATCTTCAAGGAGAAGATCCGCGAATTCCCAGCGGCGGAAGCACCACTCATGCGACAGGATTTCAGCCGTCTCAACTTCGGCTGGTGGGGTTTCTGGATGCCGAACGAACCGAGAACAAAACTCGGCACACAGCCGGACATGTTCGAATACGGTACGAGCCGCGCCGCCGCCTGGGATTGCCCCGTGACGCTGCATACGAACCTCGACAAGTTCAGGAAACATCCGCGTATGGCCGACATCTTCGAGGTGATGCGCCGCTGGGAAGACGTGCGCGCGAAAAATTGGCTCACTAAAGCACAGAAGGAAGCTCTCAAGAATCTCGACCAGGAGCACATCCTGCTCGTGAACGAAAAGAACGAATACGAACTCGTGCCCTATAATGAAATCCCGAACGTTGCGGGCGGAAACGTCCGTGCGTTCATGTTCGACCGCAACGGTTCCCGTTACGTCGTTTACTGGCATGCGTCCGGCCACGCCGAAATCGAGCTTCCGCTCAAGGCCGCTGACATCGATCTCCGGAGCGAAATCAACGGGGGAAAAGTACCCTTCAACGCAGGCGAAGGGTCAGTCGTCATTCCTGCGGACGGACGGCGCTATCTGAAGACCGGACTTTCGCGCGAAGCGATCATCCGGGCATTTACAGCGGCGAAACTACGGGAATCGAAAAAATAGTCATCGTAAGCGCAAACCGCAATCAGAACTACGCTATGGCACGCTAAAGCGTGTACTACAAACTTTCAAACCTGCAGGCACCGTTCGCCATATCTTCTCGTTGGAAAGCTACTCAATGGGCGCGCCCACCCGTACGAAGGCCCCGGTCAGACGGATAGGCACAGTTGCGATGCCCAGAGACCCACGGAGAACCGGATGTGTACAAACTTGACGATTAATCATGGCGGCGGCTTCAATGCCAACGAATTGGGTTATAGCGGAGGCCGCAGGCTGGACGATAACACTACAAACGTGGCCTATGGCCAAGACAAAACAACAATAAAGTGCCCTTTTATGAAATACATGACAAAAACTATTAGAATAGCGCTGAGCGGCTGCGCGGCTGTTTTTATGACTTCTTGCAAGATAACATCCACTCCGACCACAAGCCATTACTTGACAAAAAACGGGGTGGCGACAAGTTGTATTGTTCTGCCGGAGAATGCCGACCCGATCGAAAAACATGCCGCCGCCGAACTGGCCCTGTTTATCAGGAAAGCCTCCGGAGCGGAGGTACGAATTGAAAACCAAGAAGTTGTGGGGCTATGCCCCATCTGGCTGAGGACGGACGCTAAACTGAAGAGGGTCACGGACGAGGGGTTTTTGATCAAGACCGACAGTAAAGGACTGAGCATAACCGGTAAAACCCCCATCGGCGTCCTTTACGGGGTATATGACTTCCTGGAGAAGCAGGTAGGATGCCGGTGGTTTGCGCCATATGATGACTGTGAATATGTCCCCAAGGTCAAAACCATCCAACTGGCGACGAACTCGGAGGACCGGCAGTCGCCGTCTTTCAAAGGGCGCGGTTTAACTCCGAGCGGTGGAGATGTTTATGTTCGCGGCAAAGGCATTAAAACAACTTGGGACTGGCTGGTCCGGAACAAAATACGGATATCAGTGAGTGAATTTACGTACAACAGCGCTCTCCATGACTTTTTGCGGGAGCGCGGGACGGTTATTTCAAGCGGTGGCGGCCATGAGACCTTCACCAAGAGCATTCCAGATGACAAATATTTCAAGACACACCCTGAATATTTCTGCCTGGTGGACGGTAAGCGGGTTCCGCAGGGCGTTTACGGCGAATCATGCGTGGAGGCCCAGGTCTGCACATCGAATCCGGACGTAGTCAGGCTATGCGCGGAGCATATCCTGGAGAGATTCGACAAATATCCTGAGTCCTCTTTCATGCTGGGTGCCGGGGACAACGGCCCCAAAGGCTCCACGAAATGGTGCCAGTGCGCTAACTGCGTCAAGCTGGATGCGCCCGGATCAAAATCCATAACTACCCGCTATGCCGTGTTTGCCAATGCCGTGACCAAGGCCTTGCACGCCAAGAATCCGCAGGCGGCAATATGGCTGTGGGCCTATAGCCATTACCGTGAACCCCCGGTGGGCATTATCCTCGACCCGTCCTTGAATGTCAGGCTTTGCATGCACAACCGCAACTACAAGGAACCACTGGAAACAGGCCCGTCGAACCAGAAATACCTGGAGCTGTTTCAGGCCTGGCTGAAATTGGCAAATAAGGTGACACTGAGCGAATACTTCGGCGCCGGCAAATCATTCGGCGCTCCCGTTTGGGACACCCTCGCCGCCGATTTGAGATTCTATCATGCGAGCGGCATAATCGGATGGTCGGACGCCGTAAGGGCGCCGGAGGGTTTGTATGTTGGCAGGCGTAACACGCCTAACAAGCCACGGCAATGGCGCGGTCAATGGCAGTACGTCTACCTTGCCAGCAAGTTGCTCTGGGATGTGAATATTGACGAAAACAAGGTGCTGGCGGATGCGCGCAAGCTTTATTACGGCACGACAGCCCCAGCCATGGAACAATACTACACCGCGCTTCACAACGCCTGGCAAAAGACACCTGGCGCATGCGGATGGGGCGCGGTCGGCGGAACTTTCACGATGGGCAAATGCATGCTGCAGCCGGGCGTGCGGGCAAAATTGGAAAAGCAGCTGGCAGAAGCGGAGAAGCTTGCCGGGGACGACACAGCGCTGAAGTACAAAATACAGGAGGAGAAGTTTTTTTACGAGGAATACTGGCTTAAAAACTACGAGCTGTTTGCCAAGAGCAATGTCGAGAACCCAACCTTGACGCCGGCCCATGCCGTGCGCTCCCTTGTGATTGATGGAAAAGGCACGGACAGGCAATGGCTTATGGTGAAAAATTACTCGGAATTGATGTTGATCAAACCGGACGGAAAACGGAAGCCGACCAACGAGACTTTTGTCAAGATCATGTATGACGACAAGAACATCTTATTTCTCGTCGAGGCGATGGAAAAAAATATTAAAAAACTCAAGATTGAATTCACCAAGCGTGACGACCCCGTATGGAACGATGACAGCGTGGAGATATTCCTATATAACAGCAAAGATGAAGGCCGTTACTGGCAGTTCTGCGTAAACCCGAAGGGAGTTTTTGCCGACTCCGAGAATCAGCCGGGAAATAAAGGAAATCTCCAGTTTGACGCGGATGCCGAAATAAGGACAGCGGTACTGCCTGATCGCTGGATTGTCGAGGCACGGATTCCCGCCAGCGCATTTGGACAAAATAGTTTCGAAGGCACGGGCTGGAAGGTCAACGTCTGCCGCGCCAGAAAAGCCAAGAGCGAATCTGACCCGAAGGAACACAGCTCCCTCTCCGGTTATTCATTTCATGACTATGAGCGGTTCAGGAATATGAATTTTAGCGATCCGCTCCTGGGCAACGGCTCTTTCGACGAGGCGGTCGAAGCAAGCATGAATGCATCCTTGCGTAAATGGGAAATAAAGGGCGGCAAAATCCCCGCCCGGTGGGGGTTTTACAGGACGGGAGGGGCGGCGGAGCTTGTCATGCGCAATGACAAAACCGGCGACCTTTCCCTGAACATAAACAACGGATGGATATTTCAAGGTCCTTTCACCCAATGGAACCGGCACGATAACAACGCCTTCTTTTCCTTCGAGGTAAAAGGGACGTGCAAGCTGAAGGTTGCAGTCTTCAGGTACAAGCTCCTTGCAAAGACCCAGACGAAAGACTCCGACCGGGAGTTCCTGAAGATGGACGTTCTGCAAAGTTTAGATGTCAAATCGGAGACATGGAAGAACTACGAATGCGCGTACAAGGTTCCCGACGGGGAAATTTTCGCGCTGGTGTTCATGGTGGAGGGAACGGCAACTTTGGACAATGTGGTGATTACCGCCTCGAGCGGATAGGACGTGTAAGCTGCGGTTCACCGGAGGGTGCGGGATATCCGAAAGCCGCGCAACACGGGTTATGTCAACCCGCGGGGCGGGGTGAAAGGCCTCGGGGCCGGTTCAGCGGGCACTTTTTGACGCCCGACGTCAAAATCCATAGGCTGTGGCCGTTTAATGGAGCTTCACCATCGTGCCGCCAGGGGCGGCGAACAACCGCCAGATGGAAGAAGGTTCTCCGCTCAAGTAAGGATACCCGTCATTGGGATCGTTTTTTGCCTTGGCGATATCCCAGGCAACGAAAGTCGCGATGTCTTTCATCTGCGCGGTCGTCCGGCCTGCCCCCATCTCCGAGGCTGACCATTCCGACGCCTCCGTGTCCCAGAAGTTGTCGGTATCCTCAAACCAGGCTACCGTATTGGTTGCGCCGACCAGGCCACCGCCTCTGGTTCCACCTGCAGGCAGAACCTTGCCTGTGGAATAGCAATTGATTAGCCGAGCCCCGAAGCAATGGCCCACCAGCCCGCCCCGACGCCTATCCGTGCCATCGGCCGTTACCGTTCCCCGT
>Ga0268276_1003897_pt1 | contig 11035 bp, 4 predicted proteins | sample saktaG_4_FD_190145 | JGI IMG/M metagenome (GOLD analysis project Ga0268276, IMG submission 190145) | Saline water microbial communities from Sakinaw Lake, British Columbia, Canada - sak_2010_1_5_45m | ecosystem: Environmental > Aquatic > Non-marine Saline and Alkaline > Saline ...
ATGAAAATACTGGTAAAGCGTACCGTCGAAGCGGCTCAGCCCCTCCACCTCGTTATTCACGGCATGGGAATGGATCAGGTCCATGATAACCCGGAGGCCGGCGGAGTGGGCGGTATCGATCAGTTCCTTGAGCTCTTCGGGGGTCCCGAACCGGGAAGACGCGGCAAAAAAGCTTGAAACGTGGTAGCCGAAGGACGCGTAATAGGGATGTTCCGGTATGGCCATCAGTTGAATGGTGTCATATCCGCTTGCGATGATCCTGGGAAGAACCTTCCGGGTGAACTCCCGATAGGAGCCAACCTTTCCTTCTTCTTGGGCCATGCCGACATGTGCTTCATAGATAAACGGGGGTCCCGGGGGTGACCTGAAATCATCACACTGCCATTCATACGGTGAGGACGGACGCCAGACCTGGGCATTGAAAATCAGAGTTCGGGGATCCTGCACCACGCGTCTGGCATATGCCGGGATCCGGTCTCCTTCACCGCCTTTCCAGTAAACCCGGAGTCGATACAGGTCCCCATGCCCCAGTACGTTTCGGGGAATATGGATTTCCCACACCCCCTGATCATTGATACGGTCAAAGGAAAATGCGGGATTCTCCTTCCATCCTGTCATGTCTCCGATCAGAAAGACCGCAGTGGCATTGGGAGCCCATTCCCGAAAAATCCAATGATCCCCGGATAGATTGAGGCCAAAATACTCATGGCCCGCGGCAAAGTCCGCAAGATTCATTTTCCCTCGGGTGAGTTTCTCCTCCATCTCACGGAATCGCGCAAACCGTCTTTTCAGTATCTTCTCATAGGGTCGCAGGAAGGGATCGCTTTTCAGAAGGGCGTCGAGGGGTTCGGCGTCACGATCAGTCTGATTTTGCGCATTCCGGGAAGATGACATCAGGAAGACCCTTCCGAGTTAACGAGGGGGCGTTGCAGCATCTTTTCGTACAGATCAATATAGTGCCTTGCCGTAACGGCATGATTGAACGTGGTGGCACTCTCGGTCATGATCCGTTTCAGTTGGCGCTCCTTGACCTCCTGGGGGAGATTATAAAAATTCATAGCCTCCCCGATAGCCCAAAACAGGCCGTTGGAATCATATACATTGAAAAGAAATCCGTTACCCCTGTCCTGATCAACATCCATGTGTACAACCGTGTCGTGGATACCGCCTGTATCATGCGCGACAGGGAGTGACCCGTATATGGGACCTGTCATCTGAGGGAGACCGCAGGGTTCGAAAAGCGAAGGCATCAATACAAAATCGGAGGCCCCATAGGCCAGATGTGACAGTTGCTCATCAAAGTTGCATATGGCCACCCGGTCATACATATTATGCAATTGAACTATTTGTTTAAAATAAGATTTGAAGCCACCATTCGCCACAAAGACGATCTGCAGGTTTTGATCCCAGTAACGGGATACCACCGCGTAGAGGATTTCCGCGAGCAGCTGGCACCCCTTCTGAAGCGAGTCAAGACGTGACGGCCAGAACAGGAGGGGCGCCTTGTCGTCCTGGATAAGCCCCAGCCTTTCCTGAAGGGATTGCTTGTTCTTCTTCTTTCCTTCCCTGTGGCTTTCGGGCCCGTACAGACAGAACAGATCCGTGTCTTGCGCGGGGTTGAACGAAGGGTCAGGCGAATTCAGAATCCCCACAGCAACCCCGGCGTTCCATTTGTTAGTCAATTCCCGCCTCAGAGGTTCCTCCACGAAGGCATGTTGTCCACGGATCAGCTCCAGCAAAAAGGTATCACTCACCGTATTGACAAAATGAGCGGCGAAGACCCCGCTTGTGAGAAAATCCACGGGAACGGAGTCGCGGGTCTCCTCATAGTTGGATGGAGTGCGCTCGAAGAAGAGGTTTGTCCAGAATGAAGCGGCATCGATGCCTCTATCCTCCACATATGAGAGAAGGGCCATCACGGTATGAATGTTATGGATAGTAAAAAGACAGGGGATATTTCTTGTCCGTGCCAGAGCGGGAATCAGCCCGGTCATCCAGTCATTGCAATGGATCAGATCCGGCTGTACGCGGGGAATGATATGATTGATGACCTCCCGTTGAAACGCGAGGGAAACCTTGATATTTTTGTCACTGTAATTGGAATAGACTTGGTGCTTGTAATAGAAAGCCCTGTCTTCAGCGAGATGGATCCTGTCCTCAGGCATTTTTTCCATGATGGACGTCATCTCGTTCCTCAAAACCGGGTCAATATTATCATTGAAGATAGCACGGTAATCGGGAAGGGCCACATGAACATCGGCCCCTTCGTCAAAAAGGGCTCTCACAAGGGCGGCGGAGACGTCGGCCAGACCCCCTGCCTTGGCGGCAAGATTATTGGCAAGATTTCCCATGCCATTCGGGAGGTATGTCACTTCAGGAGTCACTATAAGGATACGCGGGTTTTTTTGAGAAGATTCCATTTTCCCCTCCTTATGGCGGAACCATCAAGTCAACAACCAATGCGGAATGCACCCTCTGTCTCTTTTACACAAGTGAACTGGATACCCCCAAGGGAATCTGCGAGACCAGGATTCACCTGCCTCAATCTTTATGCATTGAGTTCTGCTGCACCCTATGCCCATGTCATAAGCCCGGGAACAAGCCTGATCAGGTCATCTCTCTTTGGTCGTACGCGTGCAGTTAAGCCATATCGCCTGGAATCAACACAGGATATGTTACAGCCATACAGGTAAGATCCGTCTCCTGTCTCTTTCAAAACGGTCATTTCCTCCGTATGGCTCTCGATTAGAACCTCCGGGGATTTCATGGGTCCGTAATACAGTTGCACTTCAACTTCATCCGGGTGCAGTTCTCCCAGGGTAACTTCTGCTGTCACGCCAAAGGTTTGTCCCACATAACAAGAGTCGTCTCCCTCCCTGACAGGTGTTTGTATCCGAATGCCGCCCCACAGATTCTGGAGACGCTCACGCTGATTCACAAGGGCTTTGGCTTCCGAAGCATTGTTTTCGAGAAGGGATCTGAACCGCTGTGCGGCGGGGAGGTAAAATCGTTTTTCGTACTCCCCGACCATCCTCTGGGTGGAGAAGCCCTGCATGGCCATCTTCATGGATTCTTTCATCATCTTGATCCACTTGGTGGGGATACCCTTGCCATTCTTTTGATAAAATCTCGGAATTACTTCATTCTCCAGCACATTGTACAGGGCCTGGCTGTCCACGGCATCCTGGTACAGGGGATCGTCGTACTCCTCCCCGTTACCTATGCGCCATCCCGTCTCTTCAGAGTATCCTTCGCACCACCATCCGTCAAGGATGCTTACATTAAGCACGCCGTTAATGGCTGCCTTCATACCGGAGGTTCCGGACGCTTCAAGGGGGCGCCGGGGAGTATTGAGCCAGATGTCCGCCCCCTGCACCAGGTATCGCGCCATGCTTATATCGTAGTCTTCAAGGAATATGATGCGCTGCCGAATACTCGGCCTGTACGCAAACTGGATCAGGCGTTTTATCACTTCCTTCCCCTCATTATCCTGGGGATGGGCCTTCCCCGCAAAAATGATCTGCACCGGATACTCCTCGGACGTAATCATGGCCTCCAGACGCTCCGGATCCTGAAGGAGAAGGTTTGCCCGCTTATAGGTGGCGAAGCGCCGCGCGAAAACGATGGTCAGGATGTCGTTATCCAGCACGGATTCGAGGTCCCGCATCGTCGCTTGAGGGGCGTTGCGGCGCCGGTACTGCTCCACCATACGGTCCCGGCAGTAGCGGATCAGACGATTTCTGCTCATTTCACGGGCACGCAGCAGTTCTTCGTCATAGATCTCGTCGACTTTATTAACAATGTCGGGGTGCGAAAGTTGCGCGTGCCAGTCGGAACCCAGTGCTTTCTCGAAGAGCAGAATGTTTTCAGAAGATAGCCACGAAAGAAGATGGACCCCGTTCGTCACATGGGTGATGGGGACCTCCTCTTCAGGTCTCTGGGGCCAGAGGTGCGACCACATGCGGCGCGCCACCTTGCCGTGCAACTCACTGACCCCATTACAGTACTGCGACATGCGAAGTCCCAGCGCGAACATCGAGAAGGGCTCATGGGTGTCCCCCCCCGGCACGGTGCCCCATCTCAAGATCTCGTCCACACCGATGCCCAGCTTTTCTTCGAAGGGCGCCATGCATGGCCTGACAAGATCGTTGGAAAACTTGTCGTAACCGGCCCGCACGGGGGTATGGGTGGTAAAGACGGAAGACCGCGGCACGATCTCCAGGGCGGTCTTTAAATCGACACCATACCGTGCAATGATCTGTGCAAGCCGCTCTATGCTTAAAAACGCACAATGCCCCTCATTCATATGGCACACGGCCGGGAAAATATTGAGGGCTTCAAGGGCTCTGATCCCGCCTATCCCCAGAAGAACCTCCTGGCTCAAGCGGGTCGAGTGATCACCTCCATACAATCGAGCGGTAATATCCCGGATATTGGGGGGATTTTCAGGCAGATTCGTGTCAAGGAGATACAAAGGGACACGTCCCACCTGTACCGCCCAGACCCTCGCCCTGATGTCCCCGACCGGTCCGGTAACGGTAACAAACACCTCATTGCCCGCGTCATCGCGGGCCCCTTCCACGGGAAGGTCGGAGATATTGGTTTCGCGGTACTCTTCCTGCTGACACCCATCCTGCGTGAGAAACTGGTGAAAGTATCCCTCGCGATAGAAAAGCCCGACCCCTACCAAAGGCAAGGACATATCGGAAGAGGCCTTCAGATAGTCGCCCGCGAGGATACCCAAGCCTCCCGCAAAAAAAGGAAGACTTTCATGGATCCCGAACTCCATGGAAAAATAGGCGATTGTCTTGTTATCCGGTTGAGAGAAATCTCTGCTATCCAAATCGAGTTTTTCAAAGCTCTCCCGCACCCTCCTCAGGTGATCGAGAAACCCCTCGTCTCCGGCCAGTTCTTCGTACCGTTCCTGTGAAACATGTGCCAGAAAGACAACAGGGTTTCGTCCGGTTTCTTTCCACAGATCGGGGTCGATGCGGCGGAAGAGCTCCAGGGCGTCTTTCTGCCAGCACCACCAAAGGTTATGAGACAATACATCAAGAAAAGAATGCGCCTCGGGGATATTCGGAAGAACTTGAAACGTTTGGAGATTCATCATATTTTTAATTTCCTTACCGGTAAGATACCAACGATTTGTACATAGCTACCAATGACTGTCTCGGCGATTCCTGCTGAAAAAATGCGATATTTCCAGATTATTACACAACGACAACCGAATTTTCACAATTGCCATAATGGGACGGCACATATTTATCCGCACTCCAATCATTTTCCCATATCGTTTCGTCTATGAGATAACGAAACTGATATTCTGCTCCCTTTTCAAGATCAATGGTTACCGTAAACGATCCATTTTTCAAACGTTTCATAGGCGTTGCGTAAACATCCCAGTTGTTGAACTCTCCGACAACATGGGCTGTTCCGGCTTCTCCAGCTGCCTCTTTGGGAAGATTGAAAGTGACCTTGCATATAGCTCTGTCTTTTAAAAACCTTTTTTTGAGACTCATAGCAAACTCCTCTCTGTTGGTGTTGAGGTTTTTGAATTTTAGCTGAGGGCCCTTGAATAGTCAATTCCAATCTCCTCCGTTGTCAATTCCAGATACACGCGAAGCAGTTCGCTTACCCCCCAGGCCTGCGCGTCGCACCCTCGCTGCCTGTGGGGAAAATCCCCGTCCAGGATCTCCGGCACATGCCCCGCGCACCCGTGGTCGATCAGAGCGGTACTGCTCGCAAGCCATGCAAGGGCGGTCTCTCTCCCGTTGCTTCCGTAAACTCGTGCCCAGGCCTCGCAAAAGGTCGGGAACAGCCAGGTCCAGGCGGTGCCATTGTGATAGGCGGGCTTCCGCCGTGTGTCTTCATCCCCTTCATATCTCCCCCAGTATGGGGTATGGGGGTCGTTCATCACCCGTTCCTGATGAATAATGGGGAGGGGGCGGCGAACAGGTCGATCAGCCAGGCTGCGGATGGCGCCCGGAACGAGAAGTTCCGCGCACGCCGTTACGATCTTACGTGCAATGATTGTGTCAGTGACAACACCCAGTGTCACGGCGAAAAGCTGATTCGGCCGGAGGGCGTCGTCCTGTTCCGCCCCGCTTGCGGGCACTCCGGGGGTACCGTGGAGACAGTCCGACAGGTATCCCTCTTCATCAAGCATGAAAAAGTCGCAGAGAGATGATTGCGCCTGCGATGCCATCTTTTCCCAGCTGTTTCCACTTCCGTCAGGGTCGATGCGGGCCAGAAATGAGAGCGCGGCATACCAGAGTGCCTGGATTTCGACGGGGTATCCTTCGCGCGGCGACCCCGCGGGGTGATTGGTGTCCATCCAGGTGAAATGGGAAGGACTGAAAATCAAACCCGATTCCGTATCCATACGGATGCCGTTGTATGTGCCTTTTGTAAATGAGTTTCCTATGGAAAGCAACACCTCGCGTATTGTCCGGTCGCCACACCCGGAGTCGAGAAAGGTCTCATTTTCCTCGGCACGGATGACATCGGAACATGCCAGCAAAAACCACAGCGGCGCATCGGAGCTATCCCGGTTTGTCGTATCCTGACCGCGAATCATATTGGGAATCGTGCCTTCCCGTTCAAATTGACCGAACTGTTTCAAGATAGCCCGGGCGTCTTCAGTTCTTCCCGCTTTCACCAAACCTCGAGAGAATATAAGCGTGTCGCGCCCCCAATCGAGGAACCACGGATACCCTGCGATCACCGTCTTCTCGTCTTCCCGTTTTACCACATAATGATCCAGGGCTCCCTTCAAGGCTTCATCCAGTTTCCACGAGGTCTTTTCCTTACGGGAGGATGGCCGCCCCGCCAAAGAGATCGGGGAGGTGTCTTTCGTTTCCACCGTCTCACCGATGTGGGCTGTCAGCTCAACGCTTTCCCCCCCCCTCAGGCATGCGATAAAATAACCGGGACTGAACAGGTCCGAATCAGGATCAAGACCACGCTCCGCTTCCATCGGGTGATGTACCATGTAATGCCACTCCGGTTCCCACACAAAGCTCCCCTCAGAGATTCGGACATGGAGCTTTCGTTCCGCGTCAGGAGCAAAGATAAAACCCCGGGAGTGTTTCTCCACGGAATCCGGCCATTGATGTTCCGGCCCCGTGTATGCCTTGGTGGTTTCATGAAAGTTGCGGTCTTCAATGTCGGGGCGTAGAATGAGCTGGACGCTCTCACAATCTGCCAGTCTCCTTCCATCTCCCTCTGATACCCCGCGGTTAAATACCATGTGTACGGTATTTTCTCCTGGCGCCATCTGGATTCCTATGTCGAAAAGCACATGTTCTCCCTGACCGGTGGGAATACGGTATCGCCAGAGACCACTCGAATTGTAGCCAAAACAGAATGAATCGAAACAATCATTGGAGATTTTCTGTGAATAGCCCTGGAATACAAGCCAGGCACGGCACCTGGTGAACATGACCCGACGATCTTCGGGATGCACAGGGCTGAGGTTCGCGGAAAGGAGGGCGTCATACTTGCTGCGCAGGTCGCCCCATGAAACAGCAGCCCGAAGCGTGCTTCCGCGGCCATTGGTTCCCAAAAAGAGAAGCGGTCCCTTCACAAGATCCGATCTTCGGAAGATTCTTTTTACCTCGGCGTCTTGCGCCCGGGAGAGGAAAAGGAGAGGCGCTTCGATATGTTCGCACTGTCCGCGATTGTAGACAGACAACTGCAGCGTATGAGAACGGTGCTCTTGTGGGACGGACAACGGAGAAAAAAGGGCAAAGAAAGATCCGTCTGAACGGGGAAGGCTCTCTTCCTGAACGGCAATCCCTTCCTTGTCCACGATTCGCGCCCGGAAGGGTGTTTGGGAGCGGACAAGGAGAAAATGCCCCGGAGGAACCATTACGTGACGCCTTGTGTCGTTCGGCCATTGCCACCTGATCACCCGGGGCTCCTGACTGACGGAATTGAGACTCCGGCAATACTCAACAGGATCTTCAGCGAGGCGGATTGCGGCCTGATCCGGATCAAAATCCTGAAGACCCCGGACTCCTCCATAAAAACAGAATACATCGAGGGCCTTGGCGCGGAGACGCTGTTTTTCTATCCGCTCCGGGGCCGCAAAGCCCGAAGACGGGGTATTACGTATGAGGCCGATATCGTCTGTATCCGCGGTAAGGCAGAGAACCTGACCGGGTCCAAGAAGGCAGGTACACTGTCCTGCAGCCTCGGCGACAGTCACCTCCTCTTCGGATACAAGGTCCACAAGCATGGTGCTCACAATGCCCGACTCGTGAGGGTCCCAGGAAGCCGTGGTCTCGTTCTCATCATCAAGGTTCGCCACAACAAGGAGCCTCTTGCCGGAGGGAAGATGGTGACGCATGAGGACGATATGGTTCCCTCCCCCCTGTTGAATCAGTTTCAAGTCGGTTTTGTCGTGAAATGCCGGGTGGAGCTTCAGCATTGTGTTGAGACGGCGGATATGCTCCACCTGGTTGGATGCTGCTCCCCAGTTAAGCGTGGGGGACTCGTGAACGTTGATCTTTTCCGTCGCGTACCATTCAACCCCGTTGGCAAAACCAAAACCTCCATTCTGAGAACAGAGGGCGCACAGGGTGGTACGCATCCTGGCATAAACCTCGGAGTGGGCCGCGAGGCGGGGATTATCATGAGTTTCAGCGAAATGTATCATGATTCCGTCGCCCCTGGAAATCTCTATGGCCTCGGGCAGGTAGTTTTCGATCTGGTTCCGGTCATAATTTTGGAACAGTTCCGAATAAGCCCAGTCAAAGTTGGCGGTATTCAGCAAGTCACGTGTTACGGAGATTTTTCCGCCAAGTCCTTCAAGGAGAAAGATCGTGTCGGGATATTGTTCGCGGACTCCGGCAATGATATATCTCCAGGCAGGTACGGGGATCATGTACCCCGCATCGCACCGGAACCCGTCCACGCCCCGCCGGCACCATGTGAGAAAAACATTCGCCATGTATTTCCACAAGTCTTTATGGGCGTAATCGAGTGCCGTCAAGTCCTCCCACAACACGCCCCACGCGCCGGGGACCTTTATCCGGCCATCGCTGTCCCGGGAGAGCCATTCAGGATGCGTCCCGTGGAGACTGGCAGCCCATCCGGTATGATTGATGGCAATGTCTATGATAATTTTCGCGTTTCGTTCATGAACCGCGTCGACCAGCTCTATGAATTGTTCCAGCGGAGTCGCCCGGGGATCAAATTCCGCCAGCGCGGGATCGACCGCGGTGAAACTGAGCGACGCGTACGGGCTCCCGAATCGTCCCACACGAGGGTACGTGGTCGGTGTAGGATGAATGGGAAGCAACTGAAGTATACGGCACCCCAGATCCCCCACAATAAAGTCAAGCTCATGGATCAGGTCGCGAAAGGTCCCGGATGGGGGGATCACCGCATAACCAGCCGCGGAAAGCGAGGAGACGCACACCTCTTCCGACGGATCAGGGACACCGTCACCTCTCTTATTCGGACCGAACTGCCGCACGAATGCATTATAGATGATGTTCGAAGAGCAGGTGTCCGCCGGCTCGACATTGACGACCGTGTCGGTCCCAGGCGGCCAAAGGGGCCTCGATTCCCCATCTCTTATAAAAAGACATTTGGCCTGGAAATGCCCGACTTCGCAAAGAGGAATGGTGATCTGAAAGCGCCTCTCGTCTATCCGTTTCATCGGTATATCGAACCAGTCCCACCCCAGCCGAGGGTCATCGTGGCTGACTTCCCGGATTATCTCGCTGCGTGCGATATTCGCGTGTCCGATGTTGGTACGGAGCCACGCACTTCCCTCTTCGGGATAGGAAAGGGTCAGGGCGAACGTCAGCGTATCGCCCCGAAACATGAGGATACGGGTTCCGGGTGCGGGGTCCTGCAGAACCTGATTTGAGGCATTCATTGTCTGTTACCTTGCATGCACGCCACCGTATTCAGAAAGGGAAAACCACCAATATCTTTTAAGTATCACATACCGCATTGTGTTGCCAGTATCGTTCGACATGAGCCGGCACATGGTTCTGAAGAATGGTTGATTGTGAGGCGAAGCGTGAGGTCTGGTCCGTCGGACTCAGATTTACGTGAACGCTGACTCTATTTTTCAGACAAACAAAGCGGCGGGCGAAAGGATGCGCACATTGCGCATCCTTTCTCGACCATAGAACAGTTTTCCGGCATACGATCTGTTTATGCCCCCTTTTCGGTGGCCTTCGCCCTCTCCTCCCGGGACATCGCCGCCAGTTTCTCGACCTTCTTGAGATCCAGGCCGAGCCCTTCGGCCACGCGGCGGCCGTAGTCAGGATCGGCCTTGTAGAACAGCGCCGTCTGGCGCAGCTGGATACGCTTCTGAGCCCCGCCCAGGTGGCCGACGATGTTCCCGACAAGGTGACCCCTGTCTTCCTCGGTCATGACGTCACGATAGAGGTTGCCGGGCTGTACGAAATCATCGTTTGGATGCGTGTATTCGTGGCGAGCCGCCTGGCCGGATACCTCAACGGACGGCTCCTCCGAACCCGGTTCCGGCGCGGGGCCTCCGAAGCTGTTGGGCCAGTAGTTTGGACCACCGCCGCCATTGCCGTCAGAACGCATGGCGGCATCCCGCTGGTAACTGTTCTCTGAAGCCGCCTTCGGCGCGTTGACCGGCAGGAGGTGGTAGTTCGGACCGAGGCGGTGGAGGTGGGTATCGTGGTAGGAGAAGAGACGCCCCTGCAGCATCTTATCGGGGGAAGCGGCAATGCCGGGCACCAGATTGCTGGGGTTGAAGGCGGCCTGTTCAACCTCGGCGAAGTAGTTTTCAGGATTGCGGTTGAGGACGAGGCAGCCCACCTTGATCGGCGGGACGTCGCCGTGGGGCCAGACCTTTGTGATATCAAAGATATCGAACCGATACTGCTGTGCCTGTTCGGGGGTCATGATCTGCATTTCAAGCGTCCAGCTTGGATAGTCGCCCCGTTCGATGGCCTGATACAGGTCCCGCATGGCGTGATCCGGGTCTTCCCCCGATAGGCGCGTCGAGTCTCCCTGTGTCAGGTTCTTGATCTTCTGA
>Ga0268276_1003898_pt1 | contig 11033 bp, 11 predicted proteins | sample saktaG_4_FD_190145 | JGI IMG/M metagenome (GOLD analysis project Ga0268276, IMG submission 190145) | Saline water microbial communities from Sakinaw Lake, British Columbia, Canada - sak_2010_1_5_45m | ecosystem: Environmental > Aquatic > Non-marine Saline and Alkaline > Saline ...
GATGTGGGCATAAATAGAATTACAAAAGAGAAAGCAAATCCTCAGCTTCTGGAATGGAGAAAAGAAGACTTTGAAACAAAAGGCGCTACATTAATTGGTGATGTTGATTTTCTCAAGGTTGAACCAAAAGTCAGTTACATCACTCCTGTTCCGGGAGGAGTGGGGCCAATGACAATTGCTATGCTGCTGGCTAATACATTAAAAGTTGCCAAGTGGATCGCTGGTTTAAAATAGACGGTAAACATATTTACTAAAAATTAGTATAATTATCTTAGCATGATTACAGGTGAGTAAATATTAGCATGGTGGTATCATAATATAAAAGCTTGCTTAATTTTATATGAAATTTATAAAAAGCTAATTGCTAAATTAGAAGGTTAAAAAATGTTTTATGCCCGGGTAATTGGTAATGTTGTGTGCACAATTAAGTATAAGGGACTTATTGGCAAAAAACTTCAAATACTACAGCCTGTTAATATGGAAACCGGAAAGGATTCCGGTATGTTTTTGATTGCTGTTGATACCACTGATTCCGGTATTGGTGATTTTGTTGGTTATGAAGATGGTATGGAGGCTACCTGGGCATTTGACAGTGATGATGTTCCTTCGGATGCTTCCATAGTTTCAATAATTGAAAAAGTTAACGTATTAGATAACAAGTAAAGGATTAAATAAAATGGTTCTTGGACAAGTTGTAGGGTCAGTTGTAGCCACTCAAAAAGATAAAAGCCTTTTAAGCAAAAAACTTCTTATAGTTAAATCAATAGATCTTGATGGAAATTTATTGGATTCTTTTGTTGTTGCGGTAGATGTTGTAGGTGTTGGAGTGGGGGAAAAGGTCCTTGTTGTAAGTGGCAGCTCCGCAAGGCAGACCGAGGAAACAAAGGATAGGAGTATAGATTCAGTAATAGTTGCAAAAGTAGACAGCTATCAGGTTGTGAAATAACATAAAATAAAATTAGGATAACTAACAATTAAATAAATCAATTGGTAGCTTTTTAAGAAGCCGGGATTTTAAGTAATTTAGCCCTGGCTTTTTTCTTTTTAGTAAAATTAATAAAATTTACAGGTTTGATTTCATATTTAAGTTTTTAATTCATTAATTTCTTCAAGAAGTACTTAAAATCACTTAGAAAAACACCGATAAATATATTAAACCAATACGGCAGGAGCATTATTGGATTTTAACAATAAATTATTCTACTATAGTATCAATATTTATTAATATTATCATTGACATTTTAATAATTATTACTATAATAATATTATATGCTATTTAATTAATAATAATTTTATATTTATATCAGTTATTTAGATGCGTTGAAACTTTTCTTTTATTTGGACGCTTGAGGAAAGTGGAGCAAGTAGCGTAACCGGCTAAATTTATTTTAGTCGGTTTTCTATTTTTTTAGAGAGAAAGTACTTATAGCAATAAACAGAGATGAAAAAAAATATTTTAACTAATTTTTTAATTGGTGTATTGATTTTGAGTGTTGTTCTTTTTATTTACCCAGGCTTAATTCTTGGAGATAGCTCAAAACCTGGAAATAGTTCCCAGGTTGTTAGCAATGTTAATGATTCTTTAATAAGAGAAATTAATCTCTCAAAGTTTGACAGCAGTTTTTTTCCAATACTCATCACTTCAATAGTTATAATAGGCATATTGCTATTTGCCATTTGGCAAATCTTCAGGAGCAAGCGACAATTTTGAAATGTAACCAAATAAAGAAGATTGCTAAAAATATTAAAAGCCCATTTTTAAACGGGCTTTTAATATTAAGATAATGCTTTTTAAAAAATAAATATTAATAAGACATAAGACCACCAAGACCAACTGCAGCCATGATAGAGCCCCAGATTACGGTCCAGAAAATAATTGGCATAACTACAGCCAATACTATTCCAGCAATATCCATTCCCTTGCCTTTTGGGCTTGATTGGCCATTGCCTATTTTTACCAGATCAATAATTCCTGTAATTAGAGCTGCCAACGAAGCACCTGGAATAAATGAAAATATTCCACACACTAGTGAAGCTACTGCAAGACCACTTGCCTTGTTTTGTGCTACGCTTCCATCCATCATTTCTCCTTTCGTGTTTTTTGTATAAATAAAAAAATTTTTAATATATTATCAAATAATCGTTAAAAGTAAAAAATTAAAATATTTATAAAAATATTAATTTTAAGAATATTATAAGTAATTGAAAATAAAAAACAATTTATTTTTTTAAAAATTTTAAAAAAATTTTTATGTAAAAAAAATTACAATGAAGGATATTTATTATATAATTAATAAAAATTTGATAGTTAAAAAATTTTTTACGAAATGCAAAAGAGTTTTTTATATAATTTACACGCAAATCTTTTTTGCTTTAGAAAGGAATGTAATGGATAAGGAAGAAAAGAAATTTTTAATGGAAATGGCTGGCAAAATAAGGGTTGATATTGTTGAAATGCTGTGTGAGTCGGGTTCCGGGCATTCAGGAGGATCCTTATCACTGGCAGATATATTTTCTTATCTTTATTTCAGCGGAACACTGAAACTTGATCCTAAAAATCCTTCAATGAAGGATAGAGACAGGGTCGTATTATCTAAAGGGCATGCATGCCCTGTTTTATATGCAACTCTTGCAGAGAAAGGTTATTTTGATAAAGCTCACTTGAGAACTTTAAGGAAATTTGGAAGTATTCTTCAGGGCCACCCCGATATGAAGAAAACTCCGGGAATAGACATGACAACAGGTTCACTTGGGCAGGGGCTTTCATGCGCCGTAGGAATGGCTCTGGGTGCCAGGCTCGATAAAATCGGTTGTAATGTCTTTGCAATAGTGGGTGATGGCGAGTGTGCCGAAGGGCAAATCTGGGAAGCTGCTATGGCTGCTGCACATTATAGGCTGGATAATCTTATCGTAATATTAGATAGAAATGGTCTGCAAATAGATGGTTACACTAAAGACATAATGAATACCGAACCAATGATTGATAAATGGAAATCATTTGGCTGGAAAGTCATTGAAATAAATGGGCATGATTTAGATGAAATTGATAGAGCAATTACTAAAGTGACCGGTTTTAAGACAAAACCTGTATGTATTGTTGCAAATACAATCAAAGGTAAGGGTGTTTCGTTTATGGAAGATCGTTGCGAGTGGCATGGAAAAACTCCATCACCCGAAGAAAAAGAAAAAGCTATTAGGGAGATTTGTGGGGCAAATTCTTAATTAATAATTGCAGTTGGGAAATTAAACTTCCTATTATTTTACAAGTAAAACGCCATCGTAATAATTCCAGTAAAAAAATATCGGACTGTTTTCTATAAAACTTTTATATACCTGGTCGTTTTTTATTTCAATTGTTATATTTCCAATTTTTTCTGAAAATACCAATAGGCGAATATCAGGACCTTCAAATACTTTTGAAATAATTATCCCGCTGAAATAATTCACATTTTTGATTTCTTTTCGCTGGCTGAAATCTATTTTTACTTTTTCAGGCCTTATAAAAAAAACCAACTGGCTTGAATTGCCTGGTGTAAAATAATCGTTATTATTGTTTTCCCAAATTATCTCATTATCGGCCAATGTTTTAAGACTGAGAATCGGACCCCTTCTTGAAATTAAAGAAACATGCATGAAGTTTCCGGCTCCAACGAAGTCTGCAACAAAGGAATTTGCAGGTTTATTATAAATAAAATCAGGGGACCCTGTTTGGATTATTTTTCCTTCATTCATAATGGCAATGCTGTCAGACATAGTTAAGGCTTCGCTCTGGTCGTGAGTGACATATAGAAAAGTAGTTCCTGTTCTTCTCTGAATTTCTTTGAGCTCGGTCCGCATTGAGATTCTTAATTTTTTATCAAGGGATGCGAGCGGTTCATCAAGAAGAAGAATCTTTGGTTCTATTATTAACGATCTTGCAAGAGCCACCCTTTGCTGCTGCCCCCCTGATATTTCCGTGGTTCTTCTTTTCTCAAATCCAGACAAATTTACAACTGAAAGCATATTTGTCAATTTCACTTTTATTTTTGCCGCAGGGATTTTCCTTTTTCTAAGCCCGTAGACGATGTTTTCTTTAACATTCATATGCGGAAATAATGCAAGATTCTGAAAAACTAAGCTTGTATCTCTTTTATTGGGGGGTACTTTCTTCATGTCAGCGCCATCTATTAGAACAGTACCGTTGTCCTGTTCGGCAAGTCCACCGATAATCCTTAAAATCGTAGTTTTTCCACATCCCGATGGTCCAAGCAGCGAGAAGAATTCCCCTTCTTTTATTTTAAAGGATACATTATCTACAGCAGTGATATTGCCATATTTTTTAAATATGTTTCTTACTTCAACGATAAGACTCATTTGATAAACATTATATTACTACCGGGCTACTTGGGGCAATTGGAAAATAAAATCTTATAAGATTATAGATGTATAAGATATTCACTGTATTCTGAAAATTTGACATTTTTAGAAAAGATGCTAACATTACTTTTTAATTGAATAGGCAAAGGAGCCAAAGATATTAAGGTAAAGGAGCCTTTTTAAGACGTTAGTTGTGTCTTGAAAGGCTTTTTTCTTTTTAGGAGTAAAATATTTATGAAAAAAGATGTGTATCGCCAGGGAATTTATTTATTAGAATTTTATCAACCAAAGAATAGGGGGAGTGGGAGTGCCAATGTCCTATGTAAATGATATCATCGAACAGGTGATAAAAAGAAATCCAAATGAGCCTGAATTTCACCAGGCAATAAAAGAGGTCCTGCCATCCTTAGAACCTTTAATTGAAGAAAACCGGGAAATAAAAAATACTGGAATACTCGAGAGGTTTGTAGAGCCTGAAAGACAAATAATTTTCAGGGTTTCATGGGTAGATGATAATGGCAATACTCAAGTAAACAGGGGCTTTAGAATACAGTTTAGCAGCTCAATTGGTCCCTATAAGGGAGGGCTAAGATTTCATCCTACAGTAAATATAGGAATAATGAAATTCCTTGCTTTTGAGCAGATTCTTAAAAATTCACTTACCGGACTACCAATGGGAGGCGGCAAGGGTGGAAGCGATTTTGATCCCAAGGGTAAATCAGATGCTGAAGTTATGAAATTTTGCCAGAGCTTTATGACAGAATTACACAGACATATTGGTGCTGAGCTTGATGTTCCGGCCGGGGATATTGGAGTAGGAGCAAGAGAAATAGGGTTCTTATTTGGGCAGTACAAAAGACTTAAGAATGTTTATGAAGGCGTGCTGACTGGGAAAGGAATGACATTTGGTGGTAGTTTTGTAAGAACCGAGGCAACAGGATACGGTCTTGCATATTTTATGGAAGAAATGCTAGGAGCAGAAAAAAAAGACTTTGCAGGCAAGAAAGTTGCTATATCAGGATCGGGTAATGTGGCTATTTATGCTGCTCAAAAGGTCCGGCAGCTTGGCGGAAAAGTTGTGGCCATGAGTGACTCAAATGGTTATATTTACGACCAGGATGGCATAGATATAGGAGAAATAAAAAAAGGCAAGGAAATCGAAAGGAAAAGGATAAGCCAGTGCTATCTTCCTGGCTCTAATACTAAATATGCAGAAAATTGTTTCGATATATGGTCCGTTAAATGTGACATAGCTCTACCTTGCGCAACTGAAAACGAGATAGATAAAAAAGCTGCCGAGACTCTTGTCTCAAATGATTGTATTGCTGTTGGCGAAGGTGCCAATATGCCCTGCACGCCTCAAGCGATAGAAGTGTTTTTAAAAAATAAAGTGCTATATGCTCCAGGAAAAGCTGCCAACGCCGGCGGTGTTGCAACTTCAGGCCTTGAAATGTCACAGAACGTGATGAGAACTTTCTGGACATTTGAAGAAGTTGACGCAAAGCTAAAAATTATTATGCAAAATATTTATAAGAAATCCAGCGAATCAGCAGAAAGATATGGCCATAAAGGAAACTTGATGGTTGGCGCAAATATTACAGGCTTTGAAAAAGTTGCAAATGCTATGCTGGCACAGGGAATAGTTTAACAGCTGAAAAAATTGATTTTATCCAATTGTCGGTATTTTTTTTATTATATAAAAAACTATTTCACAGTTGAAATTTCTTCCCAGAATGTGGTATAAGCTGATATTACGTCTTCAGAAAAGTTTGGCTGCCAGACGAGTTTTGCCAGATCCTGGCCAGAAAATTCATAAGCAGCCTTATCAATCCCGGTTGTCTTATCAAGAGCGCCGGAAACAGTGGTCGTATAGCCTGATTCCGTAGTCAGCATTGCTGCAATATCCGGCCTTAACATAAAATCAATAAACTTGTTTGCACCTAAGAGATTGGCTGCAGAGCTTGGAATCATGAAAGTATCGGTCCATCCGAAACCGCCGGTTTTTGGAAGTATGTATTTAAATTTCGGGTTGAACTGCATAAGCTTCCTTCCTCCTCCATCCCATATATGGCTTACCCAGACTTCTTCATTTTTAAGCAGGTCCAGGATTTCTGCACCAGTATCATAAAACTTCAGCACACTTCCTTTAAGATCAATTACTTTTGGCCTTGCTTTTTCAAGGGTATTTTGCGTATCGGTCAAAAGATTTTCTCTTGGTATACCCATTATATCCAGGCAAATCATCAATGACTCAGGAGCATTTTTTGAAGACACTCTCCCTTTTAGGATACTATCAAATAGTACATCCCAGCCTATACCTTCTGTGCTTCCGGTATATTTTTCAGTGTTAAACACAAGTCCGCTGGTACCGAAGACAAAGGGTACCACATATACATCTCCGGAACCCATTTTCTTGCCATCCCATTTTGCCCAGGGCTGTTCTCTTAAAGCTTTTACCACTTTTTCATAATTGGCAATATCTTTCAAGTTCAGGGGCTGGGCAAGGCCTTCTTCATAAAACCTGTTAACCTGGTTTTGTGTTGGCATTACTATATCAGCCTTTCCTCCACCTTTGAGCAGGGTCAACATCATTGCATTATCTGTAGCGAACGTGATGTTTAACTTGAATCCTGTTTCTTCTTCAAACATCTTTACAGCTGCCTCTGGAAGGTATCCCTCCCATACATAAACATTAAGATCTTTTATTACCGGTGCTTTTTTACATCCCCCGAATGAGAGCATCGTTAGTGTCACAATAACAGCCAGCGCAAAAGCCAATATAATTACGGTGGTTTTTTTAATATTGCTTACTTTCAAAATACCTCCCTATCTTGCATAATAAGACAAATATTTACTTTATCGATTTTAAATGATAAAAGTTTTTATACTCTTTTAAATTTTATAACCTTTGTATAAAAAAGTTAATACTTAAACCAGTCAAATGATTTTGGCTCTTATTTTTTTATAGATAGACGTGCTTGAATAAAGAATTAAAATTATAATTAAAGTAAAAACCGTAATAAGCACAGATATTACATTGACTTTTGGCGATATTCCAAATCTGAGCTGCGAAAATATATATACCGGAAGTGTTACTTCGGTGCCGATAAGAAAGTAAGTTACAATGAATTCATTCCAGCTTATCATAAAAGAAAAAAGCCACCCTGCAAGCATGGCAGGCAGCAGAACCGGAAAAATCACATCCTTGAAGCTTTGGGACCATGTCGCTCCAAGATCAATTGCCGCTTCTTGTATATCTAACGATATGCCTTCAATTCTACCCATCATTATTAAAAAAACGTAGCTCATGCTTATGGAGACATGAGACAAAATAACTACGGGTATTCCCAGGGGTATGCTTATTGTCCTGAAAAATACCAGAGCTGATATAGCAATTGTAAGGCTTGGCATCAGTACAGGCAGCAGAAGGAGTGTTAAAAAGGCAGCTCTGTAACGCGAGATGCCTTTTATAATTCCAAAGGTCAGCGCAGTTCCAAGCAGGGTTGAAATAGTGGCAGAGACAACAGCAATGATTATGCTATTTTTTATGGCTTTTATTGCCATTCCGTCTTTAAATAATTCGATAAACCATCGCCATGTTGCTCCCTGAAGCGGAAAATTATACCCTTCCCCCTTATTCCAGGCAAATATGAATATGAGGATTATTGGAACAAACATATATATGAAGAAAAGAACTGTATATATCATAAGAAAAATATTTCCCTTTTTTTCTTTCATTTTTAAAATTCCCTGTTTCTGTAAATTGATTCAATTCCAAAAATTCTGGAATAAAATAAGACTAATACAATTGAAAGAACTGCAAGCGAAATGGTAAATGCTGAACCAAAATTCCAGTCTCCTACATGGTAAAACTGGTTCTCTATCATATTTCCAATCATTACGGAATCTGTCCCTCCCAATATTATAGGGATTGCAAAAGACCCTAATGCCGGAATGAAAACAAGTAAAGTACCGGCAAAAATTCCTGTAAAACTAAGCTTGAATATCACATCAAAAAAAGCCTGGATTGGTGATGCGCCAAGGTCTCTTGCAGCTTCAACAAGAGAGTCGTCTATTTTCAATATTGTTGCATACAAGGGAAGCACCATCATAGGAGTGTAGGTATATATCAAACCAAGTATTACAGCGGTTTGCGTATATAGCATTTTCAATGGTTCTTGTATGACATGCAGCCCTGCCAGCATTTGATTTATAATGCCATTTTCTGATAATATCAGCTTCCACGCAAAGATTCTTATCAGGTAGTTTATCCAGAAGGGTATCATCAGCAATATAATCAAGGCTTTGTCAAACCTGGTTCTTTTGGCTAGAAAATATGCAATCGGATATGAGAATATTATTGAAAATATTGTAGTTATCAGGCTGATTTTTAATGACCGCAGCAATATGATGAGATAGTGCTTTTTTTGGAAGATATTTAAAAAGTTTCCCAGTGTAAATGTAACTTGCTTTCCTGTAAAAAGGTAATCAGTTGTAAGAGAATAGATAAATATAATTGAAAGGGGTAAAATAAAAAAAATAAAAAACCATACCAGTGCAGGGTATATGAGATTTCTATTTCGTTTTGCCAGAGTGCTCATTGAATTAAATTATGATTAAAGCTATAAATTTTAATTAATATTTTGTAGAATATTCCATATTAAAATTAATAAGTTCCCGGTTACTTTATTAACTATTAGCTAATGTGACCCAGGTCTTAAGATATATAATAATATCATAAAGACTAAGGAGGTTATATGGCAAATATAGAAAGGTTCTGAAATGATTTCGCAAGAAGTAAAAAAAATATTATTTGAAGGCGACAAAAAGGTTGCCACAAGAAATGCCTATGGGGAGAAGCTTGCTGAGCTGGGTGAAGTCAACAAAGATATAGTAGTGCTTGATTGTGATCTGTCAAAGTCCACAATGACAGCGCTGTTTGCCAGGAAATTTCCCGAAAGATTCTTTAACATGGGTATTGCTGAATCAAATATGATGAGCGTTGCGGCTGGTCTTGCTACGATGGGTAAGATACCTTTTGCTTCAACATTCGGGGTTTTTGCTTCTAAAAGAGCTTGCGATCAGGTAAGTGCATCAATAGCTTACCCGGGGTTGAATGTAAAAATATGTGCAACTCATACCGGACTGGCAGTCGGGGAAGATGGCGCAACGCACCAGGCTATTGAAGATGTTGCAATAATGAGGGCCATACCCGGCATAGTTGTTATTTCACCTTCGGATGGTACCGAGACGGGTAAAGTAATCGAGGCAGTGATCCAATACAAGGGGCCATGTTATGTAAGGCTTGGAAGAAGCGCCGGCCCATTAATTTTTAATGATGATTATATTTTCAGGATTGGAAAAGGGGTAAGGCTTTTTGAAGGTAAAAAAGCTACCATAGTTTCGGCCGGTTTTACCACTCATATCTGTATTTTGGCAGCAAAAAAACTGGAAGCTGCCGGTATTGAGGTTGATTTAATAAACATGTCATCAATAAAACCTATGGACGAAGAGCTTTTAATTGAAAGTGCAAAAAAAACCGGGTTGGTTATTACAGTTGAGGATCATAACATTATTGGTGGACTTGGAAGTGCAGTTTGCGAAGTTCTTTCAGAAAAGTATCCGACTCGAGTAGTCAGGATGGGAGTAAAAGACAAATTTGGAGCATCAGGAACACTTTCGGAGCTGTACGAGGCTTATGGTTTTGATGAATCAAGTATAATAAAAACAGTTAAGGAAAACATTTTAAATAAAATCGTATAGTTTTTTTACATTTTTTAATTTAGTTTTTTTATATAGTTATACACCGGAAACTGGTTAATATGGATATAGAAAAATATAAAATCAATGCTGAAAATTTCCTGTCTGAGCTGGATAAGGAATACTATCTTCATTTTGCAGGCCTCAAGGAAGAACTGAACATCGGTGCAATTTATGATAAGTTTGGGGAGCTTTTTTTATTTGAATATTTTAACCTGATTAAAGAGTTAAAAGATAAGGCTAAAGGTGAAGATAGGAAAAAGTATTCATATTTGCTTAAGTTTTGCGGAGAGACTTTAATAGAGAAGCCGGTGAAGGAACTCATTGATGAGATGGGTGAAGACGAAGCCAAAGCAAAAATAGAAGTAGGAGGTAAAGATGTTTCTTACAGGTATTCAGAGGTATTATTATCTAATGAGCCTGATAAGGCAAAGAGAGACTCTATAGATGAAAAAAGGAATAAGCTGGTAGAAAAACAGTTTAATCCGAAACTTTACATGTACTGGGATACTCTCCATGCACAAGCCGGCAAGCTGGGATTTGAAAACTACCGGGATATGTTTTCTTATCTGAAAGGTGTAGACTTGTCCCGGCTAAAATCAGATATGGAAAAGCTTCTTGAAGCTACGCAGGACCTATACATTGATCATTTTGGCAAGATCCTCCTGGCGGAAACAGGTATCGGGCTTGATAACTCAAAGAAGAGCGATTTTGCTTATCTTAAAAGAGCTACCAAATATGATGTTTTTTTCAAGAAAGAAAGACTGGTTGAACTTTTTAAGCAAACACTTGCTTCGATGGGTATAGACCTGGACAGGCAAAAAAATATTCTTCTTGATGTTGAGGAGAGGAAGAATAAATCTCCCAGAGCTTTCTGCAGTACGGTAAAAATTCCTGATGAGATTTATCTTGTTGTA